>Ga0268262_10000783_pt1 | contig 41256 bp, 37 predicted proteins | sample TergutNc150P3_FD_190354 | JGI IMG/M metagenome (GOLD analysis project Ga0268262, IMG submission 190354) | Nasutitermes corniger P3 segment gut microbial community from laboratory colony in Florida, USA - Nc150 P3 (SPAdes) (version 2) | ecosystem: Host-associated > Arthropoda: Insects >...
TACCTTAGGTTTCTATCTAAGCGTTTTATAAACTCATCCATAATCATAGAACCCCTCTTTCTTTTTTATTTGGTCTTTTGATTATATTATGGTTTCCTATCTTTGTCAACTATCTTTGGAAAGAACCTAAAATGTTAAATAATTTCAACAATTGCGTCATAATCCCTGTGTTTTTCAACATGATTTTCCGCGATTTTACAGTGTAAAACAGTCCCCGGCGAATGGGTTTTTCTTCCATTGTGCGGGAGCAGAAGTTTTAGGTAATTTTGCGAAATTCCTCGGCAGTAACCGGAAGTTCCGCCTTTCTCTATCAGAATTTCTGTTTCGCGTCCAAGCCAGCGCTGTACATATTCCGTTCTGCCTGACCATGCCAAATCCGTTAACAGACTCACACGGTTTATTATTTCTTTTTCATTTACAGAATCCTGAAACAGGGAAGCGGGAGCGCCTTCCCTTTTGGAATAAGGAAATACGTGAATCCACGCAAAATCAATTTCTTTGCACATTTCATAGGTTTTTTTAAATTCATCTTCCGTCTCGCCGGGAAAACCTGCAATTATATCGCAGGCAAGAAAGGGATCATCTTTTACGCGGCGCAGAAGGGTAACGGCGTTTTTTATTGCTTTGGCATTGTAGCCGCGACCCATTCTTTCAAGAATTTTATCACTGCCGGACTGGACGGACAGGTGAAAATGCGGCCTTATCCGTTTATGAGACAGTGTCTTTATAAAATTTTCATCTATGCTGTCAGGCTCCAGCGAAGAAAGCCGAAGTGAAATTTTTTCAGTTCCGCAGAGCAGATATTCCAAAAGCCCGCCAAGATTGTTAGCTGTCAATCTGCCTGCGTCCGGCTTATCGCTGTACTGGCAGATGTTTACCCCGGTAAGCACCGCTTCCGCATGGTTTTCCTCAAGTATTTTAAGCCGTTCCAATACCCGATCCGAGTCAAGACTGACGCTCGGTCCGCGCGCAAGCCGTATTCTGCAATAGGTGCATTTATTTCCGCAGCCATCCTGAATTTTAATAAAACTTCTTGTACGGCCCGAAAATTTTTCAGGCGAAAATTGAAAAACTCCGTCTTCCTGTTTTTGGTTTTCTGAAGCGGCGCGCCAGTTTTTTAGCGCCTGTGAAAAATCTGAACATTCATAAAAATACTGCGGCAGCTTTAAAATGTTTTCTTTTTCTCTGCCTCTAAGAACAAAAAATCGTCCGCTTTGTTTTTCATCCAGTTTAATAATTTGCGGATAGTCAAGCTGAGCGTAGCAGCCGGTTACAATAATTATAGAATCCGGATAATCTTTCAGCGCTTTTCGGATAACGCGCCTTGCTTTTTGATCGGCTTTTGACGTAACGGTACAGGTATTAATAATAATTACGGAAGGAGAATTTCCCGTTAAATTATTAAAAAGAGAAAAACCGGCCTGTCTGAAAGCATCGGCAGCGGCTTCGCTTTCAAGTTGGTTTAGTTTACAGCCAAGGGTATGTACAAAGACCGATAACATCCTGACGACGGAACTTTATTCTCTTGTAACAATTGCGGTAGTTTCGCTTGTTATACTGTTGCTTTGGTCGGCATAACTTACCTTTACTTTAAGGGTTCTTCCGACATCGGAAGCGCCGGCAGTATAAGTATTGCTTGTGGCTCCCCTGATTACGCTGTTATTTCTCATCCATTGCCAGTTTACAGTTCCGGTTCCGTTTCCTGTATAAACAGCCGTAATCGCATCGCCGAGTTTGGGCGCTGTAACGCTAAGCGTAATTTCTCCTGTAAGGGCGGCTCTGGCTATTGAAGAGGTCGCGGAGCTTGTAACATTCCCATTGAAATCCGCGTGGCTTACACGCGCTTTTAAAGTTTTGCCGATATCTTCATTTCCGACTGTATAAGTTCTGCCAACAGCTCCGTTAATTACATTGTCATTTCTAAGCCATTGCCAGTTTACAGTTCCGGTTCCGTTTCCCGTGTAAGCCGCAGTAATTACATCACCTAACCTGGGCGCTGTATTGTCAATTGTAATGTTTCCGGTAAGGTTAGCCCTTGCGATGGTTCTTGTCGCCGCGCTTGTAATATTTCCGTTCTGATTCGTATAACTTACCCGCGCTCTTATCGTTTTTTCCACATCGCCGATTCCTACAACATAAGTATTTGAATTCGCTCCGTTAATAATCGTATCGTTGGCCAGCCACTGCCATACTGCCGTTCCAGAACCGTTGCCGGTATATGAAGCGGTTATGCTGTCGCCGACTCTTGGTGATGAATTATTGATTGTTACATTACCGGTAAGGTTAGGTCTTGTTACCGGAGTTGTTACAGCCCTTGTCGCCGCGCTTGTAACATTTCCGCTCTGACCGGAATAGCTTACCCGCGCCCTTATCGTTCTGTTCAGGTCATTGCTTCCTACAACATAAGAAGTTGTATTTGCACCTGTAATAACAGTTTCATCAGCCAGCCATTGCCATACCGCCGTTCCCGAACCGTTGCCGGTATATGAGGCAATAAGAGTATCACCCACGCCCGGCATCGCGTTATTGATAATAATACTCCCTGTAAGGTTGGGCCTTGTTTGGGTATTTGCCGGGGTTGCAGGCGCGGCAGCCGGTTGACTTTGGACAGAATAACTGGTCTGTGCCCCTCCTCCTCCCATAGTCCGCCTTATTCTATCCAATCCGCGCTGTGCATCAGACAGCTGCGCGTTAAGAGAAAGCGCTTTTTCATAGGCTTCAAGCGCCGAGCTTAAATCGCCTGTATTCTCCCGCGCGTAGGCAAGCCTGACCCACCATGCCGCATTTCCCGGAACCCAGTGAACGGCTGTTGAAAGAGCGATATCCGCGTGGCGGAATTTCCCCTGCCGAATAAATATTTCTCCCATGTAATAGTAAATTGTTTCTACCCGTTGTCCTTCAGGGGTAATTGAAACATACTCCTGGAAATATTGAAGCGCTTCGTTATTTAACCCTTGAAAATAATGAATTTCACCCATAATCTGGAGAATTCTTACGTCAAAACGGTTTATAGCCCTGCCTGCGCGGGCAAAACGCAGCGCTTCCTCATACCGGCTTTGGCGCATAAGAGCCCAGCAGATTATCACATGAGATTCCATACTGTTGGGATTTTCACTTATGTCATCACGGCAAATTTGAATGGTACGTTCATAATTACCGGCGCGGTATTCAGCCAGCGCTTCCGAAGCGCGGCTTTGCGCGTAAACGTTAAGTGTAATAAAAAATAGAAAAACGAATGTTATCCTGACACATATTTTCATGCTTAATTTCTCCCGATCATTGTACACCGTCCGTTAAACAGACAGCCGGTCTCCATAAAAATTTCAGGAGCTGTAATATTTCCGATTAATTTTCCGGTTAAAGCAATTTCCACTTTTTCAACCGCAGTAACATCGCCTTTAACTTCTCCTCGAATATGAACCCGCAAGGCGTGGATATTGGCGTTTACAACAGCGTTTTCATCAACTACAAGCAATCCGGAAGCGTTAATTTCACCGGAAACCTTACCCCTGATAAGAAACGGTTTTTCAAAATGCAATGAGCCGGTAAAATCTATATCCGCGGACAGAATAGTATCAAAATCGGCGTCTTCCATGAAATCGTTGTATACATCAGTCATTATCATTAATATACCAAATTATTCATTGATTGTGAATAGGGGTGATAAAAAACAGAAGCGGGTTTCAGGTTGCATGATAACAAAAAACAGTTTATTCTGTTATCAGGAAAAGACAAGGAGGAAACATGAATTTTGTAATGGATATGAAAAACAAGGCTATATCCGCGCCGAGAAGATTGGTATTGGCGGAAGGTACGGAAAAAAGGATCATCAAAGCGGCCAGAACTATTTTGGATGAAAGAATTGCCTCAAGCGTAACTTTGCTCGGCAAGACAGCGGATGTTCAGGAAGCCGCAAAAACAGAAGGCGTAGACCTTAAAGGCATAGGGATTATTTCTCCTGAGGCGGATCACAATTTAAGCAATTATGCCGGAATTTTTTATGAATTGCGCAAAAATAAAGGAATGACTCCGGAACAGGCAAGAATCGACATTACCGATACTCTGCGCTGGGGAGCTATGATGGTTCACATGGGAGAAGCGGACGCTATGGTTGCCGGAGCTGAAAGAACAACAGGCGACGTACTTCGCGCCGGTCTTTCAATTATCGGAACAGTACCCGGTCTTAAAACGGCATCCTCTTGTTTTGTAATGACCGGCATGGAGAGTCAGTATGGTTTTGAAGGTTCGCTTATCTTTTCCGACTGCGCAGTAGTTCCCGATCCTACTCCCGAACAACTGGCGGATATAACAATAAGCGCGTCTCAATCCTGCCGTGAATTTTTAAATGTAGAACCTGTGGCGGCGCTGCTTTCTTTCTCGACTAAAGGTTCCGCAAAGCATGACAATGTTACAAAAGTACAAACAGCGGTGGATATTTTGAAAAACAAAAATGTTAATTTCCTGTTTGACGGAGAATTACAGGCTGACGCCGCTTTGGTTCCTTCGGTAATGGAAAAAAAGGCTCCCGGCAGCCCCGTACAGGGAAAAGTAAACGTTCTTGTATTTCCTGATTTAGGCGCGGGAAATATCAGTTATAAACTGGTGCAGCGGTTAGGCAAGGCTCAGGCTTACGGTCCGTTCCTGCAGGGATTTGCAAAACCAATAAGCGATTTATCAAGAGGCGCTTCTGTAGACGACATTGTTACAACATGTGCGGTAACATTGGCGCGTGTTAAGGGTGAATAAAACAGGCTATTGCAAAAATTATAAAGTGAGGTTTATAATAGCTTCATATTGAATATCAGTATCCTTAAGGGGGGAAAAATGGCGACAATTAAAAAAGCTGCTGCAAAAAAACCTGCTGCGAAAAAACCGGCTGCAGCTAAACCAGCGGCCAAGAAACCTGCTGCGAAAAAACCGGCTGCGGCTAAACCGGCGGCCAAGAAACCTGCTGCGAAAAAACCGGCTGCGGCTAAACCGGCAGCCAAAAAACCAGTTGTTAAAAAACCAGTTGCGGCTAAACCGGCAGACAAGAAACCTGCCGTTAAAAAACCTGCCGCGGCAAAGCCAACCGTTAAAAAACCGGCTGCTAAAGCCGCCGAAAAGCAAAAAGCCGCTGTATCTGACAATGTCAAATACCGCAATCTTTTTGACGCTTTTGCCCAGGGGAAACTTCCGTTCAACCAGGGTTACATTGTATCTTCATTTTTTAAAGAAACTTCCGCATACTCAATTTTTGAAATTGTATCCTATGCCGCCGTAAAAGAAATTTTTCCGGCTTCAAACGGGTTGACATTTGTTACAGGCGGGAAAAAATTGTATGTTCTGGTAGAACCCGATACATATCATAACAAACCTGTTGAACCGGTAAGCAGAAGCAAAACAGATATGGAATACATTCCGCAGCGTTTCTCCGAACTGGAAACGCTCATCGCGAAAAACCAGACAAGGATAATGGTAGCAAAAGAACCTGTCGAAACTTTCGGCTCCTTTACAATTCTTGAACCAAAGGGAATAAATTTTTCAATAGTGTTCTATGAATTGCCTGAAATTTTTGACACGCTTAAAAATTTCTTCCAGGAAGTCCTTAACAGACAGCGGAAAATTCCGGAAGCTGACGCGAAAAAAGCGGCAAAACTGATTACAGACACGATTATTAATACGATGAGTTCCAAAGGCGAGTATGAATAATTTGTAAGACGGCAGTTTGTAAAAATAAAAAACCCGGCATAAATAAATGCCGGGCTTTTTTTTGCCTGAATGCTAATTAGTGTCTGTCCACAAAGTCGGTTACTTTGCGGACAGACCTTGTATTTTCTCGCCTAAAGGCTACGAAAATACGATTTTTAAGGTAGTCTGTCTATAATGTGTCCACATTATAGACAGACACTAATTATCTTTTTTTTCTGCGGAAGCTTTTTCTATCTCCGCTTGAGCGACCGCAAGCAAAGCGATTGGAACCGAATAAGGAGAACAGGAAACATAATTCATTCCGGCATCCATGCAGAAACGGACATTTGCCGGATTTGCGCCGTGTTCGCCGCACAGACCGCAAACAAGATCGGGGCGTGTCAGCCGTCCGCGTTCGGTAGCAATAGAAATTAATTCCTTAACCCTTGGATCCAAAGTGCTGAACGGATTGCCGTTTATAAGGTCTAAAAGGGTATAGTCGGGCATAAACGCGGTAAAATCGTCCCTTGAAATACCCAAAGTTGTCTGGGTAAGGTCGTTAGTACCGAAGCTGAAGAAACGGCCGTACCTTGCAATCTCTCCCGCGCCGAGAGCTGCCGCCGGCAGTTCTATCATAGTGCCAATTTTGTAATCAATCTCTTTTGCCTTTTTCTCTTTTCTGAACGCTTCCTCAATATCGACAATGCCAAGGTAGTTTGAACCTTCTATCTTTTTGCCGAAGGCTATGAGTTTCAGCTCAGAAACATTCATTACTATGGGAACCATAATTTCAACATGAACGTCAACTTTTTCCGAACACAGTTTGTAGGCGGCATCAAATATTGCCTTTACCTGCATTGCATATATTTCAGGGTAGGATACGGCAATACGGCAGCCCCGGTGTCCGAGCATCGGGTTAAACTCATGTAAAGCGTCAATACGTGCGGTAATATCGGCCTTGGACGGCTTGATCTTTTTGGTTTTTGCAACATGCTCGATATACGTATTAAGCTCGTCGCTTGTGTGCGGCATAAACTCATGAAGGGGGGAATCCAAAAGACGGATTGTTACTTCTTTTCCGTCCATGACCTTCATTATCCCGTAAAAATCATCTCTCTGCATTAACTGGAGTTTATCAAGAACCTTCTGGCGTTCCTTTGGATCAGCGGAAAGGAGCATATCCCTGAACACATTGATCCTGTCAGCTTTGAAGAACATATGCTCCGTACGGCACAAACCTACTCCTTCGGCGCCGAAACTTAACGCAAGAGCCGCATCCCTGGGAGTGTCGGCGTTACAGCGAACATGGAAACTTTTTTGAAAAGTTTTAGTAAGAGCGATAAATTCAAGCAATCCCGATTCTTGCGGATCAGGTTCAATTAAATCCGCCACTCCCTTGTACACGGTAGATTCACCGTAAAAAGGCACATTGATGGTGATGTATTCGCCTTCCGAGAAACTGAACGCGCCCAAAGTCGCTTTATTGCCCTTGATTTTAAGATCGGGAGCAACAAGGGACACTTTTCCGTACTGACGCGCAACAACAGAAGCGTGAGCGGAATAACCGCCTTCCGCGGTCAATACGCCCGTGCTTACTTCAATTGCCTTGACGTCATCCGCAAAAGACGAGACTACAACCAAAATTGAGCGGGTATCCTCTCCGTTTTGAATGGCGGCTTTTCTCCCTTCAAGAAGCGAGTCGGTGCTGAAATAAACACGTCCTATCGCCGCTCCCGGAGCGCCGGCAATGCCGCCTTTCCATGAATTAAACCCTTTAACGCTGGAAGTATTAATTACAGGATGAAGAATTTCATTGAGTCTTAAAGGATCAATTGCTTTTATGACATAAGTAGAATCGATAATTTTCCGTTTTACAAGATCAAGCATCAGTTTTAAATCGGCCTGTGTGGATTTTTGCTCAACAAGTCTCTGTTCGATAAGCCATAATTTGTCATTTTCAACCGTAAAGCGTATCTGGCGAATTTCCTTGAATTTATCTTCAAGCGTCCACGCGATTTTTTCCAGCTGTTTAAGATGCGACGGGTCTATCTTGTTTATTTCATGGCCCTCGGCTCCTACTTCGTTGAATTTTTCCCTGAAGTAATGTCCCTGAAGTTTCTTTTCTCCCGTAATAACATTACGGCTGTAGAAAGAGCCTGAACAGGAATCCTTGCCGTAGTTTCCGTATACCATCGGTTGAATCATTATAGCAGTATCGTTGTCGTTCTGTTCATCCATCTTCAGCATTCTGGAAATTTCACCGAGAGTAATAATAAGCTGATTTTCCGCGTCGTCAAAAAAACCTTTCGGAAAATATTTACCGTATTCATCCATGTATTCCATTGCGGATTTTTTCTTAGGCAGCGGCTTATCATCATCGTTATTCAATTCATTGGAAGGCCCTTTAATTCCCAACAGCCGTTTTACAAGCTTTATTTTTTCGCTGATTTCTTCCTTTTCTTTAGGTTTATTTTCCAGTTCTTTAATCCGTTCCTGTATAATCAGCATACCGCTTATCAGGAATAAAACCTCGTTAACGGCAAAATCTACGCCTACCCATTTTGTAAAACCGTCAATAGTAGTTTTTGTAAGGCCGTAATTGTGAAGAGCCGGATATGTTGTAATTGCCATGTTAGACGAAATAACCACTTTTAAAAGCATCGGGTTTTCCGCGTCGCCTAATTTTTTGCCTACCAATTTGGCGCATTTTCCCAAAAGCTCCTGAATGTCCTTTTTTATCTGTGCAGGATCAATTTCCGACGCAATTTCAGTATCCAGAATTATTCCCGGTAAAATCGGGAACGCCAATTCGGCAAATTCATTTGCCTGTCTGCCGCGTATACCCAGAAACTCCGGCTTGATTTTGGAAGAAATAACATTACTCTGGCTGAAAAAATGTATTCTTAAGTCCATGTGATTTCCTTTTTAAAATAATTTAAGCACGGTATTTACAGGTCCGTGTAAAAAAGCCTCAAATTGATGGCTGGCTCCCTGAGCGAGATACCGCTGAAGTTTCGCCACATCCTGAATTTCATTTCCGGCAACGGCAAATTCAATCGCGCTGCCGTGCTTTACCTTGCCCCATTTAAATAATGAGTTGATATCCAAAATCCGCTCTGTTTCATAATAAATATAAACTTCGAGATTGGGATGTTTTGCTTTATAACTTGCAATGATTCTTTTCCATGCCTCAACATTGCCGTTATGAAAAAGCTCATTTTGAACAACTACCGCGTACCTTGGAGTCATTTTTGCAGGTCCTGAAACAGACTTTGCCTCAGACGCGCCTTTTTTTGCCGGAGCGGAACCGTGTTTGGCTGTAGCTTTCGATTTTACAGCCTTCGTTTTCACATCTTTTTCTTCTGCGGATTTCTTTGGTTTTGATATTTTTTTAACAACAAATTTTCCTTTTGTAAGAGCGGCAGGAACGGATATTTTTTCTCCCTCAAAAAGACTCAAAGCAAGATTTGCCGCTTTTTGGCAGTTTTCATCCGTTTCTTTTCCCTGAAACCCCGCATACATAACCAGCAATTCACGTTTACGAATCTCCCCGAAAGCCGCAAGCTCTTCGGCTACTTTCGGATTTGCAACCAATAATCCCATTTCAGGGTGATAATAGGCGGCTACAAGATCGACGCCGTTCCATTTTTCGAATTCTTTGGCAAGAACGCCGAGATCGGTAACGGCCGCAGAAAGGTTTTTTGAAGCTGTTCTGTACCCAAGTTTGTCAACCAACAACATGCTTAAAAGCAGGCCAATTTTGCTTCCCGTTAAATCTTCATCATCCAATTGATAAATAATATCGCCAAGATTTCCTGAGGCGGCGTCTGAAGCTATATCCATTGTCTTTTTTATATGCCTTAACGCGCTGTTGAACCCTGAACGAGTGGAAAGCACATCAAGATTTACATTATCTGTCATTTTTTCTCCTTTTTAACCATAAAAAAACGCTCCCGAATTGTCCAGAGCAGTAAACACCACACTGTATCGGGAGCGCTTTCACATAATTAAGTTACCCAAGATTCCTTATGTCATATTTCAGTAAGAGGGCGGCCGCCGGACGCTCTCCTGGATTTTGCCCTTGAGTCAACTACTCCTTTCTTCTTCGGAGCGGCAGCGGCTGCTTTCGGAGCGGCAATCGCCTTAGGCGCGGCTGACGGAACAGCTGTTTCTTCTTCCGTAACCGAACTGAATGACTGATTAATATCTTCACGGACTGTTGACCTTCTGCGGCTGAATGACGCAAAAGCGGCATCAGAGAAGCCTTTTGAAACGCCGTGGAGGAATTCATTAAGCACGTTAGCCATTGCGTCCAGAGTAACTTTTTTCCTCTTGATTGACGTAATATCAACGTCCAAAAGCAAACCGGGCTGCAGGTGATACGGGTTAATCATATAGTCAAACCTGTAATATTCTTTTTCCAGCCATGTCAGCCTGTCTTCCATTACCCGTCTTTCAATCGGATACAGGTAATCGTACATGGCTTTCATTCTCTCCCGCATTCTGATAATACGGGTACGAAGCCTGTCTTTTTCCCAAACATAGGTGCGATTTGATTTTTCAACTTCGGTTTCAGCCGGTTTTACAAAGGAAATTTCGTCCCATACTTTGGCGATATCTTCGTATAAAGGATCGCCTGATTTTTCTTTGATAACCTTTCTGATCCTGTTTTTTTGTTTTTTTGCCAGATCGTCAAAGTCGGTAATTTTAAAGAAGCTCTTTGAATCCTGATAAATAACTTCAAGAACGTCCCACAGATGATTAACTTCGGTTTCAAAACTCTTAAGCTGTACGTCATAAGCTTTGCGGTCTTCAATAAGCTGCGCGTTATCAAAATAGCGCATCTTTATCTGATAACGTTCATCAGGAAGGTTTGCCAAATCGGTGTCTTCGTATTCGCGGATGACAACTTCCCTTCCGTTCTTGAGGTTTTCGATATACTGATAACCCATCTTGGAAGTATCAAGAATTGACGTAATGGAGTTAATCGCGGTGTTAAAGCCGCGGTTGCGGATATTTTCTATATCGACAATCTTTTTGATGTTTTCCCTGACATTCAGGGCGTCAAACGCTTCCGGATCAATTTCCGCGCGGAGATTTGCAATTCTTTCCATGAGCGCCTTGGCTATGTAGGAATAGCGTTTGGATTTCGCTTCTTCGGCGCTGTCATCGGTGAAAGACTCTACTTTGCCCAATTTTGTGAAAATAATTTCACCGTCTGAAAGCTCTTCAAGCCCCTGATCGATTCTGTCGTCTTTTACCTGTTCAATGATCTTGTCTATGCTGTCAATGATATGTTTTGAAATCAGGTCTTTTAAAAGATATTCAACAGTTACCTGATAGTGGAAAATCGGGCTGATCAACTCGGAATCAAGAATGTTAACCGAAAGCTTTGTATCGCTTACGGTTTTCGGTTTAATCTGGTTATCCTTGAACGCGCATTTAACAATTGAATAAGCGTTTTCACCGCGTACAAACGCGCCGGTATCGGTCTTCTGGCGAAGGATGCTGTTTGTATGGGTTTCAAGTTCATTCACGCCTCTTTGAATATGTCCCTGTAAATGGCCGTACATATTCACTACGGATTTTTCAATTTCGCCTGTGTTGAACTTGTCCGCTCCGCCTACTGCGTCAAGCAGGTCGGCAATTTCCTTAGGAGTGTATCTGGTCAGAACTTTGGTTTCTTCTTTGTCTATAAAGTTCCTGACTTTCTTTACCATTTCATCTTCAGACGTTACCATGTAACGATTGAACATATTCTGGTAGTTTTGATTGAAGTAATTGTAAAGTTTTTCTTTGAGACCGCCCATTACATCAAGGCGTTCCAGAACATCCTTGGGCAGCTTCGCTGTAAGGTGGTGGATGACTTTATTAGTCTCTTCCTCCAATAACAGATTTACTTCAGCTTGTTGATCGCGGTACTCCTGTGCCAATGAATTGCGTGAACCAACAGCACTTGGTTTTTCCGGATGAAATACATTCGGGCTTTTGGGCAGGTCAATTGCTCCCATAATTACTCTCCTTAATAAAGTTATTTAATTTTAAAATCTCAATACATATAATATCATATATTTAAGCGGAAAGTAAAGCCTTTTTTCGGAAATATTGGGGCTGTTACTTCATTAAGTGTAACAAAAACTAGTCAAATTAATTAAAATATGATAAAATGTCAAATATGATGAAGATAAGCATGACCGGAATAAAAATATATATAATATCATTGGCGTTTTTTATGTGCATATTCCCGTTATACGGGCAGCGGACTCCGATTAATGTAAATTTAATAATTGACGGTTCTACAGCTTTTTTGGATGTAAAAGATGAAATTACATCATGGATATGCGACCGACTTGATCAACTGCTTATTGACGGAGACAGGGTTACTGTGTGGAACGCGGAATCCAGCGTAAAAGTGATATACTCAAACAATGTCAGCGGCAGCGCCGGCAAAGAAGATGTCAAAAAAAGCATAAGGGAACAAACCGCTTCAAAGGATTCGGCCTCCGTTAAGGCTGATTTCTCAGGCGCTTTAAGAGAAGCCGCAGGACAGCGGCAGATTTCAAGTTTCAGCTATACCCTTCTGATCAGCGCGTCTTCTGACGCCCTTTCCCCAATTCTTGAAAGCCCCCAGGCGAATCTGCTGCGTTTTTCAAGAGTAGAGGAATTTTCATCATGGCGCATGCTTGTCGTCGGTTTAAATCTTGATGAAAAAGTAAAAAAAGCCGCCGCCGCTTTCTTTGGTTCATGAATATTTTTACTTAAAATCATGGTACGGTAATATATGGGAAAAAAAATCATTGGGTTTTCCGCCGGAGTTACGGCAACGTCATTATTATTGATAATTTTCCTTGCGACAGGACTTTGGAATCGTTTCAGCAGCCCTAAAACAGAGGAACATCCCGGAACTATAATTATTACGCCCACAGAAGCGGGAACATCATCAAATATGGTTCAATCAGGCCATATAACTTTGAACGACAGTAAAAATACCAAAATACCGATGGAAAACGGAGAAACGGTAATTGCCGTTCTTAACAGGGAAAACAAGGATTTACAGGCGGAAGATCAATTTGTCGTATTCAGCAGCGCCTCCGACACTTCAAGAGAAGTATACATAACATACATAAGTTATGATGAAGAAAGCAAAAGATACAAACGATTGTGGAATGCGCCCACCGCCGCTACACGCAATGAAACCATATCCCTATTCAATCAGGATATTATCGGCGACAGAAACGACTGTATAATCGTAACGGGGATGAATAACCGCAGCGAACATACAATGACTGTTTTCAGGCGGAATTTATCAGGAACGGCCAATATGTTCAATAAAATCGCCGAACTGCAAATTGACGGTTCTATTGTAATTCAGGAAACGGCAAGATCATTGGCGTATCAGCAGGGAATAACAAGAGGGCAGAGTTTTAATATAGCCGCCAACGGCCATGACAGTACTTCAAATAATATTCTGGATCAAATTGAAACGATTTATTCGTTCAACCCGGCAAGCGGACAGTATGAACAGAGCAGCGTTTCCAGAATACCCGGCTCACAGGTTGAACAGCGGCAATTAAGGGAAATATTAAGCGGCGTTCCCGGAGTATTTGAAAAATTTATAAACGATCTTTGGTACTATGTAAGCCCCCAGGGCACTATCGACTTAAAACAGTATATATATTTTGATCCTATAGGCAGGGAGATTATTTTTTACGGCGATTATGCCCAGCAGGTTTTTAACTGGCAGAATTCATCTTCTACACGTTACGGGCTGTATATCCGAAGCCAGAACATATCAATCAGAACATTGTACCGTTTTATAGATATTGAACTTGAATCTTTGGACAGCCTGAGACTAAGGGTTATTGAGGATGTCCAGTTAAAAATCGCCGTTAACACAACATGGGACGGTTCTTACAGACGCGCGGGAGCCGCGTCTCTGAAAGAGCCTGTATCGTCAATAAAACCGGCTATAAACGCGCTTTACGACAGTTCCATCGGCAGACTCCAGTTCTTTAATACAGGCGAGTACACGATAACTTCCGCAAATACGGCCAGAAAAGGGCGTTATGTTTTTTATAAGGTTGACGGACAGGAGCTTTTGGAATTACGCCCCTTTGAAAAAAATGAAGCGGAAAACCGCATGGTTTATAAAGTTGAAACCACAGGCAATTCCGCTTTAAGCCTTTCCCGCATCCGTTTAGGCACTACAGGCATTTATGATCTGTATGATACCGCGATTATTCTTACCGCGGCTGAAAATTAAACAACTCCCTGATCCATCATCGCTTTGGCGACTTTTCTGAAACCAGCGATATTCGCGCCTATTACAAAGTTGCCCGGCTTTCCGTATTCTTTAGCGGCGTCATCAATGCTGTGGAAAATGCCGACCATGATGTTTTTCAGTTTTGCGTCAACTTCCTCAAACGACCATGAAAGACGGGCGCTGTTCTGAGACATTTCAAGCCCGGACGTCGCGACGCCTCCGGCGTTTGCGGCTTTACCCGGAAAGAAGGCTACTCCCTTGCTGAGAAGGAGTTCGGTTGCGTCCATCGTTGTGGGCATATTCGCGCCTTCCGCGACAACCTTGCATCCTGAGGCGGCGAGTTTTTTCGCGTCTTCAAGCAGAAGTTCATTCTGAGTGGCGCAAGGCAGCGCAATATCGCAGGCAATGTCCCATACCCTGCCCTTGCCTGTTTCGCAATAAACCGCGGACTTGTGGGCTTCGGCGTATTTGGTAAGCCTTTCCCTGTTTACAAGTTTTATGTTTTTTATGGTGTCAAGATTGATCCCGTCTTTGTCGTGAATAAAACCGTTGCTGTCCGTCATGCTGATGACGGTCGCTCCAAGCGCGGACGCTTTTTCAGCCGCGAAAATCGCGACATTGCCGCTGCCCGATATGGCGACTTTTTTTCCTTTAAAACTGTCCCCTTTTTTATTCAAATACTCCTCTACAATATAAACAAGTCCGTAACCTGTGGCTTCGGTTCTGGCAAGGCTTCCGCCCCAGCCGATACCCTTTCCGGTCAAAACGCCTTCAAACGCGTTTTTAATTTTTTTGTACTGGCCGTACATGAAACCGACTTCCCTGCCGCCAACTCCGATGTCCCCCGCCGGAACGTCAGTATCAGGGCCGATGTGGCGGTACAATTCCGTCATAAAGGACTGGCAGAAATGCATAACCTCGTTATCGCTCTTCCCTTTGGGATCAAAATCCGAACCGCCCTTGCCGCCGCCCATCGGAAGGCCTGTGAGGGAGTTTTTAAAAGTCTGTTCAAAACCGAGGAATTTTATAATGCTCAAATTTACGGAAGGATGAAAGCGTAAGCCGCCCTTGTACGGGCCGATTGCCGAATTGTACTGAACGCGGAAACCCCGGTTAACCTGTACTTTGCCCGAATCGTCTACCCAGGGGACTCTGAACATAATTACCCGTTCAGGTTCCACAAGCCTCTCAAGAAGCCCTGCTTTTTCGTAAACATTGTCCTTATCGGCAATGATCCTAAGCGATTCCAAAACTTCTTTTGCCGCCTGTATAAACTCAGGCTGTCCCGCGTCTTTTTTCTCGATACCGGCAATAATATTGTCTATATAGCTCATATTTCCTCCGTAATTATTTATAGCTAAAAAAATCGTTTAAAACAACCACCTATTTTTTTTCCGCCAGATATTTTTCCGAAGCGGCAAGTTTTACTACCGTACAGAAAATTTCAAGCGCTTCGCCAAGTTCGCCAATCGGCGGGCAGGTAGGCGCGATGCGGATGTTTCTGTCTTTCGGATCGCCGCCGTCCGGAAATGTCGCGCCCGCCGGAGTAAGAGCAACTCCTGCCTGCGCGCAAAGGGAGACGATTTTTTTTGCGCAGCCTTCAGGCGCGTCAAAACTGACAAAGTACCCTCCCGCGGGGTGCGTCCATTCGGCAATGCCAAGCCCGTCCAACTCATTGTGCAAGGTATCGTTTACCAGCTTGAATTTCGGACGCAGAATAGCCGCGTGTTTTTCCATGTGAGCCATAACGCCTGAGGCGTCTTTGAAAAAACGGGCGTGCCTAAGCTGGTTGATTTTATCCGGGCCGATTGTCTGCGCCGTCAGGCGCTGTTTTATATATTCGCAGTTGGATTTGGAAGAAGCAATGCAGGATACGGACGCGCCGGCAAAACTTACTTTTGAAAATGACGCGAACATAAGGGGCATATTCGGATTTCCAGCTTCTTCGCAAAGACGTATGATATTCAGAATTTTATTTTGCGCGTTTTCAAGATCGTGGAAAGCATAGGCGTTGTCCCAGTAAATGCGGAAATCTTCTGCCGCGGGTTTCAGGCGGGAAAAACGTTTGACTGTTTCATCGGAATAAACAATGCCTGTCGGGTTTGAGTACTTTGGTACGCACCATATCCCCTTGATCATGGGATCGGAAGAAACCGCTTTTTCAACCGCGTCCATATCAGGACCGTCAGTTCCCATCGCAACCGGAATCATTTCTATATGGAAATATTTGCAAATTGTAAAATGCCTGTCATAGCCGGGAGAAGGACATAAAAATTTTACCTGCCCCTGACGCTGCCATGGAACGCCGTCTCTTACGCCGTGGGACATATTTACCGCAACATTGTCAAACATCAAGGCAAGCGAAGAATTGCCGCCCACAATAACTTCGTCAGGCGTTATTTCCAGAAGGTCGGCGAATATTTTTTTCATTTCGGGTATGCCGTCAACTCCGCCGTAATTGCGGCAGTCTGTTCCGTTGGAAGCGGTATAGTCGCCGGCTGAAAGGCACGTCATCATTTCGTTGCAGAGGGACAACTGTTCATTTGAGGGAACTCCGCGCGTCATGTTGAGTTTTTTGCCTTTTTCGCGGTGTTTTTCAAATGTTTTGTTAAGTTCATCACGGAGCGAGGATAATTCCTGAACGCTCATTTGAGCATATTGTTTCATGAGGCAAGTATATACTTTTTGTAAGTGTTTGCCTATTGTTTTATCGGAAACGATTCAAAACCGGCGGTGCGTAACTCGGCAATAGAGCGGTTTGTATCAGAGCCTGCAATAACTATAACCGCCCACATTTCATTTGAGTTGACAATGCGCTCTTCAATGGACGGAGAAAAACCCGCCTGTCTTAAACTTGCCGCCTGCGCTTGAGCGTTTGCCTGCAAATTGAAAACGCCTGTTTGCAGTTTTACGCCTCCTGTTTGAGTAACGCCTGTTTGCACGGCAGGCGGAGGCGGCGCATTTCCCTGCGCGGCTGAAACAGAAGCGGCCGTTACGGAATCCGATTCGCCTATGAGCAGCCAAAACGTGCTTGTTTTAATTGAAGCCGCAGTTTCTCCTGATGCAAGACGGCCTTCCGGACTCTGGGGGAATTGTGCAAGCAGTTTTTTACGCCAGTTTTCCGCCTCCTGTCCTTTTGACATTTTCCACAGCAAAAAGTAAGTTTCACTTTTTAATTGGGAATAATCGGGATTATCGGCAAGGGCGGCAAGAGCCGATAAATCGCCCGACCGAATCGCTTTAATACCGGTATCCAGAAAACGCGCGCGTTGCAATTTCGGGAGAAGCGGCTCAAGGGCGGTGCTTGCCCTGTCCCACTCGCCCATTGCCGCAAGACAGTAAGCGCAGGCTAAAAGCGCGTCATCATCCACCTGTCCGGGTATCGCCGCGGCGGCTTCAAGCCAGTTTCTTGCCGCGCCTTCAATGTCTCCCGAAAGCTGGCGAAGCTGGGCAAGCCGGACAAGAGAGCCGTGACGCTCCTCTGCGCTTATTCCCTGCCTGTTCACGCTTCTTTCTATATTTTGTATTTCCGCTTCCAGAGAGACGCCGGATTGGGCAAATATTAAATGAGCAAGAACCGTTAATACGGCAATGAAAAATACGCGTTTAAGATTTGTCATTTTTTAAGCCGCCGAACAATTTGCTTTTACGATTAACAGGCGGAACGTCTTCTTTTTTCCGTATGTTTTCCGCTAACGGCTCTTTTCTTTTATTTAACGCGCGTATAACAAACGGCAAGGTGCAAAAAAGCCCCAAGGCAAATGAAAAAAAGACGGTAAGAAATACCGGTACGTCAGTAAACTCCGTAAAACCAAAATTGATATTGCACCGGTTTTCCAGGTTAAATGTAATAAACGCCAAAAAAACGGCAAATATTACGATTACTGTTATTAAACGCCAGGGCATAATACACACTCCTTTGCCCGAAATGTGTTTCCCTTTAAACTTGAAAGTTTCAGGCCGGCAAATGACCCAATCATTGATTGACAGCCGGGAACAACTACCATTTCGTCTTTTTCTGTTCTTGTTATTAATTCATCGGCATTTTTTCTGGAAATTCCCTCTATTAATACTGTTGCCGCGCTGCCAATTCTGCTTTTTAGCAGTTGATCCGTATGTTTTTTCTGCAAGGCAATCACAGCGGAAAGTCTTTCTTTTTTTACCTTGTCGTCTATCCTGTCAGGCAAATAAAAAGCTTTTGTTCCTTCTCTTGGGTTAAAATGGTACATATATGAATAGAGGAACTTAACTTCTTCCATTAAGTCAAGAGTTTGTTTGAAATCTTCTTCCGTTTCGCCGGGAAAACCGATTAAAATGTCTGTGGAAAGGGTGATTTCCGGCATTGCGCTTCGGATTTCCCAGACAAGTTCCAGAAACCGTTTCCTTGTATAACCCCGGTTCATCGCGTTTAACACATTGTCAGAGCCATTCTGGACAGGCAGATGCAAATGCCGGCAAAAAACAGGATTTCCTGCCATAACTTGTACCGCGTCTGATGAAAAATTGCGGGGATTGGCGGAAAGAAAGCGTATCCATTTTATACCGCTTTTTAAAGCTTCATCCGCAGCAATTTTTAACAAACGGGAAAAGTTTATTTTTTCTTTTTCCCAACAGTAGCTGTTTACATTCTGTCCAAGCAAGGTAATCTCACGCACTCCCCTCTCTCCCACAAGACGGATTTCCTTCATAATGTTCTGCGGATCGCGGGAAACTTCTTTGCCGCGCACATAGGGAACAATGCAGTAAGAGCAGAAGTTGTCGCAGCCGTGCATAATCGGAATGAAACTGCGAAACCGCCCTTCCTCAAAGTGCGAATTTGAAAAAGAGAAAACGGCCTTTTCGTTAAGATCAAGAGCCGTTTTTACGCCGTTTTCTGCGGCTTGTAAAATCAGCGGGAAAAGGGAACGGGAAGAAGTGCCCATCACATAATCGACCTGCGGAAATTTTTCTTTTAGTTTTTCGCCCAGCCGCTGAGCCATACAGCCGGCGATTACAAGCGTAAAATCATTTTTAAGTTTTTTTTTAACGGCGGCGTAATGGGCAATTCTGCCAAAAGCCCGTTTTTCCGCAGTAAGGCGCACCGAGCATGTGTTAAGAAGCACAAGGTCCGCGTTTTCACCGTCCCGCGCTTCTGTCCAGCCGCGCTCTTTACAGGCAAGGATCAGCGCGGCGGATTCTGCGCTGTTCATTTGGCAGCCGTAAGTTTCAAAGAAATAATTCATAAGAATCCGAAAAAGAATTAACCGACAAACGCGCTGTCTTAAAATTTACGAGCGTTTTTTTAAGCCGATGAAAAATTTAAACCCGTTCACAATACCCAGCGCCAAAAGGCCGACCGCCCCGATTGACAAAAGGGTTGCAGCTAACGGAGCGACTATCGGTATTTTGGAAAGAAGCGCAAGGACGCCTGCCGCCATTATTACGCCTCCGGCTTTTTTATCCGCCGGGTCTTTTGATGTAAAGGAAGCGATACCTATAATGCAGACCGCCGCTCCCACAGCAATGCCGAGCCCTCTTAACCGTGTAAAAGCCTGCAAGAGAATAAGGAAAATACCGCCCGCGGTATAGCCAATCGCGGTAATGCCCAATTTAGACAGGCTTGATCTTGAAGGAATATCGTCTTTCTTTTCAATATCATACATATCGGCAGTATATTACCTTTTAACGGTATTTACTACCCCAAATTATTGACGTGGTTTATTGTAAAAAATCTCAAAAAATTCTGTTTCAGTAAAGCAAAATCGGGCTTCCGCAGCATATATAAAACACTTTTATAAGGAGTTTTGCCCTTGTACAAATACCATTATTAGTGTATAAATATATAATTATTCGATAAGAAACAGGAGTTTATATGAAATTAGACGATCTTAAACATGAAGGACTTAAAAAGTGGGTAGAAGAAGCGGTTGCGCTTATGACCCCCGATTCGGTAGAAGTCTGCGACGGTTCAACAGATGAGTACGACAGAATGATAAAAATCCTTGTGGACGCGGGGCTCGGCACGCCTTTGAAAAAACGGCCGCACAGTTACCTGTTCCGTTCCGACCCTTCGGACGTAGCCCGCGCGGAAAGCCGCACCTTTATTTCAAGTAAAAGCAAAGATGACGCAGGTCCTACAAATAACTGGAGAGACCCTGTTGAGCTTAAAGATACAATGAGAAAACAGTACAAAGGCTGTATGAAAGGGCGTACAATGTACGTTATCCCCTTCTCAATGGGACCTGTAGGCTCAAATATCGCGAAAATCGGCGTTGAAATTTCAGACAGCCCCTATGTTGTTGTAAATATGCACATTATGACCCGTGTTGGAACAAAAGTGCTTGATGTTCTGGGAAAAGACGGATTCTTTGTTCCCTGTTTACATTCTATCGCGAAACCTCTCGGCCCCGGAGAAAACGACCACGGCAAATGGCCCTGCGAACCCGATGTCGAGAAAAAATTTATCAGCCACTTCCCCGATTCTGACGGCCCTTTCCGCTACGAAATATGGTCGTACGGCTCAGGCTACGGCGGAAACGCCCTTCTCGGCAAAAAGTGCCTCGCGCTGCGCATAGCGTCTGTTCTTGCACGCGACGAAGGCTGGCTTGCCGAACACATGCTCATCCTTAAAATAACAAACCCCCATGGCCAGATTAAATACATAGCCGGTGCGCTTCCCTCAGCCTGCGGCAAAACCAACCTTGCCATGCTTGTACCCACCCTGCCCGGCTGGAAAGTTGAAACCATCGGAGACGACATTGCGTGGATGAAATTCGGTCCGGACGGACACCTGTACGCGATTAACCCCGAAGCCGGTTTCTTCGGCGTCGCTCCGGGAACAAGCGATCATTCAAACTACAACGCGATGAGGGCAATCGAGAAAAACACGATTTTTACAAACTGCGGCCTTACTGAAGACGGAGACGTCTGGTGGGAACAGATCGGACACGGCGCTCCCGGCAAAACAATCATCGACTGGAAGGGCAATGAAAAACCCGCTCCCCAGACCGACAAAGCCGTTAAGGGCGAAGAAATCGCCCACGCCAACGCCCGCTTTACCGCCCCCGCAAGGCAATGCCCCGTAATCGCCTCCGAATGGGAAGACCCGAAAGGCGTGCCGATCAGCGCGTTCCTCTTCGGCGGACGGCGCGCTTCAACAATCCCCCTTGTAAATGAGAGCAAGAACTGGGTGCACGGCGTCTTCATGGGCTCAATTACCGGTTCGGAAATTACAGCGGCTGCTCTCGATCTTAAAGAAGGTTCAGTACGCCGCGATCCGTTCGCCATGCTGCCGTTCTGCGGCTACCATATGGGCGACTACTTCAACCATTGGCTCAAACTCGGAAAGAAAGCGAAGGACGAAGGGCACGGAGACAAACTGCCGAAGATTTTCTTTATCAACTGGTTCCGCAAAGACAAAGACGGGCATTTCATGTGGCCGGGTTACGGCGAGAATTCCCGCGTGCTTGCGTGGATATTCGACCGCTGCGACGGCAAAGACAACTGCGTTGAAACCGCAATCGGCAACCTGCCCAAACATGGGGCTATTGAACCGCCCGCAGGCGTAAGCGCGGATATAATGGCGCATTTGCTTGAAGTAGACAAAGAAGGCTGGAAAAAGGAAATTTCCGATGTGCGTGAAAACCACTACGCAAAATTCGGCGACAAAATGCCCAAAGAACTCTACGACCACCTTACGGAAATGGAAAAAAATCTGAACTCGTAATAATACGTTATGCAAGACGGAGGAATGGGGAAACCCATTCCTCTTTTTTTGTTATAAAACAGTACCGGAGTTTTTTAATCATGAGCAGCGTCATGAAACCCATTCCCTTCCCTCAATTGATTAATCGGATACAAAACGAATACAAAAATACCGGATCGGTCTTCGGCATAAGAAAAGAAAAATTCTTCCGTCCTTCTTCCTGCAATTTTGATTTTTCTGAAAGAAAAATAAGCGCCCCTATCGGAGTATCGGCGGGCCCTTTTACGCAGCTTGCGCAGAATATTCTGGCGGTTTATCTTGCGGGAGCCCGCGTTATCACTTTAAAAACCGTGCAGACAATGGACGGCGAGGAACTGCGAAAAGCGCTTGCCAAACCGGGAATCAGCGCTTTGCAGGAAAGCTACAATGTCGAATGGTCCACCGAGCTGACAGTTTCACAGGCAATGGACGAATATGTAAAAGCGTGGTTTTTGTGCCACATATTCGCGGTAGAATTCAACATAAGCGAAAAAGCGGACGTTATTTTTTCCATGAGTACCGGTTACAGCCTGGAAGGAATAAGGTCAAAAAAATTGGATAACTATATTGAAGGGATGAAGGACGCGCGGAATACGGAAATTTGGCAGCGCTGTTATGAGCAGACCTCCGCGGTTATCTCTTCTTTCAGCAATTTTACAAAAGCCGACCTTGATTCAATTTCACCTGAAATTTCAAACAGAATGATTATTTCAACTTTTTACAACTGCCCGAAAGATGAAATTGAAAAAATTGTCATCTATTTCCTGGGGCAGAAAACGCTTAACACATTGATAAAATGCAACCCTACCCTGCTCGGATATGAAAAATGCCGCGAGCTTCTGGACGAAATGGGGTACAATCATATTTCGTTTACAGACAAGTATTTTAAAAGCGACCTTCAATTAAAAGACGCCGTTAAAATACTGCGCCACATGAAATTGCTCGCGGCGAAGATACATCTTGATTTTGGGGTAAGCCTTACAAATACGCTTCCCGTGGAAATAAAGAAAAACGAATTTTTGGGAAAAGAGATGTATTTATCGGGACGCGCCCTGTTCCCCCTTTCACTCTACACGGCGGAAAAAATAGCTGAATCCTTACACGCGGAAATTCCCGTTTCCTACACAGGCGGCTTGGATTTTTTTAATATTAAAGAAATTCTTGAAACCGGAATAAGGCCTGTTACCATGGTTACAAACCTGCTGAAAAGCGGAGGGCCGGAAAGGCTTCATCAACTTGCCCAAATCGCGGAAAAAATCGAACCCGGCAATAGAGGGATTAACATAAGGGCGTTAAACACGCTGTGCGAAAATGTTTTAAAAGAAAACCGCTATAAAAACAGCCGCGGTTTTACTGTAAAGAAAAACCCGGGGGATTTGCCTGTTTTTGACTGCGCAAAAGCTCCCTGTACAGGCAGCTGCCCTGTACATATAAAAATACCGGACTGTCTTTACGCCGTATCCGCAGGGCAATACGAAGAAGCGTTCAGGATCATGGCAAATGACAACACGGCTCCGTCCATTACGGGAAACATCTGCAATCATGAATGCCAGTCAATTTGCAGAAGAAATGATTACGATGATCCATTGCAAATAAAAAACGCGGAATTGATCGCGGCAAATCACGCTCAGGACGCCTTTATTCAATCATTGGCGAAACCTGAGCTAAAAACGCGCGATTGCGCCGCAGTAATAGGAGCGGGACCCGCCGGCATTGCGGCAGCTGTATTCCTGCGCAGAAACGGAGTTGCGGTTACGGTGTATGAAAAACGGGACAAACCTTACGGAGCGGTACAGCACCTGATTCCTTCTTTCAGGATTTCCGATGAAGCGATTTTAAACGATTATCAGATTGCGGTAAAAACGGGAGTTGAATTTATTTTTAACGCGCCGGAAAAATTTTCAATTACGGAATTAAAGAAAAAAAACAAATTCATTGTAATTGCCTGCGGCGCGTGGAAAAACAAGGATTCAATTTTAATTAAAGGACAGGAAGAACTGCTGGATTCCGTAAAATTTCTTGAAGAATCAAAAAAGACAGGGTACAGCCTGAATCTCGGCAAAAAAGTCGCCGTAATAGGAGGAGCGGGCGCGGCGGTAAACTGCGCAAGAGCCGCCAAACGCAATAAAGGAGTTGATTCCGTAACAATTATATACAGGCGTACAAAAGAATGTATGCGCGCAAGCGCGCGGGAGATAGAGCAGGCTTTGGCGGAAAAAATAAATATTTTGGAGCTTCTCTCTGCGGATTCCCTTGAAAACGGAAATCTTCTCTGCGATGTTAATTCCGTTGAATCCGACAACTCGGACAGCCGTATTTTAATGAGTACCGGTGAAAAACAAAAACTGCATTTTGACACTGTCATAAACGCAGCCGGCGTAAAAATTGACACGGAACTATTTTCTTTTAATCAAATCCGCCTAGACGGCCATCTTCCGGTTACAAACAGCAATCTTGAAAGCTCAGCGCCTGACGTGTACATTGCCGGAAGCTGCAGAACGGGCTCATGCAAAACTGTAAACGCGGTTGCGGACGGCAAAATTGCGGCGTTTAACATTCTTAAAAAACTGAAAATTGAACCTGATTTCTCAATTGAGCCTGCCGCCTGTTCACAAAAAAACGTCAAAGACTCAAGCATCGCCTGCGCACTGCAAAAGAAAGGCATAATACAAGAGCGGACAAACGACAACAGCGACGCGCAGCGGTGTCTTTCGTGTAACGTTCTCTGTGAAATTTGCGTTGACGTATGCCCGAACCGCGCGAACACGGCCGTATTCCAGGAAACCAAACCGCAAAAACGCCAAATCATTCACATTGACAGCATGTGCAACAACTGCGGAAACTGCGCCGTCTTCTGCCCGTACGAAGGAAAACCGTACGCCGATAAAATTACGGTTTTTAACTCCAAAGAAGATTTTGATGAAAGCGAAAATCCCGGGTTCTTTAAAACGGGAAAAACTTTTTTTGTCAGGCTTGAGGATAAAACCGTTGTAAAATACAGCCAGGGCGACGACAACATTCCGGCGCAGTGGGCTTCTCTTTTAAAAACACTGTCGGCAAGATACGGCTATCTTTTACCGTCTGTTTAGCCGCCTATTATTTGACGGTGTATTTCGCGGTTAAACATTGATAAAACAAGGATCGTTCCCGCCGGCAGTTTGTAGGGAACGGTAAAATCCCCGCCGGAGTAATTCGCCTTAATTAACCGGATGCGCTCCGAAGAAGGAAGCAGGGCTTCAAGCCGCACCTCAATAGGATAGGGATTCGCCGGTATCGTATAATGGTAAATGCCGGATATTTCGTTGTTTTCAAGTTTTTCCGGGCTTGTAACAGTCAATTGAACTACAGTTGATATAGGGATTGTTGTTTGGGCGGGAGGCGTCTGGGAAACAACGGTTTCGCCTTTTTCATTATCCCTCCTGTCCCTTTCTGTAAAATAAAAATTAATGCCGCTGTCGGAAATAAGCTCCAGAGCTTTTGAAATATTCAACCCTGTAAGCTGCGGAACGGTAACGGTGTCGTTCTCTCTTCCCCTGCTTACAACAAATTCAAGCATCATCTGCCCTGAAATGTCCGTTCCCGGCTCCGGTTTCTGCGCGAGAATGGTTCCCGGATTTTCCGAAGAAAATTCGTACATTACGGGCTCTTTAATTGACAGCAGAGGAACGCCGCCGGACGACGCGTAAATGGTCTGAAGGTCTATCTTTACATCATTAAGGCCGCGGCCTATGAAATTATCAATTTTATTGATGATAACTCCCTGGCTTACAACAATACGGATTCTCCTTCCGGCTTTTACAATTGTCCCCGGTCTTGGCTCCTGTTCAATAATTAGGCCTTTATCCGCGGAAGTCTGCGAATAACGAAGCTGAAGACGCGGATAAAGCTCCTTAACCTGCAATTCCAGAAGGGCTTCGGTCAATTCCTTGCCGTTTAAATCGGGAACCATTGTTTGTTCCGCGCCGCGGACGGCAATAAAAAAAACAGAAACCGCGATAATGCCGACAAATACAACAAGGCCCGCAACCGAAAAAATAAACATTCTCAGGTGGTTAGCAACATAGTCTTCAATTGAGCTTAAATCAAATCTAGCAGCCATAAAACGCCTCTCTTTTAACCAAGTATTGAACCTTCAAAATCACGCGCGCCGTTTAAAAAATCGGGGAAATAAAGCGCTTTTTTTGCCTGATACTGCAATTCCTTAACAGCCAGAATCCCCTCTCCTGTTTGTACCAGTATACCTGCCTGTTTGTCTATTCCCAAAACAAGAGCGGGTTTCGCGCTTGAATCTTTATCCCTAAAAACGCCGGCTTTTAATATAAATAACTGCCTGCCGTTATGAACAGTCCTGCACAAAGGCCAGGGATCAAAGGCGCGTATTCTCGCCTCTATTTCACAAGCGCTCATTTTCCAGTTAATAATACCGTCGTCTTTTTTAATGACGGAACAGAAACTTGCCTTGCCGTGATCCTGCGCTGTTCCCTCGGCTTTTCCGCCGGCAATATCTTTTAAAACCTTAATAAGCAAAACCGCGGATTTCTGCGAAACCGCCGCGCTTAAAGAACCAAACGTTTCCCCGCCTGTTAGCTGAAATTGCTCGACAGCCAGAATGTCCCCGCTGTCCATTTCCTGCGCAAGGCGCTGTACCGTGATTCCGGTTACGGTATCGCGGTTTAAAATCGCAGCCTGAATAGGGGAAGGCCCTCTGTACTTCGGGAGCAGGCTTGGATGGATATTTATCCCGCCAAGCGGGAAAAGCGCAAGGAATTTCGGGCCGAAGATACGCCCGTAGGCGAATGAGACCAGAAGATCGGGTTTTAACCGGCTTATCTGTTCCCTTACAGGCGCGTCAAGTTTCTGCGGCTTTAACACCGGAAAAAGAACCCTGCCCCGCTTTTCATACTGCTGTAAAATTTTTTGCGCGGCATATCCCGCTTCGGTAGGTTCAGGCGTCCCGCTCCTGCCTTTCGGACTGTCGGGATTTGTCAGCACGCCTGCAATTTCAACCCCGTCTTCACGCGCCAGCGCTTCCAGAGAGGGAACGGCAATGGCGGGGCTTCCGGCAAAAAAGACCCTTATCATTAAGCCGGCCTCTTGCCTACGGTTTTTTCGTATTTTTCGATAAGTTTATTCCGTTTGCCTTCCGGTATGCGATCAAGAAAAATAACTCCGTCAAGATGATCATATTCATGAAGAATCACGCGCGCAAGAAGACCGCCTGTTTCTATTGTAAAGGGGCGGTTTTTTTCATTCCATGCCTGAATCTTTATCGATTCTGAACGGACCACAGGCGCGTAAATGCCCGGAACAGAAAGACAGCCTTCCTCGAATTTACAGGTTTTATGTGACGTTTCCAAAATCGAAGGATTGATAAAAACCCTGAATATATCGCCTTCGGTATGAGCGACAAAAATACGCTTCATATACCCGATCTGCGGGCCTGCAAGCCCTACGCCTTTGTCTTTTACCAAAATTTCCTGCATTTGTTTAATAATTTCTTTGGTTTGTTCGTCAATTTTTTCTATTTTCTCGGCTTTTTGCTTTAACAGTTCATTTCCGAAGGTGAGTACCCGCATATAACCAGTTTACCGAAAAAGCGGTTTATCATCAACATCAGTTTACGTTCAAATCCGCCGTATAAACAGGAAGTTTGACCAACAAAAAAAATTAATTTAAACTAAATCATGTTTGATGATTGCGTTATTATGGCGGGAGGAGCCGGTACAAGGCTGTGGCCGGCGAGCAATTCGCGGCTGCCGAAACAGTTCCTGCCCGCTTCGGATAAACACTCCTTTTTTTCAATGGCGCTGGAACGCGCGTCGTCTGTTACGGCGAAAAACGGCCGTATTGTAGTCATCTGCGGAAAACAGCACATACCCAATGTAATTGACCAGACCGATAAATTAAGCGCGGCGGAAAAAAAACGCATGGTTGTCATAGGAGAGCCCGCCGCAAAAAATACGGCTGCGGCAATAGCGTGCGCCGTGTCATTTTCCCTCCATAGCGGGGAAAACAGGAATATCCTTGTCCTTACAAGCGACCATATTATTAAGCCTTTAAAAATTTTCAGGGAAAACGCCGCCCTTGCCGCTTCCGCGCAGGGAAAACTTGCAGTGTTCGGCATTACGCCGAATCGCCCTGAAACCGGTTACGGCTATATAGAGACGAATAATGCGCCGGAAGCCGGTTTGTACAGAGTAAAGGCTTTTCATGAAAAGCCCGATATTCAGACAGCGAAAAAATACGCCGCAAACAAACGATTTTTCTGGAATTCGGGGATGTTCGCCTTTAACGCAGGTTTTATGGCGCGGCAGTTCAGTCTTTTGGCTCCGGAAATTTTCAGCCATTTTGAAAAAATAATTAAACCGAAACATTTGGAATTTTCAACTTCCAAAAAAGTAAAAATATTAAAAACATGGACAGGACTTGAAACCGCCTATAAAAAAGCGCCCGGCATTTCCTTTGATTACGCGATTGCCGAAAAATGCAGGGAAACGGTGATGGTTCGCGCCGCTTTTGACTGGATCGACATCGGCAATTGGGAAGAATATATAAAATTAACCTTAAATAACAACACACAAGTGTATAGCGCCTGTTCTGACGCCTGCTATGTAGATTCCGATATTCCGGTAGCACTTGCCGGAGTTGAAGACCTTATCATAGTAATTCGCTCGGGAAATGACGGAAAGGACCCTGTCGCGCTGATTACCAAAAAGGGCCGTACGCAGAATGTAAGGGATATTGTCGAGCAATTGAAAAAAAACGCAAAAACCGGCTTGTTGTAATACAGAGCCGCCCTGCAAGTCCATTGACTAGCTTGAAATATTTTTCTATTATATAGCTCATGGGAGTGCTGTTAAGCCAGAAAATATCGGTTTACTATGACCGGTTTAAAGATATAGACGTAACCTTTACAAAAGAAATTATTCAGGTTACAGGACTTATAACACAACAGATACACCTCAAATGCGGGAACGAATTCTGGCCGTGCGTTGTTTATACCACGTCGTTTGAAAGCGCCAAAGTCGTGGCAAATGTCAAAACCGGACTGCTTGCCAAACTTCAATCGACCAATAACTATGTAAATTTGCGCTTGAGCTTCAGGGCTTACGGAGAAACAAACGCGGTAACATTTTTTGTTTCGGGCCGCGTACTTGGAACAGCTCCGTACGGAAATTCGCAGGATGTAAATATGCTTACAATCCAGTTTTCCAACAGACCGCCCGATGACTTAATCGAAATAATCGGACGCGTTCTTGACGCCAACGTAAACTCTTCAAAACGCAAAGACGACAGAATACCCTTAACTGCGGACAATTTGCGCAAATTAAACATCATGTCGACAGAGAGCGCCGTGTTTATCGAAAAAGTTCCACGGCGATGCATTTTAAGGGATTTATCATTTTCCGGTTCCAAGATAATAATGCTGGGAATTGCGAAATTCCTGATGGATAAAGAAGCTTCACTGCGCATAGATTTTAATGACCCAAGAGAAGTTTATACGATTAAGGGAAAATTTGTCCGCGTTGAACCTGTAGAGGGAAAAAAGGAAATGGTCGCGATTGGTTTAAGTTTTGACGAAGCGTCCGTTCCAATGGGGTACAAGATACGGCTGAACGATATGCTGACATCACAGCGGGCGGATTACCGAGTCGGCTCTGAAGATGATCCAAACGCTAACCAGGCACAAAACGGTTAAAGCTCCGTATTCAAGTAATATCACGCCGCCCTATTAGAATAATTCAATATTGCCCGCAAACGCAAAACAACTCCGCTTATTCGGGCAGCGCCAGGGCAAGCACCTGTTCATAGCGTTCAACCGGATGGAAATCTATTCCTTTTTTTACATGATCGGGAATCTCATCCAAATCACGCTCGTTCTGTTTCGGGTATATGATATGTTTTGCCTTGTTGCGGCGGGCGGCAATTGTCTTTTCTTTTAAGCCGCCGATTGGAAGCACAAGACCGGTAAGGGAAAGCTCCCCTGTCATAACAAGTTTTTGCGTAACAATTTTTTCCCGCATCAGGGAAAGAAGGGCCGTAGCCATAGTAATGCCCGCTGAAGGACCGTCTTTTGGCGTTGCGCCTTCGGGAATGTGCAGATGAATGTGGTTTTTCTCAAACCACTCTTTGTCTATTCCGTATTTTTCAACGGCAAGTTTCTGCGCGACAGTCATCGCGATTGCGGCGCTTTCCTTCATTGTATCGCCCATTTTTCCTGTAAGCGTCAGCCCCTCTTTGCCGGGAAGGGACGTAGCCTCAATTACAAGGGTATCGCCTCCCATGCTTGTCCACGCAAGACCGACAGACATTCCCGGCCTGTCCGCTTTCTTGATATCCCCTTCCGGAAAAATGGGCTTTCCAAGGTGTTTTTCGATCATTTTTTTGTCAATTAAAAAGTCATGCGCGTTAATTTTCGATTTGGCGTCGTCTTCATTATTTATATTCAAGTTTTCAATGTCTTCGACAATCTGTTTGGCAAGTTTACGGTGAATCTTGTCAAGGTTTTTTTCAAAGTTGCGCACACCGGCCTCGCGGGCATAAGAGTTGGCGATATGCAGAAGGCTGTCTTTAGTATATTTAACATGGTTCTTTTTAAGCCCGTTTTTTTCAAGGCTTTTCGGAAGAAGATAACGTTTTGCAATCTCAAGTTTTTCGGTGTCAATGTAACCGGGAAGCTGGATGATCTCCATGCGATCCAATAACGGGACGGGAATTGTATCCAGCGTATTTGCCGTAACAATAAAAAACACATGGGAAATGTCAAACGGAAGATCAAGGTAGTGATCCCGAAAAGCGTAATTCTGTTCAGGATCAAGCACCTCAAGAAGGGCGCTCGCGGGATCGCCCTGATAACTCGCCCCCATTTTATCGATTTCGTCGATCATGAACACCGGGTCTTTTGTCTTGACAATTTTCAGCCCCTGAATGATCTTGCCAGGCATAGCCCCGATATAGGTTCTTCTGTGCCCTTTTATTTCAGCTTCATCCCTCATGCCGCCTACCGAAAAACGGAAAAACTGCTTGCCAAGCGCGTGCGCTATTGATTTGCCCACTGAGGTCTTCCCTACTCCGGGCGGCCCTACAAGGCAGATAATCGAACCTTTTGTATCCTTTCTGAGTTTTCTTACGGCAAGATATTCCACAATCCGCGTTTTAACGTCCTTAAGCCCGTAATGATCCGCTTCCAGAATCGCCTGCGCGTTTTTTAAATCGAAAACCTCGGGCTGCGGGTTTCCCCACGGAAGAGCCGCAATCAAATCAAGGTAATTGCGCGTAACAGTAAATTCGGCGGAGTTGGGCTCCATAAGGGAAAATTTTTCCAGTTCCTGATCCACAACTTCCTTAATTTCGCCTTCAAACTTAAACGCGTCAAATTTTTCCTTAAAACGCTGGTGGTCGGAACTCTTTGCGTCCGTTGTCATTCCAAGTTCGTTTTTTATCGCCTTTAGTTCTTCCTTTAAAAAATAATCGCGCTGTGATTTTTCAATTTTTTCGTTTATCTCTCTTTGAATTTTTTTCTGTATTCTTAAAAGTTCCTGTTCTTTTTTTATGAATACAAGCACCTGTTCCATGCGTTTACGGACATTGAGTATCTCCAAAATCTTCTGCTGTTCCGCCTTGTCGATGTTAAGAATGCTTGCGATAAAATCCGCAATTTTCCCGGGATGATCAATGTTGATCATGTTAAGCCGCATTTCCTCGGAAAAGAGCGGATTGTTTTCGCTTATCTGCTTCATCTCGGAAATCAGCGCGCGGGTAAGCGCCTTTACCTCGCTCGTGTTGTCTTCTTCTTCCTCAAGGTACTCAACCGCGGCGACAATGGGGTTCGACACATGAAGTGTTTTTTTTACCTTGAAACGTTTGAGCGTTGAAATGAAAATGTTGACTCCGCCGTCCGGCAGATTGATTTTTTTGACTATTTTGGCAACCGTTCCCACCGTATACAAGTCGGAAATCGCCGGAGTTTCAACTTCGTTTAAAAGCATTACAAGACCGATAAGGCTGTCGCCGGAAACGGCGTCTTCCACCACTTTTACATCGGTAGGATTGCCGATCATTATCGGAGTGAAAATTCCGGGAAAAATGGGACGCCCCATAAGGGCTACCAGATGCAGTTTGTGGGGTAAAAGCTGATCTATCGGAATAACGCTTTGTTCAGGCATTGAAATACCGCCTTGTCTTTTTTGTAATAAAACCCATGAACAGAGAGTTTCAAATAAAATATTGCAAAAAAAACGAAAAAAAGCAAGTTAGCGTACTTAGTAGGTTTGACTGTTTATAAATGTTAAAGGTCGGACCTCGAGGTTTTTAACCGAAACGTCGAGGTCTTTTACCTGAACATTGCGATTTTTGGGTGGTTATTCGGTTATTTCGCCGTCTAGGCTGTCTTTGAATTTTGCGGTGTCTTTGTAAGTTTCGTCAACTACTTTACGTTTGTCGGCGTCCTGTACCTGTGAATAGTATTCGAGGGCGTCGGTGTATATCATGTCGGAGCTTTCTACGTTGATTTTCCACGCTTTTTCTTCAAGGTTGCGGCACACTTCGACGTGGGAGTGGATGGCGTTGAAGAGGTCGAGGTCGCTTTGGAACTTTTCGGTTTCGAGCCAGCGGGGGAAGTACCGGGGGAATTTGGACGATATGCGGAATGCGGCTTCAGAGTTAAAATTTCGGCGATTATTAAATTGTCAGTCAACATTTCTCCCAAAAAACGAGAGCAAAGCGCGGCAGTACCATTAAGAACCCTGCCCGGTGTCAGTTACCCTATACTATGGAAAAACAACGGTAGCAGATACTATTGCGTTACTTATACCTATCATCAAAGTTAATACAAGTAAGTGTTTCCGAAAATGGAAGTATCGCTTTCACTGGGCCAACACTGCCAGAATATGTAACTGTTACAGCATAACTTTTGCCAATTGTTATTACTAAATTTTGTTCGCGGTCAATAAAACTGAGTACTATATTAGCAGTATTTTTAGTCCTATCATGAATACTACCGCTAAGACCAAAACTATCACAAGATGTTTCATCAACAGTAATTGCAAAGTCTTTCCAGTCGATTTTATCAAACGAACTTGAGTCGATGTCTCTGACATTAAATATCACACTACCTGAATATGTCCAGGCTTCGTCTCTTGTAACGAGCTTGAAATTGCCACTACCACCGCCGCCTGTGCCGCCGCCGGTCGTACCGCCTGTATTGCCGCCAGTACCGCCGCCTGTATTGCAAGATGCCAACCCTAACCCGATTACCGCAACAAGGGCAATATTTGCTATACTTCGCATAACTGCCAAAACTTTGAATGTCTTTTTCATAATAAAACTCCTTTAATTAATATAAAAACAGAGCAATTCTCTGTGTTTTGCTTTGAGTGCATACTTTGCTTAACACCATCCAGTTTGATGTTGTCCTTTGGACAGATCTCTCCCCTGAAAAAATGTGCGTGGGGAAAAATTAAATAGTTTCTTCTATAAAATGAGAGAGAGAGAGAGAGAGAGAGAGAGAGAGAGATTCAGAATTCACGTTAGGTTTGCTGTAAAAAGCGGTATTCATGCAGACGGCGTTTATTTCGCTCATGTTATGATGTTACGATTTATCGGGGTTTTTGTCAAATGAAAAGGGAAGAGTTTTTTTCGAATAGCGGCGCAATTGCAAGTATCGCAGTTTTTTTTTGCAGGTACGCATTTTCCGTGTTATTATATTAATTATTAAAAATTATTATGAGGTATTTATATGAGCCGTTATTTACCGTGTAATCCCAACGCGTCGGCGGAAGTACGAAACGTTCTGGATTATTTATCCGGCCTGCGCGGGCGCGGAATTTTACTGGGACAGCACACCCAAACCCGCGCGCAGGAAGAACTTGCGTATATTCGGGAAGTTACAGGGAAAGAACCCGCTCTTTGCGGATTTGAGCTTCTGGCATACTCGCCCAATATAAACTATAAAGAAAGCGGTCCTGAATGTTTAAAAGAGGTTGAGGAAAATAAAAACACCCTTGAAACAGCCTTAAACTGGGCCGACAGAAAAGGGCTTATAACCTTTACATGGCACTGGTTCTCTCCGTTGTACGGCGCGGATAAAGCTTTTTATCAGAAAAACACGCCATTTGACGCGCACCTTGCCCTTGATGAAAATACCCCTGAACGAAACGCGTTCATAAGCGACATGGACGCAATGGCGGAACTTTTAAAGCCTTTTTGCAAAAAACGCATACCAATTTTATGGCGGCCTTTTCATGAATCGAACGGCACTTGGTTCTGGTGGGGAAGCCGGGGAACCGATACGGCGCGAAGACTATGGCTTGACATGTATGATCGCTTTACAAACATTCACAAGCTGGACAACTTAATCTGGGTATGGAATTCACCGTTAAAAGAAGGCTACGCGGGCGACAGTTTCTGCGATGTAATATCATGCGACGTTTACCTGCCTGAACACACGCACAGCGATTACCGCAAATCTTATGAGGAGCTTTTAACGCTGACATCTTCTGATAAAATCACCGCGTTAGGTGAAACCGGACCTGTTCCCGGGCTCGTTTCCCTTGCCGAATCGCGCATTCCCTGGACATGGTTTATGACATGGAGCAAAAATGTCTGCCGCGAAGGCTATACAAGCCGCGAAGAATTACAGGCGGCGTATAACAGCGGGTACGGCGTAACGCTGGACAAATTACCCGCTTTATATTGAATTTGACTGTAAATTGCAGCATTTAAGGAATGAAATAGACAGGCTTTTAAGAGCGATTAATACCGGAAGTTTTAGATATTTATATGAATGATTACCAAATCCGCGAAGCGCTTTGCCATTACATGGATAATAAATATTGCGATAAATTCCGCATTATCGACGAATTGGTAATCGGAAAAGCGCGGGCTGATATTGTTATTGTGAAAGACGGCCTTACAGGTTATGAAATAAAAGGCGACACTGACTCATATAAACGTTTACCCGGGCAGATTAAAGAATACGATATATACTTTCAAAAAAATTATCTTGTTGTTGGAGCGGTTAATATAAAGACAGCGGAAAAGCATGTTCCCCCATACTGGGGAATTTTGTATTTTTCAGAAACAGAAGACGGCGCAGAACATACAGAGACAATTCGGGAAGCGGAGCCAAGTCCAAAATTTAACCTGAAAAAGCAGCTTGGCTTATTATGGCGAAAAGAATTGAATAATATTTTAAAAACAAATAATTTGTCAAAATGCTGCGGTAAAAATAAATCGTATATAGCTAATTATCTATTAGGGCGTGTACCTCAAAGAATTCTGCAAAAGCAGCTTTGCGAAGAACTATTGGAGCGTGATTGGACGGTTTATTAATTGTGAATGATTTGATGAATGAAATCGTATTATTACTTTTGATTATAAGGGAACGTGGGATGATGTATACAAAAAAAGAAAAGTTCATCCCTATCAGCTTTTATTTGATTCGGGCGTGTGGTATTTGTACGGATTTGCCGAAGAACGCAAAGGCACTCGTATTTTTTCACTTTCAAAAATGAAAAACACACAGCTTGCAAAAGAAGTTTTTACTCTGCCGAAAAATTACAAATATACGGATTTTTCAGAAGGCAGTTATTTCGGCGTTTTTATCGGTCAGGAAAAACAGCGTTTTGTCATTGAAGTTTATGAAGATTCAATTCCTTTCGCGCAGGAGCGTCAATGTACTGCGGATCAAAAAATTACAGAAGAAGACGATCATGTCAATATAGAATTCACAAGCACGCAATATGCCAAAGTTTTACGCTGTGTCTTATCATGCGGTTGCAGCGCCATTCCGAAATATCCCAAAAAGCTGGTGTAAAAATGATAAAAAGAGGAAGCAAATGATTACCTTAAATCATTTAACAGTATCTTCGGTTCAAGCATTCACGGAGAAGTAAAAAAAGAAGACTCAACAATAGTGCTTCAGCTTATTTCCACTATGGGCAATTATATGCCTGTAAACGACCAGAATTTGCAGACTATCGCGGAACACTATCTGCTTAAAACGGTTAAGCTGTCCGCCATTGAGATAAGTTTGCTTAAAAGTAAATTGTCTGGGAAGACGGAAACCATTCTGTAACTAGGGTAAAACAATCCATATAATTTTTATTTTGAAACGCTTTATAACAATGTTTGTTTTCCACAAAATTGACAGATAATTGCCTCTTTTTTAATTTCATTTGCACAAAATGGACATTTTTTTATTCTTCCCAGTTTTTGCTCATTAATACAGTGAAACGTAAAAATACATATGCCTATGTACACACTAAATATGAGCCAGCAAAAAATTGTTGGAATAAAATAATCTCCATATTTTACATAAATTATTACTATGAATGTAATCTTTAGCGCCAAACCAATTAGTGAAACATTCCGTAATATGGCAAAAGATACTTTAGTGAATGCAAGAATAATAAATATAATAGGAAAAATTAAAAACAAGAAAACAAGAATCCGGGCATTATTTTTTTTGGGAACACTTGCATTTATTTAAAATGTGTATTGAATTGGACCAGGTCCGGCTCTCATAAACCAATCAGGAATATATTTATTTAGATATTTTCTTTGTATATCATTGCTTGCTTCTTTACCAATAAAATTTTTTCTTCCACAAGGTTGTTTTTTATTATCACAATCAATTTTTTTACAATCTTCAATAGATGCGAAACGCCATTGCAATGGTTCAAATACACCTACTATTTTACCTTTAATGACAGCCAACACATAATCAGCCTGTTCAGCTCTTTCTTTATTAATTCTCCAGCAACGACTTACTCTTTCTTTTACTGATGGATATTTATTTTTTATTTTAATTATAATACATTTATCATTAATTTTAGATATTTTGTTTTCCATATAATGTACTTCCAATTTATTGATTATATTAAAGCATTTAACTCGGAAATAAACAATATTTAAAACCGATTATAGTGCCAGTATCCGACGGATTAAGTCGGATACTTGGTTTTTACAAAAATTAGTTCATGAAAGAATATAACTTGTGATATACCATGAGCTATTATATTTTCTGTTTACAACAAAATATTTAGTGTTATTTTCTATGTAAAATGTCCCTGAATATGAAGCCCCTCTCGATTCCATAGCGTTTTTGACATTAATATCTAAATCTGGATTTAAAATCCAAGGAGCATTTTTTATAGGCGGATTCAAGTATGAAATACCAATATCAAATGCCGCTTTTTCAATTCCTTCTATTGTATTTGAAAAATAGTAATGTAATATTATACCTAATCCAGTAACATAAATATCACCTTCTGTATAAAATTTAATAGAGGCATTATTATTTGTTTCTGTTGAATTATTAGCACACCCAACAACCATTATTCCAAATACTAGTACCATTACTAGTATTTTCGATTTTAAATCCTTCTTAACCATTTTTTTCTCCTCTTAATTCTATATTTTCACTATCTTCATACGAAGATAATTTTTTCTCAACCACACCCTCAACCAGCGTCTTATTCTTCCTCTGTATCTCCAAAAGTTCCCTCGCCGTCATATTAACTTAACCTGCATTTCGAGGAGTAAATGCTTGTAAACTTCACTAATAAAATCAGATACTTTTTTGTTTTCATTGTTCATATTACACTTCCTTTTAAGTATCCTATGCAATATAATAAGATTGCATAGAAAATTTGTCAATAGTTCGAATTGCCTCAAAATAAAAATCTAACCCAAATATGCTTATCCGAAGGAGGGTTCGGAAAGATAAATGAGGTTATCAATGCAGGAAAAAAGGCGCTTACAAGTGAAATAAGCAAGCGGTATCAAAAAGCGGGAAAAAAAGAGAAGACCGAAATTCTTAACGAACCGGTCAAAACCACAGACTACAACCGCAAATACATTTTGCGCGTTCTCGCCAATTGGGGAAAAACATCAGTTATACGCATGGACGGGAAAGCCGTCAGACTTAAGGCTTTACCCAGCAAGCGGCGGAAAGGAAGAGGCAGGAAACCGAAATAAACAGGTGATTTTGTGATCGTCCTGCGTACCATCTGGGCGTTCTTATGGTACAGGTACGGGAAAATCCTTGCCCCTTTCATGCGGGAAAATATGATTTTCCTTGAACGTCCGTTTCGCATACTTACGGGCATAGACTCGGACTTTAGTCCGCGCGACAACGGCAGCGAGTTTATCAATTCCGCAATGCTCAAATTGTGTAACGAACATATCCAGTTCACGCGTTCAAAGGCATATCGTAAAAACGACAACTGTTTTGTCGAACAAAAAAACTACACCTGCGTCAAAAATTCCGCGGGTTATTACCGCTTCTCCGCCGCAGCCGAATGCGACGCTCTGGCTGCGGTCTATCATTCACTGTGTCCCTTGATGAATTTCTTTATGCCTACTATCAAACTTATAAGCAAAAAAAGAATTGGTTCAAAAATAAAAAGATTTATGATAAAAAAGTTATCAGCCCTTATCGGCGGCTTCTGATTTCGCCTGATCTTTCCGATGAAGCTAAAGCGGAACTGAACAGACGCTTCGCTTTGTACGATCTGTTAAGCTCCAGCGGGAAATCCCTCGTTGTTTCCTCTCTTCATGCCGTCTGACTATGGTTAGATTTTTATTATGAGGCAGCCAGTCTTTTCGGTTAGATTTTATTTCGAGGCATCACGGAGTGTTAAGACTTTAGTCTGTACTTAATAGGTGTTTTTTGTAACCTTACAGTCATAGATTTCTAGTCATTAATAATATTAATATGTAAATCATTTCGACTCTTATAAAATTCATATCTATAATTAATTTTATCCATGGATTCGATGGCAAAATAACGATAGTCATCAATACTTTTTATATTAGAATTTATTGTATCAGTATCACCAGAACCTTTAAGGCTACCAATGCCATATACAATCCATTCATTGTTTTTAGGTTGATGTATATAAACGCGAAATTTTATATTTGAGTCATTAGAAACATTATGCAATTTTACATAATCTTCAAATGAACCTTTTGCTTTAAAAGTATCAATTACATATACAAAAGGCTTATCAAATTCAGGTTGAGGATAATTTAACGATGCGCACGAATTGAAAATACAAACCAACGCTATAACCAGTATACCTAAAAAGCATTTTTTCTTTTCCATTTTTTTCTCCTCTTACTTCATATTTTTTATATCTTCATGCGAAGACAACTTTTTCCCATCCTCAATCAGCGCCTTATTCTTCCTCTGTATCTCCAAAAGTTCATTCGCTGTCATATTTACTCTAACCCGCATTTCGAGAGGTAAATCCCGGTAAACTTCACTAATAAAATCAGATACTTTTTTGTTTTCGTTGTTCATATTACACTTCCTTTTTAAGTATCTCTATGCAATATATTAAGATTGCATAGAGTATTTGTCAATAGCTCTCGTAATTTTCAGAAAACTATTGTTCTATACCTTTGGGCATAGCTGTATACAGCCAAATAATTGGCAGTAAGGCGAGATTGCTTGCTTTTTCCAGCCTATTAATTTATATTGATAAGGGAAAAAGTATGATTGCTACGATCCATGACAGACTTATCGCTGTAAGGGAAGCTTTAGGAACAACCCAAAGGGACTTTTGCAAGAGTATTTATGTGAGTCAATCCTATTACGCCCAAATAGAGAGCGGAAAAAGACCTGTTAATGATCGTATTATCGCTCTTGTATGTTCACAATACGGCGTGAAAAAGGATTATCTTCTTACCGGTAAAGGAAAAATGTTCAGCGAGGATATGGCTGATATTCAACTTAAGCAGCTTTTGGATGTTTTTCATGAACTTGAACCTCCTTTTAAAGACTATATTGTCTCCCAAATTAAACAGCTTATAGAAGCTATAAATAAGCAAAGGGCGCAATCTACCCAAAAAGGTAAAAAACGCCCTTCCAATTCCCGATGAATATTAAAATATCTCAAATTTTAGCAATTATTACTGTATCACATGTTTTTATGAAATTAAACTAAAAATCTTTCTCTACTTGCCGTATCGGTTTACAGTCTGACCGCAAAATATGCGGCCAGACCAAACCTTTATTGTCTGCAAGCTCAAATACAGGCCAGCGTCAATTCAGCTTTGCCAATGCATTTTTTGCAAGCCCCTGTTCAAAAGGGGTATATGCGGATGTACGCTGTATTGTGGAAAGCAGAAGCCTTACGTCCGTAGACTTGGTTTCTGTAAACACAAGACAGGAAATTAACCATTGAAAAATGCGCCTTTCCCTCTCTCCCCACAAGTTATTACGCCTTCTGTCATGTATTTCATGAAGGTATTTAAGGAGAAGGTCAACCGCTTTATCGGTTTTTAACGCCGCCAGAGCATCCAGTGTTAAAATAATTGCTTCATAATCCGCTTCGGTGGTGTTAAAGCTGTTTAAGTATTCCCTGTTTAAAAAATCATAGGCAGAATCGTCTGCGGCTCCGTACAGACGGATAGCGTCAATAGCGCTTTTCCGCATTTGATCCAAAATTCCAAGGTATAACTTATCGGTTGTTTCATATCCCCAGCTCTCGGCAATTGCAACTAATGCAACCTTTGCTTTTGAAGAATCAGGCGCGTTTGATCTGAGCATTTCTTTCCAAGCAGCTAATTTGACAGGAGGAGTTGAAGTGTCCTGAATAATATCAATTATTACATCCCCCGGGTCATCGACAATATTCGGAAGGGCTTTGTAAGCTATTTGCTGAACATCCTGATCATAACTTCCGATATAAACGTCAAACACCGGCTTGTAACCTGAAATGTCATTTAAGGCTTCAATTGCATCTATATACCCGACTACCGCCATTTGAATCCTGTTTTTTGCATCGCCTCTGAATGTTTGCGCATTGTATTGATTCAGGCGTTGAATAATATAAGGGAGATAATCCTTGCCGTTTACCTGTCCAAGGGCGATCAGAGCGGCCTGCATTGCGTTCCCCTGATTGGTAGGGCTTCTGTCAACATCAAAATAATCCGCTGTATACCAGATTTCGGGGGCTGCGTCGGTGTACTTTTCCGCTCCAAGCCCCTGACTCAAGATTACAGCGGACCTCTCAACTGCATCTTCGTCTGACTTGGTTTTAACATCCGGTATTCTGACATACAGATATTTCAAGGCATTATGATAGAATTCCCCAATTCCGGTAAGTCCAGCGTCACGGATTGTTTCCAGAATGAGCAGGCGATCTTCAATTGACCCGTCATCCCTCATAAAATCGCTCATATAAGATGACATATCCTGGGTAAAGGCTGTCATTCCGAAAAAACATAAAATAACAATTATTAATATACGTTTCATAAAATTATTATATCATAAAGTAATAAATTAATAAATAGAGTCTGTCTATAATGTGGACACATTATAGACAGACTACCTTAAAAATCGTATTTTCGTAGCCTTCGAACCGTAGGTTCGTTGGCGAGAAAATACAGTGTCTGTCCGCAAAGTAACCGACTTTGTGGACAGACACTAAATAGTCCTTTTTTACAGGATAATTTGTCTACCGTAGTGCCTCACGTAAAAATCAAACCGAAAAAGGTTGATGCCTCACGATAGAAAATCTAACCATAGGAACCGAAGCGCAACGGCTTCATGTTAGGTTTAGAAACAAACTCAGGAACAGGTTCAGCA
>Ga0268262_10000784_pt1 | contig 41254 bp, 39 predicted proteins | sample TergutNc150P3_FD_190354 | JGI IMG/M metagenome (GOLD analysis project Ga0268262, IMG submission 190354) | Nasutitermes corniger P3 segment gut microbial community from laboratory colony in Florida, USA - Nc150 P3 (SPAdes) (version 2) | ecosystem: Host-associated > Arthropoda: Insects >...
GGGGGGGGGGGGGGGGGGGGGGGGGGGGGGGGGTAGCAAGACAGCGGATTTATTCGGCTGCTTTGGCTAATGGCAAAAACATTTTGCGAGCTTGCACCGCAAGCCCTAGCATCAAAAGTTGTTTTGCCGATAACAGTCATCTTATGTGTAAAGATAGAAAATTGTTTTTGCCTTTATTCTGGAAATTCTTTAATTCCGTGAATTCTGGTTCAGACAAAATGAATGTGAATATCGTACGTTTATATGCGGTTGTATGTGTTTAATAAAAATCATTCCACATTTTGGGCAGGCGAACAGGCACCTGGTTCAGACAATAAAAACACAAATACTGAACAAAAGGGCAGTGAAAGGACAGAATGTTATTTGATTTTATAAAAATTTCTACATTAAGAGGTATGTCTGCTGTCCTCAATTTGATTTGGTTTTTGCCAGTACTAACGGTTTTCGTCAGTTTGGTTATACCAAAGCAGCAAAACCAAACATTAAAGATGTTTCACGCCATTTCTGCGCTTGCAAATATGGGGTTGTGCGTGTTTTTTACGATTAAAATTTATTGTTTGGCTATGAATTCCGACACACCTATTGGCAATGCCCTTCAGCTTCAATACCTAACAGATATTTCTTGGCTGCCAGCTCTCAGTATAAGGTTCATAATAGGAGCAGATGCCCTCTCAATTTTAATGTGCGTTTTGGCTTCCATAATAGTTTTCACTGGTATTTTAATGAGCTGGAATGTTGAGCGACCCAAGGAATTTTTCGCAATGATTCAAATTTTGGGGGCTGGAGTTTTTGGCGTATTTTTGAGCTTTGATTTATTTTTGTTTATGGTATTCTACGAGGTAGAGGCTCTGGCTATGTATTTGATGATTGCTGGCTGGGGAACAGGGAGGCGTGATTATTGCGGAAAAAAACTCACCTTAACCCTCGCCCTAGGCTCTGCCTTTGCGCTCATTGCCGTTATAGCGATGTACTCTGAAAGCAATATAGGAAGTTGGGATATTCGCAAGCTCGCAAATGTTCTATTGCCAACTGAATTTCAAATATGGGCTTTCCCGCTTTTGTTCATTGGCTTTGCAATTTCGGGTTCGCTTTTTCCCTTTCACAACTGGAGCCCCGATGGTCACAGCGCGGCACCAACTGCGGTGTCTATGTTTGCGGCTGGCGTTATGATGAAAATGGGATGCTATGGCTGCTTGCGGGTTGCGATGTATTTAATGCCAGAGGGTGCAAAGTTCTGGCTGCCATATATAGTTTTGCTGGTTCTGTTCAATGTGGTGGCAGCGGCATTTATAGCAATTAGGCAACGCGATTTGAAATATATAATAGCTTATTCTTCCATATCTCATTTGGGGCTTATATTCCTTGGGCTTTGCGCTGCGAATTTAATTTCCATAAAGGGAGCAAGTTTGCAAATGCTCTCTCACGGATTTTTAACAGGTTTGTTCTTTGCCTGCATAGGAATGATTTATGGCAGAACGCATACTAGAATGGTTGACGAAATGGGAGGCTTAATGAAGGTCATCCCCTTTATTGGAGTTGGCTTTGTGATTGCTGGTTTCACTGGGCTTGGGCTTCCGGGTCTCAGCGGTTTTGCGGCAGAATTGCCTATCTTCATAGGTTCGCTAGGAACAAGCAATCCAGTAGTTCAAGCGGTGGCAGTTCTAGCTATTCTCTCCATAACCACAACTGCTGTTTATGTTTTGCAAGCCACAAATAAAATGCTAAATGGTCCTCTAAATCCACACTTTTCTTCTCTGCCTTCAACAACCACGCCAGAAAAGATTGTTTTTGGTGTTTATTTTATTTGCTTGTTTGGCATGGGCTTATTGCCTGGATGGATTTCCAGATTTTTAGATACAAGTTTGTTGCCGATTTTTGCAAATATGAATAGATAAAAAGGGGGAAATTATGGATAATGAGAATGCCGCAGCAAAACGCAAAACCATATTTCTTGTTGACGACAACATCACAAATTTAACTATGGGCAGGAATGTGCTTTCTGGTCATTATAATGTAGCCACCGTGGATAGCGGCGAGCGTATGCTGAAAATGCTCGAAAAAAATATTCCAGATATGATTCTCCTAGATGTTGAAATGCCGGAGATGAATGGCTACGATGTTATAAAAATAATAAAAAGCAAAAAAGAAACCAAAAATATACCCGTTATTTTTTTAACGGCAAAAAGCGATAACGATAATGAACTTGAAGGTTTATCCTTGGGTGCTATAGATTACATAATAAAACCATTTTCGCCGCCGCTTTTGCTAAAACGCATAGAAACGCATTTGCTTGTTGAATCGCAAAAAAAAGAACTCTGGAACTATAATCAAAATCTTCAGAGTTTGGTGGAGGCAAAAACCAAAACTGTTTTGGAGCTTCAAAATGCCATTTTAAGGGCTATGGCAGAGCTTGTGGAAAACCGCGATGATATAACTGGCAAGCATTTGGAAAGAACGCAGAGTTATTTGAATTTATTGATTGCTGCCATCTCAAAGCACGGTTTATATACAGATGAGGTGAATAATTGGAATATAGATTTGGTATTGTTATCTTCGCAGTTGCACGATGTGGGCAAAATTGTGGTGAAGGATGAGATTCTTAAAAAACCAGGCAAATTAACAGATGCGGAGTTTGCCGAAATAAAGAAACATACGATTTTCGGAGAAAAAATTATTGAGAAAATAAAACGAAATGCAACTGAACACGAATTTTTGGAACACGCTAGGATTTTTGCTGTTACCCACCACGAAAAATGGGATGGGAATGGTTACCCCAGAAAATTAAAAGAATTAGATATTCCGCTTCAAGGCAGGCTTATGGCAATAGCCGATGTGTACGATGCCTTGGTTTCCGACAGACCTTATAAAAAGGCATTTTCGCACGAAGAAGCGGTTAAAATTATCTCAGAAAACAGAGGAACGCATTTTGACCCCGATTTGGTGGATATATTTCTTGAAATTGCCGATAAATTTAATGAAACCGCAAACTCTTTTAAGCAAAGTAGCTGAATATGAAGAAAAATAGATTTATAATATTTTCCGTTGCGCTATTTTCTGTAATTGTTATAGCGGGAAGCGGGATTTTTATATTCTTTATGCAGCAGATAATAAGAACAAACAAGGGAAATGAGTTAACTCAACTGCTGGAAATTGAACGAATAAAGCTGGAGACATCGGTAAATGCCGAAATAGCCATTGTTCTTAAAATGGCTGGCTCTCCTTTGATACAAAAATATTTTGCTGACCCAGAAAACTCAGAACTCAGAAAACTATCTATTGAGGAAATAAACGCTTATCGCCATGCCTTTGCGGCAAACTCGGTTTTTTGGATAAACGATAAAGACAGAATATTCTATTCAGACGACAATGCGCCTTATTACGTGGATGCAAAAGACTCAAATAACTACTGGTATTTAATGACTCTCAACGAAACGGAGAGATATAATTTTAACATCAACTACAATCCAGACCTTAAAGTCACAAATCTATGGATTAATGCACCTGTTTTCAACAGCAAACACAACCCCATTGGCATTTTGGGAACAGGAGTGAATCTTTCTGAATTTGTAAACGCGGTGTATAAAAAATACGACCAAAAAGCGGAACTTTATTTTTTCAATGCTCTTGGAGAAATTACCGGTGCAAAAAATGTCGATTTGGTATCTGCAAAAAAACATATTAACGAAGTGTTAAAAGAAACAGATTTAGACATTATTACGCGGGCAAAAAATCTTAAACCAAATGAAATGCAAACTTTAGATACCAAATCTGGGAGAATTGCCCTAGGCACGGTTCCTTTGCTCGGCTGGTATTCTGTGGCACTTATGCCAGACGGCTTAATTGACTATAAAACCAATATGACAGGATTATTTATAGCTATGATGGTTGTGATGGCTATAACTTTTGTGATATTCAATATATTTATTTCTGGGCTTCTCAAACCATTGCACAAAACAATGGAAGATTTAAAAGCCGCTTCAAAAGCCAAAAGCGACTTTCTCGCTAGAATAAGCCACGAAATAAGAACGCCTATGAACGCTATAACCGGCATGGCAGAACTAGCCTTGCGCGAAAACATACCACATTCTGCCCGAGAGCATATTATCACAATTAAGCAAGCTGGAAATAATCTTTTATCTTTAATCAACGACCTTCTTGACTTTTCTAAGATAGAGAGCGGCAAGCTGGAAATAATCCCTGGCAACTACCAAGTTTCTTCTCTGATACACGATGTGGTTAGCATCATTAAAATGCGTGTTGTGGATTCACATATCAGTTTTGTTGTGAATATAGACAGCAAAATCCCAAATTATCTTTTTGGAGATGAGACTAGAATAAGGCAGGTACTGCTAAATGTGTTGAGCAATGCCGTGAAATATACCAAAAAAGGCTTTGTTTCCTTTTCCATAAATGGGGAAATAACCGGAGACACTGTTTTCTTAACCATAGATGTAGCAGACAGCGGCGATGGAATAAAGCCAGAAGATTTAAATAAACTGTTTGGCGAGTTTGTGCAAGTGGATTTAGCAGCCCACAAAGGCGTTGAAGGCACAGGGCTTGGACTTGTGATAACAAAAAAGCTTATAAATGCTATGGGTGGAGATATAAACGTTCAGTCGGAATATGGCAAGGGCAGCACATTTACCATTAAGCTCTCGCAAAAAATATGTTCGCCAGAACCTTTGGCATCGGTGGAAAAACCAAAAGAGAAAAGCGTTCTTATTTATGAGCAGAATAAAATATATGCCGATTCCATAATTTACACTGTGGACAATTTGGGTGTGATTTGCCATAGCGCAGAGAGCGATGATGATCTGCATAAAAAGTTGCAAACCAAAGATTACACATTTTTGTTCGTTTCTCATTCCCTGCTTAAAAACGCAAAAGCAATAGCGAAGGAACTTAAATCCAAAACAGAAATAGTTATACTAACAGAATTTGGCAATGTACCCGCAGACATAAATTTGGATATATTGGCTATGCCCGCGCACTCCATATCCATTGCTAATATATTGAATGGCGTATCTGATGGTTTTTCTTATAGCACAAATGAAAGTATTTCTGTTGTGCAGTTTAGCGCACCTAAGGCGAGAATTCTCATTGTGGATGATATAGGCACAAATTTAAAAGTAGCCGAGGGTTTGATGCTGCCTTACAAAATGCAAATAGATTTGTGTTTCAGCGGCGAAGATGCAATTTCTGCTGTAACTAAAAACTTTTACGACTTAGTATTTATGGACCACATGATGCCAGAAATGGATGGCATTGAAGCTACAAAGCTCATAAGAGCGAAGGGTATTGAAAATCCGTACTATGCACATTTGCCAATTATCGCACTAACAGCCAACGCGGTTGCAGGCACAAAAGAAATGTTCCTTTCAAATGGTTTCAATGACTTTTTGTCAAAACCCATAGACACAGCAAGGCTCAATGTAATTCTAGGAAGATGGATTCCAAAGGAAAAGCAAGAAAAATTGACCGCAGAGATAAAGGAAATAGAGGTAGAAGGTTTGGAAGCAAAGAAAGATATAGTTACGCTCACCGCCTTCCATAAAGATGGATTAAGGAAAATAAGAGAAATCAAAAAATGTCTAGAAGTGAAGAACTATCCTATATACGCAAATTATATACATGAATTGAAAAATGCCTGCGCAGATCTCGGCGCTCATGATTTGGTTGAGCAAGCAGAGGCTTTGGAAACCGCAGGCAAGCAGGAAAATTCCAAATTTATTGATTCAAACAACCTTCAATTTTTAATATCTTTAAAGATACTGTTAAATAATATTAAGAAGGTAATGTGATGCTTGGAAAAATAGAAGAAATATTCAAAAAATATAAGACTATTATGATAGCCCACGGCGATGAATCTAGCCGTGATACTTTAAAGGGAGAATTAAACTACGAAGCAAGCTCGCTTTTCTTTGTTGTACTAATATGTATGTTCGCGTGGCTGCCTTATATTCAGAACGACGTTATATTGCACCCGTACCCGATATTTGTGGTTTCTATTAGAATTGGGCTAAGTGTGCTCAGTTTTTCCTTAATGGCTTTGAAATTGACAAACCGTTTCAGATACCGTCCTGATATATTGATGAAAATACTGATACATTATCTTTATATTGGAGCCACTCTGATTACGGCTACATCTGGCGAGGCTGCTCCATCGTATGTCGGCGGTTTTTGCGTTATAATGATGATAGCCACTTTTGCGCCTTTTACCTTTAAATTGAAAATTATAAACCTTTGCTATTCACTTGTGCTGTTTATTGTAGTGGCAATTTATACAGGAATGGATTATTCAAATTTTGCCATTAGATATTCCCTCAATGATTTATTTTCTGCGTTTTGCATAAGCACATTTGTTGCCTATATTTCAAATGAGGTAAAAATTAAATCGTGGAAGCAACGGCAAAATTTAAAGAAATTGTCAACACAAAACGAAAACCTCGCCATCAAAGCAGAAAACGCTTCTAAAGCCAAGAGCGATTTTTTAGCAAAAATGAGCCACGAAATACGTACGCCGATGAACGCTATAATAGGTATGTCTGAGTTAGCTCTGCGCAAAGATATGTCAAACAGCGTACGCGAAGATGTTATAATAATAAAACAGTCCGGCGTGAATCTTTTGTCAATAGTAAACGATATTCTGGATTTTTCAAAGATAGAGAGCGGAAAGTTGGAAATAGTTAGCTCCGACTACCTATTTTCTTCGCTGATAAACGATGTGATAAGCATTATCAGAATGAAGGTTATAGATTCCAGGCTTCGTTTTGTTGTGAATTTGGATGGCAGCATACCCAATGCGCTTTATGGAGACGAAACGAGAATCCGGCAGGTATTGCTAAATATACTGAGCAATGCGGTGAAATACACCAAGGAAGGCTTTGTTTCTTTTTCTGCAAGCGGAGAAATTATAGATGATACCGTAATGTTGACCATAGATGTCACAGATAGCGGAATGGGCATAAAACCAGAGGATATGGAAAAATTGTTCGGTGATTTTGTTCAATTTGACTTATCTGCGAACAAAGGGGTTGAAGGCACAGGTCTTGGGCTTTCCATAACCAGAAGCCTAATTATGGCTATGGGCGGGGATATAAATGTTGCAAGCGAATATGGCAAGGGCAGCGCATTCACCATAACGCTTCCGCAAAAAATTCACTCTCTTGAACCTCTGGCTAAAGTGGAAAACCCAGAAGACAAAAGCGTAATTGTATATGAGCCTTTGCAAATATACGCAGATTCTATGATTTGCGCAATAGACACTATGGGTGTATATTGCACGTATGCGACAGACGAGGAAACATTCCGAAAAAAACTAACAGACAGAGATTATTCCTTTGTGTTCGTTGAACTTCTTTTGTTGGAAAATGTTCGCAAAGTTATGATGGAAACTGGTTCCAAAGCTCAAATTGTGCTCATAGCGAGCTTTGGAGAAGCCATAGCAGACAGGAATTACAGCGTTCTCGCCATGCCTGTACATTCCATATCCGTAGCCAATGTTTTAAACAATGTTTCTGAAAGTTTCTCTTACAATGCGAGCGAAACCATAATTAAATTTATTGCACCCAAAGCAAGGGTTCTTGTTGTTGATGATATAGCCACAAATCTTAAAATATGCGAAGGATTGATGCTCCCTTACAAAATGCACGTGGATTCATGCCTCAGCGGAGCAGAGGCAATAGAATTGGTGAAAAAGAATGAATACGATATAGTATTTATGGACCACATGATGCCAGATATGGATGGTGTTGAGACAACAAAACTCATAAGGAAATTGGGCAGTGAAGATGCGCGTTATTTGGATTTGACCATAGTTGCTTTAACTGCCAACGCTGTGTCTGGCGTAGAAAAAATGTTCCTCTCCAGTGGTTTTAGCGATTTTATGTCAAAACCAATAGACACAAAAAAACTAGATTCCATTTTGGATAAATGGATACCAAAAGAAAAGCGGGAAAAAGCGAGTGAAGAAATCAAAAGCGATATTGACTCGGAGATAAAGATAAAAATAGATGGTGTGGATGTTAAGAAAGGAATAATCATGACAGGGGGAACCTTTGAAAGCTATGTGCAAACCTTAGCTGTCTTCCATAAAGACGGGTTAAAGAAAATAGAAGAAATCAAACAATGCTTGGAAACGGATAACTATTCTTTATATACCACATACGTCCACGCGTTAAAGAGCGCATCTGCAAGTCTTGGCGCGCTTGATTTATCTGAGCAGGCAAAAGCATTGGAAATAGCAGGCAGGCAAGAAGATTCCTCATTTATCAGATTGAATAATCCCGATTTCTTAACATCTTTGGAAACGATTCTAAACGATATTGGCACAGCCTTAAACAGCGTGAAACAAGAAACCTCCCTTGATTTTGATTTGTTGAAAAGCGAACTTTGTAAATTAAAGGAAGCATTTGACGCTTTTGACTTTGGTGCCATTAATGAAATAACGGGAAATTTGCAAAAATTTGCACAGGCGCCAAAAATAGGGGAAACCCTAGAAAGCGTTTTGCAAAACACCGTTATTGGCGAATACGAAAAAGCCGTGGCGGCAATAGACACTCTGCTAAGGGAGGTAGAATGAACATAGAACAACGCATTGAGGAATTCACGCTCGAAGGCAAGAACTTCGTTTACTATGACTTGTCTGACTTTAAAACAAATGATGAATTCTTGGAATTTACCGAAATGGCAAAGGAACGCATAACCAAATATGCCGAACATTCCCTGCTCACCGTAACAAATATAAAAGATGTGAAATTCGATTCAGAAACTAAAAACATAATAGCAGACTGGATGGAGCACAATAAGCCTTATGCAAAATTTGGTGCGGTAATTGGCTTTGATGGCATAAAGAAGATTATGGTTAATGCCATACTCAAACTATGCGGCAGAAAAAATATGACTTTTTCTTCAAGCAAGGAACAAGCTATTGAATTTCTGCTGAAACAGTAAATAAAGCTGCAAGTGCCTCTTTTGTTTCTAAAACATCGTGCACACGCAAAACTTTAACGCCTTTTTGCACTGCCATTATGCCGCAAACTATGCTCGGAACAAGGCGGTTGCTATTTTCCAAGCCTTCTATTTTTGAAATGAAACTTTTTCTAGAAACACCTAGCAGCACAGGGTATTCCGTTTGGCAAAGAACTTCTATATTTGATATAAGCTCAAGATTTTCTTTTTGCGTTTTGCCAAAACCAATGCCGGGGTCTATATATATATTTTTTATCCCTTTTTCTTTTAGCAAGCCCGCACGTTTTAAGAGATAATTTTTAACATCTTGAAGTGAAGAGGTGCCGCCTGCATATTTAAGCGTGTGTTGCAGAACGGCATCTGCTTTTGCGTCTGCTATGGTTTTGAGCATTTCAGGGTCGTGTTCCATAGCAGAAATATCATTTATCATATTTGCCCCAGCCTTTACCGCCTGCAATGCGACATTTGCTTTTGTTGTGTCTATGGATATTTGGAAATTTTTTCTGCTACGTTCTTTTGCAAGCATTTCTATAACAGGAATCACCCTCGCAAGCTCTTCTTCTTCCGAAATAGGTTCAAAACCAGGTCTTGTGCTTTCCCCACCTATGTCTAAAATATCTGCACCATCACTGAGCAATTTCAAGGCATGTTCAAAAGCCAGTTCTGGCGTGTTGTGCTTGCCCCCATCAAAAAAGCTATCTGGGGTGCAGTTTATTATGCCCATTATTTGCGGTATTGAATTCATTTGGTACTTACCTATTTGCGTAAGAATCCATCAACAAGCCGTTGCTATACGGTTTTAAATCGTATTTCATTGTACGAGTTTGTTTTCCTGTATCTTTGTTCGATAAGAATGTAAATTCATTTTTTTTACCATAGAAATCTAAAATTTCCGGTTTGTTATAGGCATCCACAGTTAAAAACCTACAACCAGTTTTGTTTGTTGAAACAAAAAACCATTTTATGTAATCCATCATTTGCGTGCCAATGCCTTGCCCTTGGAATTCTTTATTCACCCCAAATCGTCCTATTTTTGCCGCCGGATAAAAACTATATCTTTTGCCTTCTGGTAAATCATCCTTGAATGTATCGGTTCTTACAGCATCATTTGAAACTGTGAAAAATGATACGGCTAACTTGCGTGAGTCATCATAAAAAAAGTAAGTTACTCCAATAAGTTCTTTTTTGTGAGGGATTGCATCTTTGAGAAAAAATTCTGTAAGGTCAGCATCCCCACAGTCAAATTCATATTTGTCCTGAGCTTCAAGAATTTTGAAGGAATAATCAAAAAGATTATATTGCATTGCCACCGAATAGGTCTCTCATATTTGGATTTCGTTTCATTACAGCATTGAATATATCTCTGCCTCTGCGTATTTCCTCTGCCGAAACTCGCTTTCCTTCGCTTTCTTCCAACTCCTTGTAAAAACGCAAAGCATCCTCGCCTTCTAGCACAGGTGTTGCCATTATTGGTAAAGCCATAAAATTCTCCTCTTTCTATTATTGAATATAGTAATATATTCCTAAGCGTTACACCTCAGGTATTGTTTCTGCGAGAACAACATTATGCTTTTTGAGTTTGTCAAGAGCTGCATCAATTTCTTCTACTTTGAAAAACATTATTGCTTTTTCGCCTTTTCTTGGAATAAAGGAATAAAAATATTCTATGTTGATGTTTTCTTTTTCAAACACGGTTAGAAGATTCGCAAGACCGCCTGGATGGTCTTCCACAACAACACCGATTAGGTCGGTAAGGTTCACCGTGAAGCCAGCCTTTTTCAATATATTCACCGCATTGTTATTATCTCGCGTAATCATTCTCAAAATGCCAAAATCCTCTGTATCGCCAACCGATACCGCACACACATCTATGCCTGCTTCGCCAAGCACATTGATTGGCTTATAAGCCTGACCCGGTTCATTTTCAATTAACACAGAAATTTGCTTTATCATATTAAATCCTCCTCTTATCAATTACTCTCACGGCTTTGCCCTGACTACGTTCTATTGTTCCTCGGCTCACAAAATGGATTTTCACGCTCACGCTTATTGCACTAGATACATTTTTTTCAAGCTTGGTTTTTAGATTTTGAATATTCTTCACTTCATCGCTGAATAATTCATCCTTTATTTCCACTTGAATTTCTATCTTGTCTAGGTTATTCACGCGATCTACGATAATCATGTAATGCGGTTCTATATCCTTTACTGAGAAAAGCGCGCTTTCAATTTGCGATGGGAAAACATTAACGCCGCCGATGATAAGCATATCATCGCTTCGCCCTATGATCCTAGACATTCTAATATGGGTGCGTCCACATTTGCACGGCTCCTCAATCAAGGAACAAAGGTCACGTGTGCGATAACGGATTAAGGGCATTCCGGTTTTGCTTATTGTTGTGAAAACAAGTTCGCCCTGTTCGCCGCTTTTTAAGGGTTCAAGCGTTTTGGGGTCAATTATTTCTGGCAAAAAATGGTCTTCCCATATATGCGCCCCGCATTGGTGCTCACATTCTATTGAAACGCCCGGTCCTATTATTTCGCTTAAACCATAAATATTATAGGCTTTAATCCCAAGCCTATCTTGAATTTGCGTACGCATTTCCTCAGACCAAGGTTCAGCACCGAAAAAGCCTTGTTTTAAACTAAAATCAGAGATATTATAACCATCTTTTTCCATTTCATCTGCTAAATAAAGCGCATACGATGGTGTGCAGCACAGTGTAGAGACTTTGAAATCTTTGAACATCTGCAATTGCCTTTTTGTGTTTCCGCTAGAGGCAGGTATAGTAAGCGCACCGAGAAGTTCGCTACCGTAATGCGCGCCAAGCCCACCAGTGAATAATCCATAGCCATAAGCAACATTAATTATGCTGCTATGCGAGCAACCGCCTGCCGTAAAAGCACGTGCCATCACAGCCGACCATATATCTATATCGTTTTGCGTATAGCCCGCCACCGTAAGTTTGCCAGTTGTACCGCTAGACGCATGGACACGAACTATATCGTTCATAGATGCACTGAACATACCATAGGGATAATTATCGCGCAGGTCTTGTTTTGTGGTAAATGGAAGTTTTTTCAAATCGCTCAGATTTTTTATATCCGTAGGTTTAATGCCAGATTCATCCAGCTTTTTGCGGTAAAAATCGCATTTTTCATAAACATATCCTAAAAGCGTTTGCAGCCTTTCAAGCTGCAACCTTTCAAGAATTTCACGCGGCATAATTTCAAATTCTTTTTCATAATAATTCGTCATGGGTTGTCTCCTTTTGCAACCATTTTGGGTGTTTATAGGGGGGAATATAGAAAAAACAAGGCAATTTAATAATCCCTCACCAACCTAATCCCAATAAACTCATTCCCACTTGGCGAAGACAAATCCGTCAACACTGCCTTCTTTTTGCAAGTATCAAAAGAATCTTCATAAGAACTGCCTGCGAAACTCGCTACGCTAGCGTTTTCGTTTTCTGGCAAAAGCCAAATAGCGGCATTGCCTGCAAAGTTTCTAATGCCATTTATGATAGGTCCTTCATAAACTTTTTTTAATTTTCGGACTTCGCAAAAGCTATCAAAGTTTGAATAGGTGCTCGCTAGTGTTTTCCATTCTTCTGCTGTGGGCAATCGCTTTTTTTTCCAGTTGGCATAAGCAATGGCATCTTTTAAGTTGATATGCAAAACAGGATAATCTTCCAATTCTTTTATTTTTGCTTTTGCTGGAATTTCACGTCCTGTTTCTTCGCAAAATTTTTTGTATTCTCCATTGCTAACCTCGTTTACATCCCAAATTATTTTGCTTGTTTTGTGAACATCTCTTTTGCTCTCTTTGCCAAAAGAAAAATCTGAGTGCAAGCCAAAATAAAACCCAAAACCTTTTTTGGCATTTCCTAGAATGGCAATAGGAATGGAGGCTTCCAAAGAAAATCCATTGCTCACTTGCAGCAATGCACCGGGCTCTGCGTAAAATATATGGCTTTTCAATGGCAAATGAATTTTCTCCCGCACTGCCAAATATGGCAAAAATATATGCTTGACTGGCATACCTACACGCAAATAAAATTCCGCTTTTTCCTGCTTTGAATATTCATAAACCAGATTTTCCAGCAAATTCAAAAACAACACATTTTGCTCTGCCAAAATCGCAGTGCGAATGGCAGAAAAGCCGGAACCTCTGGGGCTTATCCAGTCTAGGGCTATGCCTATTTGCAATGGAAAATAATTATATTGCATACCTAGCAAAAAATCCCTTATTTCCCATTCCTGAACAGGAAAGGCGAGCCTTGCCCCAAAGCCCAAAGGCAATCCCAAGCGAAAATCAAAAGGCGTTTTATAAATGGCATTTGAGCCAAATTCGTTGAAATACAAAAAGCCAGCATTTGCCTCTATATGATATTCCGAGGGAGACAGGGAATATGCTTCGCGAACTTGGTTTCTTCGCAAAAAATCGTGGTTTATTTCAAAAACACGCCCGTTATGCAAAATAAAATCATAAGTGGCAGGAACAAAGCTTTCATTTGGCGGAATCAGAAAAACCGTGTGCTCGCCTGTTAGCATAGCTGGATTTTCAAAAGGAGACCCCGATATTTCCTTTTCGGGATTGCCATCCAAAAATATGCTTGAGCTATCCGGACTTGTGAATATGTTCAAAGTTGCTCTTTCCCCGGCGGCAAGGAGCGCAGAACTGCAAAAAACGGCGCAAATAACAAAAATGCGCATAAAATACCTCTATACAAGGCGATATAATAAAGTCGCTCCCCGTTTTTAAATATAGAAAATTAAATACTATTTTAGCATAAAAATAAAATAGAAAATCAAGCCCGCTATAAACCCAGAGCCTGTTGCGCCTGCAAGCCAGGCGAATTGCGGTACGGATTTTTTCCAAGCAGGAGGGGCTGGCAAGGGCATTTCTTTGCGCACTGACCTCAGCCAGGAACTCAGTGGGTGAGAAAGTTCGCGGGGCAAACCTTCCATAATGGAATCCAGTTTCATTAGGCAGCTATAAGCAGAGTTCATTCTTTTGGAGCTTTCTTTGGCAAGCATTCTGCACACAAGGCGGCGAAGCTCGTTTGGAATGCCTAGCGGAAAGTTCGCGGACGATATGCTTTTGCTCAAAATGTTTTTTGAGGTTTTTTCCACATTTTCGTCTTTAAAAGGATGCTTGCCAACAAGTATTTCAAAAGCAATTATCCCAAGGCTGAATATATCCGATAGTTCGGTTGCGCTCTCTCCCCTAATCTGTTCTGGACTCATATAGGCAGCTGTGCCTATGACTGTTCCTGGAATTGTCATTTCTTGGTTTTCAATGCGAGCAATTCCAAAATCTAAAAGCTTGGTTTGACCAGCAAAATCAACCATTATATTGCCCGGTTTCAAATCTCTATGCACAAAACGCCTTGAATGAACGTGCACAAGAGCATTCAAGCAACCCCATAAAACATAACAGGCTGCCCAAACTGGCAAAGACTTGGATTTATCCAAAACTTGCTTTAAGCTCCAGCCATTTATAAATTCCATAGATAAATTTAGCTGCCCCTTCTCCATCCAATAGCCATAAACCTGAACTATGTTTGGGTGATTCATAGCCGCCAAAACCTGAACCTCTCTATTGAATCGCTGCACCAAATCTTCATAGCCGCGAAGAGCGAGTTGCATTCGCTTCACAACCAACATTCTGTCTAGCGAGGGGTCGTGGCAAAGCCAAATTTCGCCCATAGAACCTTCCCCAATGCACTCCTGCACTGAGTACTGTCCTATTTTTTCAGGGGCTTTGAGTTTTTTCATTCAGCAAGTCTAACTAGCATTAACAGGAATAGCAAATCATTGCTATCACCGGAGGGTAAAATTTCACAAAGGGAATGTTCGCCATTTACCAAAACCTGCGTTTCTTCTGAACCGCAAATTTTGAGGATTTCTAAAAGATAGCTCACATTAACACCTATATGCAATGGTTCGCTGCCTGCAACTCCTTCGCAAACACAAGCTATTTTCTCTCTTGTGCGGCGAGAACCCACGGCAGAAATTTTTATTATTGAATCTTGAACCGAGAGCCTTGCATTGTGGGTTGTTTTGTCTGCTGAAACATTTACCCTTTGCAAAACATCCAGCATTTCTGCTGTGTTGAATTTAATGGAAATTGGCAAATTTGTTGGAATAACTGGTCTCCAAGATGGATACGGACCTTCCAAGAGTTTTGCGGTGACCGTTGATTTTGGCGTTTTGAAGTTCAAATGAGTTTCTGTAAATCCCATATAAACTGTTGCCTCCGAATCTCCTACTGCGGCAGCCGCAGAGAGCAAAGCCTGAATTGCGCGAGGCGGAACTATTGAAGAACGCGAAAGAGAAAAAGCCTCTTCTGCCTCTGGCTGAACATATACCCTTGAAAGGCGGTGGCTATCTGTGCCAACAGAAACCAGTTTGGAATCTTCTGCTTCTAGCAGAATGCCTGTTAAGGAAGGGCGATTGTCGTTGTTTTTGCTTGTGGCAAAAGCAACTTTTGAAAGCAAAAAATTAAGAGCTGGAACTTTGAGCGAAACTTGGCTATCGGGTTCAACGTCTGGCGTTTTTATAAAATCTTCGGGATTTTTGCCCCCAAGGTCTGAATCGCGTTCATCACCCCAAGAAACGGTGAGGTTCAAACCCTCAGTGGAAATAATTAACTCTATATCTGGCGCATTTGCTACGGTATCGGAAAAATCGGTGGCAGAAACGGCTATCTCTCCATTTTCTTCTCCATTTACCTCTATATTGAGGCAAAGCCCAAGACCTGTTACATCATTTGCCGTGATTTCAAGATCGTTTCCTTTTAGACGGAGCAAAAAACAGCCAGCTATTGTGATTGCCGGCTTTGCCGGTACAACCAGCTTGGCAGCAGAAAGCGCTGGCGCAAGAATTGACTTTTTAGCGATGAATTTCATAGACTGGATAATATAGTAAATTTTTAGCCAGCAACTTTGTTTCTGCCCATATCTTTAGCTTTATAAAGATTGCTGTCTGCTCGTTTTAGCAACTCGTCAGAATTTTCGCCAACCTTAGGGTAAACACAGGCTAAACCCACGCTAACGGTTATTTTTGTGCTGTTTTGAACTTCTTCCCTTATTTTTTCGGCTATTGAAAAAGCTCCCTTGAAATCGGTATTCGGAAGCAAAACGCCAAATTCTTCGCCACCCATGCGAAAAACAAAATCTTCGGAACGTTTGGCTACTCCTTTAAAAACTTGAGCAAGAGAAACGAGCAGTTCATCACCCTTCAAATGCCCATAAGTATCATTATAGTTTTTAAATTCATCCGCATCTATCATCAAAAAAGATAAACATTCCTTTTGCCTAATTGCCCTTGCAAATTCTTTGTCTATGATATTTGAAAAATGCCTTCGATTGTAAAGTTTGGTCAAATGGTCGGTTATGCTGAGCATCTCTATTTTTTCTCTGTCCTTTTGCATTCTTTTGTTATACCATATTCTGAGTGCCTCGTAAGAACTTACCAGAATCACCTGTGCCCAAAAGATGCAAACGTAGCGATAAAATAACTCCCAGCCATTAACCTTAAAAACATATTCTATAGTCAGCATTATAAAGAAATAACATACGCAGAAGATAGACCCCCAGAAAATATTCATGAGGAAAATAACCGCAATTGGAAACAAAAATGACCATATAGCACCATACATGACTTTTGCATAAATAAACCCATAAAAGAGCGTAAGACTTATAACGATAATGGTTTTTACAATATTAAAATGTTCTACCCCTTTGTTTGTATGAATGGCTATAAAGATGGCAATAAAAATAAATGCTAAAATATAAGCCGCTATAGGATAAAGAATGGGATAAACTCCCTGTAAAAAGAGGGGTGTGAAAAAAAGCACCAGAAAAAAAGTTCCAAGTATTGCAATTATATTTACAATTACAATTTTTAGGATTTTGTCTATATTAAATGACTTTTTTAAAGCCGAGCCTAAAAAAATCCAAGTTCCTATCTTCTTTAGAATATTCGTCATTTAATACTCCAAAAATCACCCATTATGTAGGGGGGGGGGGGGGGGGGGGCAATAAATTATATGCGTACGTATATGTGCATATAACATATGTGTATGTACATATAAATAAAAAATCGAGTTAGTTATAAAACTATTGCTCAGAGCCTCCTGTGGAGGCTCTGCAAGGCAAACTTTATGGCTGAGGGTCATAGCTCGGGTAAATATAGAAAATTTACTATATTACTATCCATGAAAGTTTCCATTCTAGGGACCGGTGGCTGGGGGCTTGCCTTGGGCAAGGTTTTGCACGGAAATGGGCATATTCTTGAATTTTGGACCCCATCACTCACAGAAGCCGAGCTTTTAGCAAAAGAAAGAGAATATAAAGACAAACTCCCTGGAATTGAGCTTCCCGCAGAATTCAAGTATTCAACTGATATGCCTAGCTTAATAAAAGGCTCAGATATGCTGGTTTTAGCTGTTCCAAGCCAATTTATGGAAAATGTTGCCCAACAGCTTGGGCAGTGCCCTGCGCCCGAAAAAATCCCAGTAGTGGTCAATGCAACAAAGGGTATTTCCGAACATTCCCTGAAAAGAATGAGCGAGATAATTTTATCCCACGTCCAGTGGCTATCCGAAGAGGAAATTGCAGTTCTGAGCGGTCCCACTCATGCAGAGGAAATAGCAAGAGAGGTTTATTCCGCCATAGTGGCTGCGAGCAAAAACGAAGTTTGCGCAAAAATCGTTCAAGGGGCTTTTAGCAACAAAACGCTTAGAGTTTATACCTCGCAAGACATAGTTGGGGTTGAGCTTTGCGGCAGCATTAAAAACATCATAGCCATAGCAGGCGGTATTATAGACGGCTTAGGGATTGGAGTTGGAGACAACACAAAAGCCGCCTTGATAACAAGAGGGCAAGCGGAAATTTGCCGGCTAGGCGAAGTTCTCGGCGCAAACCCACGAACCTTTGCTGGTCTAGCTGGCATAGGAGACTTGATTGTGACTTGCATGTCTCATCACAGCAGGAACCGTTTTGTTGGCGAACAGATAGGCAAGGGCAAAACCTTGAACGAAATTTTAGCGCATATAAAAATGGTGGCAGAAGGCGTTCCAACAGCACGCAGCACTTATGCCCTTGCTCAAAAAGTCGGGGTTGAAATGCCCATTGTCAATGCGGTTTATGAGGTGCTTTTTGAACAAAAAGACCCTCGCACCGCCATTGAAGAACTGATGACTAGGGAGCTGAAGTCTGAATAATTTTAATATAACCTACTATCCCTAAAGCGCATCCACCACCAGTTAAAGGTATATCCTGACTTCTTTCTTCTCCAGTTTCGTTTTTATTCACAGAAACTTGCACGGAATCTTTGCTGATGTACTCTACGCTAAACCAAGGGCACTCTATTTTCTTTATGGGAGTATTGTTTGGGTATGGAGGATCAAGGCTTTCAAAATCAAAGTTGCATTCTTTACTATCATATATATTTTTAATAATAGCAGGGCTTCCACCAATACGAATACTAGTTCCACTAGCATCTACGGTATTAACTCCCCCTTGCTTATTAAAATATAGCGTGTCTATTTGACCGAACGTTTTGCAAAGAGGTATGTTTGGGTTTCTTTGCGAGCTACTGCTAGAAGCGAGTTCCGAGCTGCTGCTTGAGATGAATTCCAAGCTGCTGCTAGAAGTGAATTCCAAACTGCTACTCAGGTTAGCAGTACCATTTGGTTCGCTTGTACTATTGTTGACTTCTGTATCGCAAGCAAAAAATATCAAGCATACAACCGATAAAACATGTATTTTTTTCATAAAATACCTCCTATAATAAATATATATAATATTTTCCCAAAATAGCTAAAATAGCCAAAAATGACTAAAATATGTGATTACATAACCCCAATTCCAACCTTAATTCTCACATCTCTTGGCTCGTCTAAGCCTCTGGCAACTCCAAAATTGAAATTGAAAGGCACTGTATAAAATAAAAGATTTTCCATGCGCCAGTTTATGCCAACGCTGTGCAGCCAATTTTTTGCCAAAACCGAACCCATTTGCGCATAGGGGGATACACTAAAATTCCTTGTGGTGAAAATCCCAAATCTTTTTCTAAAATCGCTATAAATAGAAAAAGCATAGCTGGCTTCGGTTAAAATGGTTAGGGTTCCTTGCCTAAAATAACTCTCGCTGTTTTTCAAAATTGGGTAGCCATCCATAACAAGGGGATGCAAATAAAAATTATCCAAAGTATCTGAATCCTTGCTTTGCCAATTCAAAATTCCGCCGCTAAAAAGAGAAAGGGAAAATTTGCTGATTTTAATTTTTGCAAAACCAGCCCACTCGTGCAAATTGAAATGCCTATAATGCGGAATTATTGCGCCAGACTCGCTAACCGAAAAACTCTCGGCAAAAGTTCCGGGTCTAAATAAATTTGATTTAGAAAAAGAATATAAACCTTGCAAATTCAAAAGGCTATCCATTGTTAAACCAACTATTAAACCCGCCTGCCACCTTTTGTGATAATCCCACCTAAAAAAATCCTGATAAAGATTAAAGGCTTCCCAATCATAAGAAGCGAATACCGTTAGAGAATCTCCTTTTTTGAAAAGCGAATAAGAAGCGGAAAACAAAGCATTGTAAAGCTCGGATGCGTATTCGCTTGTTCCCAGAGAATCTGGAAAAGCCTCGTAGCGTACTGTATCTTTTGAAACGGTGTTGCTTCGCGTAAATCCAAGGTTAAGGGTAATTGGGAAACTTCGGTTTTCCAAACTCGCAAATAAATCGCTCTGGCTATCTTCGCCAAATTTTCCTATTTGCTGCAAAACCGCTGCTTGGAAAAAGTTTTTATTCAAAGGGTCATTCAATCCAAAAGCAAGCCCAGCTTTCGGAACCATAATTCCTGTATTCACCGCCCCAAAATCGGGCGAGCGGTCTTCAAAAGCGAATAAAGGTACAAGGATTGGCATTCGTGGAATTGGAATATATGAGCGTTCTGAGTTTGCGAAAGAGATTTCGTTTGATTCAAAAGTCCCCGCTTTTAGCGGGGTGGCAGCGAAGCTGACGAGGTGTGTTATAGGAGAGTTGTAAATAGAATAAATAGAAAATCCATCTCTATCGTAGTTTATGTAAAATAGAGAATCTTTTTTTTCAAGTGGGGAAAAAGCACCGCCTAGCACATTTGTTATTTTTTCTGTTTCGCCGGTTTCCAAGTTTTTTTTGTATATGTTGAAAATTCCTGTTTCATCACTGGAATAGTAAATGCTTTTTCCATCTAAGCTCCAAGAGGGGTCTCTCCCTTCCCAGCTAGCATCAAAGTTTGCAATTCCTATTTTTCGCTTTGTGCCATCGAAATAGCTGAACGCTATTTTTTTTCCGTCTGGGGAGAATTTTGGATTGTAAATATTGAATTCTGTGCCTTGCGGTGTTATTATGTCTTTGTAGTCGCTTAATGAATCTGTGTTTGCTATGGAAAGGTAGAATCTGGTTCCGTCCGTTTCTCTTCTTGCGAAAACAACTTGCTTTCCGTCTGGGGAAATGTCGGGGTAAACTGCGTCTGCGAATTTTGTGGCTAAATGTGATTTGCCATTTGTGTCTGCAATGGCTATGTCAAAATATGGCTTGCCGTTTTTATCTCGGTTTTGGTATGTGACATAAGCGGCAATTAATCCTTTTGGCGTTTGCCTCACATTCAATCCCTGAGAGAGATAAGGTTTTTTCAGTTTGAATTTCTCAAATTCTTTTGGAGTTGAATCTTTTAACTCAAAAACTTCGCCATCAAAAAAATCACTTTTGAAATTAGAAAGCCCATATAAATTGCCATTTGCCACAGATATAAACTCGTTGTAAAAAGAGCCTTTGCTTATTTTTTCACCCGCTTTGACTTCTCCTACTGAATTGCGAATTTTATTATAATGTTCTTTTCTGTTCTCTCTCCAATTTTTATACAATTCCTTTTCCGTAATTTTAAATCTATCACTAAGCGCGCCGCTCAAAGTCCAGTTTGAAAGTTTTCCCATATCTTTCCACAGTTCTGGGATTGAATATTCTCCATAAGTTTCGGCAATGTAGCGAACCAAATCAAAGCCTTGCGTGTATGGTCCTAACTCCGCTTCTAGGGATTGCTCGCTGAAATTTTCCATAAATTCCAAGGGCAAAACTTTGTTTTCCAAAAATGCGGTTCTCAAAAGCATATCGCGGTGGGTGTCCCAGCGGTCAAAACCCATTCGGTAACTCTCAAATTGGGCTGTGCCTTCTGCAAACCAAAGGGGCATTATTGTGAATGGAATATAAGTCCCTATAGCGAGTTGTTTTTTTTCATTGAGAAAATCGCTTTTGGTAATTTGCAAGCCCTGAATCCAAGGACGAGGCGTTTTGCTCGCATTTTGTATGCTCGCCAAATGGCTGAACTCGTGCGTTATAACATCGCTAATCCATGTATGAGAGCCACGAATTTTAAAATCCCAATTCGTGAGCCAAATTTGCATCATATTGTAAACCGGATTTGCCTCACCATTGCTGAAAAGCCCATTGTTAAAAACCAAATTCACCTTGCTGGGCAATTTAATTTTATAGCGAGTTGTGATTGTATCGTAAACATTCTCAGCAAAACTAATAGCCGTTGCCGCGCGTTCCCTGTGTTCCACAGGGTAATGCGCCAAAAAATGCTCCGTCTCCGCGCTTTTCCATTTCACCGCACTTTGATTACCGTAAAAAGCGGCAAGGGCAGGTGTAAATGAAATTAAAAACAGTGCCTTCCAAATATTCGGCATAGAAACCTAAATTAATAAGGTATTTGTATTACTTCCAAATCTACGGATTTATCGCCCGTAGTTTTAATAATAACAATACCCTTTTTATCCTCTGATGTATAAACAAAAAACGCCCTGCCTGCCGCAATGGGAATTTCATATACTAAATCGTCTGTTCCGTTATAAAGATCTATTATATCTTTCATTGTAGATTGAACTTCCGAATATTTTTTTGCCGTTTTAAATACTTCTGCTTGTTCTGGAGTAATTTCGAAAAAATCAACTTCGCCACCGAGATAATTTTCAAAATCTTCTGTCCAAAACAAATCTATTAGCTTAGGAGCATAAATTGAAGCTGAATTGTCAGCGCATAGTGAGCCACAATATGCTATCATATCTATCTTCTTAGGGTTGCTTTTAGCATCAGCTTGTTTATATGTGGTAATATTTCCATCTATATCGGCATAGCTATTGCCTGCATAAGACAACGTAATAGTTTTTCTAACCAAATCAGGTTCAGTTGTTGGAAGAGATGACGATGAGCTTGAACTGCCAAGCTGAACGGAACTGCTGCTTGAAACAATCTCGCTTGACGAGGATACTACGACTGAGCTTGAACTTGAGCTTGGGCTTGGGCTAACAGAAGAACTGCTTGGAGTAGGCTGCGGATCGTCAGGCTCGGCAGAAGTACAAGAGATAAGCGATGCTATACACAGCATCGCTACAAGAACAAGAAACGATGAAAATTTGACCATATTGAGCAATATAGAAAAATCTTAATTGCTCTATTTTGGCATTTCTACTATTTCCAAATCTACAGCTTGTTGCTTGCTTTCTTTTATGATAACAAAGCCTGTATTATTTTCTGATGTTGAAATAAAAAATACACTGCCTTCTTCAATGGAAATTTCATCTACACCTGTGCCAGAAAGAACGCCTGACGTAATTAAATTATTATATGCTGGTATAATTTCGTAAAGCCTTGTGGCTGTTTTAAATATGTCTGACTGTTCGGGTGGAATTTTAAAAAGATAAATATTGCTACCGACATAAGTTGGGTTCCAAAATAAATTTATTTCATAAGGGGTATAAATTGAATTGTTTTTGCACCCCATATCAGTACCGCAATATGCTACCAAATCTATTTTACTCAAATTGTTTGCGGCACTTTCCTTTGCATAAGCAACAGGTTCCCCATCTATATCTGCATAGTTTTTTTCTGAAGATATAGTGATATTTTTTCTGACCAATTTTTGGTCTTCTATAATACTGCCGCCGCTTGAGCTTGAGCTTGAAGGAATTTTAACACTGCTTGAACTTGGATTTGGTCTTTCAACATCACATTCGTCGCACTTCTCGCACTCAGAAGAACATCCTAAAAGAAACATTGCGCTTAAAAAAAACGCACCCAAAAGTAAATTTGTTCTGTTCATACCGAAAACCTCCTATATTAAAATAAAATAGTAAAGTATTTTTTAATCAACAATTGCTGGCGGTGCAGTTAAACTCCTTAGGCTATCCACGAGCAAAGAGTCTTTTTTGGGGAACATATTGCGGTAAATCATGTTTCTGCGCTCTTGCATAAATCGGCTTTCTTTCATTTCTGGGTGGTGCCTGCCAGGGCTTGCAAGCATAGCAACCAGATTTATGGACTGGTCTATGCTCAGTTTTGAGCAGTTTTTTTTATAAAAATGCTGCGCCGCCTCTTCACAGCCAAAAATATTTGACCCCCACTGCGCATAATTCAAATAAAGCTCCAAAATCCTGTCTTTGCCCAAATATTTTTCCATCAAAATGGTATAAGCTAATTCCTTGAACTTTCTCTCCCAAGAACGCTCATTTGAAAGAAACAGATTTTTTGCGAGCTGCTGCGTTATGGTGCTTCCCCCAAACATCACTTTGTTTTTCTTTTGGTTCACTTCCAAAGCCTCTGCAATTGCCCTCACATCAAAACCTGGGTGAAAATAAAAGCCCGCATCTTCGCCAGCTATAACCGCTTTTTGCATATAAGGGCTAATGCTGTCTAGCGGAACAAATTTATGCTTTATTTCTGCTTTGTTGCCCAAACTTTTCATAAATGCGCTTTGCTCTGGCTGCTTGGTTTTCAGTTCTTCTACCTCATTCAAAATTTCCATTCCGTAATTATAAGCTCTATACACAGCATAAGTGCAAGCAAGGCTGAATGCTATTGAGTACAATATAAAGGTCAACAGCACAATTCTGAAAACATGGTTTAAAGCTTTATAAATCAACTTTAAAACTTTAAATGTTTTATAAAGTATTGGCTTTAAAGCTATCAACTTTTTACCTCGTTATAAAATAGTCTTCGGGGTTTATTGGTTGATTGTCAAAGCGAACTTCATAGTGCAAAACGGGCCACAAAACGCTGCCGCTTTTGCCAGCTAAAGCTACTGGCTGCCCTTTTTTCACGGGTTTTCCGCTTTGAACCAAAATGCTTTGTAAATGAGAATACACGGTTTTTATGCGTGGCGAGTGCTGAATTTCCAGCGTGGTTCCAAAGCCAAATCTCTGATTTATAATGGCATCAACAACTCCATCTCCTGTGGCTATAACTGTGTCGCCTTCGCTAACGGCAAAATCCAAGCCTCTGTGCGATAATTCTCTTTTGGTTATGGGGTCTAGGAGTTTCCCAAATTTGCCAGTTATGTTTTGATGTTGTATAAGCGGGTGCAGCAAAGGCAGGCTTTTGGCATAAGTTTCGTCTGCCGAGAGTGCATCACGCAGGTTTTTAAATGTTTCTTGTGAATTTCTTATGCGTTCCAAATCTGCGAGTATTTTTTTCCCTTTGTATGTTTTTGGCTGCGGTAATTTTTCAGGGTCAGTGGAGTCAACTGGTATTCCCGCTAATTGGTTTATCTTTTCTCTTAGGCTGCGGCTATTTTTTATTTGCGAATTTGCTTCGGAAATCTGTTTTTCCAATTTATTTGCCGTTAATTGCATCGCTTTTTGTTCTTGAGCTATTTCAAGTACGCGAAAATTTTTGAGGTTTATCATATTGTCTGGCAACCAAAAAGCAAAGCCGAATACTATTATGGCAAGCCCAAATATCCATCCACCAATTACCCTCACAGGAATACTATAAGACTCCGGCTTATCCGTGCCTTTTGAATAAACATAAACTTGCAGCTTTTTGCGTTTTTTTGCCATTGGCTATTCTTCTGCTTCGCCGGGATCTGGCTCTTTGGTGTAAGGCTCTGTGCAATCCTTATCTAAAAAAAGTTCGCCGCTTATGCTTCTGCAATCTTGCTCAGAAATTTCATAAGTGTTTTTGCAAATATCATTCCCATACTTGCAATACTTATATTCCTTAACTTCATCACTAGAAGGAAGATTCGGAACATCGTTATGGCACGAAGCGAAACCAAATATTATTGCTATAAAGCCGAGCTTAACAATTACTCTATTTGACATCTGTAACTCCCTACGTTTGCATTGTTGGATTCAAATAACATTCTATTACCAGTTATTGCAGTTTTTACCCACCACGTATTATCAGTTACCGATACGGTTTTTCCGTCAAGAATAAAACTTGTTTTTCCCTCAAATGGGTTGGGACTGGGATTAGTAGAATTATCACGAGCCTGGCATCCAAACATATCAGCAGGCACACCACCTACGTCAACAACTGTTTTTCCCGACTTAAGAATAACATCAGTACTAACTTCGGAAAATTTTGCATAATCTGCCACTGTTACCTGTTTGCTACAAGATTTTTGGTTAAGGGTAATACCGCCACTACACGTAGCTGATGCAGTTATATTTAAAGTTTGATTTGTTCCAATCTGATTATTATTATAATTAAGAGTTGTTGCAGGTTGACCTTGACCTGTACTGTTCAACCTGTATGTAATAGTCCCGCAACGACCATTGTTATTTTCTATTGAAATGAATTTTAAATTGGCTATTGGTTCGTTTCTTCCCACGTATTGCGGTATATTGCAGTCGGTCCAAGCTGGTGCTGGCAACGGCTCACTGGAACTGCTACTAACTACGCTACTGGAACTGCTGCTAATAGCACCGCTGGAACTGCTGCTAACCGCGCCAACAGAACTGCTCGAATTGACTACTGAACTGCTGCTAGTCGCACCGCCAGAGCTACTGCTAACCGCACCGCCAGAGCTGCTGCTAACCGCATCGTCAGAGCTGCTGCTAACTTCATCGTCAGAGCTGCTGCTAACTTCATCGCCAGAGCTGCTGCTAACTTCATCGCCAGAGCTGCTGCTAACTGCATTGCGAGAGCTGCTGCTGCCTGCGTTGCGAGAACTGCTGCTGCCTGCGTTGCGAGAACTGCTGCTACCTGCGTTGCGAGAGCTACTGCTGATATCTTCGTCAGAACTGCTGCTAACTTCGGGACATTGTTCCCTTTGAACACCTATTTCATTGCAGAGGATTTCGCTAATTTGCCTGAACTTACATTCATTATCAATTATTACCCAGCAATCAACATCTTTTTGCGCCGAAGACGCTATATCCGATTTAAAGCCTTCGTTAGAACAGCTAAGAAGCAAGGCTAAAAACAATGGGACAAAAAACTTTTTCATATTCACTCTCTCCTCCTAAATCAAAAAGCAAAACTCACCGCGCCAATAACACCAAAGGTTCCGGCAGAAATATAAAGATAATTCCTCAAATCTTCAATTTGATTCAAATCGTGTTTTTGAACCCTATATTCATTACGCTTATTCGTATATTCATTAATATCAGCAAACATCAAATCTTCTGCGTTTTTAAATGTTTGTTTCACCTCGGTCAGTTTTGAAGTCACCTTGGTGTTTTGCCAAATTGCAGTACCCAAACTCGCCGCAGAAAAAGTAAAGGCTAACACGCGCACAACCCTTGTGGCTGTCCACCAACTTGGACCGGAATCTTCCCTATATTTTACCCTTTGCATTGCATACGAAGCATCCAAATCTTGGGGAACAAGCTTGCCGCTTATAAGAGAATCTGCTCGCAATGCCCATTCCAAATAACCAGGCACCTCGTCAAAGCCAGGTACATTTCTGAAAACTCCCTCATTTGGAAATTCTTGGTCTTTCCAGAAAATGTACGCTTTTTTTGCACCAGGAAAAGTTTTTGTGCCTTTTATCATAAACGGATAATTTATGTAGTCTATGCTCACCGTGAAATCGTCTGTTCTTCGGTCTATTACTTCGGCTTGCTGTGTTGAAATTTTTACCTTGCCAATATAATCAAAAGGATATTTTTCGGAATATATATCCCTCATGCCGAGGTCAAATTCCTGCTTATCAACATCATAAGCACCCAAAGACATATCCACCTTTTTTCTATCTGTTCTCAACACTTTTGCGTGTTCTTGAAGAATATAGTCTTGCAACACCACTTTTGCATTTTCCAAGCGAGCGATATAAGAATAATTTTTTTCCCGCAAGTTCTTGGCTATTTTCACAGAATCTCTATTGTAAAGAAACAATCTGCCAAGCTGCTTGTTCAACTGGGCAATTTTAACCCTCATTTCGTTGATCTTAAATGAAATCGTATCTATGCGGGCTTTGTATCCATCTGCATTTGAGTTTTTTTCCAGCAAGCTACCCCAGTCAGGTTGAAAGTCTTCTTTAAGGGTTGCGGCATTGACCAGTCTGCCTATGCCTTTTTCTTTTTCAAGATATTCGTTTTCCAAAGCGTCAATTTTTTTCTGCTTGTTTTTATCAAAATTAGCTGCGCGTTCTTCGTAATTGGCTTTGGACTCATAATCGCTTTTGGGTTTTAGCGTTTCTTCGCGTATAGCCTTTTTTGCAGAATCCAGCCTATCTATGCCTGGCAAAAGATACCTAACATAAGCCTCCAAGCTATCTAGGTAAGCTTCATAATGAGGATAGGGAGGGGCATTGGCTCTTGCCATTGCTTCTGCTCTTGCAATGGAGTCTTGCCTTGCGGCTTCTGCCCTTGCAATGGAGTCTTGCCTTGCGGCTTCTGCTCTTGCAATGGAATCTCGCTTTGCGGTTTCCACTTTTGCAATGGAGTCTTGCCTATCGGATTCTACGGCTCTATCTATGGAATCTAGCCTCACTGATTCCATGTGTCTGGCTATGGAATCTAGTCTTATAAGCGAATCTAACCTTGCCAAAGAATCACGTTTGGCTTTTGCTGCCGCCACTTGAGCTGCAAATCCAGAAACCTTTGTGGCAGGAGGAGGAGGAGCTTTTGCGGGAGCCTTTGCAGGAGGAGCAGCAAAAGAATAACCGCTCAGTAAAAGCATTATACATAATGATATGCATTTTCTACCTAGATTTAACATAAAAATGCCTGTCTCCGAAGTACGCTGACATATATGGATAATATAGTAAAAAGCTATTCAATCATTAAACCAAGGCACTCAACATTGTTCTTATGCTCTTCGCACCATTTTTTCACCTCTCTTTTCAAAATTGGAGACTTTTTGCCACTTTTAAAGAAATATACCATTGCCGAGCCACAGGGCGGATACTGTTCTATTGGAAAATCTCTAAACCCGCACCAAGTTATTATATCTTCCATACTGAGTACTCTCTTTAAGTCACCGCTTGGAATTGCATACCAAGGATAGGTATAACCATCATAATTGCACGTTAAATTTGGATATTCTGGCTTTCCTTCGTAAATTTCGCACCAAATAATTTTATCCCAAATTTCTATACATTGTCTGCGAGTTTCATATCGACTTTTGTTAGTTCCAAATTCATACGTTCTGCAATAAGCGTCTTGTGCATCAAAATATGAATACATTCCTACCTCCTTAGATGCCTTCAAACTCATCTCAAAAGTATCAACAAGCATACCTGCAAAAATTCCAGCACCACCCTTAATATTGTAAATAGGCTTCACTCGGCTGTCTCCGTAATTTTGTAGAAAGGTATTTTGGTAATCCATGTATTCATGAGTGGTGGCGTAAAATAACAATTTGATATCCCCAGAGGCAGGCAACATAAGACCCATCACGGGAATGCTATCTATGTCTTTGTTTATGTTTGCTATTTGCGTATTATTCGCCGTGTATAGCAACTGTCTATCTCCGAATTGCGCATGAAGTGCCGTATCGCTTCCAGGAGTTAGCGACTCTGCTATTTCATCCATAAAATTCCCACCCCACCAAAACCAGTTAAGATTTTCGTAAACCATTGAAACAAGAACACCGCCAATGTCTTCATTGCTGTATTCGGGAATAAAATATAAATAGTTAAATTTTTTGTCTTCCTCTGGAAGCAAATACTGAATTACCTCATATTCTCCGAATCGTTCGCCGAGCAAATTGTAAGCTCTTTTTATTTTGAATTTTTTTGGGATATGTGTTTTTGCGCTGAACTCACTGGTTGTTTTTTTACCTGCGCTATCCCAGACAACAGATACGTACATCTCATAATTTGCGTCTGCGTCTGCCATTAAATTTTCGTCTCCTACAAAGCAGTTTGGGTTGCGGGCATAATAGGCAGTATCTGGTATTAAAAAAATGGAAGTATCTCTTCCTTTGAAAGAACCTTTTATTTCAATGCTCACTTGGTCGTAAAAGGCAAAGCCTCGCATATAAACTTCGTTCAAGTCGTGCATTTTTTCAAGGCACACATTTTTCACTGGTCTGCCAGAGACAAGATATGCTGTAATCCATATTCCTCTGTAATTTTCGGGGTTTTCTGGATAGTAGCTCCAAGGTCCCTGGCAAGAGAGAAGCAGGGAAAAAACCGCTAGGATTACTTTGAATTTCATTATACCAGTGCTTTTATTTTTTGAAGTGCTTCTGCGGAGTTTCCGCTTTCAAGCAACTGCTTTAATCTTAAAAGCTCGGTTTTTAGCTCTGGGTTTTCCAAAGGCGGCTTTTTAATGTGTTCTTCAAGCCGTTTTGGATAAGTGCCGTCTTTCAAATGCTGCTTTGTTTCCAAAAGCTCTGGGTCTTCGGGCTGGAGCATCAAGGCTTTGTTTAATAAGTCCTCAATTGTGCTGATGTTGCCTAGGCAAACGCAACAGTCATAAATTCTCAAAACCGCATCTGTGAAAAAGGGATTGTATTCAAAAGCCTCCTTAAAACGCTCCAAAGCCTCTGGTATGTTCCCTTGCCCAAAAGATATAATGCCAAGCGTGTAAAATGCAGCGTAATGTTCTGGATAAATTTCCAAAATCTGATGGATTTTCGCAATGCTTTCGTCTATTTTTCCTTGCTCTGCCAAATTTGCCGCTATCTCATTTTGCTCTCGCAATTCTATAACCGTATGGCCATTCAAATTGCTTGGAAATACAATGCCCTGCAATTCTGCGATAATATCTTTGGCGGTTTCATTTTCGGGATTTTTAAGGTCTGCGCGTTCCAAAAGCAAAAATTGAAAATATTCCTGCAAATCTTTGTTGCAAAGCCTTGCGTTGTATTCTGCAAACGTCATCTATCCAACTCTCCCGCAATTATGTTTATGCTGGAAAGCACTGCAATGGAATCTGCAATTTGACCACCCTCCACAAGCTCGTGGAATGCGGCAAACTGCGTGAAGCAAGGAGGGCGAACCTTGATTCTCCAAGGCTTTCCTGCACCGCTCGAAATTAGAGTAAAGCCAAGCTCTCCGTTTGCCGCCTCAGATGAATCGTAAAACTCGCCGGCAGGAATGCGAATTCCTTCTGCCACGGTTTTGAAATTCCCTATCAAAGCTTCCATATCTTGATAAACTCTTTCACGTTCTGGAACTCTGATTTTTGGGTTGTCTATGTTGATGGGACCGGGTTGCAAGCGTCTTATTGCTTGCCTGATTATTTTTATGGATTCTTCGCTTTCTCCAAGCCTTACCATCAAGCGGTCGTAAACATCGCCTTTGGTTCCCGTTACCACTTCCCAGTCGTAGGTTTCGTAGTCGTAGTATGGCTCGTCTTTGCGCAAGTCAAAAGCCGCACCCGTTGCCCGCAGGCAAGGACCTGTCCAGCCCCAAGCCAAGGCTCTCTCTGGGCTAATTGCGCCTATGCCAGATGTGCGGTCTAAAAATATGCGGTTGCAATCCAGAATTTTATGAACATCTCTTAAAGATTCTTCGCACATTTTAAGGAGCTTTTCAACATCTTCTTCAAAGCCGCTGTAGGTATCTCTATACAAGCCTCCTATGCGGGCATAAGAATTTGTGAGCCTTGCCCCTGTTAGCTTTTCCCAAAGCACCAAACCTTCTTCTCTTGAGTCAAAAAAGTACCAAAAATTTGTTAAAGCACCTAGATCAACGCAGGCAGCGGCAACGCAAACAAAATGGTCAAAAATTCTGGAAAGCTCGCTCACTATAACGCGAAGAACCTTTGCCCTTTCGGGAATTTCCACCCCAAGCATTTTTTCCACGGCTTTTGCATAGCCCACATTGTTTAAAATCGCGGAACAATAGTTTAAACGGTCTGTATATGGCAGCACCATTTGCCAGGTTCCCTGCTCTGCCATTTTCTCAAAACCCCTGTGCAAATAGCCTATTTCCCCAACGGATGCAACAATGGTTTCGCCATCTAAGGCAGCAAGATAGCGCAAACACCCGTGAGTGGCGTTATGGCTAGGTCCAAAGTTCAAAGCCATAAGGTTAAGGTTTTCGCCATTTTTGTCCAAGACCTTCATATAGGGGGTAATGTAGAAAAAAATTTTCTATATTTAAAACTGAAAGGAAATAAAAAATGAGTACAAAAAAAATACCAATATTGTCCGAAGACACCATCAAGAGGTGCTTCAAAAGAAAAACTCTTGAAGAGAAGTTTACAGAGCATTCTATGTCAATACATCAAAGAATAGATCTTTTATTGCATGTTATGGGCAATCCTGCCATATCCTATTCATCGGGTTTTCCTAACGAAAAAATAAGATATGAGATAATATTAGACACTTTTTTGTCGGGTATATGGAGAGAAAAATTTGACAAATGACTATAATTTTACGAGATATATTAAAAAAACTAGGCATCAATAATGACTGGAAAGAAGTAGCTTGGGCTATCTCCGCCGAAGCGCGGCTTAAAAATTTTTGTGAAGACGCAGGAAAATCACCAAGCATATCTTTGCTTCTAAAATCATTGGAAGCAAAATGCAAGAAATTAAAAGATAAAAATTTGCATCCCATTTTTCCCGAAACATTTCATTTAGTATTATTAGAAGATAATGATGACAATGAATGGTTTTATTTTGACCCAGAGGCAAGAAAATTTGTATTCTTTTTGCCAGCGCATCTTAAACTTAACGAAAATAAATCCCTTAAAAAAGAAAGCGAGCTGCGTGAAATTCAATACCGTGGCTTTGGGCTTTTATTCAGTGCCGTGATAACTCTGGAAATGGAATATAATTGTGAAAATGATATTTTAAAAAAAGACGTAAAAGAATGTCACAATTTTTTGCACGACCATTTAAATGCAAAAAGAGGAAAAAAATCTGAATCTTTTAACAACAGAGCCAATATAATAACAATGCTTGTACCCCACATATTGAAGCATGGGTAGATATTTTCTAAATTATACCCGAGTATGCAGAAATCCACAATTAAAACCGCCTACACCAAAAGCTTTGGTCATTCTAGGGACGAGCTTGGTGACGAAAATCCTTGGGCAGGCAAGAAAAGAGAAAAAGATGAGAAGAAAGCCGCTTTGCCTTGGCACTCCACGCAGCCGGCAAAGCGCGAAGAAAAAGAGTTGCCTTGGCTAAAGGCTATACATTCTTTGGCTACCGAAAAAGGCAGGGAAAAAGAGGGCTTGTTTTTGGCAGAAGGAGCGAGGGTTGTTGTTGAAATTGCGCAGCATCACAAAGATTTAGTGCAGGGAGTTTATGTTGATGAAACTTTTGACGATGAAGAGCTGAGAAAAAAAATAAAAGAGGCTGGGCTTCGCATTCACGCATTAACTCCATCTCAAATGAAGCAAGCAAGCTCTGTTGTCAATGGGCAGGGAATTTTTGCCGTGTGCCGCCTCGCAAGCGAAAAACCAAATTACGATACCGCCCACACAATAACCCTTGTGGATGCCATTCAAGACCCAGGCAACCTGGGTTCGCTTTTTCGCAATGCTGTTGGTTTTGGCATAGATGGAATTATTTTAGGCAGAGGCACGGTTGACCCTTTTAATCCCAAAGTGGTAAGAGGTTCTTCTGGTTGTTTTTTGAGAACGCCTTTTGAAACTGGCATAGATTTGCAGGAACGTTTTTCTCTTTTAAGGCAAAAGGGATTTTGCATAGTTGCAAGCTCTCCGCACGCAAAAAAAAGCATAACAAAATTAAGCCATCGCCAAGCAAAAAAAATAGCACTCCTAATTGGCAACGAAGGTTCTGGCACAAATAGGCAGGTTAGCGAGCTAGCAGACGAATGGGTAAAAATAGATATGGAAAATTCTTTGGAATCTTTGAACGTAGCGGTGGCTCACGGAATTTTGAGCTATCAAATTGCGCAAATGCAGGGGTAATATGAGTTCAATTTTTCTAGAAGAATTTCGCAAAAGTCCTTTTTTGGGCATAGCTCGCGGACTTCCACCCAAGCAGGTGTTTAATTGCATTGAAGCTTGCGTAAGGGCAAATCTCAAATTTATAGAGGTTCCACTCAACACGGAAAATGCCGCCCTCGCACTCAAAAATTTGTGCAAAGAAGGCAAAAAAAATGGATTGGTCGTTGGCGCAGGAACGGTGATAACCGAGCGGAATTTGCAAATTGCCCTTGATTGCGAAGCCAAATTCATAGTTAGCCCCGGAGCAAATCCTGCCATTGTTCAAAAATGCGCAGAAAAAAATATTCCCTGCATTCCGGGTGCCCTAACCCCAACAGAAATTATGCAAGCATTTATGTTAGGCGCAACGGCAATAAAGGTTTTTCCAGTGTCTTCTTTGGGCGGTGAAAAATACATAAAGGAGTTGCGCGGTCCTTTTAAAGAAATCCCTTTGCTAGCCTGCGGCGGAGTAAAAGAAAACAATATCAAAGATTATTTTGAAGCGGGTAGCGATTTTGTCTCTTTTGGAGCAAGCGTATTTACCCTCTCCGATATGGAAAACGGAAATTGGCAAGACATTGAGGATAAGTTAGCTAGGTTATTGAACCAAACTGTTCCTCAGTTTCAACAGAATAAACCTTGACATTGCTGTTAATAACGTCCATTAAACCTGCCAAAACCTTGCCAGCTCCCACTTCAATTCCCCTTTCAACCCCAAGAGAAACCGCAGTTTCCATGCTTTGTTGCCAACGAACCGGCGAAATAAGCTGCTTTGCCAAAAGCTCTTTAAATTCTGCACCCTTGCTAACTGGCTGAGAAGTTACATTAGCAATCACGGGAACTTTGGAATCTATGAATGTTGTTTTTTCAATGGCTTCTTTTAAACCTGTTAAAGCATATTCCATTAAAGGGCTGTGGAATGCGCCGGAAACAGGAAGCGGAATCACTCTTTTTGCACCCTTTGCCTTTGCAATTTCAGAGGCTTTTGCAACGCCTTCTTTTGAGCCGCTGATAACTATTTGCACAGGCGAATTGAAATTCGCCGCAACCACAACGCCAGCATCTTGAGCTTCTGCAAGAGCGGCATTTAAATCTTCTTCGGATAATTTAAGCACAGCCGCCATTGCACCGGGCTTTAGCTCGCCAGCTTTTGCCATAAGCTCGCCGCGAACACGCACCAAACGCAGCCCATCTTCAAAAGAAAAACCGCCTGCTGCATAAATCGCAGAATATTCGCCAAGCGAATGCCCCGCCGCATAATCAAAAGAGATATTTTTGCTCTTTAAAAGTTCCATTGCCATACAAGAGCAAACATAAAGAGCGGGTTGGGTATTATCTGTGCTTTTAAGCAGTTCCTCTGGACCTTCTTGCATTATTTTTGAAAGCTCAAAGCCCAAAACCTCATCTGCTTTTTTTAGCAAGGTCCTTGCTGGTTCAAAAGTCTCGGACAAAGTTTTGCCCATTCCAACATACTGGGAGCCTTGCCCCGGAAATAAAAGAATTGTTTTTGACATAGGGGGATAATATAGTAAATTTCTATATTCACATTATAATTCAACAAATGGAGAAGTTTTTATGGATTATCCTGAATGGCTGATTGGTTCATGGGTTTGTGATGATAATGATAAGGAGATATGGACTTTTAACGCCAATGGTGCTTATGCTTATTCTGGCAACCAATCATATAGAAGAAATGGTACCTATGTGGTAATAGAAAGAGTTTTAGCTATTACAGCTGGTGATACAAGCACATACGATATGTTTGTATCGAAAGATAACCGAGTACTTATTTTAAGAAGGTGGAACGGTAGTAGTCTTCTCTTGAGAAAAAAGTAATGTACCTATAACAGCTATTTATTAAACAGATAAGTCAACAAAGCGAGCAAGGTGGAGTTTTCATTTTTTGTTCCAACTGTGATGCGTACATATTCTGGCAAGCCAAAACTGCTCAACTGCCTAACTATCACGCCTTTGCTTTCAAGCCAACCAACAAGCTCTGCCGCTCGTTTTCCTATTTTTGCGCAAATAAAATTTGCAGACGAGGGCAAAACCTCAAAACCAAAATCCTGCAAACGCTTGGTTAAATGCTCACGCCCTTCTGCGTTCATCTTTAAGGATTTTTCAATAAAATCTCTGTCTTCAAGTGCAACTGTTGCTGCCATTTGAGCGGGGTAGTTTGAATTAAAAGGCAGCTTTATTTTTTTTAGCGTACCTATAATCTCTTTAGATGCTATTCCATAACCTATTCTAAGCCCAGCAAGCCCGTAGAGTTTGCTGAACGTGCGTGTGCATAAAAGATTTGGGAATTGCTTTATCCACCTATTCAAAGGCGGCTCGCTTTCGCCAGCGTATTCTGCATAAGCCATATCCAATACAACTAGGCAATTTTTGGAAACTTTTTGCAAAAATTTATATATAGCTTTATTGGAATAAAAAGTTCCAGTTGGATTATTGGGGTTGCAAATAAAAATGATTTTTGCTTTTGGGAATTTAAGCAGACCGTTCAGTGGATAGCAAAAATGTTCAAGCGCAAGCCCTTTGTATTTTGCCCCTGTTTGCAGAGTTGCCGAGGCATAAACGGAAAATGTGGATTTTGCCCCAACCGCATAATCGCTTTTATTCAAATAAGCCCTTGCCGCCAAATCCAAAATCTCGTCTGAGCCATTGCCCACAATTAAATTTTCTGGCTTAACTTTCCACTTCAACGCAAGTTTTTTCACAAGTTCTGGCGCAGAACCTCTGGGATATAGGTGCAGTTTTTGAGTACATTCCTTGTATGCCGCTATTGCCAGCGGGCTTGGTCCTAGTGGGTTTTCGTTGGAGGCAAGTTTTATAACGCGGGAAAGTTTGTGCTTTTCCTTGATTTCGTCAATGGACTTGCCAGGGACATAATCCGAAATGATTTTAATTTCTTTTCTGGGACTTAGCATTTATTCCACGTCTTCTGGATTCACGCCTATATCAATATCAGTCTTAGGCTGCACGCTTGCAACCACCACACTTATGTCAGGTTCAGCTTCAATTGTACCCACATCAGTTTCAGCCTCAACAGTCGTTTCAACAGCAGTCGCCTTAACATCTTCCTCATCGGTATGGCTCAAATCGCCCAACAGCTTTTGAGCTTCCACTTCTGGCAATGTGCGAACATCGCGCAACTTTCTCTCTATTGCCCTTGTGCGTGTATCTGCATCGTCAATTTCGTTTAGTGCAATGCTCAACTTTTCTTTTGTTTTCTGAAGCACAATGGCAAATTTGCCAAATTCGGTTTTCACCGCACCTAGCAAATCCCAAATTTCGTTGGTGCGTTTTTCCACCACAAGACTTCTAAAGCCCATTTGCAAGCTGTTCAAGAAGGCAGAAATTGTGGTTGGACCTGCTATGGTAACTTTATGAGTGGTCTGAATGCTCTCAAACAAACCCGGAATGCGCAACACTTCTGCATACAAGCCTTCAAAAGGCAAGAACATTATGCCAAATTCTGTGGTATTGGGCGGAGCAATGTATTTTTGATGAATATTCTGTGCAAATTCTTCTATCTTTGCTTTTAGCTCTTCCTGTGCCTTTGCAATGTTTTCTTTTTCGCCTCCTTCATAAGCATCCAATAGAGCTTCGTAATCAGAAGTTGGGAATTTTGCATCTATGGGCAACCAAATTATCTTATTTGAATCTTCTTTGCTCGGAATTTTCACTGCAAATTCAACAATTGCGCCGCTGCCCTCTTTGGTTTCCACACTTTGAGCATACTGCTCTGGTGTCAGAACTTGCCCAAGTATAGCCCCTAGTTGATATTCGCCTAAAACGCCCTTGGCTTTTACATTGGATAGCACATTTTTTATGCTGCCAACTTCATTTGCCAGTGTTTGCATTTCTCCGAGATTCTTTTGCACAAGCTCAAGCCTGTCGCTTATGATTTTGAACGATTCGCCAAGGCGTGTTTCAAGTGTTTTATGCAATTTCTCATCTACGGTTTGCCTCATCTCATCCAATTTTTTCTCATTTCCTTTTTGCAATGCTTCCATTTTTGCTGAAAATTTATCCTCAAAGGCTTTTAGAGTTACCGTAATCCCATCGCGGCTGAATTGCAAGCTGGAATCTGTGGTTTCTTTCATTTCATTCAATTTTTTCTCATTCACTTCCACTATTTCAGCCAGCTTTTTTTCAACTGAAGCCTGAGTTTTTTCAAGCCCTTCTTTTGTGGTTTTTGTTAATGCGTCAATTTTTACCGAAGATTTATCCTCAAATGATTTTAAAGATACTGAAAGTGCTTCACGGCTGTATTTTAAGCCAGAGTCCGTGGTTTCCTTCATTTCTTCCAATTTTTTCTCATTTGCTTCCAGTATATCAGCTAGCTTTTTTTCAACCGCATCACGATTTTTTTCAAGTTCTTCTCTCGTGTCTTTTGTCAATGATTCAATTTTTTCCGAAGACTTATCCTCAAAAGCCTTTAGAGATGCCGAAAGTTCTTCACGATTGGATTTTAAGCCCGAATCCATAAATTCTTGCATGGTCTTCATTTTATTATCGACCAAGCCTGTGAAATTGGTAATTATGGTGGATAATTGATTTGAAACAGATTTTAAGTTTAAAGATAATTCTTCCCTTGAATCCCTTGCGGATTTATTTGTTTCTTCCCTATTTTTCCCAAATTCGTCCCGCAAAGCGGTTTCATTTTTCTCAAGACTTTGAGCATACTCCGCAAGCCTAAGCGATACATCTGCTTGCATATCTCGTCTATTTTTTGAGAAAAGCACAATAACTACAACTAATTGCGCAATTACAATAGCTAGAATAGCAAGCCCAATGATAAATACTGTATCTTCCATAGCATTCTCCTAATTTTAGGTTTTATAAATATAGAAAATTTTTCTATATTATAACTAATATACCTTAAATAGCGAGGTTCGCATGAAAACGTTTTTCAAATGTTTGCTTTTTTGCGGGGCAACATTCGTTTTTTGGGCTTGCGAGTTAGAGGCACCTACGGATGCTGGCGATGTCTATGAGAATAGTCCTTCTGTTGGAGCTAGCAACATAGACTTCTATATCCAATATGTGCGAGGAAAATCTTTTTCCTCTCCAATCACAGTCATAACTTCAAAAGATGAATTTGATAAATTTTACAAAAAATATGATAAAGGACAATACTCATATTCCGATTATTTTTTCGAAGAAAATTATATTGTAGTTGTTAGCCTTTGGGAGCCGAGCGGTTCTATTAGGCATAGAGTGGAAAGTATTGATGAAAACGGCAATATTGTCATTAGCCGCTTGCTGCCTGAAATTGGCACAGACGATATAGGAGAATGGAGCATAATAATCGGGCTTAGCAACGATGTTAAAATTGAACAATTCAAGGCGGTGTTTGTAGATGTTAATGTTTCAAAGGGACCTACTATGGATAGCAGGGTGGTTTCCTATAAACCACACGTTGTAATTAATGATTACGTACAACTAGCAGGGATAGGGTATGAGAGTCACGGCTTTACTACAGATGAAGAAATTTTGAAATTATGGTTCCCACACATATTCAATGAAGGGCTGGCTAAATCCGAATGCAATTATTTTGCTTTGTATCATACAAGCAGTTCATCTGGTTTAGGAGGCTCTTATGAAATTCTTTCACAAGATATGGTTTTGCATTATACATATTGTACTTGGGGTGATTCGCCAGGACTTACGACTTGTGATTTTGCCACAAGAGCAATGCTAATATGCGATGATAAAAATTGGACATTAAAAGAGAGCATAGATTTAGATTCTGTGCGCGGCTATGAAGATACTCATTGGAATTGCAATAACGGCAACGGCGCACCGGATTGGAAAGAGATATATTTTTAGCAGAAATCACATAATTTAGGCAAAAATTGGCAAAAATGCACAAAACTGCCTAAAATAAATTATATTATAATTAGCATACTTCAAAAAGCGAAGGGGGGGTTTTTATGAAAACGTTTTTCAGATATTTGCTTCTTTGCGGAGCAATATTCGTGTTTTTGGCTTGCGATAGCTCTAGTTCTGCTACTGAGGCTAATGTCTTCAATGTTCAATACACGCGATATACACGAAGCGAATTTGCTACCGACATCACCGTTATATCTTCAAAAAATGAAATTGAAGAATATTACGGAAAACGAAAAATTAAGATATGTGATAAACAAGGTGAGGTATGGTATGAGCAGGAGGATTATAATACGATTGAAAAATATACCGATGATTATTTCGCAGACAATTTTCTTGTAATTGTGGAACTTTGGGAGCCAAGCGGTTCTATTAGGCACAAAGTGGAAAAGATTGCTAAAAACGGCGATATTGTTATAAATCGATTGCTGCCCAGAATTTATTTTACAGATGATATGGGGGACTGGAGTATAATAATTGAGCTAAACAACAATTTTAAAGTTGAGCAATTTCAGACAGTATTCGTTGATGTACGTCCTTGGCAAACTCCGCCAAACTAGGGTCTCTTGCCCCCATCAGCAAAACAACATCACCGGCTTTTGCTTTGCTGATTATCTCTTTCAAACACTCATCCCTATTTGAAACAAAATTCGCATTGCAGCCTTTTTCTTTCAAAGCATTTGAAAGAATATCCGAATCAAAACTGCGGTCTGCGGTGCCGCCTGCGTAATATATGGAGCTGAACCACATCTCATCGCCTTCACGCAGAACTTCGTAAATTTCCTTTACCAAATCGTCTTTTAAAAATTTAGTTGGACCAAAACCGTGAGGCTGAAACCAAGCGAACACCTTTCCCTTTGCAAAATCTTGGCAAGAGCGAATACTCGCTGCTATTTTTGCGGGGTTGTGGGCGTAGTCGTCAACCAAGATAATTCCATTTTTGCAGTTGTAAATTTGGCTCCGGCGGTGGATGCCTTTCCAAGTTTTAAGAGCCTCCGCACATTCTTTTAAAGACACCCCCGCAACTCTGCAAGCAGCAGTTGCGGCTGCAGCATTTTCTGCATTGTGCTTGCCGGGCAAAGGTAAATGAAAATCCGCACTTTCGCCTTTGCAAGAAATTTTGAATTCAGAGGAAATGCCGTTTGGCTTGTAATTTTCAATTCCAAACAATATGGTTTTTTCGTCTGCTAGTTTTAGGGCAAGTGGATGCGAGCCGTTTACAATCAAAGTACCACCAGCACCCCGAACATTTGCGGCAAACTCTGCAAAGAGATTTTCTAATTCCGGCAATTCCTTGTGGTCTTTGTCTATATTTAAAACCAAGCCTATTTTTGGGCTATATCTAACCAAGGTGCCATCGCTTTCGTCTGCCTCTGCAACAAGCCAGCCCTTGCCAGCAACAGCATTGCCTATTTTGCCCTGCTCCTCCAAAACGCTTAACCCAGCTCCGCTCAAAAGGCTTGGGTCTTTTTTGCACTCGTTCAAGATATGCCAAATCAAACCCGTAACCGTGCTTTTCCCACTTGTGCCGCTAACCGCTATGGTGGGATTTTCGCTTGTGATTTTTGCCAAAAGTTCGCTGCGGTGAATGATAGGAATCTCCAATTTCTTTGCCGCTTCTGTGTCTGGATTTCCGCTCTCTATCGCAGTACTAACAACAACCGCACTCAAATTTTTATTTACTCCGCTACCGTCTTGCAAAAAGCATTTAACGCCAGCTTGCTGCAACTGTTTTTTCACCTGTTCGCCTTCGCTATGCTCAAAACGCCTATCCGAGCCGGAAACCTCTATTCCCTTTCCAGCCAAAAACTGAGCAAGCGCGCTCATTCCAACGCCAGCAACACCAACAAAAAAATATGATTCAGACATTAATTCCTTATATGATGGAATGTAGAAAATTCTATATTAACCAAATCTATGGCATTTAATGAAGATACAAGGGTGAAAATCCCAGCTCTGATACACCTTACTAGGCTGGGTTATGAATATTTATCCCTGAAAAACGAGGAGATGAAATCTTCCTTGGACGGTGAAACCAATATAATGAAGCACATTTTTCGGCGAAAATTTTTAGAGATAAATGAAAAGGCAACAGAAAATGATTTTGAGAAGGAATTTCGCAATATAGCTTTGGAACTTGGTCTATCTTTTATGCTGTATTTGAGCTAGTCTCATATTTTAATGCCAATTGTGGTTGCATTTCTATTAATCGTATCCTATCTCTTGCAATTTTACAATAGTTTGGGCTTAT
>Ga0268262_10000785_pt1 | contig 41249 bp, 34 predicted proteins | sample TergutNc150P3_FD_190354 | JGI IMG/M metagenome (GOLD analysis project Ga0268262, IMG submission 190354) | Nasutitermes corniger P3 segment gut microbial community from laboratory colony in Florida, USA - Nc150 P3 (SPAdes) (version 2) | ecosystem: Host-associated > Arthropoda: Insects >...
AAAATTACCAAAGTCGTGGGCGATAACGAGGTGCTTTTGGCGGTACTCAAGGCCGGGGATATATTCGGGGAGATGGCCCTTCTGGAAAACAAGCCCCGGGGCGCTACGGCGGTGGCTTACGATGAATGTGAAGTAATGATGATAAACCGCGCCAACTTTGAGCAAATGATTAAAACGCAGCCCCAGCTTATAACCAAGGTTACCACCCTCCTTGCCGACCGGGTTTGGCTCATCTATAAGCAGTTGGCGAATACCCTTATCGCCAACCCCGTGGGCCGTATGTACGATTCCCTGCTTATCCAACTGGAAAAGAACCGGGTCGCCCTCGACAGCCAAAGTCCCTATTTATTTAGTTTCGGCCTGGATGAACTGACCAATATGGTGGGGCTTTCTAGCCGGGACGCGCGTCAGGCGCAGGGGGAAATCCTGAAAAACAAGAATATTCAGTTACTAAAAGATAAAATTCATGTCAGCTCGGTAGGGGAGGTCGTCAAGCAGGTTGAATATTACCGGAAGATGGACCGGATAGAAAAGGCCCGGAAAGAAACGCAAGCATAATATTCATCTTCTGCGGGAAAAATACCGATAATTTATAGACAGATATAGTTGACTATGGGGAAAAATACCATAAACTTAAAGTAGCGGAGGAAGGTGCATGACAGAAGTACTGTCCCAGGATGAAATAGACCAGTTATTAACTGCCATAAATGCCGGGGACACGGAACCGGAAGATTTTAAGTCTACCGCGGACAGCCGGAAAATCAAAATATACGACTTCAAACGTCCCGATAAGTTCTCAAAAGAACAGATTCGGACGATTTCCATGATGCACGAGACTTTTGCCCGTCTTTCCACCACCAGCCTTTCCGCCCAACTCCGTTCCGTTGTCCATGTCCATGTCGCTTCGGTAGACCAGCTTACCTATGAGGAATTTATCCGCTCAATTCCGACCCCCACGACGCTGGCGGTTATCAATATGGACCCCCTCAAAGGCAACGCGATACTGGAAATTGACCCCGCCATTACGTTCTCGGTTATCGACCGTTTGTTCGGCGGTACGGGCGAGGGCAACAAATCACAGCATGAATTAACCGATATTGAGCAATCCGTTATGGAAGGGATAATCGTCCGCATACTGGGGAACATGCGGGAGGCGTGGACCCAGGTCATCGACCTGCGGCCCCGGCTGGGTCAGATCGACACCAACCCCCAATTTGCCCAAATTGTGCCCCCGACCGACATGGTGGTTCTGGTAACCCTGGAAACCAAAGTCGGCGAAGTCGAGGGCATGATCAACTTCTGTATACCCTATATCACCATTGAGCCGATCATCGGCAAACTGTCCACCCAGTTCTGGTTCTCTACGGCGCACCGCGCCGGCACCTCTGAAAACCTGACCGTTCTGAAAGACAAACTGGAAACCGTTGACATTGACGCGGTAGCGGTCATCGGCAAGATAGACCTTTCCGTCCGCGAAGTGCTTTCCCTCCGTTTGGGGGACGTTGTGCGGCTGTACAACACCCGCACCAGCGATCCCTATTCGCTCAACATCGGCAGCAAGCCCAAGTTCCTCTGTCGTCCCGGTGTGGTCGGCAAAAAACTGGCGGTGCAAATTGTCAAGAAAATCGCCGAAATCAAGCAGGAAGATTTTGACGAACTTGGCGGCGAAAACACGGAAATGTAGATTTCCTCCAGAAGATTTCACACAAAGAACACCAAGAAAGAGAAGACACAAAGGGGAATAAAGGGTTTTTTGTTTGTTATCTTATCGTGAAATTATCAAACTCAGATAGCATACAACAACCCCCTTTTTCCCTCTTCCTTTGTGCTCTTTGTTCCTTTGTGTTCTTTGTGTGAATCTTCTGAAAAAATTCACTTTATCTTAAAAGTGACCGGATAGCGGTAGCGGGCTGAGACGGGTTCGCCGTTGGCGTGGGCGGGCATACAGCGCTTGCCGGTAAAAGCTCTTACCGCCGCCTCGCCAAAACCGCGGTCTTTGGGTTCCTCCCTCAAAATGGTTATTCTCTGCACTATCCCGTTGCGGTCAACAAACAGTTCCAGAATAACCCGGCCTTCAATGGCGGAACGGAGGGCGATGGGCGGGTACACCAGGGCGGAGGTTATTTCCCTTTCATCAAACCGGGGCGGCTCGGAAACTTTGTGCGCGGGAAGGTAGTCATCCCATGAAATGTCATTGGATTTCAGACTGCCGGCGGAGACGACGGTTTGCAGGGGCGCCGTTTCGGTTTCGATCATGGTTTCGGCGATGGCTTCAACCATGGGCAATTCTTCGGGGGGAGGCGGGGCCTCGGCAAGGTCGGTCAGTTTCATGACGCGGGCGTTTTCCTCGGCCTCCTGGGACGCGGTTTTTACGTTAAACGCAATAAGGAAAAGCAGCAAAACGTGGATAACGGCGACGACGAGAAACAGCAGCAGCCGAAAGCGGCGTTGTGATCGGGGATCTATGCGTTTATTATTCAGCATTTTTTACCACAAAACTTACAACACGGTATTGAAGCACCTGGAGAACCTCCAGAACAGCGTTTATTTTTTCATAGGGCGTGTTCCGGTCGGCGATAATATGCACCCGCGTGTCCGGCGCGCCGCGGTACAGATCGGCGATCTTTCGTTCAAGGGCAAGAAGGTCCGCGTCATCTCCGTCCAGATATATGCCGCCTTCCCGGTCTATCCACACCTCCAGATTTTTTTCCTCGCTGGTCCGCAGGGCGGTTTTCGCGTTGGGATACTCAATCTTGACTTCCTTGCGGTAATTTATCAGCGCGACCAGCATGATAAAGATCAACAGCAGAAAAGCTACGTCGGACATTGAGTTAAGGGGAATATAGAAATTTTTGTTTTTGTTCCGTTTCAGCCTCATGGCGTATCCTTCTTCATTGAAAACGAAAATGAATCAATTTTAAGGTCCTGGGCGATCTCCACAAAAGTTACGACATTCTGCCAGCTTGCCTGGGGGTCTATGCTGAGCATTACGGCGACATTGGGATTTCCCGCCTGCACGGAAGCTATCAGTTTTTCCGCCGCCTTCATGCCGATGGTTTGCTCTTCGTGGATGAGGTTTCCGGCGCTGTCCATTTCAAAGCGCAAAAGGTCGTCTTTCAGAATCAGGCGGGTGGAATCCTTGTTGGGCAGATTTATCAAAAAGCCCTTGTTGATGTTGAAGCCGGCGATGACAATAAAATAAATGATCAACAAAAAAGCAATGTCGCTGGACGCGCTGGAATCAGCAAATCCCAATTTTTTTCGCCGTTTCAGTTTCATGCCGCACCCTGTGTACTATGGCTGGCGATCGGCGATTTCAGCTATCAGATCGGAGCAGGTTGTTTCAATTTCGGCGGCAAATTTATCGACGATGTGGCTGAAAACCGAATGGAAGATCATGGCGATGATGGCGATGATCAAACCGAAAACCGTGGTGATAAGCGCCTCGTAAATTCCGTTGGCGACAATCTGGGCGTTTACCTCGGTTGCCTCGGCTATGGATTTGAACGCGCCAATCATCCCCGATACGGTTCCCAAAAAGCCGGTAAGGGGGGAAAGGGAACCCAAAGCGACCAGAAAATTAAAACCGTTTTCCATGGAATTGATGCAGGTCATCGCCTCTGTTTCAACGGCCCGTTCGGCGTGGTGTTCGGAAAACGCTTTGCCGCCGCGCGGTTGGGCGCGGTTGACCAGCGCGAGGAGAACCCGCGCGCCCATGCGCCGCTCGGTCTGCGCGGAAAGGTATTCCGCCGCGCCCTGATAGTCGCCGTTTTTCACCAGTTCTGAAACTTTACCGCCAAGCTCGCCGATTTCCAGGCTGTGGTATATGAAATAAATTGCCCGTTCAACGCCTATGGTAATGGTAGCGACAGAGAACGCCAAAAGGGGCCACATAAATATACCCCCCATTTTGAACAATTCCAGCAGTGAAAATGAAACGGTACTGTCTTCCATTAATGCCCCCTTGTTTTATCTTTTCAAAAATAGAATAATTTTCATAAAAGTTCAAGGGTAGGAAGAATTCACCACGGAGGAAGAAGAATACACACAAAGATCACCAAGGTACAAAGATCACAAAGGGGGAAAGAAGGGGGTTGTTGTAAGCAATTTGAGCTTGATAAATTTCACGATAAGATAACAGACAAAAACCCCTGATTCCTCTTTGTGTTCTTTGTGTGAAATCTTCCGAATTATACTTTTACCGGCTACCGGACAACAGCCTATTCAACCGTTTGACGAAATCCGCCGGGTCTTTCAGTTTTACCCCTTCCACGAGCAGGGCCTGATCCAGCAGTACGGAGGCGGTGTCGGCGACGCGTTCCTCGTCTTCAATGTTTTTGAGGGCGGTGACAATGGGATGATCGCCGTTGACTTCCAGAATGGGCTTAATGTCGGGCATTGAGGTCTGACCCAGCGCCTTGAGCATCTGCGCCATTTGCATTGAGGGATCGTTTTCATCGGCGACAATGCAGGACGGGGAATCGTGGAGGCGGCGGGACAGTTTCACGTCTTTTACGCGGTCGCCCAGGGCCTTTTTGAGTTTTTCGATAACCGGCTGCGCCTCTTTTTCGGCGGTTTTGTCCTGTTTTTCACCTAACTCCTCGTCAGCGCCGGAACGGTTTACCGCTTTGAGTTCCCAGGTTTGGCTTTCGGTTTTACCGTCCGTACCGGGGGTTTCTTTGCGGTAATTGTGCAGGGTGGGAATCACCAGATCGTCAATATCATCGTCCATTATCAGGACTTCGATTTCTTTGGCGCGGTAGGCTTCCAGCAGCGGAGATGCCCGCAGGGTTTTTTCATCGCCGCCTGAAATGTAGTAAATGTTTTTCTGGTCGCTTTTCATGCGGGAAACGTAATCGGCGAAACTTGTCCAGCCGTCAACGGCGGTGCTTTTGAAGCGCACCAATTCCTGAATCGCCTCACGGTTGGCAAAATCCTGGTAAAGCCCCTCTTTCAGCGGGCGGTTAAACTGGCTGACAAAAGTTTCCCACTTTTCTTTGGCCTCATCAGAGCCGGATACGGCGTTATCCGCCATTTGCTTGAATTCGGCAAGGAGTTTTTTAACCGAGGCGTTTTTAATATTGAGCAGGACTTTGTTCTGCTGCAAAATTTCGCGGCTCACATTGAGGGGCAGGTCTTCCGAATCAATAACGCCGCGCACAAAACGCAGCCAGACCGGCATCAGTTCCTTGTCGTCATCGGTGATGAATACCCGCTTAACGTAAAGTTTTACCCCCGGCTTGTAATCGACATTGTACAAGTCGAAAGGGGCCTTTTTCGGAATGTAAAACAAGGTGGTATATTCCAGCGACCCTTCGGCTTTGGTGTGGATGTAGTGCAGGGGCGGGTCGGTGTCGTGGCCAAGCTGTTTATAAAATTCGTTGTAATCTTCGTCCTTGAGTTCTGTTTTTGCCCGCCGCCATAACGCCGTGCCGGAATTAACGCGGTCGGTTTTGGTCTTGCTGCCTTTCTCGTTCCCTTTATCATCCCATTCCTTTTCATCGTAGGTCAGGTAAATGGGAAAGGCGACATGGTTGGAGTACCGTTTAATGATGTCCTCAATAGTCCAGCGGTTGGTGTATTCGATTCCTTCTTCGGTCAGGTGGAGGATGACCGTTGTCCCCTGGCTGTCCCGCGCCGCGCTTTCAATTTCAAAATTTTCCTTGCCGTCGCTGGACCACTTCCACGCGGCGTCTTCGGCGGCCTTGCGGCTGATCACCTCAATTTTGTCGGCGACCATAAACGCCGAATAAAAGCCCACCCCGAACTGGCCGATCAGGTTGGAATCTTTTTTGGCGTCTTCGGCAAGTTTTTCCAGAAAGGCCCGTGTGCCGGAACGGGCGATGGTTCCCAGGGAGTCAATCAGGTCGGCTTCGTTCATGCCGATCCCGTTGTCGGAAATGGTGAGGGTTTTGGCGTCTTTATTGAAAGAAATATCGATGCGGGGGTCAAAATTGATGGATTTATAGGCATCGTCCGCCACGGTAAGGTATTTGAGCTTGTCCAGGGCGTCGCTGGCGTTGGAGACAAGCTCCCGCAAAAAAATTTCCCGGTTGGAGTACAGCGAATGAATAATGAGATGCAGCAGTTTGCTGACTTCGGTCTGAAATTGATGTTGCGCCATGATGGCCTCCTTATGGAATAAAAATTAATAGTGGTGTAAGTTCATAATAGCAAAATGAAGGAAAAAATGTCAAATATCATTTTGACAGGGCGAAAGTATTTACTTTATTACGGTGTAATTCAGCCGGAGGGGGCGCTTGCGGGCGCGCCGGCGGCGGGTGGAAACGCTTGTAGAATCCGCCTGCGGAGCCCCAGACCGGCTTTTTTTTCTCTTTCAAATCGTAGTGTGGTTTTGAATAAGGTGAGTAATAGTCATGTTTCTCGTGCCGGTCTGGTTTATTCCAGCCCAAGTTTACATTTACTCCCTGGTCTCCTCCGGCGGGGAATTCCAAATGTTTCCGCCCGCCGCCGGCGCGCCCGCAAGCGCCCCCTCCGGCTGGCCTGTACCGGCATAGAGTGCAGTATTTACTCTGTCATCTTAAGCGGCAAGCCAGCGCGGGGTGTGCGGGCATAGGCGGGTAGGAATGGAAATCGCGGTTTACGGCGCCGGGGCCATGGGAACGGTTTTGGGGGCATTCCTGCGCAAAGCGGGTTATACCCCCGACCTTATCAGCCGCGATCAGGCGCATATAACGGCGTTGAAAACAGCCGGGGCGAAAATCGGCGGAATGGTTTCATTTTCCACGCCGCCTTTTGACGGCGGGGAAGGGCGGGGCAGCGCCCTGCTTCCCGCGCAGATAAGCAAAAAATACGACATAGTGTTTCTCCTGACCAAACAGACGGACAATGCCTTTACCGCGGAAGCGCTTAAGAATTTGCTTTTGGCGGGCGGAGTTGTCTGTACCCTGCAAAATGGCATTCCTGAACCGGCTTTGGCGGCAATACTCGGCGAGGACAAAGCGCTTGGCTGCATTTGTATCTGGGGGGCGGACAAACCATCACCCGGCATGGCGGAACTGACGAGCAGCGCCGGCAGTATGAGGTTTGTGTTAGGCGGCATAGGCGGTTATTCCCGCCCCATGCTCCATACCGTACAGGGGATTCTTGAAAAGGTATGCCCGGTAACGGTGAAAGAAAATTTTATTGGCGCGCGCTGGAGCAAACTGCTGATCAACGCGGCGTTCAGCGGACTGTCCGCGGTAACGGGTAATAATTTCGGCGCGATAGCGGCGGACCGCCGTTGGGGAAATTACGCCCTGCATATCATCAAAGAATGTATTGAGGTGTGCCATGCCGCGGGAATCGTCATTGAGCCGGTGCAGGGTAAATTCCCGGCGCGGTTTTTGTATTTCAAAAGTCCGTTAAAAAAAATCATATTATCGCGTATCATGCCCTTTGCCATGAGGAATCACCGCGCCATTAAGTCGGGTATGCTGCGCGATCTTGAACGGGGAAGGACGTGCGAAATCGAAGCCATCAACGGTGAGGTATGTCGTACCGGCAGAAAATATAATGTCCCCACTCCCTATAATGATCGTATTGTCGAAATGGTACACGCTATTGAGCGGGGAGAAAGAATTTTTACCACGGAGTACACGGAGTTTCACGGAGGTTTAAGATATTAATATCTTAATTCCTCTTCCTCCGTGAAACTCCGTGTACTCCGTGGTTTTATTTTCTTCACCGCTTCTTAACCACCACCCGCCTGCCTCGTTGCGGAGGGCGTCCCTCTTTAAGAGGGCGTCCCTCTTTAAGAGGGCGTCCCTCTTTAAGAGGGTGTCCCTCTTTAAGAGAGCGCCCCTCACGAGGAGGGCGGCCTTCCTGAGAAGCGCGTTCTTTGCGCGGCTTTTCCGCATGATCTGACTTTTTATGCTCCGCGTTGGGGTATCTGCCGCGCTTTCCGTTTCTGTCATCAGTATTGTGATATTTGCCGTGTTCTCCGCCCTTGCGCTCATAGTCGCTTTTGCCGTCAGTTTTTGAATCATGTGTAACGGCCCGTTTTTCACGCCGCCGTTCGCGGACCTCTTTTTCCAGAATCCGCAGCGCCTCGTCAAAACCCTTGAGGAATTCCTGAAGGTCTTCGGCAAAGAGAATCACCGACTGGCGGTCAAATCCTCCCTCATCGCGGTTTTTGCTCTCCACGATATTGAGGTAAAGATCGCCCACGCGGTTTTCTTTTACATTAAAAAAATACGTCCGGTTTTGCAGTAAAACCCTTGTTGAAAAAAGCTCTCCCCTTAGTCCCATGATAACTCCTCTGTAGTGCGGCCGAATGGCCGCATAGATCAATCGAACGGGGTTGTCAAAGAAGTAAGAATTAACCACGGAGTACACGTCGAACCTGCGGTTCGTATACCACGGAGTTTTGATACGAAAATCATCTTTTCCTCCGTGAAACTCCGTGTACTCCGTGGTAAAAAATTCTTCCTGGACAATCCCATAACTCCTATTCCCTGCTGTCGGCTTCCGTTACCATACGGCGCTGCCAGTCGATGAGATCGCGCTCAATGTTCCGGTCCGGCGCGTCGGCCATGACGCGGAAAACCGGCTCGGTGGCGGAACCCCGCATCCATAGCGAGGCAATGGCTTTATTTTGAGCGTCGTAAAAACAAATCTTAAGCCCGCCCTTGCCCGCCTCGCCGAAATCAGCCAGGTTTTTTCGTTCTTCCATTCCATTATACGCCGCCGCTTCCCAGCGGTGTATGCCATAGCGGGCTTTTAATTCATGGGAGCGTTCTTCCCATTCCCGCAGAAAGATTTTTTGATAGCGGCTTTTCAACGCGCCGTGATCCGCGCTGATGACATTTAACACCGCTTCGGGGGAATACGCGCCGGTGGTGGCAAAAGGGGGCAGGCTTGCGATAACATCGGCAAGATCGAAATCGGGGTGATAGCGCTCCGGCCGGCCGGAGGCATTGCACCATAATTCAAAGAGTCCCGGCTTGCCATCTTTACTGCGTAACGAGAGAAGTTTTGCTATAGCCAGCACCGTGTGAAGCGGATCGCGTACCGCCGACGGGTGGGTAATATTGCCCCCGGCTGAACCTTCGCCCAGTATCCGCACGGTGTAGCCGTTTTCCCGCAGTTTGCGGGCAAGGCCCACCACATTGGCTTCGCCTACCTCGGCACGGAAAATCGCGGCGCCAAAGGCTTCGGCAATGCGGTCTATGCGTAAAGAAGTGGGATCGTTGACCGCAACCGCCGTTTTACCGCCGCGCGGCGCGCCGGTCCAGGCAAGCTGGGCAAGTTCGGCGACACAGGCCAGGGCAAAGACTTCCTGGGCTTCGAGCGCCCTCGCTTGCCGCAGGCCGCTGTCCCAAATCACCAGATTGCCCCGGTCGCCGTCGCAGTCGGGAACATAACCCATAACAAAGGCCGGATCGCGGCGGCGCTGTTCTTCCAGAAAAGCGCGGCAGGGTTCCAGCGACTCGCCTTCCGGAACAATCCGGTGGACTATCGCGCCGGGTTCGGCGTTTATCGCGGCAAATTGAATACCTAAACCGTTAAAAAATTCCCGGTCTATGGATACGCAGCGGGCGGAACCGTTAAAATCACAGCACACGCCGAGGGGCCGTTCCGCGATGCCGCGTTTTAACGCCTCGGCAATACCGTCGTTGTTATTCCATGCTACCTCGCCGCTGAAACGGGAATACGCGTCTAACGCTTCTTTTTTATAATTCGGATAATCCGGCCAGACTGCCGGTTCCGCGGCAGACATTTTCCGCTGTTCCGCCGGTTCGCTTGTCATGAATTTTTCCAGGCGGGCGATTCCGGCAGAATCAGTCATAAGCGAACGGAAATTGGCGGTGAGTTTTTCCGTTTCATCCGCGGGAAGAACCCCTCCGTCGGCAAGGCCGAACTTAAACCCGTTGTGGCCTATGGGGTTATGGCTCGCCGAGACATACACAAAACCGCAGCTGCCCACGCTGCGGGCCCATGCCATAATTTCCGGCGCGGCGGTAACGCCGGCAAAACAGACGCGGCAGCCGCGGTCCTCTAACGCGGGGATCATTGCTTCGACTATGGCTTTGCCCGTTGGCCGGGTATCGCAGCCGGCCAGTACCATCGGCTGATCGTTTCCTAAACCGCGCAGGTAATCGGCGAATGACGCGGCGGCGCCGGCGGCAATGATCCGGTGCGCCGCGCTGATTTTCCCGGTTCTGCCCTCTTCTCCGCCCTGGGCGGCAAAAATTCCCCGCCAGCCGGAATGGGAAAGAATCATCGCGGAAAGGGTTGTCTGTACTTTATCCTGAGCTGCCATGCTGTTTCAGTATAAACGCTTATCTTGTCATTTTCTACGGGCAAAGGGTAAAATACGCCATGAGTCTTTTTTGCCTGCTGTGTATCCCCCTGTTGTACTTTCTCAGACGGACTCCGGGGGAAGGGAAGAGTATCTGGGCGCTGCCTTTGGGCGGCATTGCGGTGATATTTCACTATTTTACCGGCTCATTGATAAATCCGGGCGGTTTCGGTTTTGCCCGCTGGATGAGCGGATTTATAGACATTACCGCCCTGCCGGTTCTTATCCCGCTTCTTGCCGCCCTGCTGCTGGTTATGCTGCGGATATTTCCCGACAGTCTGGATTATGCCGGTTTTATCCTGCTGTGGCTTGTCCCCCTGGCGGCCATACGCTCGTTCAGCGAAAGTTCCCCATCCTCTCCCATTAACCTGGTTTTTATCCCCCTGTTGTGGATAGCGCAGGCGGTCGGCATATCTTTTTTCATCGGCTGGATTTTGAAAAAGCCGCGCTGGTATATAATTATTCCTTCGGTTTTGGGCATTGCGGTATTGCCTCTTGCCGCGACGACATCATGGTGGGCGTTTTTTGTTCAACAGACTTTACTGGGCTTTGCGTTGTTGATAGTAAGCCTTGTTCCGGCGGTAATTTCAGTAATGGTGGATTATAAAAAGGGTGAAATAAAAGATTCACACAAAGAACACCAAGAAAGAGAAGAACACAAAGAGGAATCAGGGGATTCTTGTCTGTTATCTTATCGTGAACCTCACGCATAGCCTTCAGACAACAACTTCCTTCCCTCATTCCTTTGTGATCTTTGTTCCTTTGTGTTCTTCGTGTGAAATCTTCTCCTACGCTTTGCCCGCCGAACCCAGCACGTTCTGGTTTTTGTGGGAGTAGAGTTTTTTCAGTTCATCGCGGGCCGGTCCCAGGATTTTGCGGGGATCGAACTCTTCGGGCTTTTCGACCAGTATCTTGCGGATAATGGCGGTCATTGCCAGCCGTCCGTCGGAATCGATGTTGATCTTGCAAACGGCGCTTTTGGCCGCTTTACGAAGTTGTTCTTCGGGAATGCCCACGGAGTCGGTCAGCTTGCCGCCGAACTTCTCGATCATGTGTACATACTCAATCGGCACCGAGGAAGAGCCGTGCAGGACGATGGGGAAGCCGGGTATTTTCTTTTCAATTTCTTCCAGAATGTCAAAACGGAGCGGGGGAGGGATCAGTATGCCGTTGGCGTCCCTGGTACACTGCTCCGGTTTGAATTTTGCCCGTCCGTGGCTGGTGCCGATGGAAATGGCAAGGGAGTCAACTTTGGTCTTGCCGACAAAATCAATTACTTCTGCCGGCTGGGTATAATGGCTGTGCTCGGATGACACGTCATCCTCAACGCCGGCCAGCACCCCCAATTCCCCCTCAACCGTTACATAGTCCTTCTGGGAATGGGCGAAGTCAACGACTTTCCTGGTCAGAGCCACATTTTCATCGTAGGGCAGGTGGGAACCGTCGATCATAACCGAGGAAAACCCGGTTTCAATACAATCCTTGCACAGTTCAAAACTGTCCCCGTGATCCAGATGCAGTACAATGGGGATGTCATAGCCCAGTTCGTGGGCGTATTCCACCACGCCTTTCGCCATATTCTTGAGGATGTGCTGGTTGGCGTATTTGCGCGCCCCGGAAGACACCTGCAGAATAACCGGGGATTTGGTTTCCACACAGGCCTGAATAATGGCCTGAATCTGCTCCATATTATTGAAATTGTATGCCGGAATCGCATACCCGCCGCTTACCGCTTTCTCAAACAGTTTCTTGGTATTCACCAAGCCCAATTCAGTATAACTAGTCATAAAACGCTCCTTAAAAAGATAGAATCTTCTATATAGGAGATACTATTCCCTTATGCCGGTATGGTCAAGCCTAAAACGAAGGGGAAGGTATTACGAACGGAAGTAAAACCTTTTACCGTAATGCCGGCTGCCTTTGGGCAGCCGAGCGCGCCGCGGAGTCAGTCATTTTTTGCGTGGATCGGCTAAAATCTGCCATAATTAAGCGGTATTACCTAAAAATTCCCTTCCTGATATGAATTTTGACTAAACCCCTTGTAAATTCCCCCAAAAATGCTAAAATATATACTAAGGAAGGTGTCATTATGACCCAAACAACAGTTTTATTCGGAAGGGCCTTGATAACGCAGGCAAGAGTCTGACCGTACAAAATAAGGGTTTATTATAAGGAGGAATTAAATGAAAATTAAAATCAAACTGAGTGTCATGGTTATCGCCATTATTGCGGTTGTTTTAACCGTAGTCGCGGTAATACTATTACGGCAGGCTTCAGATACCAGCGTAAAATTAAGCAAAAGAAGCATTGAAAATCTTGCCGGTCAACGCGCCGCGTACTGGCAAGGCAGAGAAGACGGCCTTTACCGGGTTGCCCGTACGCTGGCTAATATTTTCGGCGATTTTGAAGACGATCCGGTGGATCGAAGACGGGATATGTATAACAGTATGATGCAATCCGTCGCAAGGGCGGAAACCACCATATTCCAGGTCTACTGTGTTTGGCTGCCAAACGCGGTTGACGGAATGGACGCGCGATTCGCCGGCCGTCCCGGTAATACCGAAACAGGACAGTATGCCTCCGCATACCGCATGGAAAACGGGCAGGCAAATCTCACGGTTACCACCGATGTAGCGGACGCCATGGCGTATTTAACCGGCCCCAACGCGAAAAAAGACCGGTATGTAGATCCCACTCCCAGAAATATAGACGGAAAAGATACCTGGTATTTCAGAATAATGGTTCCCATCATTAATCATCGCAACAACCAGGTAGTGGGAGGCGTGGGCTGTCTTTGTGTTATAGACGCGATACAGCCGACGATAGAAAACACCATAAAAACCAGAGAAGAAATTGCCGCGATTTCAATTTACTCAAGCAACGGGTTTATTATAGCGAGTTATGTGCCGGAACGCGTAGGGAAGCAGATGAAAGACGTAGATGTCCTCTACGGCAAATATATGGATGAAGCCGTTAAAGCTGTTCAAGACGGCGAGACTTTTGCCTGCTCAAGTTACGCTCCGGCTTTAAATTCAGACGTAGAAATTACGATACAGTCTTTCCCCATGGGCAACTCCGGCAAGTCATGGAGCATAATGGTCGCGTCGACGAAAACGTACATCTTAAAAGAAGTAAACGCAATGACCAGGTTTACGATTATTCTTGCGATAATAGCCATTATAATTTCGGCGGTAATTATATACTTTACCCTTCAAAGCACTACCAATCCGATTGTGAAAGTAGCGGATACTTTAAGGGATATTTCCGAAGGCGAAGGCGATCTTACCAGGAGCATCCCCGTCACATCCAAAGACGAGGTAGGCGACCTTGCCCTGTACTTCAACAAAACCCTGGAAAAAATCAAAAACCTTGTCATGATTATCAAGAGAGAGGGGACAAACCTCCAGAATATCGGAACCGACCTTTCCAGCAACATGACCGAAACCGCCGCGGCGGTCAATCAAATTACCGCCAATATCCAGAGCATCAAAGGCCGGGTTATTAACCAGTCCGCCAGCGTTACCGAAACCAACGCCACCATGGAACAGGTTATCGTCAACATCAACAAACTCAACAGCAACGTGGAAAGCCAGAGCCGTAATGTTGCTCAGGTTTCATCCGCCATTGAGGAAATGGTCGCCAATATCAGTTCGGTCACCAACACGCTGGTGAACAACGCCGCCAATGTAAAAACATTACAGGAAGCCTCCGAAGTCGGGCGTAACGGACTGCAGGAAGTGGCGACGGATATTCAGGAAATATCCCGCGAATCCGAGGGCTTGCTGGAAATTAACGCGGTTATGGAAAATATCGCCAGCCAGACCAACCTGCTTTCGATGAACGCGGCGATTGAGGCGGCGCACGCGGGAGAAGCGGGCAAGGGCTTTGCCGTAGTCGCCGATGAAATCCGCAAGCTGGCGGAAAGTTCCAGCGAGCAGTCCAAAACGATTGGCACGGTGCTGAAAAAGATAGCGGAATCAATCACCAAAATAACCAAATCAACCGATAACGTGTTGAAGAGATTCGAGGCGATTGACACCAGCGTCAAGACGGTGTCGGATCAGGAAGAAAATATCCGCAACGCGATGGAAGAACAGGGCGAGGGAAGCAAGCAGGTCCTGCATGGCGTTGGCAGTTTGAATGAGCTTACCCAGAATGTAAGGAGCAGTTCCGAGGAAATGCTGAGCGGCAGCCAGGAAGTAATGAAGGAAAGCCAGAACCTGGAAAAAGCGACGCAGGAAATAACCGGCGGCATGAACGAGATGTCGAGCGGAGCGGAGCAGATAAACATAGCGGTAAACCATGTCAACGAGATAAGCACGAAAAACCGCGAAGGCATAAATACCCTGATGAAGGAAGTTTCGCGGTTCAAGGTAGAGTAACGACGAAGTTCAGCCGTGTTCGCGCCTGTACGAACACGGCTGAGCGAGTGAGGAACCAAAGGGTTTACCCTTCGGTAACGGAACGCCTCTCCTTTTTATCTGTTTGTCTCATTGGTTGAAGTTCGGATGGAGTTAGATGAAAAAAAATGGAAAGGAAGAGAAGAATTTATCCGGACGCCGCGCCGCCATTGTGGAATCTTTGAACAAATCGGTTGAGATATTTACCGCTCATGAAGAAGAAACATTTGAAAAAGTAATGACCAACGGCATACGGCCCTTTGCGGACGCGGTTGGACTGGATCGCGTAGTCTTTTATAAACTGATGGACATTGAAGGGGGCAAACGTTTTGGGCAGGTCTACCGCTGGGACAAATCGGAAGGCGGCCTTATGCCTCTTGCCGATGAACTGAGGGTTTTACCCAATCATCCGGTTTTGGAAGAGTGGATTTCAATGGCATCCCGGGGCGGCTGCGTGCGGTTTCGGAAAAGCGAATATACGGAAGATATAGCGGCCTTTCTGCGTACCTATGGCATAAGCTCTATATTGATGGTGCCCATTTTTACGCATGGTGAATTCTGGGGCGTTGTCAGTTTTCAGGATCATACCAACGACCGTTATTTTGACGAAGACTGTTCCGATTTGCTGCATACCGCGGCGCGTATATTCGCAAACGCGGTTATCAGGGAAGAAATGAAACGCCGGGAAAAAATGGAAGCCGCGCTCAACAGGGCCGCTATCATGTTTCTCTCGCATAGTAAAGAATCTTTTGAAGATACCATGACAGCGGGCGTGAAAGAGATCGCCGATGTGTTCAATTTGGACAGATTTTCCCTGCTGCGTAACTTTACCATGTCCGACGGTTTGCGTTGTGGAGGGCAAATTTACCGCTGGAACAGGGATGCCGGCGGAACCACCGCGCCGATAAAAGGGCTGGAGTCTTTTTCTCCCGAGGAGTATGTGCCCAGTTGGAGGAAAATTTTTGCTTCAGGAGGAACGATTAACGGTCCGGTAAGGCTTATGCCCGAAGCGGACGTGCTGCAATCGTTTGGTTTAGTGTCGATATGTGTTACGCCGGTTGTTATCAACAATGTTTTTTGGGGTATTGCCTTTTTTGAGGACCTCCATGCCGAGCGTTTTTTTGAAAAGGACAGTGTTGAAATAATGCGATTGGCGGCGTTCCTATGCGCGAACACCGTCATACGCGCCGATATGGAACGTGATATAGCCGACGCTAACGAATTTAACAAATCCATCCTTGCCGCTTCGCCTTTTTGCTTGACTGTTTTTGATGAAAACGCCCACGCTATTGACAGCAACGACATTAATTTGAAAACACTGGAGACAACAAAAAAATACTATATTGAGCATTTTCACGATTTTTCGCCCGAATACCAGAGCGACGGGAGAAAATCCAAAGATAAGGCGATAGAGGTAATCAAGCGCGCGCTGAACGGCGAAAACATAGTGTTTGAGTGGACACACTGTACTTCCAAGGGAGAGCTTATTCCTTTTGAGGTTACGTTGAGCCGCGTAATGAATAAAGGGAAGTATGTGGCGATAGGTTATCAATATGACCTGCGCAATATTAAAAAAATGGAAAAAGACATACGAGAGCAGGGCGAACAGCTTAAAATCAAACTGGAACAGCAGGAGTTGATTTCAGAGCTTTCAAGGGGATTTATTTCTTCCGGCGATTCACAAACGCTGGTACAGGACGCTGTCGCCAAACTGGGACGCTACCATAATGTGTCATTGGTGTTTGTTTTCGCCATGGATTATCAGCGTAAAGACACCTATCTGGCCTATCATTGGACCGCGGACGGCGCGCCGCCGCGGAACGCCATAACCAATCTGCATAAATATTTGAACTCCATTTTCCCCGAAATTCTGCCCGAATGCGCCACAGTGCCGATAATTGTCTGCGATAATACCGCCCTCAACCCCGACGCGGTTTTTCAGGCACTCTATGCTATTAACGTCATGGCGGTTATCGGCGCGCCGCTTTATGTTGACGGCCGTTTATGGGGGGTAATGTGCGTGGAACAGAACTCTACGTCGCGCAAGTGGACAGAAAATGAGAAGGGATTTGTCGCCATGACGGCAAGTACCATCGCGGGCATAATCATGCGCGATATCTATACCGTAAAACTCAAAGACGCGCTCTACAAGGCGAACGCGGCAAGCAAGGCGAAAAGCGATTTCCTCTCCAACATGAGCCACGAAATGCGAACGCCGCTGAACGCGATAACCGGCATGACGGCAATCGGCAAGAGCGCGAAGGAGATGGAACGCAAAGACTACGCGCTGGACAAAATTCAGGACGCGTCAACACATCTGCTCGGCGTTATAAACGACGTGCTTGATATGTCAAAAATTGAGGCGAATATGCTGGAGTTGTCTCCCGGTGAATTTAATTTCGAGAAAATGCTGCAAAAAACAGTCTCTGTAATCAATTTCCGCGTAGACGAAAAGAAACAAAAGCTGGTAGTACATATTGACAACAGGATTCCCAAAACCCTGATAGCCGATGACCAGCGCCTGGCCCAGGTTGTTACCAATCTCTTGAGTAATGCGGTTAAATTCACGCCCGAAGAAGGTTCCATCATTCTTGACGCAAACTTTATGGAGGAAGAAAACGGCCTTTGTACCGTACAGGTTTCAGTAAGCGACACGGGAATTGGAATAAGCGCGGGTCAGCAAAAACGGCTTTTCCTTTCCTTTCAACAGGCGGAGAGCAGCACAACGCGCAAATACGGCGGTACGGGGCTTGGTCTTGCAATTTCAAAAAGCATAGTGGAGATGATGGGCGGAACAATAGGGGTCCGGTCAGAACTCGGAAAAGGCTCAACTTTTACCTTTACCATTCAGGCAAAGCGCGGCGCGGAAAGCAGGCAAAAGCGTTTGCTGGATGTCAATTTGAACAATGTCCGCGTCATGGCGGTAGATGATGATCCGGATATATTATCATATTTCCTTGATATAACGCAAAGGTTCGGCTTCTCCTGCGATACCGCCGCAAGCGGGGAAAAAGCGCTTGAACTCATCAACCAAAAAGGCGGCTATCATATCTATTTTATAGACTGGAAAATGCCGGCTATGGACGGCATACAACTCGCCCGTGAAATAAAGGCGCGTAAGACTGAAAATTCCATTGTGATAATGATCTCCGCCGCCGAATGGAGCGTGGTTGCCGAAGAAGCGAAGGCGGCGGGCGTTGATAGATTCCTGTCAAAACCCCTGTTTCCTTCCGCCATTGTGGAAGTAATCAATGAGTGTCTCGGCGTGGACGAACAACAGATAAAAGAATCGCAAACCGCGGACATTACGGGTGTATTTGCCGGGCGGCGCATACTGCTGGTTGAGGATGTTGAAATTAACCGCGAAATCGTACAGTCTTTGCTTGAACCGACACAACTGGAGATAGAGTCCGCGGAAAACGGCGCGGAAGCCGTCCGGATGTTTGCCGGAGCCCCCGGCAGATACGACATGATTTTCATGGATATACAGATGCCCGAAATGGACGGCTATGAAGCGACGCGGCGTATCAGGGCGATGGATAATCCAAGGGCAAAAACCATTCCGATTGTGGCAATGACGGCTAATGTGTTCAAAGAGGATATTGAAAAATGCCTCGCTGCCGGTATGAACAGCCACATTGGCAAGCCGCTGGATTTCGAAGAAGTTATGAACAGTCTTCACTCATGTTTGGAGGCGGAAAAAAGATGAGTGTTAAATTACCTCAATTTTTTTTAAGACGTCCCCTGTATGTACAGCTTTTGTTTACCGTTTTTGCGTTTTTTTTCATGGTTGTATTAAGCTGTATTTTTGCCGGCAAAGTCGTGCGGATCAATCTGGCGCGCAATGTGGGAAATATGCTTGACTCTATGGAATCCCAAATCAACTCTGAACTGCTGGAATCACGCACGATACTGGACGATTTTGCGCAATCCGTACGAAGTTTAATCCTGCACGGGGATAATGCCGCGCAGCTGGCCGCCTATAACGCGGATATAACAGCCTATTTGTTCTCAAAAAACAATGCCACGTTCAGCTCTAACGGTCCTTTCGGCTATATAGAAATATCTCCTGATGGTCCGTTCTTTTTAAACGGTATTGGGTGGCAGCCGCCGGATTCCTGGCATCCGACGGAGCGTCCCTGGTACCAGGCCGCTCTTGAAGCCTCGGACGGCATTGCCGAAATATTTCCCTATACGGATGCCGTAAATGGCGAAACTGTTTTAACATACTCCCGCTGTGTTTTTGACGGCGGCGGGAAACGTTTGGGCGTTGTCGCTATTGATGTACGGGCCGGCCATATCGGGGAAAATGTTGTTAATACCGCTTCCGCAAAAGACAACAGCTACGGAGTATTGGTCAGTCAGGATTTAACAATAATTGGCCATTCCAACCCGGATTATGTCGGAAAAAAAATGAACGACCCGGTAATCCCTCTTTCAGTTTTGGTTGATGAATTGGTACGCACAGGCAAAATTACGGAAGTTATGTGGGCTAACTGGAAAGGCGAAAAAGTCGTCGGTTTTTTCAGGACGCTTTCCAATGGATGGCATCTGGGCCTGTTTGCGCCCAAAAACTCATATTATAGACCCGTATACAATATGGCGCTGACCCTCAGTATATTGGGTATTGCGCTTGCGTCAGTGTTGATTATCATTCTCATTCGCGTAGACGCCGCCAAAAAAAAATCGGATATGGAAAACAGGCACAAGAGCGCGTTCCTTGCCAACATGAGCCATGAAATAAGAACGCCGATGAACGCCATAATCGGCATGATCATGATAGGCAAGTCCGCGTCAAGTATTGAACGCAAGGATTACTGTCTTTCCAAAATAGAAGACGCCTCAAACCACCTGCTCGGCGTAATCAACGATATTCTGGATATGTCAAAAATCGAGGCCAACAAATTTGAGCTTGCCCCGGCGGAATTTGAACTTGAAAAAATGCTCCGGCGCGTGGTGAATGTCATCAACTTCCGCATAGACGAAAAGCGTCAAAAATTATCGGTGTATATTGACAGTTCCCTTCCCCGCGCCCTCATAGGGGACGACCAGCGGATAGCGCAGGTCATTACCAACCTGCTGGGAAACGCGGTAAAATTCACCCCGGAAGAGGGCGCAATCGGCCTTACCGTGCGTCTTGTGGATAAAGTGAACAATCTCTGTACCTTGCGAGTTTCGGTAAGCGACACCGGAATCGGCATAACTCCCGAACAGCAGAAAAAGATATTTAACTCTTTTGAACAGGCCGAATCCAGCACAACCCGCAAATACGGCGGCACGGGACTGGGCCTTGCAATTTCAAAAAACATAATAGAACTAATGGGCGGATCAATATGGGTTGAATCAAAACAGGGAAAAGGCTCTACGTTTATTTTTATGATTCAGATGGCGTGCGGTACGGGAGAAAGGCGCGGACTTTTGGCCTCTGATATAAATTTGAAAAATGTCCGTATTTTGGCTGTTGACGATGATCAGGATATTTTAACATACTTCCTTGAAATAGCGCAGGGGTTTGGCTTATCGTGCGACACCGCCATAAGCGGGAAGAAGGCCCTTGAACTCATAAGCCAAAAAAATGGCTATCATATCTATTTTATAGACTGGAAAATGCCGGGCATGGACGGCATACAACTTGCCCGTGAAATAAAGGAACATGGGCCCGGAAAATCCATTGTCATAATGATTTCCGCCGCCGAATGGAGCGCGGTTGCCGAAGAAGCGAAAGCGGCGGGCGTTGACAAATTCCTGTCCAAACCCCTGTTCCCTTCCACCATAGCGGAAGTTATCAATGAATGTCTCGGCGTGGACAAACAACAGGCGAAAAAATCGCAGGCGGCTGATATTAGCGGTATATTTGCGGGGCGGCGCATACTGCTGGCTGAAGATGTGGAGATTAACCGCGAAATTGTCCGCACCTTGCTTGAACCGACAAAGTTGGAGATAGACTGCGCTGAAAACGGCGCGGAAGCGGTCCGTATGTTTACCGAAGCCACGCGTAAATACGACATGATTTTCATGGATATACAGATGCCGGAAATGGACGGCTACGAAGCGACACGGCGTATCAGGGCATTTGAGGCGAAAACAAATTCCGCTTCCCCAAATGTCCGCAGAGTGCCGATTATAGCGATGACTGCGAATGTGTTTAAAGAAGATATTGAAAAATGTCTCGCCGCCGGTATGGACAGCCATGTAGGTAAGCCGCTGGATTTTGAGGAAGTTATGAACCGTCTCCGTTTGTATCTGGGTTAATGATTGGAAGGCGTGGTTCTTTTCCGCAGCGCCGTCAATTTCTTGACGACACTGCGGAAATTCGACGTCACCGTTGCGCGGCCTGATATCCCTTACAACAAATTAAAGCGCGTCCGCACGTCTCTTTAAGCCGTTGATCAAACCCCGCCTCGGTCTTGGCTTGTTTCTTTCTGTGTCGGCGAGTCCGTTAAGACAGTCTTTTATCGCTTTTCTGTAATTAACATTGGCTTTGTTTCTTTCAATATCCGGGATGGTTAGCACCATACCAGGCCAAATTTTGTCAGGGTTTTTAACCACGTCCCGTGAAGCGAGCATAATGACGGGGTAATAAAAACCGTCCTTATAGAAGCGCTTTGAAATATTTGCCAATGTATCGCCCCATTTTACCCTGTATTTGACAGCTCCGGTAAGATCAAGCTCGGTGGCGGTGACAGGGACCGGGGCAGTGACAAGGACAGGGGCCGGAGCCGGGGCAGGCACTTCTTCGTATTGTGCGTCTACTTTCTCGCCCTGGGGACCGGTTGCGCAGGATGCCGCCAGTATTACACTGATGATTAATGCCGCTGTTAATGCAATTTTCTTCATAACAATTCTCCTTACTCTATAAAATATAGGATGATTTTTGGCTGATTTCAAGTTAATTATGAAAATTATTATTTATCTTCTTTTTTTTCTGGACAGCCCCATAGGGAAAATCCCCTTCTTGCAATTCCGGCGGTATAAGGGTATCGTAACAAGGCGTTATGAAGCGTACCAGGCTTTTGGTAATTTTGGTGGTTGTGTGCGCGGTCCTTGCCGCGCCTGTTGTGATTTTTTTTATCCGGCCGCCGGTGCTGATTGTCACCGATGCGACTTTTGCTGTTTTGTACGGAAAATCCCATCTGCGGCGGCAACAGTTTGCCGCGTCGTCCGCTCTGTTCCGGCGGGTAAAACCGGTCCTGGTTGCCGATGGCGTAGGTTCTGATGTGGTGAGTATTGCCGTACTGGGAGCGGCCCGGCAGCCGTTTTGTGTGTTGTTTCCCCGCGATCAGGCAGCGGCGGCCCTGCGCTTCCATGAACAATTCCCGGAAACCCCTGCCGTACTGTTCAGCGGACCTGTTCCGGTTCCCGAAATACCCTCTCCGGATGGTTTTTTGTGTGTATACGGCATTGATCGCCCGGTCGATTTGTACCGGGCGGGGCTTTTTGCGGGAATTTTGGGTAATATACCCTACAAATCGGTAAAAAAAGGTGAAAAACAGGATAAATCCACTGCAACTCCTCCGGTTTCTCCCCCCAAAACCTATGTTTTGTGGCAAGATCGTTATGTACAGGCCCCGGAAAGGGAGCTTTTTTCCCGGGGAATCCGGGAAAAAGACCCGGAATCGGTGATAATCTTTGTCAATTCCGCCGCTGAAATACCAGATATGAAGGCGATTTCCTGTACCGTACTTACCGGCGCGGGGGCTGAATACCTGGAAAAAAATCCCCGGATGCCCCTGATTCTGTTCAGTTGGATGGATCCGGACTTTACGGCGCAGGAAATTATGGTACTGTTTGACGATTCCGCCTGGGCTTTGGCTGTTCCGGCAGTACGCATGGCTGTACGGGAACAAGCCGAGGGAACAATCCCTTCAAAGCCCTTGATTTTTACGGAAAAAATCGCCAATAATAGCGTGTTCCGTATGCTGAAAAAATCGGCAAAAAAAATGCCGTAAGGGGTACATATTTTTTCAAAGTGATTGACAAAGGCTTGTTAAGGAAATATAATTAGGTAGAAAGAACTCTATAAGGAGAAAGGGATGAAATATGGCAGTATAAAAGCTGTTTGCTTGGTTGTTTTGGCATTCATAACAACTATGTCAACTTATGGCGATGACCGTACCGTTGATTTAACCTCAATCGTGCTGGAGGACTTCGGCGATGTAACGACGCACGAATGGAATGATGGAAGGCATCCCAGGAAGTTTGAATATTCCTGGGCAATGGCTGCCAGCAAATTTGCGACAAAATCACAAGATGAAAACGGAAAAGATGTAAATTACCCGGTTATGCAGTATGTTGATACATGGCCGATTGCTCTTGTTGGTTACAACCGTGAGGGAAAAGACGTTAAGAGCCTGGGTATTCATGGCCGTTTTGACCGCCGTGGTTTTAACTGGATGGACTTGTATCCGGTTGGATCGAATGGTAATCCGTTTGAGATACCGATGCCCGGACGGGTACGGTATATTGATATGTGGGCATGGGGTTCAAACCTTAATTACCTTGTTGAGGCATATGTACGGGATTACCAGGGGGTAGTGCATATTATCAAATTGGGTAACATTGCTTTTACCGGCTGGAGAAACCTGCGGGCCAATATTCCCGGTTACATCAATCAATCAAAGCGGGTGCTGCCCAACCTGGCCCAACTCCGTTTCATAAAATTCCGTATCTGGACTCAGCCCGGCGAACAAGTCGATAATTTTTACATTTATTTTAAGCAATTCAAAGTACTCACCGATGTCTTTGAAAGTACTTTTGACGGTGATGAACTGGCTGATCCCGACCTCTTGCCACAGTTGTGGGCAAACGTCAGTGTCAATTAAAAGGAGAATGAAATGAAACGCATTGTAATAGTTACTTTATGCTTTACTATTGCTCTGGGGACGGCTTTTGCTCAGCAGGAATTGGGCACTCCGGATCCATACGAAGTAGGTATTGATTCTGCCCAACAGCAATTAAAAGAAGTGTCGGTTGATAAATTCGAGCATGACGGTTTCTGGCATTCCTCAATGTCAGGCGATGAAGGCTACACCATAAGCAGGCTGTTTGCGGGCGGTCCGGCGGGTAAAGAGACGATACCGGATGAAGAAGGAATGAATATTCCCGATAATTATGTTTTGGGTACCAAGGTAGATTTCCTCCGCCGGGGCTATAGCAGTTTTACCGTTCGCTCCCTCCGTCCTATTCCCATTGAAGGGATTACCAAGACGGTCTCTTTATGGGTAATCGGGCGGAATTTTAACCACGAGCTTAAACTGCTTATCCAGGACTATTTTGGCAGGAACTATGAGATTTACGTAGGTAAGTTGAATTTTCAGGGTTGGAAAAAATTAACGGTGGCTATTCCCCCGCAGTCAATGGATGGGAAAACCGGCGTTGTCCAACGGAGCTACCATTATAATAACCAGATGGGTTTGAAAATCCTCGGGTTCCGGATTGATTGTGACCCCATGGAAACTTACGGCAGCTACTACGTTTATTTTGACGACCTGAGGGCCGTTACCGACCTCTTTGCCGAAAACAACCGCGATCCCGACGACATGGCCGATGGCTGGTAAACTCGGTTACCAAGAGAGAAAAAGCGCCCCGTTCAGGGGCGTTTTTTTTTCACACAAAGACACAAAGGTACAAAGATCACAAAGAAAGAAGGAAAAGAGGGTTGTTGTAAGTAATCTGAGCTTAATAAATCACGATAAGATAACGTACAATACCCCCCTAGATTCCCCCTTTGTGTTTTTCTCTTCCTTCGTGTTCTTTGTGTGATTCTTTCGAAAAAAGTGGTTTTTATTTTTAAGTTGGACTATTATTAATAATGCCGCCCCGTTCAATCGGAACCAGAAATGAAACAAGCCTTCACCGGGACCTCAAATTCAGTTATGCCGGGCAGAATGGCAGGACTGAGGCGGAAGTTGCCGGTTTTGTAGCCGATGGCATAAATGCCTCGGGCGAATTTATAGAAGTACAGACCACCAATTTTGCCGCGCTCAGGGAAAAGATAAAAAAGTTTACCGCGCAGGGTAAACTCCGCATCATCTATCCGGCAATAATTACCAAATATTTAGAAGTTTTTACGGTGGGCGGCAAACGCGTGTACCGGCGGAAAAGCAACCGCCGGGGAAGTCCCTGGGACCTTTTCAATGTCCTCGTCTATGCGCCGGATTTACCGCTGCTTCCCCGCGTGTCCATTGAGATTGTCCTGGTGGACGCTTCCGAACAGCGTGTCCGGGACGGCAAAGGCTCATGGCGGCGGAAGGGTTTAAGTATCCGGGACCGTCAGTTGATAACCGTGCATGAACGTATCTGTCTGAAGAAACTCTCCGATTACCGCCGTTTTGTTTCTTTCCAAAGAAACGAAGAATTTACCTCGGCAAGTCTGGCGGAAAAAGAGGGGATTTCTCTGGTATTGGCGCAAAAGACTCTCTATGTACTGACTAAACTGGGCATAGTGCAAAGAACCGGAAAACAGCGTAATGCTTTTATTTACCGGCTCGCTGTACTAAAAAACAAGAAAACATCCCGTGTCGAAAAATAATGAAAACACCCGGTAACGCGGCCGGCGCTAAAGATACAAAAAGCAAAAAAATGTAAGAAAATTCTATGGTGAACGTGAAAAGTAGTGAATTTTTTATGTTATAATGACAGAAAGCGTGAATGTGTCGCCGTAAATGATGTAAAAAAATTTGAAAAATAAATAAAAGTATTATCAAAAAGATCATTTTGAAAAAAGATTTAAACAACTACATAAACGTATAGTTAAAATACAAAAAAAGATTCAAAAAAAAGATTTTTTTTTTGAATAGTGCTTGACGTGATTCAATATTCCAGCAATTATGGGTTAATTGGAATTTATTGGGGAAAACTGGGGAAATATGGTATGTTAAGCGGCGAATACAACGTTACACTTGATGATACCGGCAGAATTGCCCTTCCCCATTCTTTACGGGAGATCCTGGAAAAGGACAAAGTTGTACTGACCAAAGGGGCTGATTCCTGCCTGTGGTTGTATGGCGTCCGGCAGTGGGAAGAACAGGAAGAATTGATTTTCAGCACAACCAACCGTTATTCATCCAAGGGCCGTATAATGTTGCAGCATTTTATTGGTCCCAAGAAAACCCTGGATATGGACAAACAAGGGAGGATATTAATTCCTCCGACGCTGCGCGACCACGCGGGCTTGTCAAAAGACTGTGTTGTTCTGGGTCAGCGTGATTATGTTGAGATTTGGGCGGCGGATCGTTATCGGACGCATCTGGATGCCAGTGTGGATGATTTCAAAGCCGGTTTGGAAGAACTGGGCAATAAAATCATGATGATGAAGGACGTGGGTAATGATGGAAATAGCGCACACGCCGGTACTGTTGGAGGAAACAATACAGTACCTTGCTCCGAGGGGCAGGTGTGAAATGATGATAGACGCGACGATGGGTGAGGGCGGGCATAGCTATGCTTTCTTATCCCGTTTCCCCGATCTTTCCATTATGGGTATTGATGCCGATCCGGCGATTCAGGCCGTTGCCCAACAGCGGCTGGCTGAATTCGGAAACCGGGCGCAGTTTTACCAGGGTTGGTCGCAGGATTTTTTTGCCGATTATCCCGCCGGTCTTGCGCGTCCGCATACGGTGCTTGCCGACCTGGGGATCAGCCTGTTTCATTATAAGAAAAGCGGCAGGGGTTTTAGCTTCTCCGCCGATGAAAAACTGGATATGAGACTGGATACATCCCGTGATTTTTCGGCCGCGGAACTTTTGATGCGAATGTCTGAGCAGGATATTGCCGATATTTTATATAACAACGCCGGGGAACGTTATTCGCGGCGTATAGCGCGGGCAATCGCGCGGGAACGGCAGCGGGGAGGGACTGTAACTACCGCCGCCGCTCTGGCGGGATTGGTTGAACGGGCCGTACCGGCCGCGTACCGGCATGGGCCTGCTCATCCGGCGACAAAAACCTTTATGGCCCTGCGGATAGAAGTTAACCGCGAGATTTTCCGGCTGCCTGATCTTCTTGAAGGGGCGCTTGAAGCCCTGAAACCGGGTGGAAAACTGGGGATCATCAGCTACCACAGCGCGGAAGACAGGATTGTCAAGAATTTTTTCAAAATGAAGAACAGGGATTGCAGCTGCCCTCCGCAGGCGCCATCGTGCACCTGCGGCGGACGGCGGAAGCTTAATATACTGACCCGAAAGGGCGTAACGGCGGGGGAAGCGGAAATCAAGCGGAATCCCCCCTCGCGCAGCGCCCGGCTGAGAGTTGCGGAGAAAGTAATGGAGAAGGATGTACGATGAAGAAGTATTATGTACTGTTGTTTTTGCTGGCCCTTACCATACCTCTTTTTTGGGGAATTAACGCGTGGCAGGCAAATGAATGCGGAATAATCAGGAGTGAAATAAAAATTCTTGAAAAAACCCAGGAAAATTGCCTGGACGAAAATAAAACAGTTGCCAATGATATTGTCAATTTGTTGACGGCCGACAGGCTGGATACCGAGGCGCAAAAAATGGGGCTGCACAAGATGCGGCCCGAAGATGTAATATTGATAGTGATGGGGGGGAAGGGGCGTGATCTCTGACGAGATGCTGATGGAATTTGCCGCGTTGTCCCCGTCCCTGGGGGCACAGCTTCTTTCCTTTGGGGATAAGGGCGTCCGCGGTTTTTCTTCGGTCAGCATTGATTCCCGCTCTGTTCAGGAAGGGGGGCTTTTTACCGCGCTTTCCGGTTCCGCCCATGACGGCCATTCTTTTGTAGAAGCGGCTTTCAGAAAAGGCGCCGCCGCCGCCCTGGTGGAACGCCGCAAAATCGAAACATTCGATCTTGCCCGCGTTGCCCAGTCGCTGGGAAAAACCCTCATTGTTGTTGATGATACGCTGCGGGCTTTGCAGGACGCCGCCGGAGTATACCTTAAACAGTTTTCACGTTTGTTAAAAATCGCCATTACCGGATCTTCGGGAAAAACCACGACCAAAGAAATAGCCGCCGCCATTATCGGCGCGGAAAAAAACACCGTGATGAATCCGGGAAATTATAATTCCGAAACGGGGCTGCCCCTTTCCGTTTTTGCCGTCAGGTCCTGCCATGAGGTTGGCATCTTTGAGATGGGCATGAACCGCGCGGGGGAAATCGCCGAGCTTGCCCGCGTGCTTAAACCTTGCGTCGCGGCGGTCACCAATATAGGTTCCGCCCATATCGGAATTCTCGGCAGTAAAGAGGCAATAGCTGAGGAAAAGAAAAAAATTTTTTCACAGTTTGACGGAAAGGGCGTTGCCCTTATCCCCGCCGATTCTCCTTTCCGCGATTTTCTGGCGGAAGGGCTGAAAGGCAGGACGGTTTTTTACGGAGAAAAATTCTTTGCCGCTTTGGGCGGAGTGCGGAGTATGGGATTGGCCGGAACTGAAATTACATGGGAAGGACAGCGCGTCCGTTTTGCCCTGCCGGGCAGGCATAACCTTGCCAATGCCTTTGCCGCCATTGCCATCGCGCAGGAGGTTCCCGTCAGCGCGCAGGCGATCAGGCAGGGCCTTGAATCGGTCAAGCCTTTATTTGGCCGCGGCGAGATTCTTCACGGCAGGGTGACGGTGATACAGGATTGTTATAATTCAAACCCGGAGTCTGTAACCAAGGCACTGGAATTTTGCGACAGCCTGGATTGGCCGGGGCGCAAAATTTATGTTCTGGGAGAAATGCGGGAGTTAGGGGAGGATTCCCGCGCAGCCCATGAAGACCTGGGCCGGCTTTTGTCGGGTTCAAAAGCCGGCCTGGTCTTCCTTTTTGGAGATGAAATAAGACCGGCCGCGGAAATCCTGAAAACCGGAGTTCTCTCTTATATGCATACCTGCGATATGGAAGAGCTTTCCCGCGCCCTGAACGCGTATGTACGCGACGGGGATTTAGTTCTGCTCAAAGGCTCGCGGGGCTGCGCTCTGGAACGATTATCCGCCGCGCTGGTACCGGCGTACCACCGGCATGAGGGGGCCGCCTGATGATACTGGAATTTATTTATCCGCTGGTCATTTATTTTACCCCCTTAAACGTGTTTTCCTATCTGACCTTCCGGGGCGCTTACGCGGCGCTGACGACGCTTTTGGTATGTTTCCTCTTTGGCACCAGAATTATTGAAGCGCTGAGGCGGTTCAAAATCGGGCAGGCTGTCCGCAATGACGGCCCCGCGACTCATTTGGTAAAATCCGGAACGCCGACTATGGGGGGGATTTTTATCATTGGCTCGGTGGCGGTTTCCATGCTGCTCTGGGGAGACCTGGACAACAGAATGGTCTGGCTGAGCCTTGTTTCACTCCTTGCGTTCGGCGCAATCGGCTTTATTGACGATTACCTCAAGGTCAGCCGCCGCAATTCAGCCGGCCTGCCCGCCTGGGGAAAACTTGCCGGGCAATTTGCCGCGGCGCTGGCCGTTGTCCTGTATCTGTATTTTTCGGGAGACGGGGAAACGACGAAGCTGTACCTGCCCTTCCTGAAAAATCCGGTTATAGATATGGGAACCTGGTTTATACCTTTTGGGGTGCTGCTGATTATGGGAGAATCAAACGCGGTTAATTTTTCGGACGGGCTTGACGGGCTGTTGGCCGGACTGTTGATTTTGGTGTTTATCGCTCTGGCAATTCTTACCTACATTTCGGGCCGTGTTGACTATTCGGCGTATTTGGGCATTCCCTACATTCCCGATGCGGGTGAACTGACGGTGCTGTGCCTTGCCATTGGCGGCGCGCTTATCGGCTTCCTGTGGTATAACTGTCACCCGGCCGAGGTTTTTATGGGCGATGTGGGCAGTCTTTCGCTGGGCGGGGTGGTGGCCGTTATATCCCTCATCATAAAAAAAGAGATACTGGTGCTTGTTATCGGCGGCGTGTTTTTGTTGGAGATTTTTTCGGTTGTTATACAGGTTATTTCGTTTAAGCTGAGAAAAAAAAGGGTGTTTTTGATGAGTCCCATTCACCATCATTTTGAGATGGCCGGCTGGGCGGAATCAAAAGTGGTGGCCCGTTTCTGGATACTGGGCGGGCTTTTTATGCTGATCGCTATTTCCAGTTTGAAGATACAATAGGGGGAGTTGTGGGTTTTTCAGGTAAAGAACGCGGAACAGTAAGATACGATTTTATTCTTATTGCCATTGTCCTGCTGTTGACCCTGCTGGGCCTGGTGATACTGTATTCCGCTTCCTATTTGTTCGCGCGGAATCAGCCGGGGCGCTTTACCAGCGGCTGGGCTCCCCTTACCGGTAATCTTGTGGCCTGCATATTGATGCTTGCCGTTTTCCCCATTTTGGCGCTGATCAGGATTGAATGGTTCAAGAAAGAATGGATGGTTATCTTTCTGGTGATGTTCACGATTATCCTGAATATACTGCCGCTCCTGAAGCCCCTGCGCCGGGACGGTTACGCGATGCGCTGGATCATCATAAAGGACGGCATAGGTTTCCAGCCTTCGGAACTGATCAAGATTGTACTGCCCCTGTATTTGGCCTATATTCTTGACAAAAACAACGACAAGCTGAATTCGTTTATGTATGGCCCGCTGCCGCCGATAGTGGTAACGGCCCTGTTCTGTACGCTGGTATTAATCCAAAGCAATCTTTCCGATGCTATCCTTATCGCGTTGTTCAGCATGATAATCTGTTTTATCGCGGGTATCCGTTTGCGCTGGTTTGCCCTGGCGCTGACGGCAGTACTGCCCGTTGTCTACAAATTGATTTTTGGCAATAAAGACGGACGCTGGTACCAGCGTATAGCAAACTTTTTTTCACCGGAAGAATCTCCGCCTGAATTAAAGACGCAGATTGATTTTAGCCTGGAAGCCATACGATCAGGCGGTTTTTGGGGAAAGGGTATCGGACAGGGCACAATAAAGATAAGATTGCCGGAAGTTCACGGTGATTTTGTGTTCGCGTCTTTTGTGGAAGAAACGGGGTTTCTCGGCATGTTGTTTTACCTTGTCCTTATCGGGGCTTTCGCCGCCATAAGCTATATGGTAGCCTGGCGGAATAAAGACCGCTTTATCCAACTGCTGGCTTTTGGCCTGGTAACGCCCATAGTTATTCAGACTTTGCTGAATATTGCCGTGGTTGCCCGTATTATTCCGACAACGGGGGTTCCCCTGCCGTTTGTTTCATCCGGCGGAACTTCGCTGCTGGCGACGCTGGTAAGCGCCGCGCTGCTTGTCAATATGGCCCGTCAGCATATAAACTCTGAGTTGGGGGGGGATTATGCTCGGTAATTTTATCTATTCCGCGGATGTAAGCGACGCGTCGGTCAGGTACGCCGCTCCCCGGAAATTTGAAAAAGCGGTCAGACGGTTTTTAACGCTCGCGGTGATTTTTGTTACCGGCGGGCTTATCTGGATTTTCTGTATCAGTCCCTGCATGGTGCCGGTAAAGACGGATGTAAAGAGTTTCCCCGGATTTGGCAAGGCGGATGTATTGAATATCGCCGGCATAGGCTCAGGCGCCGTCTATATTTCAATTAACGCGGGAGAAGCGGAACGGCGGCTTGCCGAATATTATCTGGTAGAGTCGGCAAAAGTAATCAAGCGTTTTCCCGACCGTATTTCCATTTTTCTTGAGCCCCGGCGGGCGGCCGCCGTGGTTTTTTCCCGAATCAACGGCAGGATGAGGCCGGTGTACTTTGACCGTTACGGCGTGGCAATCGGAATGGGAACCGGGGCGGGCGATATACCGTCATGGCTGCCGGTTATTTCGGGGGTTCTTGATGATAACAGGCCGGTAAAGCCGGGAACAAAGATTTCCGCCGCATATCTTCCCCTGTTTGAACGCATAGGGGCAATCAGCGATGAAGACCCGAAAATCTGGCAGGCAATCTCCGAAATAGGAATAGCGAAAAAAGACAACGATCTGTATGATCTTGTGCTGTATCCGCTTCATGATCCCATAAAACTCCGTATGAGGAGCGATATAAGCAAGGACAATATTTATTACGCGCTGTTGATGTTTGACGTATGCCGTCAATTCGGGGATCCCATGCCCCGCGAGATTGACGTACAGTCGGGTATCGGCGTGGTTAATGCCGTAGTTAACACCAGGGGTAATACACAGGAGGCTCGCTATGGTAAATGAAGATTTGGTTGTCGGTCTCGACATAGGGACGACAAAAGTATGCGTGGTTATTGCCGAGCGTAACGAAAGGGGTATTCTTGAAATAACCGGCGTAGGGCTCAGCCCTTCCACGGGAATGAGGAAGGGAGTAGTAGTCAACATTGAGGCTGTCATCAAATCAATCATTGAGGCGATAGAGGCCGCGGAGATGATGAGCGGGCGGGAGGTAAGCGCCTGCTGGACCGGCATTGGCGGCAGTCATATTGAGGGTATCAATTCGCGGGGCGTAGTGGCGATTGCCGGACAAAAGCGGGAAAACCGTGAAATCAGCAAAGATGACATGACCCGCGTTATTGAAGCGGCGCGGGCTGTCGTAATTCCCCTGGACCGCCAGATCATTCAGACAATACCCCAGTCCTACACGGTCGATGATCATCCGGGCATTAAAGACCCCTTGGGCATGATCGGGGTGCGCCTGGAAAGCGAAGTGCATATCATCACCAGTTCCGCTACCAGCGCGGAAAATCTGCTGCGCTGCGTTAACCGCGCGGGCTTTAAGGCGAATAATTCCCTGCTTCTGCTGCAGGTTCTCGCCGCCGGGCGCGCGGCGCTGACCCCGGAAGAGCGGGACTTGGGCGTCGCTTTGCTCGACTTGGGCGGCGGCACAACCGACGTGCTGGTATACTATGACGGCGCCCCCTATTCAACCTTTACCATACCGGTCGGCGGCGTTGAGGTTACCCGTGATATTTCTACCATAAAGAGCATTTCCATCGAGGTTGCGGAAAAAATAAAACAGGAATCCGCCTGCTGTTGGGAACCCCTGCTGGAGTATAATGAGGATATTCTGGTTCCCGGCATGGGGGGACGCCCCCCCATGGCGATCCCCCGTTCGCATATTTACGCCATTGTCAGGCCGCGCATGGAAGAAATTTTTGATCTGGTCAAACAAAAACTGGATTGTCTGGGCCTGCCCCGGCCTTTAAGCGGAGGCATCGTCATTACCGGCGGCGGCGCGGCGTTGACCGGCGCGGTTGAACTGGCGGGTGAAATTTTCAAGCTGCCGGTACGGCTGGGTATGCCAATTCACTTCGCGAACCTGGGAGGTTTGATAGACGAATACCGCGCCCCGGTCTACGCTACCGCCATAGGCCTGGCGCTGGAAGGCGACAAGCGGGAAACTGATGAAGCCGCCGAACGGGAAACTTCCCTGCGGCCGCTTTTGTCAGCGAAAAAGAACGCGCCGGGTCTTTGGCAGCGGCTAAAAAACTGGATACAGGATGGCCTTTTTTAAGGACATTAACTAAATAATTCCAATACAAGGGGAGGAAGAAGATGAACATTATCTCAATCAATGAGTTCGGACCGCGGGAGGTTAGTGAGCCTCAAGAATCGCCGGATTCGGCAATCATCAAAGTTGTGGGCTGCGGCGGCGGTGGATCAAACGCGGTGAATCATATGATTGCAAAAGGGCTTTCCGGAGTGGAGTTTATTGCGATAAACACGGATAAGCAGCATTTAATGGAACAGAGCCAGGCGGAAATCAAACTGCAAATTGGCAGCAAACTTACCGGCGGCCTGGGAGCCGGCGGCATACCTGAAAGGGGTGAAGACGCCGCCAATGAGGATCATGAGTTGATCGCAAAAAATCTGCACGGAGCCCACATGGTGTTTGTTACTACCGGCATGGGCGGCGGCACCGGCACGGGTTCCGCTCCGGTTGTCGCGAAAATCGCGAAAGATCAGGGCGCTCTTACGGTCGGCGTTGTCACCAAACCTTTCGGGTTTGAAGCGCCCAAAAAAATGAAAATTGCCGAAGCGGGAATCAAAAAATTACGCGAGGCGGTTGACAGTTTAATTATTATTCCCAATGAGAATCTTTTTAAGATGGTGGATCGCAAAACATCATATCAGCAGGCGTTTGCCTACGCGAATGATGTTTTAAGTCAGGCGGTTCAGGGTATTTCCGATCTGATTACCAAAACGGGTGTGGTTAATACCGATTTTGCCGACGTTGAATCAACCATGAAAGGGCAGGGCGACGCTTTAATGGGGATTGGGGTAGGCAGCGGGGATGACCGCGCGAAAGACGCGGCGGAAAAAGCCATCGCGAACCCCCTTTTGGAAGATGTCAACATTGAAGGGGCAAGCCGCCTCCTGGTTAATATTTCCGGGCCGGAAGATATTTCCCTGGTTGAAGTCAGTGAAATAATGAATACCATAAAGCAAAAAGCGGATCCGGATGTTGAGATTATCCACGGTATTATTTCCGAACCCGAACTGGGAGAAGACGTCAAGGTAACGGTTATTGCCACCGGATTCCGGAGCAAAATCGCGGCGGCGGCGCAGGAGGCGGAGGCGCTGAAAAAACCGGATACCGCGGTTATCGACCTCAAGCGCTTTGATGAAATTCGGGGCCTGGGCGTGAAGGAAAAACGCCATAACGATGGTTATTTCGGTATTCGAAAAGAAAAGGAGTACCATGAAAATCTGGAAGTTCCCACGGCCTTACGGAAGTATACCCTCGAACTGGATGACTATTATACCGGAAAAGCCGCGTCCGGCGGAGGGGACGCATAACACCTGATGTCTGAACCACAGAGGCCCGCGCTTTTGGAACGGTTTTGCGCGCGGCTCGCGGCGGTGGATCGCCGCTCGCCTTTGACAGTTGAAACCTATGGTCTGGAACTGCGCCATTTTTTGGATTATGTCCGGACTATGGGCCTGGATATACCGACAATCGGAGCGGACCAGCTTGCCGCCTATCTGGAATGGCGCAGGACGAATCAGGGCATTGACTCCCGTTCTGCGGCCAAGGTTATTTCCTGCCTGCGTTCTTTTTTTCGTTTTACCGAGGGTGAAGGCATTCGCTCTGATAACCCGGCGGCCCTTTTGGAAAGTCCGCGGCGGCGTTCCCGGCTGCCGGAAACAATGGATCGTCAGACGGTTGAACGGCTTTTGGCCGCGATAGATTCAGAGAGCCCGCTGGGGTTGCGGGACCGGGCGCTGTTTGAGATGATCTATTCATCGGGCCTGAGGATATCCGAAGCGGCGGGATTAAATGTGCGCGACATTGATTTTAAGGAAGGGATCGCGCGGGTAAAGGGAAAAGGAAGCAGGGAACGGCTCGTCATTTTTGGCCCCGAAGCGACCGCGTGGCTGAAACGCTACCTTGAAGAATCACGGCCCGTTTTGGCCAGGGGCGGCGGACACGCTCCGGCCCTGTTTGTCGGCAGAAGCGGCAAGAGGCTTTCACGCAAGGGGATATGGAAAAACTATGCGCGTTATGCAACGATAGCGGGAACGGGTTCCCGCGTTCATACGCTCAGGCACAGTTTCGCGAGCGGCCTCCTGCGGGGCGGGGCTGACTTAAGAACGGTACAGGCGCTGCTGGGCCATGCCGATCTTGCCACGACCCAGATTTACACCCATGTGGACGCGGGTTTATTGAAAGAGAGTCACCGCAAGTATCTGCCCGCCATGGGGCGCGTCCGCGGGCGATGGCCGGAACGGCGCAAGGAACGGCCTGCGGCCGATGAGGAAGACGGAGAGGACGATAATGAGGAAATTTAAAGAGGTAGTCCTGGCTATTCTGGTGCTGTCGATTATCGGGTCGGGAATGGTCTGGATATACCGTTATCAGAAAGATAAAGTTCGCGCCAATCTGGCGCAGCGCATTGTGGATTTGAGTCCGCGGGGGGGGCCTCCCGAAACCATTGAAGGCTTAAAGACGGCTATTGCCGCTTATGAGGCGCAGATTGAGCAGAATGTAAAAGACGGCGTCCAGACCGGCATATACTGGAAAATACTGGCAATCAGGCTTGCCGACAGGGGGATGCACCGCGACGCCCTTGACGCTTTTGAACGGGCGCTCCAATTCAAAGGCGATGACCCCACGCTGCTGTACCTGACCGGAGAATCCGCTTCGGCCGCGGCGGCTTCAACTTTGGGCTTTTCAGGAAATTCCGACGCCGAAAAACAACGCTATCTGAATCTTGCCGAGTCGGCGTATCTGCGCTCCATTCAGTTGGACGCGACGTATGCCAAACCCCGTTTGGGCCTGGGTGTTTTGTATACTTTTGAGATGAACCGCCCGGCGGCGGCAATTCCCCACCTGGAACGCTTTAGGGAACTTATTCCCAAAGACCTCAAGGGAATGTTTGTCCTGGCGCGCGCGTACTATATGACGGAAAATTACGACCGCGCTATTGAGTTGTATGATCTGATTATCTCCCAAAGCAAGGATCCGAAAGTGAGGGCGGAAGCTCAGAATAACAAGGAAATTATCAGGAATTTAATGTATGGTTGAACGCGGACTTCTGGATTTGATGCTGTCCCGTCTCAGAGATCTTTCGCAGAGAGAAAAGATTCTCCTTTGTGAATCGTTTAACACGGAACAGGATCTCATCCAAAAATCCCAAGCGGATATAGAAGCGGTTATCGGGCATAAACTTGCCGCCTTTTGGGACATTAACGTGGTTCGCACGCTGGCGGAACGCGACGCGGCGGCGGCCCGCCAGAGGGGAATAAACATGGTTTCGTGGCACAGCCCCGCGTATCCGCCCCTGTTGAGGGAAATATATGATCCGCCGGTATTGTTGTTTTTCAGGGGCGTGCTTCCCAATCCGGAGGCGCCTCTTGCCGCCGTGGTGGGAACAAGAAAACCCAGCCCCCAGGCGGCGGCGCAGGCATTCGGCATCGCGAAGGGCCTGGCGCGCGGCGGTATTTCCGTTGTTTCCGGCCTTGCCTTTGGTATTGACGCGGCGGCCCATCGGGGGAATATTGAAGGCGGCGCCTCCACCATTGCGGTGCTGGGATCGGGAGTCGATGAAGTGTACCCCTCGTCGAACCGGCCGCTTGCCCGGCGGATACTGGAAACCGGCGGGGCATTGCTGTCCGAGTACCCCCCCGGCGCTTCTCCGCGCAAGTGGAATTTTCCCGCCCGGAACCGGATTATTGCCGGCCTTGCCCGCGGCGTGTTGATTGTTGAAGCGCCGCAAAAATCCGGCGCGCGGATTACCGCCCGCTTTGCCCTGGATTACAACCGGGATTTGTGGGTAGCCTCCGCCGGAGTCGCCGAAGAGCGGGACCGCGCCCGATTTGACCGGAGGGGAACAACAAAACTTGCCGAAGACGGAGCGCAGATTATTCAGGACGCTTCTGATATTCTACGGGCATGGAACAGGGAAGAAGCTCTTCCTGAATCACAGGAAGTACAGATTGATTCGGAGAAAATAAAAACCACGGAGTACACGGAGTACCACGGAGTTTTAATATGAAGATTTTCCCCTCCGTGAAACTCCTAGGCATGCTTTGCATGCCAGTACTCCGTGGTTATATTCTTCCTAAGTTAACACCACGGAAAAGGATTGAACATGGCAGCTAAAACGGCAAAAAAAACCTCCGCCGCGAAAAGCGGTTCCACGAAGAAGAGCGCCCCTGTTAAAAAGGATGTTTCCGCTTCAAAAGGCGAAACAGACTCCGGCAAGCGCGTTCTGGTTATTGTGGAATCCCCGACCAAGGCGGCGTCTTTTGAAAAATACCTTGGCCCCAATTATACCGTTAAAGCGTCCATGGGCCACCTGATCGATCTCCCCAAATCACGGACCGGCGTTGACACGGAGCATGATTTTAAGCCTGAGTATATCACCGTCCGCGGGCGGGCGAAAATTCTCAATGAATTGTTGTCGGAAGCAAAAAAGGCGGAGATGGTGCTGCTGGCAAGCGACCCCGACCGCGAGGGCGAGGCGATCGCCTGGCATCTGAAAAACGCCATTTTGTCAAAACTGGAAACCAGGTCGGTGCAGCGGATCAGTTTTAACGAAGTAACCCCTACGGCCATCAAAGAGGCGGTGGCGAATCCCCGCCCCATTGACGAGGCCCTCGTTGAATCGCAAAAGGCCCGCAGGGTGCTGGACAGGCTGGTTGGCTACAGCCTTTCGCCGCTCTTGTGGAAAAAAGTAAAAAACGGCCTTTCCGCCGGCAGGGTGCAGTCGGTGGCGCTCCGCCTTATCTGCGAACGTGAAAAGGAAGTTGAATCCTTTATTCCCGAGGAATACTGGACGCTGGACGCGGATTTTTTAATCGGCAAATCGCTCTTTACCGCCCAACTGGTAAAATGGAAAGGCGGCAAGCCGGAACTGCCCCATGAGGCGGAAGTTCAGGCGATTATCGCCGCCCTTTCCGGTTCTGACTGCGTGGTAAGCGACATCAAGGAAACTGACAAGACCATCAAACCCAAACCGCCGTTCATTACCTCGGAGATGCAAAAAACCGCCGCGAACCGGCTGGGCTTTACCGCGCGGAAAACCATGCAGGTAGCCCAGCAGCTTTATGAAGGGATAAACATAGGCAGTACCCGCGTGGGACTTATCTCCTATATGCGCACGGACTCGGTGCGGGTATCTCCCACTGCCCTTGAAGAACTGCGGGAATGGCTCGGCGCCAATTATCCCAAGGAACTTCCCGAACAGCCGCTGGTATACGCTTCGGGGGGAAAGGCCCAGGACGCCCATGAGGCGATACGGCCGACCTATGTCAGTTATACCCCCGATTATGTTACGGAGTACCTGAACCGCGACCAACTCAGACTCTACACGATTATCTGGGAACGCTTTGTTTCCAGCCAGATGACCAGCGCCAAAACGCGCACCGTCAGCGCCGAGATACAGGCCGTAGCGTCTAACGGCGATGAAGCGATCTTCCGCATCGCGGGGACAAAAGTAATCGAAAAAGGTTTTTATAAGGTAATCAAACTGCTCTCTTCAAAAGAAGAGAAGGGGGATCCCTATCCTCCGCTCAAGGCCGGTGACAAGGTAAAGGCGGAAAAATTTCACCCGGAACAGCACTTTACCCAGGGCCCTCCCCGTTATACCGAGGCTTCCATTATTGATATTCTGCGGGAGAAGGACATTGGCAGGCCCTCGACCTACGCGCCGATTATATCGGTGCTGCTGGAACGCTACTATGTTACGCGCTCGAACAAACAGCTTGTCCCCACTTTGCTGGGAAGAATGATCAACGATGTGCTGGTGGAATATTTCCCCCAGTATGTTGATGTCGCTTTTACCGCCTCAATGGAAGACAAACTTGACCAGGTAGAGGAAAGCCGGTTGAAATGGCCCGATATGCTGAAGGAATTTTGGGGGCCGTTCAAGGCGCGGGTGGACGAGGTCGGCAAGACGCTGGAATCGTTCAAGGGATCGCTGGATGAGCCGACCGATTATACGTGTGAAAAATGCGGCAGGCCTCTGGTGAAGAAACTGGGCCGCTTTGGATTTTTCCTTGCCTGCACCGGTTTCCCCGAATGCCGCAATACCCGCTCGGTTCCCCTTGCCAAATGCCCCAAATGCGGCGGCGATGTCGTAGCGCGGAAAACCAAAGGGCGGGGAAAGGAATTTTACGGCTGTACCCGTTATCCCGACTGCGACTTTATCAGCCATTTCAAGCCGATAAACCAGGACTGCCCCAAATGCGGCCAGTTTATGGTGGAAAAGTACGACAAGAAAAACGGCAGCCACAAGGCGTGCATTAACCCGAATTGTGATTACTTGCACAGCGTGGATGATGAGGAAAGTGAGAAGTGAGAAAAAAAAGATTTTACCACGGAGGACACGGAGTATTGCCGTCCGATTGGACAGCACGGAGTTTTGGTGCGAAAATCATCTTTTCCCCCCGTGAAACTCGTACCAAAGGTACAACGTGTACTCCGTGGTGAAATCTTACAGGAAATAAGGTATGAATGAAGGAACAGAAGTGATACAAAACTATCTTTCTTACTTGCAGAGTGTGCGCGGGGTTTCTCCGCGGACGCTTGCCGCCTACCGTGACGATCTGTCCCTGTTTGTTAATTATTGTAACAATCATGAAATTGACCCGGCGCAGGCCAGTCCCTACGGGGTGCAGAGTTTTATCGCCGAGTTAAGCGCGGAACGGGCGGCTCCGTCCAGCGTGAACCGCCGCCTCTCTTCCGTCAGGGGTTTTTACCGCTGGCTGCTTCGTTTTGGCAAGCGCGCCGACAACCCCTGCGATAACTTACGGAATGTCAAAGCCCCCCAGGGGCTGCCTTCGGTGTTATGGGAAGATGAAATGGCCGCTTTTGCCGATCTGCCGGAAAAAAGCAAAATGTTGTGGCCCCAGCGGGACAAAGCGATAATTTTGGTGATGTATTCGGCGGGCCTGCGTATTTCAGAACTGGTATCGTTAAGCATGAACATGATAACCGGCGATCGGGAAGGGGCGCGGGTAATCGGCAAGGGCGGCAAAGAGCGGATGGTGTTTTTTTCCGGCGAGGCGCGGGCCGCCCTGGGGGATTATCTTCCCCGGCGGGAGGCAAAGATCCGCGACGCGGGGATACATGCCGCCGATATGCGTGGCGCTCTGTTCATCAGTGAAAAAGGGCGGCCCCTGTCCGTACCGGGGGTGCGCTGGATTATCGGCCAATACGCGCGGCAGTCGGGTATGGGAAAAAACATTCACCCCCACAGCCTGCGCCACAGTTTCGCGACTCATCTGGTAAACGCGGGCTGCGATGTCCGCATCGTGCAGGAAATGCTCGGCCACGCCAGCCTTTCAACCACCCAGCGCTACGCCCACGTCAACATTGAAAACCTGAAAAAAGCATACGCCAAAGCCCACCCACACGGGAGTATTTCACGTGGAGGAGTACGGTAATGAAGAAGAATAAAAACCACGGAGTACACGGAGTACCACGGAGTTTTGATACGATAACACTTTCTTCCTCCGTGAAACTCCGTGTACTCCGTGGTAAAATTCTTCTTTCTTCAGGAGATATAAAGCATGAAAGATAAAAGAATCCGTTCCACCACCGTTATCGCCGTGCGGAAAGACGGCAAAGTCGCCATGGCCGGAGACGGTCAGGTAACCATGGGCGAAACCGTGATGAAGAATAACGCCCGCAAAGTCCGCCGCCTGATGGACGGCAAAGTGCTCTGCGGTTTTGCCGGCGCCACCGCCGACGCTTTTACCCTCTTTGACCGTTTTGAGGCAAAACTCAAGGAATATTCAGGCGATCTGGCCCGCTCGGCGGTAGAGCTTGCCAAAGACTGGCGCATGGACCGCACCCTCAGGCGGCTGGAGGCGATGCTGCTGGTCGCCGATCTTTCCAAGACCCTGCTGGTTTCGGGAACCGGCGATGTCATAGAACCGGCGGAAGACGCCCTTGCCATTGGCTCCGGCGGCAATTACGCCTACGCTGCGGCACTGGCCTACCTTGAAGGCAGTAATTTTTCCGCTGCGGAAATTGCCGAGAAAAGCCTGAAAGTCGCGGGTAACATCTGCATTTATACCAATATGCACATAACGCTGGAAGAATTGGGAGATTAGCTTAATGAGTGACAGAAAAACAAAAGAAGAAGAATTAAGCCGGCTGACTCCGCGGGAGATCGTCGCCGAGCTGGACAAATATATTGTCGGGCAAAAAAAGGCAAAGCGGGCTGTCGCTGTCGCCTTGCGTAACCGCATCCGC
>Ga0268262_10000786_pt1 | contig 41246 bp, 38 predicted proteins | sample TergutNc150P3_FD_190354 | JGI IMG/M metagenome (GOLD analysis project Ga0268262, IMG submission 190354) | Nasutitermes corniger P3 segment gut microbial community from laboratory colony in Florida, USA - Nc150 P3 (SPAdes) (version 2) | ecosystem: Host-associated > Arthropoda: Insects >...
GGGGTTCTTAGCCGGAGAGACTGGGGTACTGCTTTTTGAGAAATAAAATGCTTCATTTTTGAATTTATTTTAAGAGAGTTAAACGGTACACCTGGCTCGTAGGCGGCGTTCCCCCGAAGTTTTTCCAGCGCGCGCGGCTGCCCGCCTGGACTAAACAAATTCTTTAGGCATACATCTTGCCCTCACTTTTAAATAAAGCAGAGTGGATAGTCAGCCACTTCACGTATATCTTATGTAATCCCCCACGCAAAGACGCTAGTTGAAATAAATCCCAATTTCCTATAATATTTAGACAGGAGTAAACCATGATGCTTGTAGAACTGGGCGCGCCCATTGAAGATTTGGAAAAGAAAATAAACGAAACATGGAGGCGTCTTTGAAGACGCTTCGTTTGCCCAGCGTATAGCCGAAGTCGAGGCAAAAACCGCAGAGCCGGGTTTTTGGAACGACCAGGAAACTGTCGAAAAAACAATGGCTTCCCTTAAAAGCCTTAAAAACCGTTATGAGCCGTGGAAAGCTTTGCGGGATGAAGTCGGCGATTTACAAGCTTTGTTTGAACTTGCAACTGAGGCGAAAGATGAAACTGAAAGCTCCGGTATTGAAAAAATAATTAAAGACTTATCCGCCCGCTATGAAAAACAGAATATGTTTGAACTTATGACGGGCGAGATGGATAAAAACCCCTGTTTTCTTACCGTTCATTCGGGAGCGGGCGGAACGGAAGCCTGCGATTGGACGCAAATGCTCTATCGCATGTACCTGCGTTGGGCTGAACAAAAAGGTTTTTCAGTTGAAGAAGTTGATCAGCAGGAGGCGGAAGGGGGGCTAAAGTCGGCCACTTGCCGTATTGATGGGGACTATGCCTACGGTTATTTAAAAGGCGAATCTGGGATTCACCGGCTTGTAAGGATCAGCCCGTTTGACGCAAACGCGCGCAGGCATACGTCCTTTGCGTCGGTTTACCTTTTTCCGGTTATTGATGATACAATTGAAGTAGACATAAAACCCGAAGATCTGCGGGTGGACACCTACCGCTCAGGAGGCGCGGGAGGACAGCATGTAAACAAGACGGACAGCGCGGTTCGTTTTACGCATTTGCCGACGGGAATAGTCGTAGCCTGCCAGAATGAGCGCAGTCAGATAAAAAACCGCGCAATCGCCATGAGTATGCTTAAGGCCCGGCTTTATGAATATTACAGACAGGAGAAGGAAAAGGAAAACGAAAAATATTCACAGGAGAAAAAGGATATTTCCTGGGGACATCAGATAAGATCGTATGTGTTTCAACCTTATACGATGGTAAAGGATTACCGTACAAAAGTTGAGAAGGGAAATATTCAGGCCGTGATGGACGGCGATATTGATCCTTTTATAGAAGAGTATTTAAAATTTTCATGGCGTAATGGAGAGATGAATTGAAAAAAGTAAGGTGGCCGTTAGTTTTTATTTTTCTCTTTATAACCATGCCGTTATTTGCAAAAGGAAAAACCGATGAAAGCGAGATTAAAACGCAAAATGACGAATGGTTCCTGTGTATTACAAATTTCAACGCCAGTTCCCTTCCTTCGGACAGAGTAAATATTTCCGACGTAGTATCAAGGGAATTTACGGAACGTTTACAATCAATTAATTATCATACCCGCATATCTCCCGAGTACGCCTATTATGAAGAATATGCATGGGCGCACACGCGCTCAAATGCCGCAAAAGCGCTTTCCACAAAAATTGATGAAAGATCCCGGCAAATTTACATGGGGGAACCCGATTGGAAGTACCGTCAAAACATTTTAAGGATAGATACCGAGATTAAAAAATTAAAAGAAGATCTGGAAGAAATTGATAAAAACGCCCCGTTAATAAATAAGGAACCCGTATTTAAATTAACTTCCGGCAACATTAAACTTGAATTCCCTACCGCTCCCCAAAAGGGAAGTGAAAGGAAATTTTGCACAGACCAAAAAGCTGACGCTTTTTTATCCGGTGATATTACGGATTATCACGGGAGATATTTTTTAAAGTTAAAACTTTATACCATATATACGAAGTCTTTTGTCTGGGAGGATAGCGCTATTTTTTCATATGGCGATATTGGCGACGCGATTGATGAACTTACGCGAAAATTAATAATTGTTCTTTCGGGAAACCAGCCCGCCGCGGTGGCGGTTAAAGCCGAACCTGAAACAGCATTGGTATTAATAAACAAATCATTCGCCGGCAGAGGCGAAGCTTCATTAACGGAATACCCTCCTGGAAAAATTACGGTAACCGCTTCGGCGCCCGATCATGAAAGTATCGTCATTGAAACGGAACTTGTTTCGGGAAAACTTACTGAAATTAACTTAAAGCTTAATCCCGTTAAATATGTAAATACTGATATTTCAGGCGACGCGCAGAATAACGTATACCATGGCGCGTTGTATGTCGGAGAAGCTCCGTTGACCCTTAGGCTTCCCGTAAATAATTTTGAATATATAGAAATGGAGAATGCAGATGGAAAGAAGGGCTCTTTGGTTTTTATAACTCAGGATTCGCAGGATTATGAACAATCATTATCCGTAAAAATGTCACTGCCCATAAAAAAAGGCCGTGTTGACAAAGAGCGCAGGTGGTATTATTGGGCGTGGGGCGGTCAATGGATTACAGGCATTGCGGCATGGATATTTTATTATGCGTATACGGGATCAAATGAAGCGGCTCTTTACAGTTATAATCAGGGAACTTTGACTCAGGAATTTGTAAATGGCAATTTAAATAATTATTATTTAAGTATAGGTTCCGCAATCGCGTTTGGCGTAGCTTCAGCGTATGGAATTTACCATATGATCAGATATATTTACTATTCAGGAAGGGATTCAGCGCCCATCGCGCCGCAGGGCAGGAAAAAATGAAATTCAGCGAAAAAATAAAAAATTTTTTCAGCAGAAAGCCCGTGGTTAATGAAGAGCTGTTTGATGAGCTCTGCGATTTGTTGATAGAGGGCGATTTTGGGGCATCGCAGGCGTATAAAACGGTTGAATTATTAAAAGAACAATATAAAAAAGACGGCTCTTGCGCGTTGCCTGACAAATTGGCCGAATTGCTTGAAGATGAATTAAAAAAAGCGGCGGCGTTTAAAACGCCTGATACTTGTGAAAATCTGACGGCTGTTCTGCTTCTCGGCGTAAACGGAGTCGGCAAGACGACTACGGCGGCAAAACTTTCGCATCTTTTCAGTACAAAGTACAATAAAAAAACAATTCTCGCGGCGGCGGATACGTTCAGGGCCGCGGCGATTGATCAGATAAAAATACACGCCCAGAAACTGAATACGCGGGTAGTGGCGCATAAGCAGGGCGGGGATCCCGCGGCGGTAGTTTATGACGCGCTGGAAGCCGCGCTGTCGGGAGGGGCGGACATCGTTATTGCGGATACCGCGGGAAGAATGCACACAAAATCAGCGTTAGTTGAAGAACTGCGCAAGATTGACAGGGTAGTGGAGTCAAAGGCGGGCGGCATAAGTTATCTGAAATACCTTGTGCTGGACGCGACTACGGGAAGAAACGCTTTCGCCCAGGCTGAAATATTTCACGGCGCGGTCGCTTTGGACGGGGTAATTTTGACAAAGTACGATTCCACAGCCAAGGGAGGGGTAGTTTTTTCCTTGGCGTCGGAATTAAAGCTGCCTGTTGTATATATATGCACGGGCGAAAAATACGGGGATATTGAATTGTTTGATCCCCATAAATTTGCGAGGGAATTTGCGGGTATCGGGTAAAAAAATAATTTTTATTGTTATTCCCGTTTTGATACTCTTTGGGGGCATTATCGCGCTGACCCAGGAAACGGACGAAGTGTTGCCCGATATAGGTTCCGAAGAAACGGAAGCCGCTTTGGATTATAAATTTGATCAGGAAGACGCATGGAAAAAGCCGGCGAGGTGGTTCCGTTCAAATTCAGGCGGTATGGCTTTGGAAGAAATGCAATCCCGCTTTTCCGCGCTGAGAAGCCAATATGCGCTTGCCATAAACTATGTGTCAAATGAAGAATTGCCGGAGTATCTTCTTCCCTATTTTGATGAAAAATTCAAAGTGGAAGTCCGTATTCTTTATAAAAGAGGCGAACAGGTAAGAACGCAGTGGATATTAAGGGATGATAATGGAAATACAAGGTTAAACGCCGTTTTTATCGAGCCTGAATCGGAGCCTGAAACTGAAAAAGACATAGTTTTGGATGAAGTAACGAAATTGGTTACGGATGAGGAAAAAGAAACTGAAAATTTAACACGGGCGGAAGGCGAGGAACCTGATGAAGAAAAACCTGAAGAAGAAGTGAAAATAGTTATTAAAGACATTAAAAAAAGAAAGGGATTTATAGAGATATACGATGAAAAATTATTTCTAACTGTCGAATATAGATTTTTTGATAACGGAAGAATTGAAAAAACGGAGTATGCGTTAAAAAACGATATTTTGACAAGCGCCGCGTATTCAATGTCAGATAACAATGGGGATAATTTTAAAACGTATTTTATTGACTATTACCGTTACAACCGTTCCCTTTATTTAAGGGGCATAGAACGTATATTTCAAAAAGACGGGGTATCGGATGAACCCGTTTTAATAGCTTTTCCAAGACGTATAATGGATTCAATAGAAAAAGAAGTCTTTATCGGCGAAAAACTCAATATATATCCGGAATTTTTTGATGATGATTTAATTAACGCCGGTTTTAAAATGGTTTTTGATACCGATGACAGGGGCAGGATTTTAAGTCAGACTCTTTATGATGATGAAGATAAAGTAATCTGGACCATAAAAAATTCATGGAAGGACAACCGCATCGTAAAAACCGTAAAGACTGAAGGCGATACGGTATTAACCGCGGAATTCGTGTATAATTCAGACGGGGAGAAGATTCTTGAAAGGAATTTTAAAGACGGCGATTTGGAAAGGGTCGTCAGTACGGAAGGGAAAACGGAGATTGAAGAGCTTTACATGGATAATGTCGTAGTGCTTCGCGCCATTTGGGAAGACGGAAGGAAAATATCTGAAACCAGGGTGAAAAATTGAAAAGATTGTGGGTTTTATTCGTAGCCTCGCGTTATATTTTTAAAGGACGAAGCAGTTCGCCCGTTTTGGCGATTTTGGGAATAGCCGTAGGAGTACTCGCCCTGATAGTGATTATCGCCGTTATGAACGGGTTTCAGTTGGGTTTTATAGAAAGTATTTTGGAAGTTTCATCGTATCATTTGCGCGTGGAATCCTTTGATCAGGATAAAATTGATGAAATACGGGCGGTAATGCTTGGGATTCCCGGCGTTAAAGCGGCGGTTCCATTTAAGGAATATCAGGCTATCGCAAGGGGAAGACGGTTGTCACAACAGGCGGTATTGGTAAGAGGGGTAGGTGAAAACACGCTCGAAATTGATAAGGTAATGGCGGGCAAGTTGGATTTTGAAGAAGGCTCTTTTGACATTTCAAATAAAAATAACGCGTTATTGGGCTCTGAACTTGCGCACCGGCTTGGCCTTTCCATTGGGGACGAGATAACCGTATTTTCCCTGACGGGTCTTCTGTCACAGGAAGACGGAAGCAGTTTTAACGGCATTGTTACGGGAATATTCAGAACCGGATACTATGAATACGATTGCAGTTGGGCTTTTCTTAACATTGAAAACGCTTCTTTTTTGCAAAATGAATGTGATTTAAAGCTTGGAATTAAACTTGCGAACCGCTTTATGGACAAAACGGCGCTGGAGCAGGCAAGAAAAAAATTATCTTCCTATGAGGGGATAAAATTATCAAGCTGGCGCGATTATAACCGTTCTTTTTTCGGCGCCCTTAGAACGGAAAAATTGTTTATGTTCATACTTGTAGGCCTAATATTTATCGTGGTCGGCTTAAATATTTTTCAGGCGCAGAGGAGATCCGTCCTGCAGAGGCGCGAGGAAATTGGCCTGTTACGCGCCGTAGGCGGCACTCAGACTGAGGTGCGCTTTGTATTTGTCTTTGACGGGGCGATTATAGGGCTTACGGGAGCGTTTATCGGGCTGATTATAGGATTGGCCGTAGCATTAAATATATCCGGTTTTTTTACATTAGTAGAGAACATAATAAATTTGTTTATTAACATTATTAATATATTGGCGGGCCGGCTTGGAACGGCGATGACTGGGAGTTTCGCGGTTTTTTCTCCGGCGGTATTTTATATCAAAGAAATACCGTCCAGAATTCTGCCCCATGAAGTCGTATTAATATTTATGTTTGGCTTTTTATCCGCTCTTGCGGCGGCATGGTTTGCCTCGCGAAAAGCGTCAAAAATACAACCGGCGGAGGTACTGCGATATGAATGACACGCAGGGAAAGATTCTTTTAAAAGTTACAAACATAGTAAAAAATTATGTTTCAGGCGCTGAAACGCTTCACATCCTGAAAGGCATAAATTTTGAAATTGAAGAGGGAAAATCCGTAGCCATAAGCGGGCAGAGCGGGAGCGGCAAAAGCACGCTTTTAAATATTATAGGCGGCCTTGATCATACCGATGAGGGGAATGTATTTTTGGGCGGTACCGATATAACTTCTCTTTCCGAAAAAGAAATTTCCGTTTACAGGTCAAAACAAACGGGCTTTGTTTTTCAGTTTCATTATCTTTTAAAGGATTTTACCGCCCTTGAAAATATTATGCTGCCCGCCTACATCGCGGGATTAAAGAAAAAAGACGCGGTTGACAGGGCAAGGCAGTTGTTAGCTGACGTTAAACTGGAAGACAGAAGCGGCCATTTCCCGTCTCAGCTTTCAGGCGGGGAGCGGCAGAGGGTGGCGGTGGCGCGTTCCATGGTAAATGATCCCGCGTTAATTCTTGCGGACGAACCGACCGGCAATCTTGACCCGCAGAACAGCGATATAGTCGCGGAATTGCTGTATGAAAACGCCCAGAAAAGAAATAAGACGCTGATAATCGTAACCCATGACGGAAAGGTGGCGCAAAGGGCGTCCGTCAGATTTGTTCTGGAAAACGGCATTTTGTCAGAGGAATTATCTTGAAAAAGAAAACTTCTTTTTATATCGCCATCAGGTACTTATGGGGCAGGGCCAAAGAAGGCGTGCGTTATCTGCGCGGCGCGGCGGCGGGCATTGCCGTCAGCCTTGTTCCCATTATTGTTACGTTAATTGTCGCGGACGGGATGATAAGGGGAATTACGGACAGGTATCTGGAGCTTGGAACCGGCCATATACAGGTTTTTGATTATAATAATTTCATGGGCTCGGAAAACACGAGAAGGGATATAAATGAAATTGACGGCATAAGGGGAATATGGGCGGAACAGCGCGCGATGGGCGTTTTGGCGGGAAAAAAAGGAAAGACTGGTGTATCGGTGCGAGCGGTTGAATCCTCGTTTTGGGACGACGGATCCGCCGCCGCCTTATTAAAAATTATCGACGGCGAAGGCAAGCCGCAGACGGACAGGGACATTGTGTTAGGTGAAACTCTGGCGCTGAACATAGGGGTAACTACGGGAGATGCCGTGCGGCTTATGACTATCATGTCCGATGATGGGGGCAGAATGACTCCAAAGACGGCTTCTTTTACGGTTAAGGGAATTATTTCCTGCGGATATAATGAGCTTGACGCGTTATGGTGCATAATTAACTTGGAAGGCGCAAAACGCGTTTTTTCACAGGAGCCGTCTACAAATTATTTAATCAAGATTGACGACCCGTACAATAACGCCGATGATTTTGCATGGGAGATGAATTTAAGATTGGCTACCAATTACAGCATTTACACATGGAAGGATCTGTTGCGTTCACAGTACAGTTCGTATATGACGACAAGACAGCTTTTGCTGTTTATAATGGCGTTGATAGTAATTGTCGCCGCGGTAAATGTTTCTTCCGCCACGAGCATGCTTGTCATCGAGCGCCAAAGGGATATCGCCATTTTAAAAATTTCAGGGGCGAGCATAAAAGGCGTTACGGAAATTTTTCTGTGGGGCAGTTTTCTTACGGGATTTATCGGCGGACTTATCGGCGTATCATTCGGGCTTTTGATAGGAAGCAATATCAATTTTTTAGTCCGCTCCCTGGAAAAAATTCTCAGTTTTTTTTCAAGCCTGTTTCACGGTGACGAGGTAAAGATACTTGATCCGGGTTTTTATCTTGAAACAATCCCCATTATAATAGACTGGAAGGCGGTGATACTTATCTGGTTTTTTGCCATTTTATGTTCCGTGCTTGCGTCATTGATCCCGGCGCGCAGGGCTGGAAAACTTAAACCGATGGAGTTGTTGAGAAAGACTTGAATTATAGTGGATAGTGGGTAGTGGTTAGTGAGTCTGGTAAGCAAGATAATCTTTCAAACAACAATGCTAACCACTATATACTAACCACTAACTACTATCTAACTGAGCAGTTCTTTGGGGATTTTGCCGCCGTTTTCGGCCAAAGTCTTCATTAGTTGCTTGTGCAGCCATATATTCTTTTCGGCGGAGCCGTCGGCGTGCGGGCCGTTGTATTTCAAATCGGCGGCCAGTTCTTTGCGGGCCGCAAGACTGCTGTCGAGGTCTAACGCTTTCATTAAATCTACTATAGACTCGCGCCAGTTGAGCTTTATGCCCTTGGCTTTTACCGCCGCTTCAAGAACGGCTTCCACGTCCACGACTGCGGGTTTTGCCGCCTCTTTAGCCGCCTCTTTCTCCAATGCCGCTTTTCCCGCCGCCGCCGCTATTGCCGCCGCCGTCGCGCCTGCGGGCGCCGATGTAGGAGCCGCCGGTTTTGCCGGTTCTGCGGGTTTCCCGAAGATTTTTTCTTTAATTGAACTTAAAATGCCCATATTTTTCCTCCTTAGGGTCAATGTATGGATATTGATTTATCCGTATTGTTTATTTTACTGTTTTTGGGGTATTTATGCAATGTAATTATTTATGAATGTGCGTAGTTATAGAGGGCATTTATGAGGAATTCTACCACGAACAAAGAGAGAAGAATTTTTACCATGAACATTCACGAACTTTTAATCTGCGATTGCGGCGAAACGTGTCAACTGTAGTTTAAAATAAATGTCCATATATTTTGAGCATCCTTTATCAATAAAGGAAAAAATCAATATTTTTTAAATAATATCAAAATATTTCATTTTTTGTCAATCAAAATAATATAAAATACAATGTTTTATAATAAAAACCGTTAATTTTCATCAATAAATATACGGCATTTATATCAAATAAAACAAAATAACCTACAAATAAAGCATGTAATAAACGGACGTTTATTTGAACCAATATAAGCTGAAAAATAAAAATTGGAGGGTTTTATGAGGAAAATTTTTTGCTTTGGAGTATTATGCGCGGTTCTCATGCCGTTTCTGGGCTGTACCAGCACAAAGGAAGTTACCAGCACGGTTCCGCTCGTTTATACAAACAATATAAGCACAAAGTTTGTAGTTCTGGGAGAGGTTCGGTATGAGAGCAGCGATCGTATCGGCTACAATGAGATGCTCAAAGCCGCAAGGAAACTGTATCCGGACTGTGATTACGTGATCGATATAATGATTGATCAAACAACAGTAACGACAACTACAACAACATCGCTTTTCTTTTGGAGTACGCAATCGTCAGACGTATTTACCACATACACGATGCGCGGTACCGCCATTAAATATGTAAAGTAACGGCGGGGAATTTCAAATGAAAAGGGAGTTTTTAATGGGTTTCTTCACGCGGCAAAGATTGATTTTTTTATTGGCGGCGGTAATGGCAATTACGGCGCATGGGGTTTCCTACGCGCAATCCGGCGGTATGGGTAACATGGCAAATAAGGCGGTTGAAGCGCTTGCCAACAAGGTTATGGATGAGCTTAAGAAGAAATACACGGAAGTCGTCGAAAAAGAAGCTTTATCAACGACGGCCAAGGCAAATATCGTAAATGAACTTATTGAAATGTCCAGACCGCTGGTGATGCAATTCATTAACAGCGCTACGGCTGGCAGACTGCCTAGCTGGATGGAGCTTATGAATATGGTTTTAAAAGACATATTGCCGCATGTGCCGAGTCTTGTTGCCGCCGCAAAGGAAGGTGGCGGTTCGGATCCGGGCCCAACATCGGCGGACCGCGCCGTTCCTTACGTCCAATCGCTTGACGAGGCGATATTATCCGCCGCGATAAAAATAAGCGGGGAATTACCGGCAGGCGCTTCTGTCGCGGTTATTAATTTCAGCTCTTCTTCAGAGAATCTTAATGAGTATGTGCAGGATGAATTGTATGGCGCCATATTACGGAACCGCGGCGTAGTGCCTGTTAAACCTAATACCGGGCAGTTTCAAACTATCATGGACGAACTTAATAAAACAGGGGAGCTAAACAGTGAATCAGGCCGGAGTATCGGGAAACTGCTTGGGGTGCAGTACCTTATAACAGGCTCAATAAAACAAAATGGCGGCTTATACGACATCGTTTTTAATGCGGTGAACCTGGACGTTGAAATTAAATCGCAGTATCAGGCTTCTTTAAATCCGCGCAGTGATACGCAGCTTGCATCTCTTTTGAACATCAAACCCCAGCCGTTGTCTCAACCTAAGTCCCAACCCCAGTCTCAATCTCAGTCCCAGTCGCCTACTGCTTTGGTTTCACAGCCAAAACCTGTTACTATAGCTAAAATAACAGGCATTACCGTCCCGGCAACGGGAAGAACTCCTGTAGAGAAAATTACTGAAAATGCCCAATACACGGGAACCGTAACATGGTCCCCGGAGGTATCGGGAACCTTTGAACTTAATACCCAATACACCGCAACTATTACGCTGACTGCAAAAAGGGGCTATACACTGGAAGGAGTAGCGGAAAATTTCTTTACTGTAGCCGGTACCGAAACAGTAAGCAACAATTCCGATTCCGGCGTTGTTACGGTGGTGTTTCAACCAACCAAAGATTCAGAAAACGCGAAGTTGAATACGCTTGGCGTTTCAGTGGGAACACAACCTTCTTCTTTATTCTCTGGGATGCCCTTAATTTTCTGCACAGTACACGGTACGTTTGCCCCGTTTATGAACTCGTTCTTCGAGTTGGGTGTGGATATGGGCTGGAATGTAAATTTGTCTCCTCCTCCTCCTCCTATGGTTGAACCGAAGTTTCCTGATATGGACAGGATGTACAATATTTCTAACAGTAGGTACGTTGGTTATTCTACGGACGGTTTTGGTTATATATACAATGTAAACGGGTTTGCCCTGTACCCATTTGTCAATTACGCATTTTTTGTGCCATTTGCACGGAATAAACAGGGGAAAAGAGCCGGAGGCTGGTATGCCGGCGCAGGCTTAGGCGTAATGTTTACAAATTATACGTTTGAAATCGAACAGTTGAATACCACCATTGCGATTTGGGATAACGTTTTTGTTATGAATATAGTTACCGGTTTTAATCTTGGCATGTTTGATATTTCCTATACCCTGCAAACGGATTTTAAATCTTTAATCGGCAAACTTTCGTTTGGGTATGTGTATAGGTTTAAATAGGAGTTTTATTATGCGAAAAATTTTTATTAGGTTTGCTGTTTTGATCGGTATGGCAATTACAATAAACGCCTGTTCACCCCCCACATGGTTAGGTACAGACATTGATACGCTTTTTACAAATGCGGTTAAGGACAACATTCTCTCATCTTCTACAACGCTTACCGCCAATATCTGGGCAGACGGCAATCTTACAAAAAACGGCGAGCAGTGGTTCAAGTTTACTGCGACCGCAAGTACGCAATACATACACGTCAGTTTTGGCACGTTGAATGTTCTGTATGTTCAGGTGTATGACTCAAGTGGCGCTGAAATTGGAAGCGAGCGGCAATTTTATATAGATGATTCTTGGACGTTAACGGTAGGGCAGGAGTACTATATAAAGGTACATTCTTACTATAATAATCGTAATGGCACGTACCGGATTGTGTTCAATGCTTTACCTGTTCCACCAGGTATAATTATGACTCCGCTTACTGCTAATACATGGGCAGACGGCAAACTTCTCACGTCGTCTGATGTACAATGGTTCAAGTTCACCGCAACTGCAAGTGAGCAGTATATACACATTAAATTCGGTACGTTGAAAGGTAATCTAAATATTGTAGCGTATGACTCAAATCTCGCTGAGGTTAAAAGTGGGATATATTTTTATTATATCAACGATTACATTTCCATGTCAGTAAAGGTAGGGCAGGAATACTATATAAGTGTACGATCTTTACTTTTCTATTCCAGTAGCGGTACATACAAGATTGCGTTCAATACGATGCCTTATTCGCCAGGCACAACCATAACCCAGCTTACCGCCAATACATGGGCAAATGGCAATTTTCCTACATCGTCTGGCGAGCAATGGTTCAAGTTCACTGCAACCGCAAGTACGCAGTATATATACGTCAGTTTTGGCACGTTGAATGAGCTGTATATTCTGGTGTATGACTCAAGTGGCGCTATAGTTGGAGGAAGGGATTTTGATGACGTCAGTGGCAGTATAATTTACATTTCTCAGACGGTAACGGTAGGGCAGGAGTACTATATAAGAGTGTTACCTTACAGTTCTTCCTACAGCGGCACATACCGGATTGCGTTCAATACGATGCCTTATCCGCCAGGCACAACCATAACCCCGCTTAACGCCAATGCTTGGACGGATGGCAATCTTCCCACATCGTCTGACGAGCAGTGGTTCAAGTTCACCGCAACCGCAAGCTCTCAGTACATACATGTCAGTTTCGGCACGCTAAATGCTATGTATGTTCAGGTGTATGACTCAAGTGGCGCTTGGGTTGGAGGCAAAAGCTATAACATGACAAATTACTTTTCTCTGACGGTAACGGTAGGGCAGGAGTACTATATAAGGGTACGGTCTTACGATTATTACGACGAAGGCACATACCGGATTGGATTCAATACATCCACAACGCCACCGCCGTGGTGAAGCCATGCGGAACGCCAATACCCAAATTATGTAGTGTTGTCAAAAAAATTGGCGGCGCTACTACTCTGTAACAACTAAAACTTTACAAGAAGACCTTACGCAGAGGCGCATCGAACCTTTGGTTAGCAGGTGCAGAGGACGCGAAGCTCCTGTCCGATAGATTTTAGTTATACAAGATATATTATCTATAAAACAAGGAGCATTAAGATAAAACGATAATATTTCGTACAACAATTTTGCGTCCTCTGTGCCTCCGCGCCTTTGCGAGAGATATTTTCGAAGAATTTTTCCCGATAAGATCCTCGCAGAGGCGCAAAGAACGCAGAGGACGCGGAGGATGTTATTCTTACTCCTTTCTCCTCTTTGTGATCTTCGTCCCTTTGCGCTCTTGGTGTGAAAAATTTGCGAATAAAACATTCGAGCTTTTTGTATATTTTTTTGATTTTTAGGATAACTTATCAACTGCTATATAAAGTATGGATTGTTTTTGAAAACGGCCTGAAATCAGCAGAAAACAATAAAACTATTGACAAAGCATGAAAAAATCAATATATTTATAATGCGTCTGGAAGGAGTCGCCAAGCGTCTCCCAGAGCGATATAAGTATCGCATCTCCAGTCGCTTTTTTTTATTCTATCTTTGAGGATCTAAATGCTATTATGCTATATTGATGAATCTGGAACGCCGGAAGTACCAGGTACTTCAACACATTATGTCCTTGCTGGTCTGGCTATTCCTGAATATAAATGGAAAGAAACTGAACAAGATATAAATAGAATTAAACAGAAGTATAGGTTAGAGAATAAAGAAATACATACCGCATGGTTACTCAGAAAATATATTGAACAATCAAAAATTTCTGGCTTTGAATCATTTCCCATAGATAAGAGAATATATGAAGTTAAAAAATATCGAAATACCGAAATATTAAAATTACAAAAAAGGGGAGGTCAGCTATATAAACAAACAAAGAAAAATTATAAAGAAACGGAAAGCTATATTCATTTAACATATAATGAAAGAAAAGCGCTTATTAATGAATTAGCAAAAACAATTGCTTCATGGAATTATGCCCGATTATTTGCAGAATGCATTGATAAAGTAGCTTATGATCCATCCCGATCATCGACTTCAATCTCCGAGCAGGCATTTGAACAAGTTACAACGCGTTTTGAATATTGTCTTTTAAATTATTCTAATGCTATGAATAACAAACAATATGGCGTTTTAATACATGATAACAATGAAACTGTTGCAAAAAAACATACGGAGCTTATGAAGGTATTCCATGAAAGTGGTACTTTGTGGAAAAATATAGCTCATATTATTGAAACTCCATTATTTGTTGATTCAAAACTGACCAGTATGATTCAACTCGCTGATTTATGCGCCTATTCAATAAGAAGATATTTGGAAAACAAAGAAACTGACTTATTTGATATGGTATTTGAACGAGTTGATATAAATAATGGCAGAAGAGTTGGTATTAGGCATTTTCCTGGGTCTGGTTGTATGTGTAAAATATGTCAATCTCATAAATGATAAGCTCTTGTTTCTGTAAAGTATAAACCTCATTTAAGCGAATGTACTATTTTATCTCCATGAGCGCCGATGACTTGACATAAACCCACGCGTTCCCATCTTTCCCCACCCGCTTGATAACATTCATCTTCATCAACACATACAACGCCCTCTGGGACATCCACCTCTTAATACCGGCTTTTTCAGCGTGGGATGAAACGGTAAACTTTTCTTTCTTATTAAATGGGATAAAACGCAGATAATCTTTTGGCTTTGACAACAATATGCTCTCGTGAAAAGCGGAAAGTTGTTTGTCCTTAATACTGATTCCCTTCCGCCGCCATGCGCCTTTGCCGTCTTTTACGCGCTTTTCGGTTATGTCAACCATCGCGATTTCTATTGTAACGCCGCGGATAAGCGGCAGTTGGGGGGCGTGGAGGAGGGCGTTAAAAATGTCCCAGGGCGTACCGTGTAAGGGGCTTTTTCTGCGGTAGAGCAGTTTTTCTTCTATATTATAGACTTCAATCTTTTTTGTTACCGCGATGGGGTGAATAATCCGCACCTTGCCGATGGCGGCAAATTCTTTTACTTTTTTTCTAAGCGGTCCAAAGCTCCCCGTTTGAACCTCAATATATTCGCCGTTCTTTCGTATACCGTCGGCGACAAAGCCGCCTACTTCGGCTTCGGTTTTGCCGCCCGGTCCCGCGTATTGAAATTTTAACGTGCGGTGCAGGGAGCTTTCATTATTAGTGCCGATTGTTTTTCGTGTATTCAAGTAATTCCTCGGCGCTTAGCAAATCAAGGAAATGATAGGTTTCACTTACGCCTGTTTTTTCTTCGGTCTTAATCGCCGCCACCTTAAAGACAATCATCCTGTTGGTCGGCAGGGGCAGGCTGAGCACATTGCCGTTCATGTCAACAAGTGAATTAAACGGCAAACGTCCTTGAATCTCCTGAATATCGCCTTCGGGAAAAACTATAAAAAATTCGCGAATTTGCATGATTTATCATAGCAAAAAGGCCGAATTTATGCAATTATTTTTTTCTGCTATACGAATGAATAGTGAAATAAAAAAAGCGCCCCGCTCATGTAAACGAAAAAGTTAAATGGCGGACGCCCCTGAATCCCCTAAAAATCACCTTCGGGGAAAAATATGCGAAATTCGCAAATTTGTATGATTTTTCATGCAAAAACGGCCAAATTTTTGCAATTATTTTTACCATGCTATACAAGTGAATAGCGAAAAATTTAAAATTTTTTAGCTATACCAACGTATAGTTAAAATACGATTTTTTCAATTTTACTTTACAAATGTTAAGTAAAACACGCAAATTTACCGATTTTTCCTAATTTACTACATAGGTGTATAGATAAATAGTCATTTTTTTTTATTTTTTTTTAAAAATATTATCAATAGTACTTGTGTTTATTTTTTATCCGGGCAATACTAAAAGTGTCATTTAGTGACATTAATTGGAATATTGAGGATTAACGTGGAATTTCAGCTAAAAACTGGGACAATTGAGAGTACTCTTGATGATAAAGGTAGAGTTGTTATTCCCGCTCCTTTCCGTGAACATTACACCGGCATGCTTGTTATTACCCAGGGTAAAGAAGAATGCGTTTGGGTCATGCAAGCCGCCACTTACCAGAGGTTCCTTTTAAAATTTAAGAAAAAATGCGAAGAAGAAGCTCTTAGTTCGGAGGAAATCGAGGCTTTTAAATATCAGCATGAAAGTACGGCTTTTTCAGTGGAAATTGACCCAAAAAATGGGCGAATTCCCGTTCCGGCGTTCCTGCGTACTTACGCGAATTTAACAAAGGACTGCCTTGTGGTAAGCGTCAATAATCATCTTGAGATTTGGAACGCGGACTACAACAAAAAATTCATGGAAGAGGTCAGGCTCATTAACAAGAACACCCATAAAAAACTTCTTGGCAAAGTTAATTTCTTTTCGGAAGAGGATGAAGAATGAAAGAGTATTTCCACACCCCCGCCATGCTTAATGAAGTTCTAGACCTGCTCGCCCCGAAGGGAAGCAACGGGCTTTTTATCGATTGCAATACCGGCGAAGGCGGCCATAGCTATGCGATGATGTCAAAATATTCGGATTTAAAATTGATCGCCGTAGACGCGGATAAGGATATTCTTGAGATTGCGAAAGAAAGACTGCGGGAGTTCAACGACCGTGTTTATTTTTACTGCGGCTGGTCGTTTGATCTCCTGATGGATTATCCTTCCCAGTTTAAAAGGCCGGATAGGATCTTCTTTGATTTGGGCGTGAGTTTTTATCATTACAAAAAAAGCGGCAAGGGTTTTACGTTTGAAAAAGACGAGTATCTTGATATGCGCCTTGATACTTCCACGGGGCTTACCGCGGCTGATCTTCTTGCGCGTCTTCCAGAAAAGGAATTGGCGGATTTATTTTACAATAACGCCGATGAACGTTATTCGCGGCGCATTGCCTCATTAATCGTCAACGAGAGGCAAAAATCGACAATTACGACGACTTCGGCCCTTGCCGCTTTGGTGGAAAGGGCGGTACCGGCTTCTTACAGGCACGGTAATATACATCCCGCGACAAAGGTGTTTCAGGCGTTGCGCGTCGCGGTAAACGGGGAGATTTCAAAGCTCCCATCGATCCTTGAGGCGGCGTTAAGGCTTCTCGAGCCGGAGGGGAGGCTCGGGATACTGACTTATGACTCCACGGCGGACAGAATTGTGAAGAATTTCATGCGGACCATGAACAAAGACTGTATTTGTCCGCCAAATGCGCCGATCTGTAAATGTGGGGGGCACCGTTCAATCAATATCATAACAAAAAAAGGAATAACGCCCAAAAAAGACGAGATTGAACGGAACCCTCCTTCCAGAAGCGCGAGATTTCGCGTGGCGGAAAAGGTTTTAGACGGGGTTTATGATGATTAAACGGTATTTACTGCTTTATTTTATTGTTATTACAATACCGCTCTGCCTTGGTCTTCTTGTCTGGCAGTCAAACCGTTATCAAAACCTTGAAAAAGAAATAGAGCGCCTTGAACAGACGCAGAATGAATGGATAGAGAGCAATAAAAGGCTTATTGCCGGAATCGGCGAGTATTCATCGCCGGAAAGAATTGAAAATATAGCCAAGGACCAGCTTGATTTGCAAAAGATACCGCCTGAGTATTTTCTTCAGGTAAAAATAATGGGGGGAAAGGGGCATGGAGACTGATTTGATGGGTATCGGCGAGCTGTCCGGTTTGCTGGGGGCGCGTCATATTTCATTTTCACCTAACTTAGGTTTTTCTTCAGTAGCCATTGATTCCCGCGCCGTCAAAGAGGGCGCGCTTTTCTTCGCCCTTGCCGGTTCTTCACATGACGGACATAAATTCGTACAGGCGGCTTTTAACTCGGGCGCAAGGTGCGCCGTCGTGGATTCTTCCAAATTGGAAAGTTTTGATTTAATAAACACCGCCCAAAAAGCGGGTAAAGATTTAATCGTGGTGGGAGATACCAAAAAAGGACTGCAGGACGCGGCAAGAGTTTATCTTGAAAAATTTCCCAGCCTGAAAAAAGTTGGAATAACGGGCTCGTCCGGGAAAACCACCACAAAAGAAATTACGGCGGCGATAATTTCATGCGAAAAAAATACCGTTATGAACAAGGGGAATCTTAATTCCGAAACGGGGCTTCCGTTATCCGTATTTGAAGTCCGTGCCTGTCATGAAGTGGGGGTTTTTGAGCTTGGAATGAACAGGCCCAATGAAATATTGGAAATTGCCGAGGTCCTTAAACCAAACGCCGCGTTAATTACAAATATAGGTTCCGCGCATATCGAATATTTCGGCAGTAAAGATAAAATAGTTAACGAAAAGAAATGCATATTTAAGTTTTTAAAAGACGGCGACATAGCCCTTATTCCCGAAAATGACGAGTATGCGGATGAGATGGCGCAAGGCGTTACGGGAAAAGTAAAATTTTACGCTCAGAATAATTTTAAGGAATTTGAAGGCGCCCGCAGTCTTGGTTTGGAAGGGACTGAAATTGTCTGGGCTGGGGAAAAAGTTCATTTTGCCCTGCCCGGAAAGCACAGCCTGGACGACGCGATTGCCGCCATCGCGATAGCGAAAGAGATTCCGGTTTCAGATAACGCTATTATCCGCGGGCTTGAATCGGTTAAGCCGCTTTTTGGCAGGCTTGAAATATTAAACGGAAAGCGGGCGACCGTAGTGCGCGATTGTTATAACGCCAATCCAGAGTCCGCGGCAAAGAGCGTTGAATTCTGCGATTCGCTTGAATGGCCGGGAAGGAAAGTTTACGTAATCGCCGACATGCTTGAATTGGGGGACAGCTCCGTTTTGGAGCACGAAAGACTGGGCTTTCATTTGTCGGTGTCGTCCGCAAAAAAAGTTTTTCTGTTCGGCAATGAAATAAAAGCCGCAGTGCGTTGCATTGAAGATAACGGCAAACCGTTCTTTTATTCGGACGATATAAACGAACTGACGGCCGCAATTGACGGTTATGTGAAAAAAGGGGACATTGTTCTGCTTAAAGGTTCGCGGGGCTGCGCTCTTGAAAGATTAAGCGAAATGTTAACGGGGGTAGGCGATGTTTGTTGAATTCCTGGATTTTCTGTTTAGTTATTTTTCTCCGTTCCGCGTATTCTCTTATCTGACTTTCAGGGGGGCGTTTGCCGCGCTTACCACCCTTTTAATTTGCTTTATCTTCGGCGGAAAAATTATTGATCTTCTGCGAAAGTTAAAAATAGGACAGTCAATCCGCGAAGACGGTCCCCAAACCCATCTTTCCAAATCGGGAACTCCGACAATGGGAGGGACGTTTATTATTCTTTCCGTCGTAATAGCCATGCTGTTATGGGGTAATTTACGCAATAAAGCCGTCTGGATAACGATGGGCGCGTTCATGGCGTTTGGCGCCGTGGGATTTGCCGACGACTATTTAAAAGTTACGCGTCATAACTCACAGGGGCTTAAAGCGTGGGTTAAACTTGCGGGACAATTTATAATCGCGGTTACCATCGTATTAATAATTTATTTTACGGGCGGAGAAAATATAACGGCCCTTTACATCCCCTTCTTTAAGGATCCGGTTTTAGACATGGGCTGGCTCTGGATTCCATTTGCGGTGTTGCTTGTTGTAGGCGAATCAAACGCCGTTAATTTTTCCGACGGTTTGGACGGCCTTTTGGCCGGTTTACTGATTTTAGTTTTTCTTACAATGTCAATCCTTACATACATTACGGGACGCATTGACTATTCAACATATCTTGGGATACCTTATATTCCCGAAGCGGGAGAACTTACGGTATTCTGCCTTGCCGCCACGGGCGCCTGCGTGGGCTTCCTGTGGTTTAACGCTCATCCCGCCGATTGTTTTATGGGCGACGTCGGAAGCCTGTCGTTAGGCGGCGTGATTGCCGTAATTTCGTTAATAACAAAAAAAGAAATATTACTGCTTGTTATCGGCGGGGTGTTCGTTATTGAAATTGTTTCAGTAATTCTGCAAGTCGCGTCTTTTAAACTGCGGAAGAAGAGGATATTTAAAATGGCCCCTCTTCATCATCACTATGAACTTCTTGGATGGTCAGAGAACAAGACCGTTATCCGTTTTTGGATACTGGGCGGGTTATGCGCGATTATAGCCCTGTCAACCTTAAAAATTCAGTAGGAGAAGGATTAAATGTTTGACGCGGAAAGGGTACAAAGTCAAAAAACAGCCAATCTCTTTTGTTTATGCGTAATACTGTTAATGGGAACGGGGCTTGTAACGCTTTATTCCGCGTCATACTCTTTCGCGGCGCGGTTTTTCGGGGAAGGAAATTATTTTATTGTAAGGCAGTTAATTTACTGCGCCGTGGGAATCGTCTTTTTCATTGTTCTTTCGTTTGTTAACCTAAATCTGCTTAGAAAATTTATATTCCCCCTTGTTATTATTGCCGCCTCTTTATGCGTTTTAACATTTATCCCCGGCATAGGCGTTGAACGCTATGGCGCGTCACGTTGGATAGAGTTTGGCGTATTTACCTATCAGCCGTCGGAGATGGTTAAATTTGCGCTTCCGTTGTACCTGGCGCACCTGCTTGACAAGAAATCAGATAATCTTGATAATTTTTATTCAGGCGTTCTGCCGCCGGTTCTGGTTACGGGAATTTTCTTCAGTCTTATTTACAGGCAAAATAATTTCTCTACGGCGATTTTTATAGTCATAAACGCTTTAATAATATTTTTCCTTGCGGGCATCCGTTACCGTTATTTCTTTGCGGCGGTTATAATGATTATTCCGATTTCCGCGCTTTTGGTTTTTACCAAAGAATACAGGGTAAGGCGTCTGGTTAGTTTTTTAAGGCCGCAGTGGGATCCGCTTGGCGCGGGGTTTCAGGTGAACGCAAGCAAGGACGCAATTGTTTCAAGCGGCTTATGGGGGAGGGGAATCGGTGAAGGCGCGCGCAAGCTGGCGAGTATTCCTGAAATTCACTCGGATTTCGTTTTTAGCGCGTATGTCGAAGAAACGGGATTTATCGGCGTTCTGTTGTTTTTTGCCTTGTTCGTCGTCTTTGCGGTTCTTGGGTTTAAAGCCGCGCTGGACAGCAAGACTTTATTTGGAAGATTGTTGGCCGCGGGATTAACCACCTTAATAGTATCCCAGGCTCTGCTTAATACGGCCGTTGTTTCCGGGGCTGTTCCCGCCACAGGCCTCCCGCTTCCATTCTTTTCAGCGGGCGGTTCTTCGCTTATTACGACGATGATATGCGCCGGTCTTATAGCCAATGTCGCAAGGAATAAATATGAGTCTGTAAACTTAAAAGCAAAATCAAATTACGGGGTATCGGAGGATGAAAATGAGTACTGAATATTTTTATGAAACTGCCGATACGGTTATTACAAAAAAGAAATCCAATGAAAAAATCGAGAAGGGGCTTAAAAGGCTCTTGATTATAGCCGTCATTATTTTAGCGGGAGAATTAATCTGGCTCTTTGGCGTAAGTCCGTTTATTCCGTTCTCTTCCGTCGAGGTTCACGGATTTTCCGGCCTGTCAAGGCATCAAATTCTTACCCTTGCCGGTATTGACGACAATTCGTCATTCTTTTCAACTAATGTTAATATTGTAAAAGAAAAACTTTCTTCTCACATTCTTGTGGAATCGGCGGTCGTAATAAAGCGTTTTCCCGATAAATTGTCAATCTTTTTAAATCCGCGCCAGGCCGCCGCCGTAACATTGGCAAATATAAACTCAAGGCAGGTAATGATTTATATTGACAGGTATGGGGTGTTTTACAAAATAGAAAACGGCGATTTGGACGAAAAGACAAATATTCCGGTTATTTCCGGAATAGAGAACGCCAGTCTTAATATGCGTCTTCCGTCGGCGCTTGTTCCGTTAGTTGAAAACCTCGGTAAAATTTCAGTATCATCGCCTGAACTGTTATCCGCGATTTCCGAGATACGGATTGAAAGAAAAGCATGGGACGGCTATGATCTTGTTCTTTTCCCCGTTCACGGCGGCATAAGGGTAAGAATAGAAAATAATTTAACGGAAGATACCCTCAAGTACATGCTGCTTATGTTAAATGTATTTGAGACGGACAATAAACGTCCGCAGGAAATTGATTTTAGATCCGGCATAGGTTCATATAAAATTGAGGAGTTATCCTGATGAATAGTGGAATAATTGCGTCGTTGGATATTGGATCAACATACGTCCGCGTAATAATTTGCGAGCGCGATGCGGACGGAAGCCTTAAAATAATGGGGTCGGGTATCCGGCCGTCTACAGGTCTAAGAAAGGGAGTTGTGGTAAATATCGAAGCTACCATTCATGCCATAGAAGCCGCGATTGAAGACGCGGAGATGATGAGCGGGCTTGAAGTTACCGATTGCTGGACAGGGATAGGAGGAAACCATATAAATGGGATAAATTCCCGCGGCATTGTCGGAGTAACGGGAAAAAAGCGCGACACAAGGGAGAGGGAGATTGGGCAGGAAGATATTGATCGCGTAATTGAAGCCGCGAAAGCCGTTGTGATACCGACTGACAGGCAGATATTGGAAGTAATACCGCAGAATTTTAAAGTGGACGATCAAAAAGGGATAAGAAACCCAATGGATATGCTTGGAGTGCGGTTGGAATCGGAAGTGCATATAATAACATGCTCCGTGACGGGCGGACAGAATTTAATTAAGTGCGTTAACCGCGCTGGTTTTCGCGTAAATGAATTAATTTTACAGACGCTTGCCGCGGGACGCGCGGTTCTTACTCAGGAAGAAATAGACCTTGGAGTTGTGTTAGTTGATCTCGGCGGAGGAACTACGGACATACTTGTTTATGTGGAAGGCGCCCCGTATTCAACCTATACGATACCCGCGGGGGGCGCTCAGGTTACGAGCGACATATCAATTATTAAAAATATTTCCTTTGATAATTCGGAAAATATTAAAATTGAAGCGGGCTGCTGCTGGGACCCGATGTTAGATGAAGATCAGACCGTTATTGTGCCTGGCGTGGGGGGAAGACCCCCAATAACCATTCCGCGGTCGCAGATACTCGCGATTATCAAACCCAGAATGGAGGAAATATTTAAACTGATAAAACAACATCTTGACTCGTTAAATCTTCCGCGTCCGCTTGGAGGAGGCGTTGTATTAACAGGCGGCGGAGCGCAGTTGTCAGGCGTTGTTTCTCTTGCGAACAGTATATTAAAACTTCCGGCGAGGCTTGGAAGTCCCATACCAACGCAGGATTTGGATGGATTGGCAGAAGACTACCGTACGCCGTCTTATGCTACGGTCATAGGGCTTGCGCTTGAGGGAAACCGCAGGGCGGGCGCTGATTCGGGCGAGAGGGGAGAACGGCACGGGGGGAAAAAGAACGAAGCTCTTATTGGCAAATTAATATCATGGCTAAAAGAGGAATTCGCATAATCTGAAAATATAAACGTTGTTTTAAAGTCAGATAAGAAAATTTTAATGGGAGGGATTAAAAAGATGAATGTTTTTGCAGTATGTGAGAAACCGCAAGTACTACAATTTAAACCGCAGGAGGCATCCGTTTCTCTAAAGATTGTTTCAGCAAATGAAAACAGGGAGATTATTAAAGCGCGTAACGATGTTCCGGCGGTTATCAAGGTTATTTCTTTAGGCGGCGGAGGCGGAAACGCGTTAAACCGGATGATTGAAGCGGAAATACCCGGAGTGGAATTTATTGCGGCCAATACGGATATTCAAGATCTGTATAAAAAGAGCAGGGCGAAGATTAAAGTGCAAATCGGCGCGGAAATAACAGGCGGACGGGGAGCCGGAGGAAATCCTGAAAAAGGGGAAAAAGCCGCGATTGAAGATCAGGTGGCGATTGCCGAAGCGTTAAGGGGCGCGGATATGGTCTTTATTACCGCGGGAATGGGCGGCGGAACCGGGACGGGATCGGCCCCAATTGTCGCTAAAATCGCAAGGCAGTTGGGCGCGCTTACGGTAGCCGTTGTAACGACGCCTTTTGAATATGAAGGCCGTTACAAGATGAGGCTCGCCGAAGAAGGAATTACAAAACTGCGCGAGGAAGTTGACACTTTAATAGTTATCCCGAATCAGCATCTTTTTAAAATTGTTGACAGTAAAACAACTTTTAATAAAGCCTTTATGCTGGCGGATGAAGTTCTTTGCAGCGGCGTAAAGGGAATTTCAGAACTTATTACCGAAACGGGATTCCAGAATACTGATTTTGCCGACATTGAAACCGTTATGAAGGGCAAAGGCGACGCTTTAATGGGCATTGGCCTTGGCACCGGTGAAAACAGGGCGCAAGACGCGGTTAAAAACGCCATTGACAATCCTCTCCTTGAAGATACAAACATAGAAGGAGCGACGGGAGTTCTTATAAATATCGTAGGTCCTGAGGACATAACGCTTGTTGAAATAAATAATTGCATTCTGTCAGTAAAAGAAAAATGCGATCCGGAAGTACACATTATTCACGGCCTTCGCATAGATCCACAATTGGATAACACTATTCAGATAACGATAATCGCAACGGGTTTCAGCGGAAACAAACGTACAAGTACAAACAAAAGCGATCCGGTTAAAATTCAGAATTTGGATTTTATTGATTACAATGAATTTGAAGGAATGGTTGAAAGGACAAAAAAAGCCGAATTACTTTCATATCTGCCCCAGCGCGAGTATCATGATGATTTGGACATACCGTCCATTATAAGAAAACATAATTATAATACGGAAGCAAGGCCAGTTATGGAAAAAGCGGAGAAATATTAGTTTGAAAAATTCAGAACTTCTTGCCAGATACTGTTCGCGGCTTATCGCAATAGAGCGCCTCGCATTGCTTACAAAAGAATGTTACCGTCTGGAGATAAAGTGTTTCCTTGAATATCTTGAATCAAGAAAAATAACGCTTTCTGAAACTGATGCGGCATTTCTTACCGAATATCTTGTTATGCGCGGTGATGCGGATAAAATTAAAGCGCGTTCAGTTGCAAAGGCGATTTCCGCGCTCAGATCTTTTTACAGATTTGCCGTGGATGAAAAACTGATTGAAAGCAATCCGGCGGATGTTCTTGAAAGTCCAAAACGAAAAATAAATATTCCCGAAGTGATGGACAGGAAAACTATAGAAGATCTTTTAAATGTGATAGACACGTCAAAACCGCAGGGCTGCCGCGACAGATGCCTTTTTGAGTTGATTTATTCGGCGGGACTTCGCGTTTCTGAGGCCGTGGGGCTTAACATAAAAGATATTGATTTTGATATTGACGGAGGTGTGGCAAAAGTAAAGGGAAAAGGCGATAAAGAGCGTATTGTGCTTTTTGGAAAAGAAGCCGCGGAGCGGTTAAAACAATACCTGCAATACGCAAGGCCAAAGCTGGCGGGCAAAATAAACAGGACCCAAGCCCTTTTTATCGGAAGAAACGGCAGCCGTCTCTCCAGAAAAGGCATTTGGAAAAATTACGCGAAATTTGCCGGTCTTGCCGGTACGTCGTCGCATATTCACACGTTACGGCACAGTTTTGCGACGTCATTATTGGCGGGAGGCGCGGATTTAAGGACGGTACAGGAACTTTTAGGGCATGCCGATCTTGGCACAACTCAGATTTATACGCATGTGAATACGGCAATCTTACGGGAAAATCACCGTCGTTATCTTCCCAAATTACAAAAGACGGGTATGTGAGATTATATGAAAAGACTAAAAGAAATTTTAACCGGTATCCTTGTTATTGCCGCGATATGTATATTATTTTATTTTGTATATCAGAACGTAAACACAAAAACGCACAGGGACCTTGCCAAACGCATTGCGGAATTAAGTCCTAAAGGCGGCCCTCCCGAGACCATTGACGGTTTAAGAAAAGCGATTGCGTTATATGAAGATCAGATCGAAAGGAACGTAAGGGAAGGCGCTCAAACCGGAACATACTGGAAAATACTCGCGATAAGGCTTGCGGACAAAAATATGCACAATGACGCGCTTAACGCTTTTGAAAGGGCTATTTATTTTAATACCGAAGACCCGACCATTTACTATTTAACTGGCGTTTCCGCCGCGTCCGCCGCAAAGTCGCTTGTCGGATTTTCTGCGGGGGAGCAAAAAGAAAAAGACAGGTTATTTAAGCTTTCTGAGAATTCGTATTTAAGGGCGATGGAACTTGACATTACATACACAAAGCCGATGTATGGAATCGCAATACTGTATATTTTTGAACTTGACAGGCCGCAGGACGCGATTCCGTATCTGGAGCGTTATCTGAAAATTTCAGGCTCTGATATTTCGGCCATGTTTGTTCTTGCAAGGGCGTATTATTCCACGGAAAATTATACGGACGCGCTTGAATTATACGACAGGATAATCAGCCGTGCAAAAGATAAAAAGATCAAAGAAGAGGCGCAAAAGAACAAGGACATAATTCAGGGGTTAATATATGAGTAAACGCGGTTTGCTGGACTTAATAATTTCTCTTTTACCGGGCTTAAAAATAACGGATAAAATTTCGCTGCTGCAGGCCTTTGATGATGAAGAAAAATTATTTGTTCAGACTAAAAGAAGCATGGAAGAAATTTTAAATCATGAATTAAGAGAATTCTGGGATATTACGGAAATTCATGAAAAAGCCGGAAGTATTGACACTGGTTGCAGAATGCGCTCTATTAATTGGGTATCATGGAATGATACGGATTATCCGCCGCTTTTAAGGGAAACTTACGATCCGCCAGCCGTAATTTTTTATATGGGAAAACTTCCAAACCCCGAAAAATCGCTGTTAGGAATGGTCGGCACAAGAAACCCAAGCCCGCAAGCCGCGGAACAGGCGTATAAAATTGCGGGTAACATCGGCAGGGCCGGAATATCGGTAATATCGGGCCTTGCCCTTGGTATTGACGCAATGTCACACAGGGGCAATCTTATTGGCAGCGCACCGGGATACGCCGTACTGGGATCCGGCATAGACCAGATATATCCTTCCGTGAACAGGCCGTTGGCTAAACGGATATTGGATTCAGGCGGCGCGATAATTTCCGAATATTCGCCGGGTGTGCGTCCAAGCAAATGGACGTTTCCCGCGAGGAACAGAATTATAGCCGCCATGTCGCGGGGAGTGTTGATTGTGGAAGCGCCCAAAAAATCAGGGGCGTTAATCACGGCGGCTTTCGCGCTTGAACAGGGAAAAGATCTTTGGGTCGCTTCCTGCGGAGTGCGGGAAGACGGAAAATTTGACAAGAGGGGAACAATTAAACTTGCGGATGACGGGGCGGAAATAATTAATTCCGCGTGTGACGTGCTTTATAAATGGAATATGACGGCGGTGGAATTTGACGCTTATGCGGCTGAGACAGGCGCAAATAAAAATGAAATTATCCATTCTATGGCTAATTTTTTAAAAATTGAAATTTAAGGATGTGGTATGGCGGCTGAAAAAAATGTAAAAAAGAGTCCGGTAAAAAAGAAATCATCAAAACCGGAAAAACAAATTCTGGTGATTGTGGAATCTCCGGGAAAAGTGAAAACCATCGAGAAGTACCTGGGGCCTTCCTACAATGTAAAAGCGTCGATGGGGCATCTTATTGATCTGCCAAAATCCAGAACGGCAATAGACGTGGACCATAATTTTGAGCCTGAATATATCACAGTCCGCGGAAGGGCGAAAATTTTAAAAGAATTGCAGATGGACGCGAAAAAATCCGGCAAAGTACTGCTTGCCTGCGATAATGACCGCGAAGGGGAGGCAATCGCGTGGCATTTGCGTAACGCCATTATAGCAAAAACGGAAAAAGTTCCCATTGAACGGATCAGTTTTAACGAAATAACGCCGCAGGCCGTTAATGACGCGGTTTTAAATCCGCGCGGCATTGATGAAGATAAAGTGGCCGCCCAGAAAGCGCGGCGCGTTCTTGACAGGCTTGTAGGCTACAACCTTTCGCCGCTTCTCTGGAAAAAAGTAAAGAACGGCCTTTCCGCTGGAAGAGTTCAATCTGTCGCGTTACGCCTTATCTGCGAAAGGGAAAAAGAAGTTGACAATTTTATTCCTGAGGAATACTGGACTCTTGAAGCGGATTTTAAATCAGGCAAATCAACTTATGCCTCCCAGCTTGTTCTGTGGAATAACGTCAAGCCGGATCTAAAAAGCGAGGCCGAAGTTAAGTCAATTATAGAAAAAATTCAAAACAGCGATTTTTTGGTTTCCGACGTCCGTGAAACCGACAAAACCATAAGGCCGAAAGCCCCCTTTACAACCTCGCAATTACAGCAGACCGCGGCAAACCGCCTTGGTTTCACCTCACGCAAGACAATGCAGGTGGCTCAGCAGCTTTACGAAGGCGTGGGCATCGGCGCATCCCGCGTCGGTCTTATCACATATATGCGTACCGACAGCGTCCGTATTTCAAATACCGCCATTGAAGATGTGAGAAATTGGCTTATGAAAAATTTTCCCAACGAGCTGCCCGAAAAACCTATTGAATACACGGTTGGAAAGAACGCGCAGGACGCTCATGAGGCCATAAGGCCCACGTACACGGAATATACTCCTGACTCAATAAAGGAATATCTTGCAAAAGATCAACTCCGCCTTTATACGATTATCTGGGAGAGGTTTGTTTCAAGCCAGATGAATAACGCGAAAAGCAGGACTGTCAGCGTTGACATCAAGGTTACGGAAGGGCGGAACGAAGGGCTTTTCCGCGTCAGCGGAACCAAGCTTCTTGAGAAAGGGTTTTATAAAGCGATTAAACTTCTTTCTTCCAAAGAAGAAGGCGTCGGTTCATGTCCGGCGTTAAAAACAGGCGAAAAAGTAAAAGCTGAAAAATTTAAAACTGAACAGCATTTTACACAGGGACCGGCGCGCTATTCCGACGCTTCAATCGTGCGCGTACTGGAAGAAAAAGGCATAGGCCGGCCTTCAACTTACGCGTCAATCATTTCGGTTTTATTGGACCGCTATTATGTTACGCGCTCAAATAAACAGTTGGTGCCGACCGTGCTGGGCAAACTTATAAATGAAGTGCTTGTTGAACACTTCCAGCTTTATGTTGACGCTGATTTTACCGCGTCAATGGAAACAAAACTGGACGAAGTGGAAGAAAACAAGGTAAGCTGGCCTGATATGATTAGGGAATTTTGGACGCCGTTTAAATCAGCCGTGGACGACGTGAGTAAAACAATAGAATCGTTTAAAGGCACTTTGGACGAACAGACGGAATTTACCTGTGAAAAATGCGGAAAACCGCTGTTAAAAAAACTCGGGCGCTTTGGATTTTTCCTTGCATGTTCAGGTTTTCCCGAGTGCCGGAATACAAAATCAATCCCGCTCGCAAAATGCCCTAAATGTAACGGCGATATAGTCGCGAGAAAAACCAAGGGCAGGGGTAAGGAATTTTACGGCTGTACAAATTATCCCGAATGTGATTTTATCAGCCACTTTAAGCCAATAAATCAGAAATGTCCAAAATGCGGTTTTTTCATGGTGGAAAAATATGACAAGAAAAACGGAGCGCATAAGGCGTGTATAAATCCGGACTGCGATTATTTGCACAGCGCGGATGATGAGGAGTAAAAATGATAGAAGAAAAAAAGGGGCGGAATATTGATTCTCAGTTTGTTATGGACTTTTTATCCTATATGAAATCCGTAAGGGGATGCTCGGCGCGGACCGCGGAAGCCTACAAGAACGATCTTCTGCGTTATGCGAATTACTGCGCTAATCACGGGATTGCCCCCGAAGAAGCCAGCGCGTATGAGGTGCAGAGTTTTATAGCGGAATTAACGGCTGAAAAAATGGCGGCTACAAGCGTGAACCGCTGTCTTTCCACAATTCGCGGGTTTTACCGCTGGATGGCGCGTTTTAACAAAAGGGCGGATAATCCCTGCCGTTCTTTGCGTAACATTAAAACGCCGGTAAGACTGCCCGATGTCCTATGGGAAGATGAGATGGCGGATTTTGCGGCCCTTCCCGAGGCTACGGGAATTCTCTGGCCGGAAAGGGATAAGGCGCTTATTATGGCGATGTATTCGGGAGGATTGCGCATATCGGAAGCGGTGTCGCTTTCCATGGCGAATATATCCGCCGATCTTGACGAGGCGAAAATAACGGGAAAGGGCGGAAAACAGCGTTATGTGTTTTTCAGCGATGAGGCGGTTGCGGCGATTCAGGAGTATCTTCCGCAAAGGGCGGAGCTCTTAAAAACGATGGGAATTGACGGTAAAAAATACGCTCTGTTTATAAGCAGGAAGGGGCAGCCGATTTCCATTCCCGGAGTGCGCTGGATTATTTCGCGTTATGCGATGCATTCAAGTCTCGGAAAAAATATTCATCCGCACGCGCTTCGCCACAGTTTTGCGACTCATCTTGTAAATTCGGGATGCGACGTGCGCGTGGTTCAGGAAATGCTGGGACACTCAAATATTTCGACCACCCAGCGTTATACGCATGTTAATTTTGAGAAAATGAAGAAGGTATACGCGGCTTCACATCCGCATGCTGGAGGATGACATGGAAGAAAAAATAAGGAGCACTACCGTAATAGCGGTAAGAAAAAACGGCAAGGTTGCGATGGCGGGCGACGGCCAGGTTACGATGGGGGACACCGTCATGAAAAACAACGCGCGTAAAGTACGCAGACTTATGGATGGAAAGGTGCTTTGCGGTTTTGCCGGCGCTACCGCGGACGCGTTTACCCTCTTTGACCGTTTTGAAGCAAAGTTAAAAGAATATTCAGGAGACCTCGCTAGAGCCGCGGTTGAATTGGCGAAAGACTGGCGCATGGACCGCACTTTAAGGCGGCTTGAAGCGCTTCTGCTTGTGGCGGATATATCAAAAATACTGTTAATATCAGGCACGGGGGACGTTATTGAACCCGCCGAAAACGCGCTTGCGATTGGCTCGGGTGGAAATTTCGCTTATGCTGCGGCGTTGGCGTTTATGGAAGGAAGTGGGTTTTCAGCGTCGGAAATAGCGGAAAAAAGTTTAAAGATTGCGGGTAACATCTGCATATATACGAATATGCAAATAACGCTGGAGGAATTGGGATGATGGAAGACAAAAAGGAATATACTCCAAGGCAGATAGTGTCGGAACTGGACAAATATATTGTAGGTCAGAAAAAAGCCAAAAGAGCCGTCGCGGTGGCGTTACGCAACCGCGTCAGAAGATTAAAACTGGAACCTGAGATACGCGAAGACATCGCCCCTAAAAATATTTTAATGATAGGGCCTACGGGAGTCGGAAAAACGGAAATCGCCCGCCGTCTCGCGAAACTTGCCGGGTCCCCTTTTATTAAAGTGGAAGCCACAAAATATACCGAGGTAGGTTATGTGGGCAGGGACGTGGAGTCAATGATACGCGATTTAATGGCCGCCGGGTTTCAAATGGTAAAACAGGAGATGCAGGAAGCGGTTAAACAGGAGGCTGAAAAACGCGCGGAAGAAGCGCTTTTGGATTTATTGTTTCCCATTGGCGAGAAAAAACATAAAGAAAAAAAACCGCGCACCGGCCCGATAATGAGGCCTATGGGAACTTTTCAGATAAGTCCTGAAAATTCAAACAGCAGTATTATCGCCACGACATTGCAGTTGGGGTTTCCCGCTTTTAAGAAAAATCAGGAAACGCAGGATGGTGAGAATGATCAGAAAAACGCGGAAAGTCAGGAAGAATCCGCGGATGAAGCAAAGGACGGCGAGAATGAGAGGTTTAAGGCTACAAGGGAAAAATTAAGAATCATGCTTCGCGAAGGCCTGCTTAATGACAGAACGGTCGAACTGACGGTAGGGCAAAACCCGACTATCCCAACTTTTGAAATGATGGGCGGCAGTATGGAAGACCTTGAAGCGAGCCTTTCAGGAATTGCCGGAATGTTGGGCGGCGTTCAAAAGAAAAAAGTGGTAACCGTTCCCCGCGCGATGGAAATATTAAAAGCCGAAGAAGCCGAGAAACTTGTAGACCGCGACAGGGTAAGCGACGAGGCGCGTCAGCGGGTGGAAGAAACCGGCATAATCTTCATAGATGAAATTGATAAAATTGCCGTTAAAGGTGACAGGGGGGGCGGCCCCGACGTTTCGCGCGAAGGCGTGCAGCGCGACATTCTTCCAATTGTTGAAGGCGCGACGGTTAATACAAAATGGGGGCCCGTCAACACAGATCACATTCTCTTTATCGCTGCGGGTGCCTTCAATGTAAGCAAACCTTCGGACTTGATTCCCGAATTGCAGGGAAGATTTCCCCTGCGCGTTGAATTGGATTCTTTGGGTAAGGACGACTTTTTACGCATTTTAACCGAACCTAAAAACGCGCTTATCAAACAGTACACCGAATTGCTTGCGACGGAAAATGTCAGCCTGATATTTACCCCGGAAGCAATTGAACATCTTGCGGCTCTTGCCGCGGAGGTGAACTCTAAAATGGAAAATATCGGGGCAAGGCGGCTTCATACGATAATGGAAACCCTGTTGGAGGAGGTCTCCTTTGAAGCGTCCGATATAGCGCCCGCTAAAATTGACATAACTGTAGATTATGTCAACGAAAAACTTGCTGATATCGTCAAAGATCAGGATCTTGGCAGGTATATTCTATAAATAAGGACGTTAAAGAGGGGGAAAATTTTTGCCGAAATTTGAATTGGGAGGAATGTTTTATGAACACATTCGCTAAAACTATCGACTTATTACACCGCGCAATGGATGCAAGCACCGTCCGCAGACAGGTCATTGCCAACAATTTGGCCAATGCCAATGTTCCCAATTTTAAACGCACGGACGTCAATTTTGAGAGCGAGTTAAAACGGGCGCTTGATTCGGAAAATAAGCGTCCCGCGCTGGAGCTCAATATGACGCATCCGGGTCATTTTCCGAATTACAAGGAAAGGGACTACCGTGACGTGCAAATTCGCCGCGTTTTGGACTACACAAGCACGTACAACAACAACGGGAACAATGTTGACCCGGAAAAGGAATTCATGCTTGCGACGCATAACCAGATGAGTTACACGCTTTTCGCACAGTCCGCCGCGTTTGAATACAGCCAGATAAGCAGAGTATTAAGAGGATAAGGGAGCAGTAAATGGGAATTTTTAATTCGATAAACATTGCGGCGACAGGCTTGACCGCAAACAGAATGAGGCTTGACGTAATCGCGAACAATATGGCGAACGTCAATACGACGAGGACTGACGAGGGCGGCCCTTTCAGGCGCAGCCGGGTAATTATGCGTCCAATGGTGGAAAGCCCCTACTGGCGTTCTCCGTTCCTTCCAGATACTTTGGATAACGGATTGGGCAGGGGAGTGCGCGTCGTGGAAGTTCAGGAGGACAGGTCAACGGAGCCGCGCTTTGTTTACGATCCGACCCATCCTGACGCTATTCTTTCAGGTCCGCGCGAAGGCTATGTTGAAATGCCCAACGTGGACGTTGTTACGGAAATGACAGATATGATTTCAGCTTCGCGATCCTATGAGGCGAATGCCGCAATCATTGACGGATCAAAGTCTATGTTCCAAAAAGCTTTGGAAATAGGCTCAAAATAGTTTTTTAAAGGGAGGGAATAATGAAAGTTTTTAACAGCCAGGCGTTTATAAGCGCGTCCGCCGCGAAGGATTATTCAATAACGATGGCGCGCACCCATGAAAAGCACATGCTGCCGCCTGACAGCCCGTATATTGGAAACGGACATAAAGCTTTGGCGCTTAGGGATACGCTGGGCGCGCAAAGCGTTACAAGGGTTGGCGTTTTTGAAGACGCGATGCTTCAGGCGCTTGATAAAGTTTCGGGGGCGCAGTTAAACGCAAGCGGTTTGCAAAAGGAAGCGATTATCAATCCTGAGTCGGTTGATATTCATGATATTACGATAGCCCAAGCTGAAGCGGGCATGTCGCTTGACATTACGCGAAATATTTTAAGCAGATTGATCCAGAGCTGGAGAGATTTGATAAATACAAGATAATAATTATTTTTCGGGAGGGGAAATGAACGAGTTTTTCAAAAAAATCCTTACTAAGGTTACCGCGTTATGGGCGGGCTGGTCTTTGCGGCAGAAGATCATAATCGCGGTAATAGGCGTTGTCATTATCGGTACGGTAATAACGCTCTTTCGGGTTTCAGCCACGCCGGTTTTATCGCCTGTTATCAGCAGGCCGATTACCGATGATGAATTGCTGGACAGGATAGTAAACCGCATCGAGCTGGAAAATGTTAAAGTTACTGTTAATGCCGACAGGGTTGTGCGGGTTGCGGACGACGCGACTGCGCGGCGTATGAGGGTAATTCTTCAGAGGGAGAATTTACTCCCTGCCGGAATTGATCCCTGGCAGATCTTCGACAAAGAACGCTGGACCACTACCGACTTTGAGCGTAATGTCAGATTCCAGCGCGCGCAGAGTGAAATGATAGTCCAACATCTTAAGGCGATTGACGGCATTGATGATGTCAAGCTGGAGATTGTGTGGCCCAAAAGAGAACTTTTTGCCTCTGATCAGAATCCGGTAAGCGCGTCGGTAACAATCATTCCGACGCCGGGAAGCGACATTACGCAGGACAGAAAAAAAATTGAGGGTATACAAAAACTGTTAAAAACTGCGATAGAAGGGCTGAAAGATGAAAATGTCACAATAACCGATAATTACGGAAACCAGCTTAATGATTTTGACGGATTAAAAGATTTTGACAAGCAAACCCTTACCGAGCGTCAGCAGAAATTCCTTATGACGCAGGAAAAAAATTACAGGGGACGCGTACTTACGGCCATTCAAAAAATATTTTCCGAGGATCGCGTAAGAGACCTTAACATAAAATTTGATATAGGTTTCAGTCAGGAATCATATACAAGAAAAGATATTATTCCCACCATTATTAAACCGCAGACTCCCGGTCTTTCCTATGACGACTCGGAAAGAACCATAGAAATTTTGATAGGAGAAAATACGGGCACTACAAAATGGAAAGGAACGGGATATAACCCCGAAGGACCTTCCGGAGTGGAGGGGCAGGCTCCTCCCGCTTTTAAGGATATGAGCAATCTTTACGGGGAGATGGAACAAAAAACAGAGACAAAAAACTATGTATGGGGCGAGCAAAATACCCAGGGGGAGAAAAGCCCTCAAATTGATCGCGTAACGGTCTCCGTAAACATAGACGGCGTATGGAAAAGAAAATTTGACGCAAAAAGAAATCCGATAATCTCGGCGGAAGGATCCATTGAAAGGGAATACATTCCGATTTCCGAAAAAGATTTGCGCGATGCCGAAGCGTTAATCCGTAACGCTATCGGTTATAATTCGGCAAGAGGGGATTCCGTTACCGTGACCAATATTCCATTTGATCGCTCTCAGGAATTCATGAAAGAGGACGAAGCGTATTTCAGAAAAAAACAAATGCAGCTTACAATAATTGTTTTTATCGCCGGTTTGACAATTATGTTATTTGGATTTATGCTGTTTAGGACGATCTCCCGCGAGATGGAAAGGCGCAGGAGGCTTGCTGAAGAAGAGCGGGCGCGCCGCGAACAGATGCTGCGTGAAAGCGCGATGGCCGAAGCGGAACAGGGAGAGGATGTCTCAATTTCCGTGGAGGAAAAAACAAGGATGCAGTTGATGGAAAGCGCCATCAATTTGGCAAAGGAGCATCCGGAAGACGCCGCCCAGCTTATCAGAACATGGATATTGGAGGAATAAACAATGGCAAAATCACCGTTAGCGCCCGGAGCCGTCGTAGGCGGCAGTTCCAAAAAGAAAAACGTAAAGGAATATTCTGGCCGGCAAAAGGCGGCTATATTTCTTGTAACGATAGGTTCGGAAATCTCCGCGGAAATTTTTAAGTTCCTGCGCGAAGATGAAATTGAAACACTCACCTTTGAAATCGCGCGGTTAGAAACAATCGACGCCGAGCAGAAGGACGCCATCCTGCAGGAATTCCAGGAACTGATGATGGCGAACCAGTTCATCTCCACGGGCGGTATTGACTACGCCAGGGAGCTTTTGGAAAAATCACTTGGAAGCCAGAAAGCAATCGATATTATTAACCGCTTAACATCGAGCTTACAGGTGCGCCCGTTCGACTTTATCCGCCGAACTGACCCCGCGCACCTGTTAAACTTCATACAGCAGGAACATCCGCAGACAATCGCCCTTATTCTGGCGTATTTGGAGCCTAACAAGGCTTCCATCATTCTGCAAAACCTGCCGCATGAGGTACAGAGCGACGTTGCGCGGCGTATCGCGACAATGGACAGAACAAGTCCTGAAGTGTTACGCGAAGTTGAACGCGTCCTTGAAAAGAAACTTTCATCGCTGTCAAGCGAAGACTACACCGCGGCGGGAGGCGTTGAGAGTATCGTAGAAATATTGAACCTTGTTGACCGCGCTTCTGAAAAGCAGATTATCGAAGCGTTGGAAGACGAAGACCCGGAACTTGCCGAAGAGATCAAGAAAAGAATGTTCGTATTCGAAGACATCGTTATGCTCGATGACCGCGCCATTCAGAAGGTTATGCGCGAAGTGGACTCACAGGAACTCGCGAAAGCGCTTAAATCCGTTGACTCGGAAGTTCAGGACAAGATATTCAAGAATATGTCAAAACGCGCGGCCAGCATGCTCAAGGAAGACATGGAGTACATGGGGCCGGTACGCTTGAAAGACGTTGAAGAAGCGCAGCAAAAGATAGTATCCATTATCCGCCACCTTGAGGATACCGGTGAAATCGTAGTCGCCCGCGCCGGAGAGGATGAGCTTGTTGTATAACACTTCGTGTTATACAACAAACTTTAGGAGTTTTCCTTCGGAAAACTCCAAGATTATATTGAGAAGGGGATAACCTGATGTTAAAGGCTGTTTTCAGACCGAATGAACTGGTAACGCTTCCTGAAAAGATCGTTATTGATTCTCCTACTTCCTATCCTGAAATTACTCATTTGTCCGCTAAAGAGGATAACGTGGATGACATTGAAGCCGTAGAAGAGTATTCAGGACCTACCGCGGATGAACTGCGGCGCGAAGCTGAAATGTTCAAAACCAGATGGGAAGAAGAAAAAGAACGGATGATTTCTTCGGCAAAAGAAGAGGCTGATAACATTGTGCAGGACGCGCAGAAGGCGGCCTTTGCGGAAGTTAAAAGGCAGACTGATGAAGCTCAGGTTTTAAAACAGCAGGCGGAAGAAGAGGCGGAGCGCATAATAGCGGACGCGCAAGAAAAGGCAAACGATATTGAAGCCGAGGTAAGGAAGTCTCTGGAGAATGAACGCAGGGAGGCGAAAGAACAGGGAAAGACTGAGGGCAAAGAAGACGGATTTGCCGAAGGAAAAGCGGAAGTGGACCGCCTTATTGAAAGAACCCAGGTAGTGCTTGAACGCGCCCAGGACAAGAGGGCGGATATTTTAAGCGATACCGAAAAAGAAATTATTTATTTGGTGCTTCTTATTACGCGAAAAGTTATCAAAGTTATCTCTGAAAATCAGCGTGATGTGATAATTTCCAATGTGGTCGAAGCCCTGCGTAAAGTTAAGGCTAAGGGAAATATCACAATTAAGGTTAATCTTGCGGATCTTAAACTTGCCACCGAACACAAGCAGGATTTTATCGCCCTTATGGAAGGCGTAAAAACAATTAATATAGTCGAAGACAGTTCCGTAGACAAGGGCGGCTGTATAATAGAAACTGATTTTGGCGAAATAGACGCGCGAATCGCAAGCCAGCTTGCGGAACTGGAAAACAGGATACTGGAAATTTCACCGATAAGGGAAACAAATACCGATCATTTGCCATCCCCTGTAATAAGGTCCGCCAGGCTTAATACGGAGCTTGCCGCGTCTTCCGCGATAATGGACGCGCTTAATAAATCAGAAAAAGAAAATACGGCCGTTGATTCCGCTTCCGGTTCAAATTCCGATTCCGATTCTGAAGAACCTGAACTTTCAACAGGCGCGAGCGCGGCTCTTACCGCGTCCGCCGCGTTAGCCGCTCTTGCGACAATGGCGACAAAAGGCAAAAGAGAAGTGGACAAGAGAATTACAAGCGGATTGGATCAAATAACCAGAAGGAAAACTGATACTTTGACTCCGTAATAATTTTTGGAGTCAGGCTTTTGGAGGGGGGCCATGCATACAAATACAGTTGAAGAAAATATTTTTGAAAAATACCTTGAATGCGCGGATCGCACAGATCCGATAAAATGCGTCGGTAAAGTAATAAAAGTAGAAGGATTATTAATAGAAAGCCACGGTCCTCAGGCTATTATAGGCGAGATATGCAGAATTGTCGCTCCAAAAGGCAGGGGCAGCATTAAAGCCGAAGTTGTAGGCTTAAGATATGAAATTGTTCAGCTGATGGCCTATGAGGAAACGGACGGAATTGAAGTAGGGGACAGGGTAATCGCCCTTGGCAGCCGTCTTGAAGTGCCCGTTTCAGACAAGCTTTTAGGGCGCGTTATAGACGCTCTTGGAAACCCCATAGACAACAAGGGCGATATTGCGTCCGTCTGTTCGTATCCCGCGCTTGCAAGCGCCCCTGATCCGCTGAAAAGGAGACGGATTACAGAGCGCATAACAACCGGCGTGCGCGCCATTGACGGTCTTCTTGCGGTTGGCAAGGGCCAAAGGCTTGGCATTTTTTCCGGCTCAGGAGTGGGAAAGTCCACCCTTCTTGGAATGATTGCGCGTAACACTTCCGCCGATGTAAACGTGGTCGCCCTAATCGGTGAGCGCGGGCGTGAAGTGAACGAATTTATAGAATACGATCTGGGTCCCGAGGGACTTAAACGCAGCGTACTGATTGTCACCCCATCCAATTCCCCCCCTCTTGCCCGTCTTCGCGGAGCCTATGTGGCGACCGCCGTGGCGGAATATTTCCGCGATCAGGGAAATGACGTTATGCTTTTGTTTGACTCCGTTACGCGATTTGCCCGCGCCATGAGGGAAATAGGGCTTGCCGCAGGGGAGCCTCCCGCGCAAAGGGGCTTTCCTCCCAGCATGTTTGATTCAATGCCGAAACTTCTTGAAAGATCGGGCACTTCCGACAAGGGAAGCATAACGGGTATTTATACCGTTCTTGTAGACGGCGATGATATGGACGAACCTGTCGCGGATACGGTACGCGGCATTCTGGACGGGCATATTGTTCTTTCAAGGAATCTTGCGCACGCTTATCATTATCCCGCTATTGACATATTGCCGAGCATTTCCCGTCTGTCGCCGAAAGTATCGGGGCCCGCGACCAGAAAAGCGGCGGGCGTTATCCGCAAAAATATGGCGTCTTACGCCGCCGCCGAAGACCTTATCAATGTAGGCGCCTATCATCAGGGTTCAAATCCCGAGATTGACGAGGCAATCGCAAAACACGGCCCCATTGAAGCTTTTCTTATTCAGGAGGTGGACGAACCTACGTCTTTGGAAGAAACTCTTACCGCCATGTCAAAAATTGCCGGCGTTACAATCCCGCTTGAAGAAATGACCGATACAAATAAGATGCTTGTTAAGATAGTGAATCAAAAAACAAAAGACGATACGCCTAAAATCGCGGTTAAGCCGGTTAATACGGAAGATACCAAAATGGCGCTTAACAGCGTTGCGTCTTTATTTTCTTCGATGCCTGAGATTAATATTTTGGACGGTAACGACTGATGAAAAGATTTACTTTCAGACTGGAAAAGGTTCTGCAATTAAGAAAATTTAAGGAGGATGAATGTAAACTCGCGCTTGGGCAGGCGATTAGTATTCTTAATAAGATAGAAAACGATATAAAGATAACGGCCGCAAAACACCACAACGCCTCAGAGCAACGTTTTAATGACGCGCAAAATATGCTGTCGTGGGACAATTACATTCTGCGTCTTGAACAGGAGGCGGAAAGACTTGAAAAACAGGCGGCGCAGGCTGAAATTGTCGTGGAGCAAAAACGCGCCCTGTACATAGAAGCGCAAAAAGATTTAAAAGCGATTGAAAAATTAAAAGAAAAGCAAAAGAAAGAGTACCGCAAGGATATGATGGACTTACAAATGTTGGAAAACGACGATCTGACCGCGGCAAGAAATAAATTATTGCAAAAAATTTCACACAAAGATCACAAAGGGACCCCTCCCCCCCTCCCCAATTACCCGCTTTGTGATTACTTACCCTTTGTGGTCTTTGTATGAGGTTTTTTGCGGTTCAATTGCGCTTTCTAACTTAAAAGGTTTATTCGCAAAATTTTCACACGAAGGTCACGAAGGTATAAAGATCACAAAGGATTCTCTGCGTTCTCCGCGTTTTCTGCGCCTCTGAATGAATCTTCTCGGATATAATTATTCACAAAGACCTCTCGCAAAGGCGCAAAGTTGTTGTACGCAAGTTGATCGTGATAGTTCTTGAATCAGGGGTGAAGTGACACCTGACACCGTTATATACTTGCAATACGACCAACAATAGCGCCGATAATTATTAACATAATCATTCCTATCATTCCTTCAATCCATACTATATTTTTTGCATCATCTTCTCTTAGCTTTTTTGTTGTTGGCAAATTACAAAAAACAGATGTACTGACTATAAAAGAAATAAAATATCTTGTAAACCAATACAGTACCTTTTTTCTTAAGCTAGTTCCTTCAAGCTTATTAATTTTCAGATATATGAAATTCTGTACATTTTTCTTGTCCCTTTTCAAATAAATAAACATAAATACAACACATACAATTAATGACAACACAAGCGGAATATATATGTTTAGGAATTTTTCAAATGATATATAAAAAAGGATAGTTTTTAACAATTTTTTGAACGGTTTGTTAAAATTGTTTTGGTAATGCCACTCCCATTTTATGAACTGTATTTTTGCGTCTTTTTCACCGCGTTTGTCATAACCGCTTTTTATATTATAAATAAGATGTTTAAATTTTTGTAAATTTTCTTTACTCATTTCTTTATAAGGATTAGTAATAGCAATATGTTCTATTGATTGAGGACTATGGACTACTCTTTGTGTAACCAAACCAATACTGTTTATCAAACGGTCGTAGTCAATAAAAATATCCTGATGAAAATCCAACTGCCAAAGATTATATAAAATAATAGTTGTATCAATATCTTCAAGAGTTACAGTTCCAAATACGCTTGTATTATAAAAATTTATAGAATGCATATTGTTCGGGTCTCCAATACTATTCATTTGGCGTATTGTAAGATGTCCAGTAAAAGTGCAATCCGCAAACCCTATACTTTTTTCTAAATGATTATTTTGCATAGTCAATATGCCAAAATTAGCATCATTGAAATCAAGAGAATTTAAACTGTTGCCATAAAAGACGGAACGTAGATTAAAATCAGAAACATTAATTTCCATCA
>Ga0268262_10000787_pt1 | contig 41216 bp, 34 predicted proteins | sample TergutNc150P3_FD_190354 | JGI IMG/M metagenome (GOLD analysis project Ga0268262, IMG submission 190354) | Nasutitermes corniger P3 segment gut microbial community from laboratory colony in Florida, USA - Nc150 P3 (SPAdes) (version 2) | ecosystem: Host-associated > Arthropoda: Insects >...
GGGGGGGGGGGGGGGGGGGGGGGGGGGGGGGGGGGTCGTAGTACTATATGGAATGCCTCTATTTGCGTCACAAACTACCCTAGAATCGCTTATCTCGGCTTGGGGATAGATTTTTGACATCTTGGAAAAATAAAGGACTAATTCGGCTTGTTTGGCTAGTGGGGAAAAATCACTTAGGGAGCTTGCACCGCAAACCCTGCCAAAAATTGTTTTACCGCCAAAAGCCATATAAAGGTAAATATATAAATTTTTTTGAGGAAAGGGAAGAAAAAGCAAGAGAAATCCCCAAAATCAGCAAAAACCGCCGATTTAAATCCCATCCCGTGTCAAGCCATTTAAGTCTCTATCCCAAGAGCTATAGATAGAGCATTATTGTTCGCCTCTTTTCATAAAATATCCTGAAACAAAAGATTTTCTTCTGACTCTTTATTTAAGCGAGCGGCATTTGCCTTAATGATGTCAATATCGCGTTTCGCACGTTTTTTTCTCTCTAATAAATCGTTGGAAATAATAGGCGTGATGATTACTTCCAATTCATCGTAATCAAGAAAAGAATTCGGCAAGTGAACGAAATTTTGCACTTTTTTGCTTTTTAAAGTTTGTTTTAAACACTCCATAACGTTATAATATAGTAAATTAAAAATTTAGTTTGTATATTCTCCCTAGCCTATGAAAAACCTAACCCCATCGCCTTTTGAATTGAAAAAACGCGACATATTAAACGAACTTCGCGCTTCAAAAAAGGAAATTCTAGACTTGACAATTTCCTCTCCAATGCAGATAGGGCTTGCTTTTGATATTGCAGAGGATTTGCATTATTTGGCAGAAAATCCTAAATGGCAGTTTTGCGCTCCCGATGCTTGCGGACAATTATATGCTAGAGCAGCCATAGCAAAATATGCGGGGAATGATTGCGATGATGTATTTGTCACTTCCAGCACATCGGAGGCTTATTCCGCTTTGTTTCGCGTTTTTTGCGAAAAGGGAGATTTTATTCTAACACCAAATCCTGGTTATCCCTTGATAGATACAATAGCGGAACTGGATGGCTTAAACACACATCCTTATTTTTTGAAACCAGATTTTGATAAAAATATTTGGGAAATAGATTTAGATTCCTTGGATTCAATTCCGCCAAATGCGAAAATATTTTTGCTAATCGTTCCGCACAACCCCACAGGACACACTCCAACAAAACAAGAATTTGAACACATATTGCAATTCTGCGAAAAAAACAATTTAGCTCTAATAATAGATGCGGTATTCAACGCATATGGCTTAAAAAACAATTTTCAACTAAATGCCAAAATCCCTATTTTCACCCTAGACGGTTTGAGCAAATCTGCGGGGCTTCCGCATATAAAGGTTGCTTGGATAAATGCTGTTGTGCCGGAGAAGCAAAAACGGCATATTTACGATTCTTTGGAGTATGTTTTGGATTCGCAGTTGAATTGCTCATATTTAAGCCAGGCGTTGTGCGCACGGGTTTTGCCTCGAGTGGGTGAATTTCAGGAAAAAGTCAGGGAGAGGTTAAAAAAGAACCGAGGTTTCTTGTTTGATTGCTTTTCAAAAATGGGCGCGAAAATTATTCCTTCTGTGGGCGGATGGTATCAGAGTTTTTATTTTCCAAACGCAGATGACGAAGAACTCTGCCTAAGGCTTTTAAAAGACAGGCAAATTCTCACCCATCCCGGCTTTCTCTTTGACTTTGAAGATAGCTGGCTGGTTGGTAGTTTTCTATATTCATAGTCCCACATTATGGACATTATAGCGAAAGTGGCGGAATAAGTATACCGCCACAATTGTTGGAGAAAACGGATTATGGACATTATAGCGAAAGTGGCGGAACTGGCAGACGCACTAGGCTTAGAACCTAGCACCGCAAGGTATGGGGGTTCAACTCCCCCCTTTCGCATTACATTTTTTACTAGGAGAATACCTTGGCTGTAAACATTCAAAGCAACGTGATAAAAACGGACGACAACCACCGTTCAGTTGAATTTACAATTTCCTCTGACGAAATGAAAAAGCTTTTTGAGAAAAATCTTGGCGAGTTTCGAAAGCAGGTATCTATGAAAGGCTTTCGCCCCGGGCAGGTTCCAAAGAACCTTTTTGTGTCCCGTTTTGGCGATGAAGTTTGGCGAGAAACTGTAGGCAAAATAGTGGATAGCGACTTGAAAAACGAGTTTGAAAAAATAGTTGAAACTTGGAGAACAGACGAAAAGCTTGAAATAGCGGCTCCGGCAGAGCCTGGGGAAATTTCGGCAGAACTCGGTCAAGACTTGGTTTATAAACTTAGCATTTCGCTTAACAAGCCCATTGAGGTTCAAGGCTATAAAGATCTTGGAATTAGCGTTCCTGCTTCTGTGGTTGCAGAAGAGGAAATAAACGATGTAATTAAAGAGGTGCGTGAAAGACTTGCCAAAGGAGCAGAATCGCCGCCTACGGATGAAGAGTTTTATTCCATAGTCGGGGCAAAAGACGAGGCAGATTTAAAGTCAAGAGTTACAGATGATATTTTGAGAAGCAAAAAACAAAAAGCCATGCAAATTGCGCTTAAAGAGGCTTTTGACCGCTTAATAGAAAAAAATCCATTCCCTGTTTTGGAAGAACAAATAAAATATGCGGCAATGCGCAATGTGCAGCGGCATCATCAGCTCCACCACCACGACCATAGCCATGACCATAGCCACGAAGAAGATGGGGAAGAAATAAACGTTTCCGAAGAACAGTTAAAGGAAATGCGCCCTGAGATTATTCGGGCAATTCAAGAAGACCGTATTTTGCGTTTCATAGTTGAGCAAGAAGGCTTAAAACCAACGCAGGCACAGGTTGATGCTAGAGTAGAGGAAATTGCATATTCGGCGGGGATGCCTTTTGCATCCGTTAAAGACACTATGCGCAAAACAGGGCAAATAAACAGAATTCGCGAAACTCTGAAATTAGAGCTTGCGCAAAATTTGTTGATAGGAGAAACATTAACGGAGAAAACATGATTATCCCACACATATTTGAAGACACAGGCAGAGGCGAGCGGACTTTTGACATATATTCCCGCTTACTGAAAGAGCGCATAATTTTTTTGGGTGCGCCCATAAACGATGAAGTTGCCAATGTTATAATGGCGCAGCTCATTTATTTGGAATATGAAAATCCGCAAAAAGACGTGACCATTTACATAAACAGCCCTGGAGGCTATATTTCCAGCGGTCTTGCCATTTACGATACCATTCAGCATATTCGCTCCGAGGTGGTAACCATTTGCATTGGCGAGGCTTCTTCAATGGCTGCAATTATACTTGCTGCCGGAACCAAGGGAAAGAGGTTTGCCCTCCCGCATTCGCGCATAATGCTGCACCAGCCGCAGGGTTATGCAAAGGGTCAAAGCTCCGACATTCAAATTCACGCAAGGGAAGTGATAAACACCCGTGATAAGCTAAATGAAATAGTGGCAAAGCATACAGGGAAAAATTCCGAAGAGATAAAGAAAAAAACCGATCGCGATTTTTACCTTACCCCGCAGGAAGCCTTGGAGTTTGGCATAATAGATGAAGTATTTAAACCTAAAGAGAAAACCAAAAAGTGAAACAAAAAAAATCACCGTCTTGCAATTTTTGTGGAACCGCCATAGAAGAAGTGGATAGACTGCTTACAGGTCCAGATGGTGCGGCTATATGCAATAAGTGCATTCAAACTTGCTACAACTTGATTTTATCTGGTAAAAGCGAAAAGCAAGCTCAAAGCGAGCAAGTCGAAACTCATTTGCCTGCTCCATCTGAATTAAAAAAGCATTTGGATAAATTTGTCATTGGGCAAGATAATGCTAAAATTGCGCTTTGCGTAGCGGTATATAACCATTACAAAAGGCTTTACTCAGAAAGCGCAAAGAAATTTTCAAACGATGTTGAAATAGATAAATCCAATGTTTTGTTTGTTGGTCCCACAGGTTCTGGCAAAACGCTACTCGCTCAAACCCTTGCTCGTTTTTTGAAAGTTCCATTCACCATAGCAGATGCCACTGTTTTAACAGAAGTTGGATACGTTGGCGAAGATGTGGATAGCATTCTGGTTAGGCTTTTCCAAGCTGCGGAATACAATGTTCAAGCAGCGGAGAAAGGTATTGTTTTTGTGGACGAAATTGATAAAATCGCCCGCAAATCTGCCAACCCTTCAATCACAAGAGATGTGTCTGGCGAAGGTGTTCAGCAGGGCTTGCTTAAAATTTTAGAAGGAACCATTGCCGCCATTCCACCCAAGGGCGGTCGCAAGCATCCAGAGCAGCCTTTGGTTCACATAAATACCCGCAACATTTTGTTTATATGCGGTGGTGCTTTTGAAACTTTGGATAAGGTTATTTCAAAGCGCGTGAATTCCGGCGGAGGAATGGGTTTTGGCGCAGAGGTGGTATCTAAAAATGAAACCAAAATTGGAGAAATACTCAGCAAATGCGAACCAGAAGATTTAATAGGCTTTGGATTGCTTCCAGAACTAGTTGGCAGATTGCCGGTTATAGTTAGTTTAGACGAGCTGGATGAGGTCGCGCTTTTGAGCATTTTAACCGAACCGCAGAACTCCTTAGTAAAACAATACACCAAACTCTTTGCAATGGACGGAATAGAACTTTCCTTTACCAAAGATGCTTTTGATGCAATAGTAAAAAAAACCGTTGAGCAAAAAACGGGAGCGCGCGGGCTTCGCTCGGTTATGGAAAAAATATTGATGCCTTATATGTTTGAAGTTTCGAAATATCGCCAGCAGGCTGTTTTAAAAATAGACTCCAGCATTGTTGAAGCAGCAATAACAAAAAGCAAGAGGTAAATTTTGGCAAAAGAAAAACCCGAAACCGTTATGAACAAGGAAGATGCTCAATTTCCCCAGCCGGATTTTGAAAAAGCATTCCCTGTTGTGCCTTTGCAAAAATTCGTTATGTTCCCCAGAATGGGAACGCGGCTTTCGTTTGACAGGCAAATAACTTTAAATGCGCTAAGGCACATAGACGATTCAAAAGGTTTTGTCGTTTGCCTCTTGCAAAAAAACAGAGACGTGGAAGTTCCGGGGGAAGACGAATTATATAAAGTTGGTATTTTAGCTTATGTAAAAGGAGTTTCTGGAACGCCCAACAATTTGCTTTTGGTGAATTTGTTCGGTGTTTTGCCAGTGGATATAGATCAAATGTCCTTTAACGACAAAGACAACGACAAATATTTCAGCGCCACTGCAAAACCTCGCTTTTTGGATTTTAAAGACAAAAAACTTTCAAAGGCTCTTGCGGAAAATATGCTAGGTTCAATGGAGCAATATGTAAAAACCCAGCATAATTTGCCAGACAATCTTAGAGATATTTTAAAAGGAATGCCACCAGAAGAACGCTGCCTTATAGCGCACAGTTTTTTAAAACTTTCAGACGATGAGCATCAAAGCATTTTGGAAAGTGCCTGCCTTGAAGAGATGTATGCAAAAATAGATTTGGCTATAAACACCGCTCTTGAAGTTCACAGGATAATATCTTTGAACAGGCAGCAGGTGGAAATAAAAATGCAGCGTTCGCAACGAGAATATATGTTGCAGGAACAAATTTCCCAACTTCAAAAGGAATTAGACGAAATAAACTCAAACGAACAGGACAACGAAAATTTTTCAAAAAAAGCACGCGAACAAAAATTCCCACCGGCAATCAAAGAAAAATTTGACGAAGAAATGGCACGCCTAAAACTTTTGAACCCGATGAACCCCGAATACACCGTGGTTCGCAACTATATAGACTGGCTGCTAGCTCTTCCCTTTGGCATTTACACAGAAGATGTTTTGGATATAAAAAGAGCAACAGCGAGCCTTGATTCCAAACATTTTGGCTTGGAAAAAGTAAAGGAAAGAATTTTGGAACACATTGCCGTTTTGCAAATGGCAGAAAAATTAAAGAACAAAGATGTAAAAAGCCCCATTCTGTGTTTGGTGGGTCCCCCCGGGGTGGGCAAAACAACCCTTGCCATGTCCATAGCAAATGCCATGAACAGAAACCTTGCCAGAATTTCGCTTGGCGGAGTTCACGACGATGCAGAAATTCGCGGACATCGCCGCACATACATAGGCTCAATGCCTGGGCGCATTGTGCAGGCTCTTCGCAAGGCAAAAAGCATGAACCCTTTGATTTTGCTGGACGAGATAGACAAAATGTCCAGAGATTTTAGGGGCGACCCCGCGAGCGCGATTTTGGAAGTTTTGGATCCCGAAATAAACACCGAGTTCAACGACCATTTTATGGAAGTTGGCATAGACCTTTCCAGAGTATTTTTCGTAGCAACCGCAAACACCCCAGACGGCATTCCGGCAGCCTTGTACGACCGCATGGAAATAGTGCGCATACCCGGCTATTTGCATTTTGAAAAGGGACATATTGCAAAAGATTTTTTAATCCCAAAAATTTTAAAGCAAAATTCGCTCACCACAAAGCAATTCAAAGTTTCGGATTCAGCCATAAACGGAATTCTAAGGGAATACACGCGAGAGGCAGGTGTTAGGGAGTTGGAGAGAAAGCTGGAAACAATGGCGCGCAAACGGGCTATGGAATTGGTTTCAAAGAAAAAATTCACTCCGCAAATTGTGCAAAAGCAATTATCAACATATCTAGGAGTTCCAGATTTTGCAGGACCAAGGCTTATAGACGAAAAACGCGCTGGCATAACAACCGGCTTGGCGTGGACTCCCGTTGGCGGCGATGTTTTGCATATAGAATGTATTCTTTTGCCCGGCAAGGGAAAATTGCAACTTACGGGACACTTGGGCGATGTGATGAAGGAATCCGCTCAAATAGCCCTTTCCCTCGTTAGGGAACGTGCAAAAAAATACAAAATCCCAGAAGACAAATTCCGCAAAAGCGATGTTCACCTGCATTTTCCAGAAGGCGCAACTCCAAAAGACGGTCCTTCTGCGGGCATAGCAATAACAATAGCCATGCTCTCTGCTTTCACAGGTCACCTAATTTCGCCCTTCATAGCTTTCACAGGCGAAGTGAGCCTTATCGGTCGTCTTATCGCAATTGGCGGATTAAAAGAAAAATCTCTAGCCGCTTTGGACTCCGGCGTGAAAAAATTATTTTTGCCCAAAGACAACCAAAAGAATGTGGAAGATTTGCCAGACTTGGTTAAGAACGGGTTGGAAATAAATATGCACACGCATATTGACGAGGTTATTGAGCAGTTGTTTTAGGGAACAATAGTAGTATTTTCTATATTTATATTATGGAAAGTACTAAATACAGACAACCTCAGCCATGTGGAGCTTCCGCAGAAGAAATTTCTGCTTTCGCTGGGAAAATTGTAAAAGTACTGGATTTACAACCCGGTTCCGACCTTGAGCCTGTCATCAAACGCCTGAATGGGAAAATTGAATATTTACCGTTTACTGAAAGGGACTCAAAGCAGGCTTCTATTATCGTAGAGGAAGGTGGAGCGTTTACCATTCGGCTTATTCCTATTCTTTTTCCACTGCAAAAACGCATGTCAATAGCCCATGAATTGGGGCATTTATTTTTACACTCCCGTTATGGTGAGGTGGCACTTAAAGCCTATCACGATACCGAAGAAGAAGATGAATTAGTTGAAGAAGAAGCACATGAATTTGCCTGTGAATTCTTAATGCCCACAAAATTATTGCGCCAAGCTGCAAAACGCTTTGGTAACGATAGTATTAATGTAGCAGCACATTTCATGGTACCTGAACCTGTAGCTAGGCAAAGGATGGTGAATCTTGGCTGCTACTAAAACCAAATCAAGGCGACCATGGGACTGTGAAGATTCGGATCGTCATCCCAAACAACGTATTTTTTTAAGCATTGATACCATTGATTCCACTAAGCTTAAATCATCTTTAGCTGAAAAAGGTCACACTCCAGACGTATGGGCTGCAAGTTTTGCAGCTTTTTTACCTGAAGTTGTTGTAGTGTATCGAAAAAAACTTGTTGAGGCTATCAGCAAGCAGCATTGCCAAAGTACTTGTAGTAAACCATGTGAACTAGTGAAAGAAAGAATATCTCGCCCTACGGTAAATGTGTGGAAGTACATTGGCGACGAAGTTGTGCTTGTGGCAGAGCTTACTTGTAAACAATATCATGCTCCTCTGCATGTGATAGCTCTGGCAGAAACTATAAAGCAGTTTAATAGTGATTTTTCAGACAAACCTATTATGAAGGATCCAAACAACCTATTGCGTTTTAAAGGTACAGCTTGGGTTGCTGGCTTTCCAGTGGCTAACATTGAACTTGATCTACCAGGTCCGACCAAAGACAAAATGGTAAAAGATTTTTTGGGTCCATCAATTGATCTAGGGTTCAGGTTGGCTAAGTTTGCATCGGAAGATAGACTAATAATATCAGCTTCATTGGCACACTTGATTGCCAGTGCGCCAGCCATGAAAGAACCAATTACATATATGAATGAAAAAACGCATCATTTGCCTCTTTGTTTTGGCGGATTGGTGGAAGCCAAAGGTATCAAAGACGGCAAACATCCATTGATCTGGTACTCGGTCAATGAGACCGCAGAAAGTAAATTATGTAGGGTAGAAAATAGTGACCTACTAGCCTTTTTAAAAGAAGGTACTTTCAAAAATATGGCTCTTCCATTCATTCTTGATGACCGCGATGTAGATTCAAGTTATGATAAAGATTATAAAAAAGCAATTGAAGCACAGAAAAAAATACCTGGCTCTATTTTTTATCCAAAAGGGAAATCGCAAATCACGTTTTCTACAAAAAAAGGTGCTGCAAATAATTCAAATATTGATACCAAGAAAATAGTTAAACGAATTTCTCGCTTAAATTCTAATAAAAAATAATTCCCTAATAAAACCGAAACCTATGTATTTTTTACTATATTATCACCAATTATGACTTTAGGCAATAAAATGGCATTTGGCAAATTTAAAGAGCCTCTAGCGAAGCCCTTTGGCTTACGGTAGAAGCTCCCTTGCACACGCATATTGACGAGGTTATTGAGAAGCTGTTTTAGAAATTTACCATTCTATTTTTTCTTTTCCTAATATTTTATTTGCATACAAGAAATTATTATGATCTCTATTACAAAATTTATTACCATATGCAGTAGGGTGGTAAGCTTCTAATATATAATTTTTTTTATCTTCGGCAGAAATTCCCTCTATATCTTTTTCACTACTCACTTCTTTAGGTTTACAGATATATTTTTTGAACTTCTTTGCGTCTCCTCCCCATAGCATCCAAATACAAGGATGGTTTTCGGAGATATATTCTATTACTTTTTTCGTAAAATTTTCCCATTCCCCTAAATGGGAACGCTTCTTACCTATTTCTACGGTTAAAGCGGTATTTAACAAAAAAACTCCGCTATCTCTCCAATGTTTAAGAGTTTGCCAATTTTTCACACTTGAAGTCGCCAAGCCAAGTTCTTTCTCTTTCTCAATCTCTTCTTTTATTACAATTAGACTTTCTCGCCCTTTTAGCTTATAATCAGTATCGGGAGGAACAGCAAAGGCATATCCCGTAGCTTTTCCTTTTGTATGATATGGGTCTTGTCCAAGGATTACCACTTTAATCTTGCTGATAGGCATTTCAAAAACATTAAAAATATCTTCTTCTTCCTCGGGTTGATATTGAGTTTTAGGAAATTTTTTTAATATTTCCTTCCGTATTTTCTTCCATATTTCATCCCCATTTTTTCCAGGAAATTTTTTCTCCAACATATCCTTCCAGTTTTCATCTAAATATGACATAAAATCTCCTTCATTCTATGAATTCCGTCTTAAAGATAGAAAAATTTATACCTTAACCCTAAACAAAGGAGACCCAACATGCCCAATCTAAAACACGAAACGCACGAAAATTGGTACAGAGATGTTCCAAAAATGAAATGCCTAATCCTCGGCAGTTTTCCGCCGAACAAGATAAGATGGGATTATCCCTTTTATTACCCAAACTCCACAAACCGCTTTTGGAGCATATTAGCTAAAATAGCGAAAAAGCCTTTGGTGCATAATAAAGGCGAAGAAGCTGTTGAAGAGAGATATGAGATAATGCGCCTTTTAAATGTGGGTATTCAAAATATAGGTTTGGAGATTGAAAGGAAAGATAATAGCGCAGATGATAGTAAAATTAAAATAAAAAAATTCCAAGATATTCTCTCCATAATAAAAAAGCACAAGGAGCTTGAAAAAATTTTATTGCCGGGATATTCTGCCCCTAGTAGCACAACAAGAGCTTTTTTAAAATATTTGGACTATGAAAATATTCTTTATGAAATTAAAGTCATTAAAGCGAATGTGGAATTTTCTATAAATGTTTTTGACAGAAAAATTAAGTGCGTTATTTTGAATTCAACCTCAAGAGCGGCGGCTGGTATTTCGGAAGAGGAATTGTTAAAGCAATTTAAGAGGCATTTAGTTTGAGATTGAACTACCGGGAGGGCAAAACGTGCTCAATTCGTAACCTGTTATACATGTTGTTGCTGTTAGAGGTACCTCTTGACAACGCCTTGGCTCTGCAATTTCAACGCAATATTTTGTGGATACCGCAGAAGAACTGCTTACAACGGCGGTGGAACTGCTCGATGACGGCATTTCATAAACTGTGCAAGAACAAAATAGCACGGCACAAAGCGTTAAAAGGGCTAGTTTTTCCATTTCAAGCGATAAATATAGTAAATATTGGCACGTTTTTTGCATTTTAAGCCTTGTGATTCGCTTTTTTATACTTTTAACGATTATTGCGGTTAAAACAGCCCTTTCAGCGCAGGCTACTGTTGCTTTGAAAGCTCAGGCCTCGGTTGAACCCGGCGTTATCCGTTTGGGGGAAATAGCGGAAATTAAGGGCGAAAAGGCTTTTGTAGATAAAATTTCGGCTTTGGAGGTGGGTAAAGTTGATGTCCCTGGGCGAAAAACTAGGGTTACGGAGAGTGCCTTGAAGAATTTTTTCATTAAATCGGTTGCCAGCAGCCAAGATATAGATTTTAACGGAGCAAAATTTTGCGATGTGGTTGCCCGTTCTGGGCTGGTATCCTCAGATTCTTTGAAAAGTCTTTTGCTTAGGGAAGTTCGTTCGCGAATGCCGGCAAATTTGAAAGAAGGCAAAGATTGGAATTTTGAAACTCAAAAAGTGCCAAGCAATATAGCTGCGCCGGAGCGTGGTGGGAAAATTTTAGTTAGTCTTTCTCCGCAATTTTCGGGAATTGGTCAAGAAATGGCAACCGTGCAGGTTTTTAACGATAATAAGGTAATTGCCAAATATAGCATTCCTTTTACTGTACGGCGCTTTGAATATGTTGCAGAAATGAAAAATGGCATTCACAAAGGTGAAATTATTGAGGAGCAGGATTTTAAGATGGTGTGGCAAGAAACAACTTTTCAAAAGAGGAAAATCATAAAAGTTGCTGGAGAAGCCATTGGCAGAACCGCGATACGCACGTTAAAAGCGGGCGAAGCTCTGGTGGATAATGCTTTAAGCACTCCTTATGCGGTTAAGGCAGGCGATGCTGTTAAGCTCTTTGCAAAATTTGGCGAGGCTGTTGTTCAAACAAATGCCATTGCACAAAAAAATGCGTTTAAGGGGCAAACAATCTCGGTTAGAAACGTAGATACTGGCAAGGATATTATGGCTACGGTTTCTGGCTCTGGCGAGGCTTGGGTTAATTGACTTTTCCGTGCTTTCTGAACAGGTGTTTGTAAAAAGTTCCAAAACCTCTTGTCAAACGACGGCGCTCTTCCTTATCAAAAAGGGCTAATTGAAATTGCTTAATTAAATATTTTGGGCGCAAATAAAATTCCCTGCGAGCGCGGTCGCAAAAATCAACCAAGTCTTGAGACGAAAGACCTGGGCGGCTGATGGTTGTGCGGTGATAACCGTCTTTATCCAGCCATTGACCGTAATCGTTGCTGGTTAAGGCTCCGCTTTGCAAGGCTTCTTTGTATGCGGTGGTTCCTGGGTATGCCATAATGGGGTAAAATTGCGCGGTGTTTGGGGAGAGTTTTTTTGCGTATTTAAGGGTGTCTTCCAGAGTTTCTTTTGTGTCGCCCACATTGCCAACCATAAAACAGCCGTGCACAAAAATCCCAGCTTTTTTTGCGTTTTGCATAAATGGCATCGCCTCGCTTTGCTTCAAGCCTTTTCTAACGCTGTTTAAAACATCTGCGTTTGCAGATTCAAAACCAACGCACATTTCACGGCAGCCAGCTTGCTTCATCAATAAGAGCAAATCTGCTGGAACATCTGCTCTTGCATTGCAACTCCATATTATTTTGAGTTTCCTGTTCAAAATTTCTGTGCATATAGCCTTTACATTTTCTTTGTCTGCTGTGAAAGTATCGTCTTCAAAAAACACTTCGCCCAAGTCATTGAAGTTTTCTTTTATGTATTCAAGTTCATCCACAACATCTTTGGGTTCCCGTTTGCGATAAGCATGACCGTTCATAGTTTGCGGCAAAACACAGTATGTGCAGCGGTAAGGGCAGCCTCTGCCTGCGAGAATAACCACGAGAGGGTTTAAGTTTGCGCCGTAAAAATATTTTTTATAACAGGAGTAAAGGTGTTTGCGATAAATTTTGCTAACCCAGGGAAGCTCAGTTAAATTTTGAATTTTCTGCGATTCTGGTTGAAAGTCTGTTGTTCCATCTTCTTTTTTCCACGCAAGTCCGGCAATTTCGGATATTTTTTTTACTCCATCTCCGCGTAAGTATCTTATCAGGTTTCTTATGGTGTAATCCGCTTCGCCTATTATGCAAAAATCGAGCGAACTTTCCAAATTCATAGTCTCCAACGGTTCGGCACTTACGTGGGTTCCCATAAGGGCAACGGGCTTTTGCAAATTTTCTTTGACGGCTCGCACAAATTGCAAATCGTTTATTATGCTTGGGGTAGAGGTTTCGCAAACAACAAAATCTGCTTCATAGTCTTTTATTTTTTTTAATGTATCTTCTTTATCCAAATCCATAGCCGGAGCATCCAGCAATAAAACTTCATTGCCATCGGCTTCTGCAACTCCAGCCGCATAAGAAAGAAACATGGGCCAATAGAGCGTTCCCGACTTCGCAACGCCTGGACTGCGAGATTCCCTGCTGAACTTTGGGAAATATGGCGGGTTTATGAATGCAACTTTCACGGGGAGTAATTTAGTAATTAAAATCTGATAATTTCACAACAATCATATCGGGCAGTTTTTTAACATATCCTACGTTTGGATAAGATGGCATAAAATTGGTTTCATAGATAGCTTTTTCAAGTTGCTCATCATTTGGCGCGTTAAAATTAATGCCCAAACAGCGCATAAAATCCAGTTTTCGTTCCACCGCTTCGCGGGCATCTTTGCCCCATTCAAAAAAAGAATGGCCTATAACCTCTCCTTGTATAAAATTTGCATGGAATTTTTCAGCAATCTTGTATTTTCCTATAATTGCAATAGGCAAATTTTCATTGCCAATTATATTGCGAATTTCATAAGCCAAGCGAACATCTTCGTTGTATCTCAACTGGTCTGAATAAAACAATTGGGCTGTTATTTGCGCTTGATATGCGGCGGTGAATAGAGCTAAACATATAATGGCAATACGAAATTTATTAGAGCAGTTTTTAATGAGAAAGAAAAACATAAAAGCAAAGGCGAGTGGCAAAACATATATTGCTCTTATTGGCGGCATATTGCCGCCCAAAATCGCCAAGAACATAATGCTAAGAGGAACACATATAGCAGCAATAATATATAGATGGTTTTTGTGTGCAATGGTTATGCATTTGATAATAAAGAGCAATGCTAATGGCAATAGTAGAATATTTCCGAAAATTTTTGAAATATTGGCTATGTCTTTTGCAGCTTCTATGCCAGAACGAGAGTGTGAGGCTATTATTGAATTTGTAATATCTTGTACTTGCGGAATGCTTCCTATTGTAAGTGTATAGGCAAATAATAAAATGCGGAGAATATTTTCCTTAATGCTTGTATGTCCCCATTTATTCATATCATTGAGATATTGTACTTTTTCCACCATATAAAAAATGACAGCGTAGGCAATTATGGCACAGACAAACATTGCGAAAATTTTTAAACATAAATTGCGATAGATTTTTTGTTCATAATCAGATGTTTCCATAAAAAGCATAAAGCAAATAAATACGCCACAGCAAAAAAACGGAACCATTGCTTGATATACGGAAGTCATAAAAATGAGTGACAAAAAAGCAAAAATTATTTTACTTTTTTTATTGTCTATAAAACCTTTAAACATAATATATATTGTGAATGGGCATAACAAAACCATAAGAGCCACTTCTCTTGCTTGATGCACAAAATAAAATTGCTCCGCCCAAACCGGAGAGCTTGCAAAAACAAGAGCAAAAGGAATAAGATCATTATTTTTACCAGTGCTTTTACAAAAAAGTGCTATGATATAGGTATGAGAAATTGTAAAAAGCCATAAAATGCAAAAAGTGCTAAAAAATGCTGTAAAAGGATTGAACTCTTTAATATGCAGCAACCAAACTAAGAAGTTAGAACCAAAGCGACCTATATTTACATTAAATTCAAAAATACCTGATTTATCTACCATAAACTGTTCGGTATCTATGCCTATGCTGTATTGGAATAACTTTATGCCATAGCAGAAAAATAAGGTTAAGGTAGTTGCTATAAGTAAAGGGATATTGTTTTTACAAAAGGATTTCATAGCAGTGTTAATATAGAAATTTTTTTCTATATTGCCTCTAATGTCAGATTGCATCAATTTTAACGAAGCTCCCTTTTTAGGGCAGGAATTTGAATACATAAAAGATGCCATTGATTCCAAGCATATAAGCGGTGGCGGCAAATACACAAAATTGTGCAATGGCATTTTGGAAGATATAACCGGAACAAAAAAAGCCCTGCTAACTCACTCCTGCACCGCAGCCCTGGAAATGAGTGCATTGCTTTTAAATATACAACAGGGAGACGAAATAATTCTGCCGAGTTACACATTCTCTTCCACGGCAAACGCCTTTGCTTTGCGCGGTGCAAATTTGGTATTTATAGATGTTAAAAACGATACTTTGAACATAGATGAAAATTTGATTGAACAAGCGATCACAAAAAAAACAAAGGCTATAATTTCGGTGCATTACGCTGGAGTCTCTTGCGAAATGGATAGTATTTTAGATATTGCAAGTAGGCATAAAATAGCAGTTGTTGAGGATGCTGCGCAAGCAGTTGGCAGTTGCTACGGAGAAAAGCCGTGCGGCAGCATCGGTGATTTGGGTTGCTATTCCTTTCACGAAACAAAAAATGTATCTTGCGGAGAGGGTGGGGCATTGCTCATAAACAAGGAACTCTACATTGAGCAAGCAGAGATAATTTTGGAAAAAGGGACTAACCGCAGCAAATTTTTTAGAGGGCAGGTGGATAAATACACGTGGGTTGGTTTGGGTAGTTCCTATTTGCCAAGCGATATGCTCGCTGCTTATCTGTATCCGCAGTTGCAGAATGTGGAGAAAATAAATGAGCATCGTGCTGAATTATGGAATAATTACCATAATAATTTTGAGGATTTTGAAAAAAGAGAAATTGTAAAAAGGCCTTTTATTCCAGCTAGTTGCAAACACAATGCTCATTTATATTATTTGCGTTTTAATTCATTGGAAATCCGTTCCAAGTTTATAGAGTTTATGAAAACAAAAGGTATTATGTGCATATTTCATTATGTGCCTTTGCATTCTTCTCCCGCTGGCAAAAAATATGGAAAAGCGGCAAGCTCAATGAAAAATACTGATAATGCAAGCGATACATTGACAAGGCTTCCGCTTTTTTATGGAATGAGCGAAGAAGTTCAAAATAAAATCATAGATTGTACAAGGAACTTTTTATCAAATTTATGAAATTCGTCAAAACAATTCTAAAAAGCATATACAGAAGACTCTGTGGAAGGCTTTATTATTTTGAACAGCGTTTTGCAAAAGAACAGAAAAATGATATGCGTTATTTAGATATGGAAATAGAAAAATATGCCATTGAAAATTTTCCATTGAATTTTGAGGAAAATGTTATAAGCAATAGAATTGCATTTTTGGCAACGGAATTATACGATTCTGGAGGGCACACGGAAGTTATTAAAAATATCATAGAAAGCCTTCCTAAAGAATGCGAAAGTAAATTGTTTTTGGCAAAAAAATATAGAACTTTGCGGTTGGCACCTGTAAAAATGAAAGAAATTTTGCAATATTGCAAAATGGACGGGGTTAATTTTGGATATGAAAGAGATAAAAAGGCGTTGTTGAAAATGTTCCGCAAAATAACGGAATTTGCACCTAAAGCACTTTTTGTTTTTATTCATAACAACGATGTTTTTAGCACTGTGCTTTTGGCTTTGCTAAAGAAACACACTAAAATCAAAATTTTTTATACGGATATATGCTCTCACCAGTTTAGCATAGGAATGAGCTTTGCAGATTTGATACTAGAATGTATGCCCTCAACTGCTTTCATAACGCAGAAATACAGGGGTTTCAAAAACACATCTATGACTTGGATTTGCCATTTGCCACAGGAAAAGATACCCGTGATAACAGAAGGCGAAATTTTGGAAATGCGCAAAAAAATATTGCCTCCCAATGCTCTGTGTACTGTTAGCGGCGCAGCGGCTTATAAGTTCTTTGAAAATGATGATTCTCCGTATTTGAAAATGATTAAAAGGCTTTTGGAGAAAAATGAAAATTTGTACCATATCTTGATTAGCGAATTTACCACAAGGCATAAAAATATTTTTGATTCTATTTTTAAAAATACAGCCACAGAAAATAGAATTAAACTTATGAATTTCACTCCGAATTTCAGATTGCTCTTTAAGTGTGCAGATGTCTTTATAGATAGCTTTCCTGTTAGCAGTGCATTTACAATGATAGATTTAATGAGTTTAAAAGTTCCTTTTGCGGCAAAAGTAAACAGGGATAATGTAGCTTTTTCTTTTCACGAGTATTTGGCTCCCGATTATCCTTATATGTTTGACAGTGAACAAGATATGGAGACAGGAATTGAGGATTTATTGTTTAACAAGGAACATAGAGAACAAATTGTGGAAAAAAATTATGAACATTTTTTGAATTTTTTTGAAGGGAAAAAATATGCAGGACGTTTAATGGATTTAGCAAATTGTGATGATTTAAGCAAGGTGTATGATAAGGAAATTGATGAAGAACAGTACAAGAATTTTAAGAAAATGGAATTGCTGCCTTTTCCTTATGGGTTGAATTGATATGAAAAAAGTTGCCATATTGCAGTCAAACTACATTCCTTGGAAAGGATATTTTGATATAATATCGCAAGTGGATGAGTTCATATTTTACGATGATGTTCAATATACGAATAGGGATTGGCGAAACAGAAATAAAATCAAAACACCAGACGGGCTTTTGTGGCTATCTGTTCCGGTTGGGCAATCCAAGAATCGTTTGATTTGCGAAGTGAAAATTGAAGATAAAGACTGGCAAAAAAAACATTGGCAAAATATTTCGCAATTTTACAAGAAAGCTCCGTTTTTTGACGAATACAAATCTTTTTTCGAGCCTTTTTATTTAAATGAAAGGCATAGCAATTTGTCTGATATGAATATCGGTTTAATAAAAAAAATATGCTCGGAAATTTTGAACATAAAAACAAATTTTAAAGATTCAAGGGAATTCAGTTTGCAAGGCAAAAAAGAAAACAGAATATTGGAATTGCTCTCAAAAACTGGAGCAACTCATTATTTATCCGGTGCAGCCGCCAAAGATTATATTTGCGAACAGCATTTTATAGATAAGAATATAAAACTTGAGTGGATGGATTACTCCGGCTACCCAGAATATAAGCAATTATTTGGAAAATTTGAACACGCCGTTTCCATTTTAGATTTAATTTTCAATGTTGGAGGAAATTCAGCTTTTTACGTTTATGGATGGAGAAAACGGCTTTCTTAGCCATTTTTCAAATTCATCTGTATTTATTTTTGATTCGGCAAAAATTATTTTTCGTTTTTTTAGCATTTTTGGCATTCCTTTTAGCATATCAATGCGAGATTTAATCCAAGTTCCTAAAAATCCTCTTTTTGTCCAAAGAATAAAAGAAAATACGGAACAGATAAAACTTATAGGAGCGTATTTTATCAATGTTGACAATGGAAAGTTTTTCAATTTTGCAAAAAAACGGTTTCTCTCTATATAATACAAGCGAGATGAAGTTTTTTTGCCAACAGTGGCAGAACCTTTGTGAAAAACTTTTGCTTGCGGAACCAGCCATATCTTTGCTCCCAAATGCCTAGCTCTCAGAGATAAGTCCACATCTTCATAGTAGAGAAAAAAATCCTCATCAAAGCCGTTTAATTTTTCAATCAATTCTCTATTGAACATAGCGGCTCCGCAACACGCAAGCGCAATTTCCTTGGACTCCAAAAATTTGCTTGCTGGTACATTATCATATCTATAAGCATAACCCCAAGGATAGAGCATATCCCCAGCCGAATCTACAAACTCTGGAGAATCTGCTTTGAGCATAAGAGGCATATAAATGAGTTGTTTCGTTTCAATATGTTTTGCTAAAAATTCAAGGCAGCTTTTTTCCAAAATAGCATCATTGTTCAAAAAGAAAATCCATTCACCATTACACGCCTTAATTCCCGCATTATTTCCACCCGCAAAACCAAAATTCTCTGGATTTTCTATAAGCGTAATGTTTGGGAAATTTTCTTTTATATATTCTGTTGAACCATCATTTGAATTGTTATCAACAACAACTAGTTCATAATCAGTAAAATTTTGTTCAAAAATAGATTCCAAACATGGTTTCAACAAATGCTTGCCATTGCAATTTAAAACGAGAATGCTTATAAGAGGATTTTTCATTTTCTCTCGTTTAATCTTTTTAGAATATCGTATAGCATCACAAGTCTATATTTAATCATAAAAAATACAGAATTTTTGCTTTTTCTCAAATCGCTTATGCTTTCCGCGTGTCTTCTATAGTAGATTAAGGGTTCTTCTACATAAATTGTGTTAAATTTTAGTTCCGCAAGCAGACGAATCCAAAAATCGTGTATAACTATTCCTTTGGGAAGAGGCAAAATATATTCTTTGATTTTTTTTGTGAATGCACAAACACAACCTTGTGTTGTTCCACGATAAAGATTTTTTAGAAATCCCTTTCTAAATGGAGCATATTTGTTTAGCTTGCATTGTTTTTCCAATTTATCGTTCACTATCCACGCATTGCTTATTACCAGATTGTCTTCTTTAAGATAAGGTAGCATAGTTTTGACTTTGTTAGGTAGCCACACATCATCTTGATCGGTCAAAAAAATATAATCACCTTTTGCTTGCAAAAGTGCATTTTCAAAATTTTTGGTCGCAGGATAAAATGGATGATTATTTTTTAAATTTCTGCTATGATTGAAAATCTTTATTTTATTATCTTTAAAAGATTCTAATATTCTCAAAGTGTTATCAGTTGAGCCATCGTCAGAGACAACAAGTTCATCTTCCCCTTCAAGTTGCGACAGAATAGATTTAACTTGTTCTGCTATGTACTTTTCGCCATTATATGTTGCCATGCAAACTGAAATCATTTTACCACACCACGCCGCTGAATATTTCCGTTCTCTTTCCTCTGTATTCACCAAAAATCAAATATTGCTTTGCTCCGATGCTCCAAATTGAAAATGGCTTGAATGAAATTGCGGTTCCGTATTCTTGGTAATGCAAAGTACTTTTAGGATCTAAATATTTTTTGTCGGTTGGATCTTCGGGTTTGTGAAGGTCTGCCAATCGGCTGCCGAAAGCAGTGTCTTTTGCCACCGCAGAAATAGATAAGTCAAGCTGCAAAATTTCTCTGTAAGAAAACCCAAGACGGTTGTAAAATTCTCTGGAATTTGGTCCTAAATCAGAACCAAGCGAGTTTCCAAAATGCGAATAATCGGTACCTGCGCCTTTATGATGAGTATAAACCCAAGGTTCTATGTGAGTGTATTCAAAATTATAGTTCCAGTTGAATATGCCGATTTTTGCTGAATCTATTGCTAAGCCAATGGATGTAGCCCATTTGTCTCCCCACCAGCTATCATCAAAAAAAGAGGTTATATTGTTTAAATCGTCTATGAATAATTCCCCGTAAATTTTAAACTTGTTGAATAATTTCCATGAAAAATCCACTGACATTCCATTATTATCTTTGTCTCCGATATAACCCTCAGCAAAGAGGTATGGGACAAATGGTAACACATATATAGGTTCCATAGAGCGATGTTCATAAGGATTTTCGCCATAAACTACAGTTTCCGTTAATCCAAAATTAAAATTATCTGAAGCTTTAAAATCCAGCCTATGAGCGTGCATATATTTTCTATAATCTTTCCAATTTTTTAATTGCATCGCATATTGAGAATAAGAGATATAAGCTAAATTTAAATCCCAGCCTATGAAAGGTGTTGGTACAGGTCTTCTTATGTAGGCATAGTCTGTAGTGTCTTGAATTACGCGCCAGTAAAAGTCGCCTCCACGCAAAGCTAGTTTGTTGCGCCTTGCAGGACCATAAAACAAATAGTCGTAGCCTCCAGATATTTTAAAGTATGAAGTTGCTTGCCAATCGGTACGTGCTTTGAAAAAATCCCAGGTGCGTCCATTATCCAATTCTCCGTAAGGATAGCCGTTATAAGGTTCATAATTATGACCAGGATATGTTAAACCACGTGCTTTATCCGTATTCAATTCAGCAAAAGCGTCAAAAGAAACATTTGGAGCAGCTAACCCATTTAAGAAAAGCCCTATTGTCACTGTATTTTGCAATCTATAATTTTCATCAAACTTTTCTACCTGAGCGGAATCTTTTACAAATAATTTTAATTTTACGAATCTATCTCCTTCAGAAACTTGAAATTCTGCATATATAGGCAATGCGCAGAAAAAGAAAAGGATAAAAAATTTCATTGAAACAATTTAGAAATTTTTATATATTTATTAGATATTTAATTGCCATTAAGGAGAAAAGTAAATGAAACAAGAGCAGCAACTAACAGATAAGGGACGGCTAATTGATATGAAAAAATGGATTTACATGTCATTTATAGTGCTTACAATAATACTTTATGTAGCCAATATAAATGGCGGATATTTCAACGATGATTTTACGATGTTTTTTCCAAAAGGGGAAATAAACATCTTTTCGCTATTTTATTCAATAAATCCTTATGAACCATCAGTATATCGCCCTTTGGCTGGTATATACAACGGTATTGTACAATATTTCTTTGGCACCAATGCCTTTTTAATTCATTTAATGAACATTTTACTACATGGAATTATTTCATGTGTTATATACAATGGCATAATACGTTTGAATATGAACAAACAAGCTGCCATCATCGGCAGCCTGCTTTTCATTATCGCTCAGTCCACAGTTACAGTAACTTTGAGAAATTGCACTATGACGCAACAACTTAGTTGTTTGTTTAATCTTCTATTCATCTATGTGTTGGTATTTTCAGAGAAGCCTAAGATAAAGCGATATTTAATACTCTGTAGCCTATATGTTTTGGGTCTCCTTTCAAAAGAAACCGGTCTTGCTACGCTCCCAACTGCTATGGTTCTCATATTTATTATGTCGCGTTATCGCGGAAGTTCTTTTGCAAATGGGATTAAAAACGCTGTATTTCAAACAATGCCATATATAATTTTAACAGGAGCATATTTTGTTTTGCGTCTATTTATGGGTTTACCATTTTCTTTAGAAGGTAGGGCAACGTTTTCGATGGGTTTGAACGTAGTTAAAAATTTAGCAATGTTAATATTTTCAAATATCAATCATTTCAGCTCGACTGATGTTTTTTATGCACTTGTTTCAAGAAACTATGCAATGCTTTCCATTGTAGTATTTGTAAATGTGGCAGTTGCTGCTTTTGTTTTTTATGGTGTGATTAAGGTAAAGCGAGTAAAAATTGCCTTGGTTTTAATCTTATTAATGGTTATTAGCTATTTTCCAACGGTTTTAATGCACCATGTGAGTGAAGTGTATGGGTATAACGCTATGCCTTTTCTTTGCATTATGTACGCTATTGGGTTGGATTACTGGTTAAATAGAAGCAAAAATAATAAGAAAAGTGTATGTTTAGCGGTATTGTCAATTATTATTTTGCTCAATGTTGTATCTTTGGAGAGAAAAGCGATGCTTTTAAATAATAATGCCAATACAGCGCAAAATTTAATTGCTCAACTTCAAGTAATTTTAAAAGAGCAACCACCTGGGACACAAGTGTTCTTAATAAATACAGAAAAAGATGAACTTCGATATTCTTATGGAAATTTCCATATGACAGCGGCAGAAACTCTGCAATATGCGGATATCCGTTCTTTTCTGTATTTTTTGGGTCGGAATGATGTTTCATTCATTTATAATAGAGATAACGACATTACAACTATCCCTTCTGGTGAAAATATAATACCGCTAACGGTTATAAAAGGGAATTTGGTACCTTACGTTTTGAACCCATAATCATTTTTTCACCATTTTTTTGCTAAGGTTAACAAAATATCTGAACTCTTCTGTCCTGATGAAAAATAGGAAATAAATGCCAGCGGTAACAAAAACAGAAACAAAACACTTTAATACAAAAATATCAATAAAAGCATTTATGTAAGAACTAATTGCGTAGGCAAAAATCAAAGCTAAAATTTGGATCAGATACATTTTTAAGTAGCCTACAATGCTCGTTGAAAAAATATGCTTATGAACAATAAAAGCCTCAACCCAAATGTTGATAAAAAATGTGTTTGCTAAGGTTCCAATAAGCACTCCCAAAACACCATATATGTGTACTAAAAATATGGATATACCTAAGTTGAATACAATTTCAATAAAAGGTTTATACATATCAGAACGAAAAAGTCCTGCATTGAATTTAAATGTTAGAATGAGCCTGCGATTTTGCATAAAAAAGAAATTCGCAACAATTACATAGACTACCGTATTTGACAAAAGATAATTTTTCCCAACCCAAAGCTCAATAAAGGGATTCAGTAAATTTAAAAGGCAAATCGTGCTTATTCCACTAATGCAAAAATTCAAAAAAGCTATTTTGCGAAATATAACATAAAGATCTTTTTCCTTTAAAGTTGCAATAGCATTGCCTATACTCGCGTCTGCTCCCTGTATGAATAGGTAACAAAATATTGTTACGGTACCTATTATTAATGTGTAATTCGAATAAATACCAACTGATTCAATGCCAACAAATGCAGAAATTATTAAAAAATCTGTACCAGATATAACAATTCCACCCAGTTTGTGAAAAAACACAATGGAAACATCATTCCAAATTTTTTTCTTTACAGATTGAGATAAATTAACGGACGGTTCCTTGATGTAAGGAAATTTTCTGTTTGCAAATATAAATATGAGAATAGAAGCTATAAGTGTTCCAAAAATCCTCGCAAATAAAAAAGCCATATAATCTTGAAATTTCCAAAGAATAATAATTTGTGCAATGGCAACGATGGTATTAATGGTAAAATCTATTGCTGTTGTTAAGTATTTATTTTGCGTTTCATCTATAATTGTCCTTTTGTGCGCGAAAAAATAACCTATAACAGAATTTACCAAGAAGCATTGATAAACATTGTAAATATTTACAGGAATGGTGACTTCATCTTTTATTAAATGTGGCAAAAATGGCAGTATCAGGTAACCAACAATAGTTACAAAAATCCCTATGACAAAATAGCATTTACTATAAAAAGCGAGGATGGATTTAATTTGCTCTGTATCATTTTCTGCTATGGGTTTGTATAGTGCATAAGCTATTGCGGTGCCAATGCCGAGTTCGGCAAGGGAGAGGGCATTTAAAATGCTAAAAAATAATCCGTTAAGCCCTAGATATTCTGCACCTAGGGTTTTGATGAAAACTGTTCTGCTAATAAAAGCCAATGCAAAAGTAATGAATTGCGTTAAGAGCATTACGCTCACATTTTGTATTGATTTACTAGTACGCATTATTTAAACCACATAGTTTCCCATTCACCATCTATTTTTTTTATAGAAGATAATCCAAAATATTTTGCGGCTTCTACATGCCAACGGTCTATATCTTGCAAACCGTACAAAGCAACGTGCTTGTCCCATACTGGAATAGGTGCTCTTAATTCAATATCAAAGTTACCTTTTGCCTTTTCTGTTTCTATATGTTTAATGCGATTATTCCATTCTAAATAAACCCCTATAAAATTCCGGCTAGAATTTAAAACGGAAAAAGAAAAGGCTATTAAGCCGCAAACAACAATAGCATTCATATTTCTTTTTATTATTTCTGGCAATTTTATTTCTGTTTGCAATAAAATATGTCCAAGTGCAATGCCGCTAAAAACAATTACTATAAAAAAAGACCTGGGGGGAAAAGATGGAGATAGAAGCATAGAATATGTTCCTGCAATGGCGGCTAACATATAAAAACAAGAAAACATATTCAATTTTTGCTTTTTATTGTGAATTAAATCAAAAGCCAAAATTGCACAAGCGGCTATGAGTATAAATCCAAAATCTTTTCCAAATACAAGAGTAACGCCAACCAAACGTTTTAACGCCATAAACGATTCGCTTCCATAGTGATGAAACAATCCTTGGCGGGTATTATTTCCTGGTGCTAAAATAAGCGCAAAAAAACTTATTAAAAATCCAAGCGTTCCCAATATCTCAAATAGAGCAATTTTATTCTTATTGATAATTTTTACCGTAAAATAAGCGATTAGTAGAAATAACGCGGCTGCCATCGCATTTTCTGTGCCACAACCGGCTAACAATCCTAGAAATAAAAACAAAATCGATAGAGGTAAATTTAGTTTATAGTTGGCATCATCATATTTTTTTCTAAACGGAACAAGAAACAACAAAATTAATGTAGCTGTCCAAAGATATGTGCAACTGCCAGCAAGCCACAAAAAATTTTGCCCCCATGCGGGTACAAAAACCCATAAAAATATACTTATTGCTAAAAACATAAGAGAATTAAATTTTGCTTTTCCCATTATGTGAAATTGAACTAATAGTACAAACAAACAATATACTACTGTATTTGCAATATTGAAAATTGGTTTCCCAATAAACAAAAAAGAGAGTTCTGTAAAATGAGCCAATAACCTTCCGCTCCATTCAAAATACATTTCATATGTTTCTTTGGCAGCATCAGAAATGGAATGAACATAAGAATAAGCGAAGTCATCGGCTGTTAATGGAGTTAGTATATTTAGAACAAAAAATAATAACACCATAACAAAAGAGCAAAACCTGCACCAGCGAACATTATCTACCATAAAAAATAAACCTCCTAAAATACTTAAATTCTTCCGTACGAAAGAAAAATAGAAAATATATAATTACCGTAATCAAAACCGATATAGCCATTTTACCTATAAATATTTCAATAAAACTGTTTATATATAAAGTTAAAACGCAAGATATTAACAATGCGGAAATTTGAATTGCATACATTTTCAAATATCTAGCAATGCTAGTTGCAAAAATATATTTATGAACTATAAACACTTCAACCCAAATGCAAATAAAAAATGTATTAGCCAAAGTTCCTATAAGCACTCCTAAAACTTCGTATATGCGTACCAAAAATATGGATAAGCTCAAATTGAATGCAATTTCAATGAGGGGTTTATACATATCTGGTCTAAAAATTCCAGCATCATTTTTGAATGCCATCACAAGCCAGCGATTTTGCGAAAAAAAGAAATTAGCAACAATTACATAAACCACAGAATTTGATAAAAGATAATCTTTTCCAGCCCAGAGTCCAATAAAGGGATTCAACAAATTTACAAGGCAAACTGTGCTTAAACCACCAATGCAAAAAATCAAAAAAGCCATTCTGCGAAATATAACGTAAACCTCTTCCTTTGTCAAAGTTGCAATAGCATTGCCAATGCTCGCATTGGCTCCCATTATAAATAAATTGCAAATAATTGCTATTGTACCGATTATCAAAGTGTAATTCGAATATATGCCTACTGCTTCAATACCCACAAATGCAGAAATGATTAAAGAATCCGTGCATAAAATAACAACAGTACCAAGTTTATGAAAAAACAAAATGGAAACATTGCTCCAAATTTTATTTTTTGCAGAAGAAGATAAAGCAATCGTTTTTTCCATGATGTAGGGAAATTTTCTATTCGCAAATATAAGTATAATAACAGAACTTATAATCGTTCCTAAAATTCTTACGAATAAAAAAAGCATATAATCTTTAAATTGCCAAAGAATAATAATTTGTGTAATGGCAACGATGGTATTGATTGTAAAATCTATTGATGTTGTCAAATATTTATTCTGTGTTTCATCTATGATTGTTCTTTTGTGTGCAAAAAAATATGCAACGGTGGAATTTGCCAAAAAACATAAATAAACACTATAAATATTTACTGGAATGGTAACCTCGCCTTTTATTGTATATGGCAAAAATGGAAGCAATAAGCAACCAACAGCAATTATGAAAATTCCAATAAAAAAATAGCATCTGCGATAAAAAGCGAGGATTGATTTTATTTGTTCAGTGTCATTTTCTGCGATAGGTTTGTATAAAGCATACGCAATTGCTGTTCCTATTCCCATTTCTGCCATAGACAAGGTATTCAAAATATTGGAAAATAAACCGTTTAAGCCGAGATATTCTGCTCCAAGTGATTTAATGAAAATCGTACGGCTGATAAAAGCCAACGCAAGTGTTATAAATTGCGTTAAAAGCATTGTACTCACATTGCGTATGGATTTACGTGTACGCATTTAATTTTTTATTCTGTGAAATTTATGTTTTAATTTATACAATAAAATCAATAATAAATATAATTTAAATTTTATCAAATAAAATAAAATTCTCCTTCTAAAAGGAATATTTGATGGATTAAGTTTTTGCCATACATTATTAAAATAATTCATATTTAAAATATTTTTAACCTTTTTACGCAAAACAAAAATGGATTCCTTGCTACCAGATAAATTTACAAATGAATGCAATAAATAATCGTAGATTAAATTTGGATGCCTGCGATATTGCTCCGGCACATATTCAAAAATGCCCATTTTATCCAACCTATGCAATATTTCAACATAATCTAAAATCAGTTTAGGGCTATAATTCTCTGTTAATCCCTGTGCATTTTGAACATAATGGTAATAGGCATTGTGTTCAATAGCTACGTTTTGTGCTTTTAACAAAGCCTCTAAAAAAAATAGCCAATCTTCGGAATAAGTTATTTTTTCTTCGCTGAAAATATTTTGTTCATCCAAAAATCTTCTTTTAAATAAAGCAATTCCGAGTTGTGCGAGTAATATATTATCCCTAATACTTTTCCCATAAACCAAAAATAAAGGCAAAATAAATTTACGAATATCAGCATTTTCATAAAAACTGTTCAAATTTTGCGGCATTGTCTGCAATATTTTTTTCTTTCCCAATTCGCGTATCAAACCGCTTATCACAATATCTGCATTATTAGAGCATTTAAGCATTTGTTCATAAGCATTTGCTTCAATAAAATCATCAGGATCCACAAACGCTATATAATCTCCTGACGCAAATTTTCTTCCGTAATTTCTTGTTGCCGTTAATCCTTCATTTTTCTTTCTTTTATGCAATATTCTAGAATCTTTTTCAGCAAATTTTTTGCAAATCTCAGAACTATTATCGGTGGAACCGTCATCTACAAGGATTATTTCAATATTTTTTTCGGTTTGTTGTAAAATAGAATTTATGCTCTTTTCTAAAAAAGATGCTTTATTGTATATAGGGACTATAACGCTCACTTTTGATTTATTTTGAGAATTCATTGAACAAATTCTCCCATTTTTGTACTATGATTTTAATGTCAAATTTTTCTACGCTCTTAAATCCATTTAACGCAATTTCTTTCCGTAAAGATTCATCGGTCATCAACATTTGAATTTTTTCTGCCATTGCATTTATATCGCCATCTGGAGTTATAAATCCATTTTTTCCATTTTCAATAATATCCAAAAGCGAAAGAAAAGAATTCATTACAATAGGTACGCAGCCTTTTTTTAAACTTTCAACCAAAGTCATTGGGAACCCTTCAAATGCACTTGTCATAATAAATATGCTTGCTTTCTCAAAATAACCCTCTGATTTCTGCCGACCTTCAAAATAAATTCGATCTAAATTTTTGGTTTTTTCTTTTATGGTTTCCAAATCTTCGCCATCGCCAACAATTTTCAAATTCCAATCGTTATATTTTTTTTCGTTTAAAATTATTTTCCATATCGCAATTGTTAGGGATAATCTTTTTTGATATTCGGAAATTCTGCCAACAAATAGGATGGTTTTATCTTTTTTTTCAAAATTTATTTCTTTAGAGTTTAGGTCAAGTGGATTGGCTATCACTTTTAATTTCTTAAAATCTTTTTTAGGTTGCAAATTCTTATAATGTTCTAGAAATTTTTCGCTTAAAAGCACAAGTGCATCTGAGTTGTTGTATGCGTAATTCAAATTTTTCAAATCTCTGTGTTTTTTAAAAAACTTTGCAAAGAAAATAGGGAAATATTTCGCTTTTTTCCCAAAATAGTCAATTGACATTAAAATTGGAAAATGCAAACAAGATATTATTTTTGCATTTGAATTTTTTGTTGATTTTTTCACCAAATTAGCCCATGGCATATTTTGGCACTCCTGATTTATAATTATATTTATGTTCTCTTTCTGTACTGCATTTCTTAATATATTTATGTTTTGCACGGTATCTACTTTTTTCCAATCGCTAAAAATTTTAAAATATTTTATTTTTGAACTAACAGAATTATCGGAAAAATCCAAACAACACAAATATACATTATGATTCGTATTAACTAATTCATTTGCTAAAATTCTCGTGACAATATCTACTCCGCTACGGGAAGAAACACTGTGCAGTAAAAAGAGAACATTCATAAGGTATAATATAGCATTTTATTGCTTTTTCAGAATTTTTCTAACAAATATATACATATCCAGAGCAACGTAAGCAAAAGGAAAGCCATAAATTGCCATATAAAACAACATTTTTGTTACAACTTTTGCTTCCCATGTTTTACTAAATATTCGTTTATTTGCTGCTGGATATAATTCATTGACATTTCTAATTATTCTAGCTTTTTTATCGGATATTATTTGCACTTTCATAGAATTGACGCTATCGCTGAGTTCCGGTTCAAATAAGTCTATATCATTTCCATATTTTTCGGCTAAAAATTTTATTATTAATTTATAATTATCAAAATGCTCTATTTTTCTCCTTAACTCATATTTTGTATTATTGCACGAAGAATTTGAATTTACAACATAATTGTAAAAAGCAGTATTTATATATCCGATTTTTTCAGCATAGTATGTTGTTTGCAATGACGTATATTTATCTTCTGCATAGCTTGTATTTGAAAAAACCACATTGTCATAAATATGTTTTTTGATTATTTTGTTCCATGAACAAGCTGTTACAGAGTGTATCCTTACTCCTATATGCTTTATTATTTCTATTTTGCTTTTGTTATTTATGCCTGCATCCCAATAAATGTTTCCAGACTCTTGCCGTGCAATAAAATCACAAAATACTATATCCAAATTTTGTGCCGATGCTTTATTGTACATTTTTTCAAGCATATCTTTTTCTATATAATCGTCGCTATCTACAAATTGAATGTATTCACCTTTTGCATGGTAAAGCCCTTTTTGGCGAGTTAAACTAGTTCCTATATTTTCAGTGTTCTTTAATACAATTATTCTGTTATCTTTTTTAGCATAGTTTTCACAAATTTCAACAGAATTGTCTTCAGAAAAATCATCTATCAATATACATTCAAAATTCGTAAATGTTTGAGCTAGAATACTATCCAAACATCTGCATAAATATTTTTCCGTATTATAGACAGGAACAATTATGGTTATTTTTTTATGCATATTTTCCTTTCATATTTAAATTTTCTTTAAAATAAAAACTCGCCATTAAACCCATAATCCACGGGATAAGCCCAAAAGAAGGCGAGCCATTTACAAGCATGGCGACAAAAAAAATGGAAAAACCGGCAATAATTCCATAACATATCGTTTCATCTTTATTTTTGCGTATATAGTTGATAATAGAAAATATACAAAAAGAAACAACAATGCTTAAATGCATGAAACCTATCAAGCCAAATTCTGATAATATTTGCAATACTTCATTGTGTGCATGAGGCGGAATTTTACGAGATATTCCTATATTTGGAACAGTTTTCAAAAATATTGGATAAAGGTCGGAAAATGTTTCTGGGCCTGCCCCCCATATTTTGTTATGGGAAAAAGTGTCATACGCACTAAGCCATATCATAATGCGACTTGTATTGCTAAAATCTAATTTGCCATGCAAAAGGGCTTCCGTTGTTCTGGCAATAAGAAAATCTTTCATATATGTATTCCATATAATTAAAAAAATAATAGCCACAAAAGCAGTGATTATAAGGAATTTCATACTTTTGCCAATAGTAGTAATGTGTGAAATGGCTGAATTTGTGAATGAATATGAATATATTCCAAATAAAATACCTATGCCTAAACCTATTAAGCCTGTTCTCGTTCCACTAAATACAATTGCCAATAAAACTAAGCCTGTTACTGAAGTTAAAATTAGGACGTTTCCCCTTCGTTTACAAGAATCAACAAACCATATACTCCATAATATACTGAGTACAATGGCATATTCCGTAGGCATAGCCATTGGTCCTCCTATACGCTGCGGATCATAAATAAGTTTTTCTAAAAAACCCCAAGCTAGTAAATAAGAACCATACAAAATAGTTATAAAAAGAATATTTTTTCTATCCCATTTGAGTAAAATCGTCCATAAAAATAAAAATACCAAACTGATAGTTCTAGTAAGCCAACCAAAAACTGATTTGGAATATGGTCCAAAAATAATTATCATGCAATAGTAAGCAAAGAGCCAAAATACTAAACCCCAAAAAATTTTATGTTTCAACCCTTTATCAGCAACGGACAACAAACCACAAAAAGTTGGTATTATATAGAAATAATGAGTCAATTCCTTGTTATATTCAAAAATAAATGCAAATGAAAAAAGAACCAACAATATGGCAATTTCTTGTTTTTTCAAAACAAGAGAACAAAAACATGAAAGAAACATTGCGGTCAGGCATATAGCCATTATCATATATTACCACGCAAATAAAGTTCTCAATATTTTTTTTAAACTTTCTCTTGTATTTTCTTCACAAGAAAATTCTCCGCTGTATATGCCTCGCAAAGTTAAGAATGAGAATATAAAAAGAAAAGTCAAAAATGCCGCTACCACTGCCCACTTAGCTCTCTTTGGTTTGCTCTTGTAGTCTGCCAAATACGCATCTTGCACAATCTGAATAACAGGCAAATTTTTTGCAGCGTTGCCTTCTTCCATAACAATATTGCCCTCTAAGGCTTCAAGCATTGTAAAAAGCCTTCTAAAATCACTTTCCAACTTTCCCTGTTCAATAAGTTTTTCTGCTGCCCAGTCTGAATTTATATAAACAGAACTTTTGCTCGGCAAATAATCTTTTGAATATTCTCCACGCAGTTTCTGAAATTCCCTTTCTAAAATAGCTCTCCTTTTGCGAAGCTCCGCTACCGAAGAATTATCTGTTCCAGCCCTGCTTTCATTAATTCTCACAGTATTAATTTGTTCCTCATAGCTTGCAAGTGCGGTTACTGTTAGCTTCAACTGAGATTCCAAGTCTAGCAGGTTGTTATCTCTGTAAAAACTAATCAAAACTTTGCTCAAAGAATCTACAGAAGCTACTATGCTCTGCTTAAAAATATTCAACTGTTCTATTGTTTGCAAAGCACGTTCCTTTCTCAATTTTATGTATTTGGCATTCGCTTCTTCAACAACAAAACGAACCAAATCCCTAGCAAGTACTTTATTTTTTGCCTCATATTCGCAAGAAATTATTCCCGTTAATTCGTCAACATTTATTTTTATGTCTCTGTCAAAACTTTTAAGCAACGTTTCTTTGTACTTTGCGCTTTTGTAAATAGTGTCTAGCCTGAATTTTTCTATTGTAGCCCATTGAACATCTCTGCCGTTCAAAATTTCCAAATATAAATCTTCGTTTTCTTGCGCTCCTCCACCTCCAAGGCTTGCCCCTAGCGAACCAAGTAAATTAGACGACATAGCACCTTTAACCAAAGAATTTACGCTTGCTGTTTTGGAACCAGTATCCAAAAACACTCGGATTTCGCTTTTATAATACTCTGGCGAAATCCAAGCCAGAACGAACCCTAAAATTCCAGCGAGGAATGGAATTCCAATGGAATATTTTTTTCTTCTTAGCAAAAAAATCAAAATTTCAGTTAGAGACATATTTCTTCTAATTCCATCTAAAAGCTACGGGTATCGTGTCTAAAACTGGGATTGCGTGCAAGAATGATTTGAATGCGTATTCAGTTGCGGCTCGGGCTTGCATAATAATATCTCGGTTAGACCTTACATTGAGTTCTGTTTCTGCTTTTTGCCTTGCTTCCAAGGCAAAATGGTCAGTGGCTCTGTATTTGTTGAAAATGCCATTTTTTTGATCATATACTTCTGCCGTTTCTGGATGCAATTCGTGGGCAAGGATTTTTATTGGCGGAAATTTTATAAAAATCGTGTCGGTGCGAACTGTGTCTATTACCATATCTTTGCAGTTGATGCCGAGTTTTATGGTTCCGTCTATAACGGCAAGCATTTTTTTCTCGGTTCCGGGAAGCGGAATGCCAAACATTTCCTTTGTGTTCACATCTTTGATCACAGATGTGTATCTGTAAACAAGGGAAATGAATTCCGCTGCTGGAAAAACCTCACGCACAGTTACGTGAATGCTTGTTTCTTGTTTTGGAGCTATGACCTGCCCACCTCCGTAAAGAGAGCGGCCAACCAAAAAACCTATAGCAGCAAGCGCTGCCAAAAGTAGTAATAATAAAACTAGGGTGAGTCTAAACATATTAACGAGTCGCCAGGTAAATTGTGATTGTTGTTGCCAGTATGCCCATAAGAGATGCTACAAAATACGTCACATCTTTTATTTGTTCATAGCCAGTCCGTGGTATCTCAATAAAATCTCCGGGTAAAACTTCGCCCCGTGCCCAATCTACGGAAATTCTTTTTCCATTTCTCATAACAGATACTCTTGAAAAATCTCCGGTTATCACCGTAACTCCGCTTGCTGCCACATAATCTGCGACATACATTGATGGATTATAAGACACTTTCCCAACCGTTGCCGTTGCGCCGCCGATATATACATAAGGTGCTTGAAAATGGAATTCAATGTCGCATAAAGGTTCCGGTGAAAAATGGTCTATTTGGTTTATACCAATCCATTTTGAAAAGTTGGTTTCCTGAAATTTAATGCTTACTCCATTGTAACCGCTGTCGATATTTATTCCAGCATCTTTGGTATATTCTCTTATGGTTTGGTTTGGAACATAAGGGACGGTTGTTGTTTTGCCAGCGTAAATTACATTAATAGTTTGCTGCCATTTTCTGTACGGAACCTCCACTATATCTCCCGTTTGCAAAAGAATATTTTCTGTTGTGGCTATTGTGTCGCCTTTGCGGTATATGTAAACACTATCCTTGTTTGCCGATGTTTTATAATTCCCTGCGGCATAAATTGCCCCCTTTACCCTTGCCTGCCCGCTAACCGAAACCTGCCCGGGGCTTAACACCGCTCCTTGAACGTTCACAAGAAATTTGCGGAGCTGAACCAAATGCACCCCTATATATCTTTGGTCATAACGATTTTTTAACTTGTCTAGAATTTTTCGCTTTGCCTCGTTGAGGGGAATGCCGTTGACGTCAATAATTCCGCATCCCTGAATGGCAATCGTTCCTTCTGGAGAAACCTGCAAATCTTCAATTCCTGTTGGAAAAAGAATCTCAAGAAAATCGCCGGGTCCAATTACGTAATTTGAGTCTATGGAGTTTTCCAAATTCACAGGATTTTGCACTGCTATATCTCGTTGTTTCACAAGTTGATCGTCATAAAAAGTTGGCTTTGAAAGCAATTGGCTTTCTGGTTTTGTCATTATAACATCCGCTGCGTTTGCAAGCGAAGGCAAGGCTATAAGAATAATTGCAAAAAAGAGCATCATTTTACTAGTTCATAATATACAAAACGATGCTCGGGCAAAATTTCTGGATGGAATATGAAAATAAGGTCTGCCAAAACCAAATCTGGATATGCCACGGCAGATTCGTAAAAATCCCTGCTTCCGTTTTTGCCCGTGCGTTTTGAGCTTTGATAAATTTTGTTGTTTTGCCACGAAGAAAACATACTCATTCGCGGTTCGTTTTGCATAATTTCTGCCTTGCTTGCCCAGAGGCTTGGATGCAACCAGAACTCTGCCTGCGCTGAGCTTTGCAGGGCAGTTTCTATGTTGAGCGTTAAAAGCCCCGTTTGGGGAGTGCTTTCCCAAATATATTTTGCTCCGGCATCTCGCAGGAATTTTGCAAAATAACTGTTCCCACCACCAGCAAGCCATTCGGAGCCTTGGGGATAGCCTGTGATAACGGAGGGCTTTTTGGCAGAGTGCAGAGCTTGTTCCGCAAGCAAATTATATCTGCGAACCGTTTCTCTGAAAATTGAATCCGCTTCTTTTTCCTTCCCAAATAAAACACCAAAAAACTTGAGCCATTCAAAGCGGGCAAGAGGGTGGCTTTCCATCCATTCGGCGGTTAAGATAGCGGGAATCCCTGCGGTTTTAAGCCGGGGATAGTCGTCGTAAATGGTGGAGCCTGTACCAAAGGTGAGAACTATGTCTGGGCGCAAAATTAATATGGTTTCCAAATCCAGCGAATTTCCGCTTCCAACCTGTTTTACGGAAAAAGAGTCTATTAGGTTTTGCATTTTTTCGCTGTAAATCAGGTTTCTGTTTTCAACAGCGATTACACTCCCCAAAAGTCCAAGTTTTTCCATAAAAGCTATGGCTAACGTAGAAAGCACCACAGCTCTTTTGATTGGGATTTTAATCACAGGCAAATTTTTCAAGCTATCTGGAATTTTGTTTTCGTTTGAATCCAAAAGCAACCAGCGGTGATTTTCAGAATCCCCGTTCCAAGCCTCTTTTATGCTCAAAATTTTATAGCCATTGCCATAATCTATGCTGAAATGCTCGGCGGTTTCGCCGTTTTTACTCGGCGCGGATTCTTTTGCGCAAGAGATGATAAAAACCAAAATGAAAAAGGCAAATAGGAATTTCATTTTGGTAATTTACTTATTTACATAGCTGGAACTCGTATAATATTGCTTGACCCCTTATTGCTGAGTTTTACTATATATATTCCTCTTGTCTGAACCGGAATTTTTATTGTTTGGGAATTTCCAGAATTGCCGGAATATATGAGTTTGCCTTGCAGGTTGTATAGTTCAATTTTTGTATAGGGGTATAGGTTTGAGAGCATAATTGCGCTTGTGAGTTGCATGGCTTTGTTTGCGAGAGAGCGGGCGGGTGCGTCATAAGGCTGACGCAGTTTTATTTCCGCTTTAGCCTCATCTTCGCCAAATTTCTTGCTTATTTGGGTTCCTCTAGCATCTACATAATCTATTTGCCAGTAAAAATTGGCAACTTGCCTATAAGTACCAGGTTTTACGAACTTGTCTTTGTTGTTTTTCAAATTCCAAGCCAAATAGAAATTATAACTGTTTGATATGCAATTGCCTACATTTGCCTCATTTTTGAAAATCTGGTCAGTGCATTTTGCCTTAACATCATTTCCGAATGCAATTGTAAAAGGACCAAATCGGTAATACACACTGGCGTGCAAGCTTATGCCTTCGGGAGCAAGCTCGTAAATATTGTCCTCAGTTAGTTCTAAGCCGTTTACAAGGCACTTTTTAAAACCTGAGCACTCATTATGCACAAACATTCTCAAATCCTGGCTCAGCTTATCGGAAATGTCAAAGAGGGTTCCCACAGAGCCTGGGTAGTAGGCTTTTATGCTATCTGGATTGGTTATGTGCTTTGGCACGGGCAAAAATTCTGCAACAATGCCGGGCTTGTATAAATTGCTATTTGCATAGTCTCTTGTAGCTTCGCTAATCCAAGATGGATAATAGTCGTCGTCTCTTTCACCCGTGAAAGTTCCGCCAAGCACAGGGGCATTTGGATCTATGATAGCCTGCTCTGAATTATTCGGTCTATTTTTAGATGGGCTGGTTCCGGTTATTATAACGCCTCTCTCTCTGGGATTGGCAACATTGCCTTCGGCATCCTGGAATACCTTGTGATCTGTGCGTAGCTTTACCCAGTCATCAGCTTTAGGCGTACGGTTCAGCTTGTCGACGTTGAGTTTTCTGGAATAGTAAACCATCTCCACATATTCGTCTCCGCCATTGGCTCCAGGATCTGACATTTGGTTAAGACCCTTGGTGTTTGGCTTGTAGATAGCCGAATTGGAATAATCCTCATTTTTTGGATTTTCCCAATCCCAATATACATTACTCCAATTTTGGTTATGCCTCTCGTAATAATCAATATCATTTACCGGGCAGTTAGTCCCTTGGCTGCGCCCAAAGCAATACTGGAACGGATTTTTGATCAAGTCAATATCGCTTATATCCTTGCCCTTAAACACAGGCTCGGAGAAAGTAACTTTGAACTCTTCTTTGCATCCAACTTCGTCCAAGCAGTATTTGCCATTGTTAGATACGTAGTTATATTCGGCTTTCACAACAATAGGCGGAATGCGGTCTAATATGGCAGTCTTGGAACCTTCCGTATTATACTGGAACGCATTATCATTGCATACGCCTGCGAGGCACAAATCCATCTCATAGAATGGAGTGTAGCTTGAAAGAACGCCCTTGCCGTCGTTGAAGCCGGTAGTAAGAATTTTTGAAGAGAAACCCCTTCCGCCCACGTCTTCGGATGTGACGCAAATTATATTTGCGCCTTTTATTTTGCGCAACCAATAATCGCGATTTCTGTCAAAGAAGGCTCTGCCAGATTTATACAATTCCAAAACCTTGGCTTTGTTTTTCAGGTCGCTCAGGGAATGACCTGGAATATCGGGATGGAAACGTATGGTATCTCCTGCTGCCCAAACTACTTCTAAGAGAAGGGGAAAGGAACTGTCTTGTACCATGCCATTATTAACGTTAAAGAGCGCCTTGTTGAATTCAACCACCAAGCTATCCCCAATGCCATCGCCGTTTCTGTCAAAGATATAGCTTTTTATAGGCATAGGAACTGGCGAGGTTCTGAATTGCAATTGGGTCCACTTTGCGCTGGTTTGTTCTCTGCTCGGTCCCCAAACCTCCCATTCGGCAAAATTCTGCTCCGTAACCGCATCGTTGCCGCTGAGAAGTATATCTGCTTTTCCGTTGGTAATGCCAGAGGCATCGCTGGTGACAATTGCATCTCCCCACTTTTTGTTTATATCGGAGTTGTTCGTGGTGCTGGTTTGCTTGAGAGAGAAGTTGCAGCTTCCGCAAAGCTCGTTTCTATTTTTATCCCACGCAAAAAGATATACATCCAGAGCAGAGCCAACAAAAGGAGGCTTTCTTTCTTCACGCCCCTGATCATCTTTTGTAATTGTTTGCCACCGTGTCCATCCAGAACCGTTGCTACCGATGATAGTTTTTCCATCGCTTTCCACGAATCTGAGCTCGGGCTGGTAAACTTTAATTTTCAGGTTAGGCGAGCTAGATCTTTCTGAGGTCACATTCAGCTCAAATTCCTTTTCGCCTATATCGTAAGAACCCTCTACCCATAACGTTGCCAATCCGCTAGAAAGCCCGCCGCTATAGCTAATGGAACCGGTGCCTCCCGTTTCGCTTTCGTATATTTTCAGCCCATTGCCGCCGGAAACTATTGAAACGGTAAAAGCCGTGGATGAAGAATCGTCGTAAGAGAAGCTATTGTATGAGCTTTCGTCATCCCATATACCATCTGATATGTAGATCGGGGTGCGCCTGCCGGCGATTATGGATTGCTCCCTGGTGGTTATGTTGCCATAGGAATCTTTCAAGTCTTTGGCTGGCGCACTGCTTCCTTCCCAAGGAGTAATGTGACCCCAAACTATGCGAGTACTGGTTTGAGATACAATATTGTCTATGAGAATGGTGCCAGCCACTCTGCCGCTGGGGTTCAGCAAGCGAGCATATACGTTGAAGTTTCCACTTAAGTCAACTCTTTTTGTAGCATCTGGATTACTTTTGCACTGATGGGCACCTCCGCAACTGTAAACGGCATCTTGGTTTTTGATGCCTCCAAAGCAGGTGAAGTTATTATCCGTGCCAGTACAGCGCGGCCGGTTTTTTATTGGCGAGAGCCAGATGGTGTCTCTGGTGTTGCCGCGAGCAATCATATAGTACTCAACTTTAAAGTGCGCATCTATAAGCTGGGTACCGCATCCTTCAGGGCTGATGCTGCCGCTCATTTTGCTGGCGCAGTCGCTTCCGCCGGAGACCGCAGCGCACATCATCTGTTCTCTTGCAGAGGGTGACTTGCTCCAGAAGCCGCTCTTTTGCACCGCGTATATATTGGTGCTTATTCGCACATCAGACATAGGGGTGCGCCTATTGCAAAAGAATATGTCTATGGGGTAGAGGTTGCCCTCTTCTAGCCCCAGCCCCAGATTTTTTAATTCCACGTGGGCTGGAGCCGCCAAATGGGCGCCGCCCAAGTCTATAACCAGCTTTCTGTTTATGTAAACCCAAATATCATCATCTCCGCTGAAGTAAAACACCTGCTCAGGGTCATAGTAAAAATCTGCGTGGCTTTCAAAGCAAAAGTGCTGGTTTGCTTTGGCGTTCGCGTCATAGGTTGCCTGAGGAGCACCGTAATAGGTTTTCATAGCCGTGGTTCCGTGCAAATACCAGGGTGTCCAGGTTGCGCCTCCGGTGGCGGTCGCGTTATCGGGCCTTGCGCCCCAGTCATAGATAGGCTCACTGGCTGGTGTTAATCCAAATGCACTTCTTTTTGGAGTGTCTCCGTCAGCGAAATCTCCCGGCTGGCTTTGGTATGCATCAAACATTTCTTTGGTTAATGCTGATATTCTGGGAATGAATCTATCTGCCGTGCGTTTGGTGTTGCAACTGGGGCAGTTAGGATCAGTTGGTGCGCTATTTAAAACATCTGGGAAAAATCCGCCCACAAGCCTGCCGCTTGCATTCTGCATTTTATCGCTGTCAAACTCAAAGCTACCTCCGCCTGTGCCGCTTTTTATCTGATTAAAGGGCATATTGTAGCAACGTTCAACATTAACGCCCCTTGTGGGTGTGAAGGCTTTGTCAAACCAATCTTCGTTTGTCCAGCAGCCATTCTTTGTGCAATTGCCGCATTTAATTTTTCTGTCTTCTCCAAGCGTTGACGCAGCCAAGCCCTGGATAACGCCCATGCAGGTGGGTTTTTTGTTGCCGCCTAGTGTAATGGCTGCCGGGTTTTCTTCGCATTGCGCTTTGGTCTCTATGCCATTGCCTTCCTCTGCTCCCTGTTTCCATATTCCGCAACTGAAATCCGGGTGAACCGCCGGATCGGTATCGTAAATGAAGGCGGCAAGCTCAAATTGGCAACGCGATTTGTCGTCATAGCCAGGGTCGGAGTCGTACCAGCCAGAATAGGGATCGCTTGCATCCAGTTCGTCTGCAACAAAATAAATGCTGCCGCTGCCAAGACGCTGAGCTATCTGCCCCAAATTAAAAGTGTTACCCGATGTATTCTCAAACTCGGCTGGACTGTCAAAATCCACTGCCATCCTGCCTTTTGGTCCAATCCTATCCATGCCGGATTTCCCGAGCCAGAATTGAGCAATGTTGCGTAGAGTGCCGCTGCTGGGAATGGTAGCCTTATACCAGCCGCACTTGCTTGGCTCCAAGACCAGTGCTTGGGCACTGGCTGCTGTTCCTTGCGAAATGTAGCTTCTGCCAGCTATCCACTTGCCATCGTCTGGTGGGTAAAAGTAAAGAGTTTGGGCTGCCACGCTTGCTGCAAGCAAAGCAATTATGGAGAGAGCAAAGCGCAAAGTTTTGAGAGGGTTCATAAAGGCTCCAAAATATATCCTATTTCAGTATAAATATAGTAAGGTAGATGCTGATTAAGTCGCTAGGCTAGTAGCTAGTGGCTAGTGGGGAGTGGTAGAACCTCAAAAAACGGCTATTTATGGGACGGCTACTAGCTACTTACCACTAGCCACTCCCTAACTTAAATCTCATAATGCCAAAAATCCATTTGGTCTAATTCTATATGAGAGGAAATATTGCCGCTGCTCTTGAACTGCAATTCGGGGTTTTTTACGCTTACGCGGGTATTTTCGGGAATGGATCTCACCACAAAAGCGTTGCCGCCAATTATCACGCCCTCGCCAATAACGGTATCTCCTCCTAAAATGGATGCGCCGGAGTATATTGTAACGTTATCGCATATAGTTGGGTGCCGTTTAACTCCCTTTATACTTTGACCTCCCTTTGTGGACAAGGCACCAAGAGTAACACCCTGATACAATTTTACATTATTCCCGATAATGGCGGTTTCGCCTATAACAATGCCTGTGCCGTGGTCTATGAAAAAATATTTACCTATAGTTGCGCCAGGATGAATGTCTATGCCGGTTGCGCTATGTGCATATTCGCTCATAATTCTGGGTATGAGTGGCACAGAGAGCAGGTATAGTTCATGAGCAATCCGGTAAACCATTGTTGCATAAATGCCTGGGTAGGATATTACAATTTCCGCCTTGCTGTATGCGGAAGGGTCGCCGCTATATGCCGCTTCAATGTCCTTTTCCAGAAAATCTTTGATAAGAGGAATTTTGAGAATCATCTGGCGAGTTATTTCCCAAGCCGTTTTGTCTAGCTCTTCTTGTTCGATGTCTTTGTATCGCAGGTCGTAGCGCAGAGCCAATTTTGTTTGCTTGGCTAAATCGTGGGAAACTTCTTCTAGCATAACGTTGAGTTTATTTTTTGCCGAACCGCCTGTCAAAACGCTTTCAAAGATTCCCGGAAAAAGCAAGTGCTGCAATTTGCCTATTATTTCGATTATGACTAGCTTCACCGGCTGTTTGGCTACGCGTTTTTTTTGAAAGTCGCTCAGCAATTCGGCGGCAATTTGCTCTATCTCATGGTCAATCTCCATAAGACCTCCTTGCTACACGAGTTCTCTGATTGCACTTACCAGTTTGTCAATTTCCTCTGATGTGTTGTAAAACGCGATGG
>Ga0268262_10000788_pt1 | contig 41201 bp, 33 predicted proteins | sample TergutNc150P3_FD_190354 | JGI IMG/M metagenome (GOLD analysis project Ga0268262, IMG submission 190354) | Nasutitermes corniger P3 segment gut microbial community from laboratory colony in Florida, USA - Nc150 P3 (SPAdes) (version 2) | ecosystem: Host-associated > Arthropoda: Insects >...
TTCCAAGGTTAAGAATGGTATCCATCATGCCCGGCATGGATACAGCCGCTCCGGAACGAACAGAAACCAAAAGCGGATCATTCGGATCGCCGAGTTTCTTTTTCATTACCGCTTCCAGCCTTCTAAGACTGTTTTCTACATCTTGTTTAATAATCGGTGAGTATTTACCTTTGTTTTCATAATAAGCGGCGCAGACATCTGTAGAAATTGTAAATCCCGGCGGGACAGGAATTCCGAGATTGGTCATCTCGGCAAGGTTCGCACCTTTACCTCCCAACTCACTTTTCATCTTAGCATCTCCTTCGGCTTTTCCTTGACCGAAGAAGTAAACATTTTTTTGTTTAGCCATTGTCATCATCCTCCATAAGTTTATCACATGGCATAAATAATAGCAACTATTTTTTTTTTAATCAAGCTGCTATATTTATATTATGAACTATTTTGATCTTCCTGTCTATAGAAATCAGAAAAAAATTTTATCAATGCTTGAAAATAATCAAGCGCTTGTAGTAGAGAGTCCGACAGGATCCGGAAAAACAACTCAGCTTCCTGTAATTCTCCACGAAGCGGGATACTCGCAGCGCGGTATCATAGGAGTAACTCAGCCGAGGCGCATCGCGGCGGTATCTGTGAGTGAATTCATCGCTCGGCAAACGGAAACAGTCATTCCGGGGCTTATCGGATACAAAATGCGCTTCGCGGATCGCACCAATCATGAAACTAAAATCAAGATAATGACGGACGGAATCTTATTACAAGAGATGAAACTTGATCCGTGGCTGTCAAAATACAGTCTTCTTGTGGTAGATGAAGCCCATGAAAGGAGTTTAAACATAGATTTTATACTCGGTTTACTCAAAAGAGTGCTTGAAAGCAGGCGCGATTTCAAGGTTATCATCTCTTCGGCGACCATTAACGCGGAAGTTTTCTCGGAATATTTCGGCGAATGTCCCATTGTAAAGATAGATGCGCAGCGTTTTCCGGTTACATTGATATATGATCCTATCGTTTCCAACGCCGTTGAAAACGCTTCATTTAAGCAAAAAGACAGCTCGGAAGAAGAAATTTTAATGAAAATCGAAACAATTACTACAAGATTTATAAATGAAAAACGCGAAGGAGACATTTTAATTTTTCTTTCAGGCGAAAAAGTAATCAAGAACTGTATGAATCGACTTTCTTCATGTTCTGTCGGGAAATTTTTGCATATTCTTCCTTTATACGGCAGACTCGGCAAGGAAGAACAGGAAAGGGTCTTTGAAAACGCTCCAAACGGTAAAACAAAAGTGATTATCTCGACAAATATCGCGGAAACTTCGGTTACAATCGACGGAATTACCGCAGTAATTGATTCAGGATTGGCAAAACTTAACTGGTATAATCCAAAAACTTTTACTTCAAGCCTGATAGAAGCTCCGATATCGAAAGCGTCGGCAAATCAGCGCAAAGGACGCGCAGGACGCACTCAGGAAGGAACCTGCTATCGTCTTTACACGAGAAAAGATTTTGAAAACAGGCCGCTTTACACCACGGAAGAAATTTTCCGCACCGATTTATCGGAAGTTATTCTTCGAATGGCGGATTTAGGCATTACAAACTTTGAAGATTTTGAATTTATCGCCGCGCCTGAAAAAGCGGGCATAATAGGCGGAATTGAAACATTAAATCTGCTTGAAGCGCTTGAAACAGACAGAAGTTTGTCAAATATAGGCAAATTAATGACGGAATTCCCCCTTGCGCCGCGTCAATCGCGCATTATTGTCGAAGCGATACTGCGATACCCCGATGTAATACACGAAACAGTCATCGCGGCGGCGTTTTTATCGACACAAAGCCCTTATATTCTTCCTCCCGGCGAAGAAACGGACGCAAGACAGGCTCATCATCGTTTCCGCGATGATCACGGCGATTTTGTTTCGTACTTAAAACTTTTTAAAGCTTACTGCGATTCGACAAATAAAATAAAATTCTGCGAAAAAAATTATCTTGACGAGCGCGCTATGGCGGAAATCGTGAATGTAACGGCACAACTTGAAGAAAATATCGGTTCAATGAAAATTCCGGTGCATTACAGGGCGGATTTGCTTGAAGGAAAAGAAATTGACGACTATTTATGCTGTATCGGGCGCGGAATGATACAATTTGTCTGCGTTCGCGAAGAATCATTCAAGAAAAAAGAGCATGGAAGAAGGGAGCGAAATGAATCGTCACGCGGAAAAATCGGTTCTTACCGCAGTTTAACGGCGGATAAAATCATGATTCACCCCGGTTCGGTAATGTTCCGCGCCGATCCAAAGTATATTGTCGCCGGAGAAATTGTCCGCACTTCAAAAATGTACGCGATGTCCGTTTCTCCTCTCTCTCGCGAAGTTTTGGAACGGATAAGGCCGGGATTATTCGCCGAAAACGAAAAATACGGAGATAAAAAGCCGGAAAAATTAAAAAAAGCAAGGGATTTTACCAACAATATAAAAATTGCGGACGAAGTATTCGATATTATCGCAATAAAAGGAAAGAAAACCGTACTTCTTCCGTGGGAAAAATTAAAAAATATCGGCGAAGATGCGGCGGAAACTTTTTACAAAGGGTTAAGAGGAAAAATTATCGTTAATAACCATTACAATCTGCTTGCCGGAGAAAAATTGGAACTTATCCTCTCTCTTGCGTTAAAATTGGATATAGATAATGTTTTTTCCCGTAATTGGCCGCATAAAGGTAATTTTAATGCAAAAGATGATCTTCCTTCTTTATTAAAACATTTGGACAGTCTCGCAATGCCCATTATATGGAAAAAAGGCGCAAAAGATTTAGGTTTCCTGGGTCTTTTCACGGACGGCGGAGGAAATTATTGGTTCCGCGCATCGCGGGGCTTCTACACAAGTTTAAACGAAAGCCTTTCCAGCCTTGAAACATTGATTGACGATCTCGATGACGAAGTCGATATCGAACAAAAACATATCGTAAATCAATGTTACCGCAGGCTATCGGATTATTTGGGATAAGGTTAATCTCTGTATCCATATACTTTAATTTGCTCAAGATTAACTCTCGCAAGACCGCCGGGGAATGGTTGATCCCAATTTTCTCCTTCAATTAAGCATGATTTAATCCTAACACCGTGCGTCTCAGGATTGACTTTTATACTGTTCACATCTTCTTGAGTTAATGTGAAGGTTTTCTCAAATCCTCCCTGTGACCAAAAACCCCATCCTCCAAGCGGATTCCAATTCCAGTTATTTAAACTGAGCACAATACCGCTGCTCTTATTGTTTATTTTTGTAAATGTTCCTTTTATTTCTATTACATCTCCGGCGCGGAAATTAATAGCGTCATCTCTGATATCTAAGCCTCGGCAATTGCCGTAATATTCGATAAATTGAAGCTTCTTAACGCCGTTTTCCGTAATTATTTCGTAATTTACATCACCATTGCCGCTGATAAAATCGTTAAAAACACTCCAATTGCTAAAATTTCCAACCGCTATTGAAGAACTTTTAAGTTTCTCGGCTAAATCAAAGAATACAGTGGGTCCTGTTACGGTTACGGTACAAGTCGCTTTACTGCCTTCTATCGTAGAAGCGGTTATTATCGCGGTTCCCGCGCCTACGGCGGTTACTGTTCCGTTATTAACGCTTGCTACGCTTGAATTGTCGGAAATCCACATAACGGTTTTATATGTAGCGTTGGACGGGCTGACAGCGGCGGTAAGAGAAGATGTTTGCCCGATTCTGTTTATAATAAGAGCGGTTTTATTTAAACTTATACCGGTTACAGGAACAACAGCGCTCCCTGTCGGCTTGTATTTTGCCGCAATTTGCGCGCCGGCGGAAAGAGTAACGGTAATTGTTTGATCCTTGGAAGACGCAGGAGCGCCGCCTGTTACCGTCCAGCCGTCAAATTCATAACCGCTCGGCGCGGGACTAGCTGTTACTGTAATGGGAACGGCTGAGTAATATTTACCTGTCCAGCTTCCGGAAGAAAAATTAGGCGTTATTGTGTTAATTTTTACCGAAACACCGGGAGCGCCCGCCGCGGCAATGGCAACATCGCGCAAATTAGCGCTTGTAACGCCGATATTGGCGTTTCCCGAATAGCCGCCGCCGAAATATTTAGGCAAATATGTGTTTACCATGGCGGGACGTATATCATTCAAGTAACTTTTAGCGGCGTTTACTTTATTATTAAATTCGCCGCTTGAACCGACACCCCACCTTGAAAAGTATCCGTCCATTAACGGCTTGTATACAGAAGCGTAATTATTCAATTTTGGAAGATAATTATCAGGATGATAGTTTAAATTGTAAAGATCCATTATTGTATTGACGAATTTTTTACAAAAATCGGGATTTTTCAATAACGCTTTGAAAAGTTTATTGTTATTATGATCATTATTCTCTCCGTCCAATATCTTGGCAAAAGTATCCACGCCTTTTTGCCCTGTAAGGCCGCCGCCGTTATAAATTCCCATAGAAAATTCGGTATCGAACATCTGGTAACGCCATTTTGTGTCGCCGTAAGGGTTACCGGGTTCTACAGCGCGCGTTCTCCACATCCGGAAATTATTATGCGGCCAATCCTCGTTGTAAATATAAATTTCAGAAGCCCAATAATCAATAAAGTTATCTATATCGAAAATTTCGCAGAACGCGGCGTAATTTGAGCTTGCCAGATTTATCATTTGGATAAAATTCGGCTCTTCCCCGGGATTACCGTCGTCCAATTCGTCGTTATCGTAAGAAATAACATTGTCTTTATCTACACCGTATTTATAATCGGTATGGTTGTCGCTGTATCTTTCTTGAAAGTTATACGGGCCCCAATACTCACCGTTCAGGTATACTACGCATGGAACGGAAGCTTGCGTCGCGAAACTGCGGTCGCTCAGCAGATCCTGTAAAAACACGTCATAAAATTTTGTATAATCGCAATCGTTAGCGCCGTTTCTGAGCATAAAGCCTTTATATTGCGGCACCGGTGTTTTTCCGTCGGATTTCACAGCGCCGGTTGTGCCAAGCGCCGAGTCTTTGCTGAATCTTCGTTTACTTCAAATGCTTCATCTGTGCTTCTTATTCCGTCGGCAAAGTGCAGATTAACTCCGTCCAGATTTATTTCTTTGTCCGAGACGTTGTACAATTCAACAAAAGAATGTGAAACGCCCGCAGGAGAACCTTCGCCTGAGTTGCCGTAAGCCTGTAAAATGATTATATTTCCGTATTTTTCTATGTCCTGTTGATTTTTTCAGAATTTTCCCCTACTCTACCAGTATGTCGTTCGTTTTTTATAACACACTCGGCCGCGAAAAACAACCGTTTAATCCCCTGCAAGAGGGAAAAGTAGGTTTTTACGGCTGCGGTCCTACGGTTTATAACTACGCCCACATCGGCAACTTGCGCGCCTATGTCCATCACGATATTTTAGTCCGGTCCCTCCGCCGCGCGGGTTTCGACGTTAATCATGTAATGAATATTACCGATGTCGGTCATCTTTCGGACGATGCGGACGACGGCGAAGATAAAATGGTAAAAAGCGCCGAGGAAAGGGGCAAAAGCGTCCTTGAAATAGCGGATTTTTACACAAAAGCGTTTTTTAACGATACGGAAAGAATGAACATCACGCGTCCTTCTGTTGTCTGCAAGGCGACCGAACATATCGGCGAAATGATAGCTCTTATCCAACGGATAGAAAAAAACGGCTTTACCTATTTTGCGGGGGGCAATCTATATTTTGACATCTCAAAATTCCCTTCTTACGGAGAGCTGGCTCTTCTTCGTCTGGATGATCTTAAAGCAGGAGCGCGGATTGAACAGGATGAAAATAAGCGAAACGCAGGCGATTTTGTGCTTTGGTTTACTAAAAGCAAGTTTGAGAATCAAGCGTTGGTATGGGACAGCCCTTGGGGACGAGGATACCCGGGATGGCATATTGAGTGCTCGGCTATGAGCATGAAGTATCTGGGCGAAAATTTCGATATTCACGCCGGGGGAATTGACCACATTCCGATTCATCACACGAACGAGATAGCGCAGAGCGAGGCGGCCACGGGGAAAAAACCTTGGGTAAAATACTGGCTTCACAATGAGTTTTTGGTTCTTAACAAGGGGAAAATGTCAAAATCCGCCGGAGGATTCCTAACTTTGCAAAAATTAGTAGATGACGGCTTTGATCCGCTTGATTACCGCTATTTTCTAATTGGCGGGCATTACCGCAGTCAGCTTCAATTTTCCGTGGAAAGCCTGGAAGGGGCGAAAAACGCGCGTAGATCGCTGATAGATAAGGTTCGCGCATTGGCGGCAAAATGCGATGTAACCGCCGCCTGCGATCAGACCGTTTATGCGGGGAAAACAGCCGGCTATATAGAAGAATTTAACAAAGCCGTTGAAGACGACTTGAATACCCCCCGCGCGTTGGCGGAATTGTGGGGAATATTGAAAGAAGATGCGGAAACTGAAATTCTATCGGCAGTTTTCGATATGGACAAGGTTCTAGGGCTTGGGTTGCGGGACGCGTGCAAAGCAGAGCCGAAAAAAACAGGCGAAGACGCTTATCCGCGTGAAATACAGGAATTAATCGAAAAAAGAGCGCAGGCAAAGAAAGCAAAAGACTTTTCGCTGGCCGACAGTATAAGACAAAGCTTGAAAGAACGCGGTATAATACTGGAAGACGGTCCAACGGGCACTACATGGCGGAAAAGCGCACTGTAACAAAAGAGGAAAAGGCTTGTTATTTAAAGTAGAGGACAAATTTGAAGATGAAGCTCGAACCGCCGACAATGAAGATATTGCCGGAGAAGCTTGGGATTCACAGGCAGGATACAGCCAGCTTGAATTCAAACTTCTTTACGATTCAATTTTTCCTGTTTTATTCAGAGTGGCTTACAGAATAGCCGGCAGTAAAGAAGCCGCGGAAGATCTTTGTCAGGACAGTTTTTTTCGTTTATACGAAAAAAACATTGTTTTTCCGAACCCGGACGAGGCAAAATACTGGCTTATCCGCGTTGTGAAAAACGCTTCGTTAAATTATGCAAAACGTAAGGAACGGGAACGAAAAGCGTACCAAAAGGCATTCCGTGAAGAAGTTAAGCGGGAGGAATCCGGCGAAAGCACGCTTGTCCGGAAGGAAACAAGCCAAGAGGTAGAAGCAGCCCTTAAAAAACTGCCGGAAAATTTACGCATAGTGTTAATTTTAAAAGAATATGCAGAGATGAATTATAAAGAGATAGGCAGGGTGCTTGGCATTAGCGAAGGAAACGTTAAAGTCAGGGTATTCAGAGCCAGAGAAAGGCTTGCCGCTCTCTTAAGCGTACTCGCGTCCAACGGACGCGTTTACGACGGACTATCGTCCGAAGGTGGTAATTATGTGCCCTGAACCGCAGCTTCTATCAATCTATATGGACGGAGAACTGCCTTCCCCATGGAAAGAAAAAATGGAAGCTCATCTGAAATCATGTCCCGACTGCGCGGACAGGTATAAAAATTTCCGCCACCTTCAGGAAATGTTCAAAAAAAACACGCATCAAAGCCGAATTTACATAGAAAGCGACGGGGAGCTTAGGCCTACCTCGGCGGATCAAACGCTTCCGGAACAGGAATTTATCGAAGACGCAAAAGAGAAAGTTTGGCGGAAAATGGAAACAAAAAGGCGTTTCATCAGGCGCAGTTTCTGGAAATCCAGTCTTTCTATGCCGCTTCCGGCCATTGCGGCGGCGGCGGCGGTTATTCTCGCAATATTGGCGGTTCTGTTTATCCGCAGCGGAAATTTACTGCCGCAAAATCCAAGATCAAATTTTATTCTCGCCTCGGAAGAAGAAGAAATGCCTAACATAATACCCACCGTGCAAGATATGAACAGCCTGCTTCAGCTTATAAACTCCGACGGAACCGATATTTTAATACTTAAACTGCCTGAAAGCAGTAATTTCTCCAGGGCGGGAGAACCGGCAATAATAAGAGCCGCCGATTATACGCGGGAGAGGCCTATAAAATGAACCGTCCTTATTGCCTGTTCGGCGCGTTTTTTATTATTTGTACAAGCCTTAATATTTACGCGCAGGATTCCAAAGGCGGCTTAGGAGAGATGATGAGCGGATTAAGAAACCGCTCTGTCTTGGTGAACATTGACTCGCGCGTGTTAGACGAAGAAAAAACAGTAGTATGGAATGAGACCCACAGCAAACTGGCGATTCCGGGAAGCCCTGTGGGAATAAAGCTTGTAGGCTCAAACGTCGTGGTAGAGGTGCAATTTACGCCTTTCATACGCAGACAGGGAAGCGTTCTTGCCGCTCAGGTACAGATTTGGTATAACGAACAAGGAAAAGGGATTCGTTATTACACATCGATTCAAACCATTCCGTTTGAATTCGGAGAACCGATTTATTTTTTCCCGCTTGGAACATCAACTCAATTCAGTTCATCTATAATAGAAATAATTCTAAAAGTAAACCGGAATACGAATACCGCGTCAAAGACGGAACATGACTAAAAAATTATTAACCGCCGTTTTTTTATCCGTTCTTTTTATTTCATGTAAATCAAAAATTCCCGTTATAGCTTCTATCGAACCGAAAATAGGAAATAAGGGCGATATTGTCACCTTAAGAGGGCGCAATTTCGGCGCGGCGCGGGAGGGAGCCTTTGTAAGCATCGGGGGTATAACACCGACTAACTCGTCATATTATACATGGCAGGACGATCTTATCCTTTTCAGGATACCCGAATCGGCTGAATCGGGGCTTGTTTATGTGCACGTAAAAGGAAGAAAAAGCAACGGCGTTCTTTTTTCCAATTCCGGCGCTGTACCTAGGCCGGTTGAAGGCGAAGATTTCGTCATGGAACCGAAAATCGCCGTTGTAAGCCCGCAATCGGGCGCGCCGGGCGATTTGGTGGCGATTACGGGCAATAATTTCGGCGCGTCAAGAGAAAGTTCCAGCGTTTTGTTTTCTTGGGACTATGAATCTCTTTCCGTTAACCCATATGTCGTAACAGAACCGGATTTTATCGAAGTTTCCGAAACCGAGCTTGGCTATGAAACATGGAACGCGCGCGAAATAAAAGTGCGCCTGCCGGACGGCGCCGTAAGCGGGAATTTAAAAATAAAAACACCTAACGGAGAATCGCGGCCCGTTTTCTTTGATGTTACGGGCAAACCCGGTTACAAGAAATTCAAAGACAAACGAAGCTACACCATAAGTTATTCAGTTGACGTAAAAATCACGGAAGCGTCAAGACCGAATACTCTTTACTTGTGGATTCCTTTGCCCGTAACATCCGCTTCACAGCGGAAAGTAACGCTTGTTTCCCGCAGTACGGATCCTTTTGTGGAAAACCACAAGGGGGTAAGCCTTTTTAAACTGGACAATCTGGCGGCGGGAACAACTCATACGGTAAATATTTCGTTTAACGTAGAAGTATATGCGGTAGAAACGGGAATGAAACCTGTGTCAATAAGACAAGGAAAAGGGCCGATTCAAACGGCGTATACTCAAAGTACAAGTTTAATTCCGGCAGATAATTCGCAGATAAAAACCGCCGTCGCAAGTATTATCGGCAAAGAACAGAATCCTTATATCATTGCGAGATTGTTGTACGACTGGATGATTAAAAATATAAACATGGTTGATACGCCGCTTAACTCTTCGGGAGCCGTAACCGCATTAGTGCAAAAAAAGGCGGATCCCTACAGCGCCGCCCTGCTTTATACGGCAATGGCGCGGGCCGCAAAATTACCGTGTATTCCGGCCGCAGGAGTTCTGATAAACCGCCAAAGCCAGACAACGCGCCATTATTGGGCGGAAATCTGGATAGAAGATTTCGGCTGGCTTCCTGTTGATCCTGTATTGGGCGCAGGAACGTCTTCCGAAACAGATCTTGCGAATTTTTACTTCGGTAATATCGACAGCCAGCGGATTACTTTTTCCAGAGGCGAATTGCAGCTTTCGCAGATGGAAAGCAGAGGACGGCTTGTATCACATACTCAGTCATATTCATTGCAGAACATTTGGGAAGAAGCGGTCGGCGGACTCGAATCGTATTCCAGCCTTTGGGGTGATATAATAATACGCGGCACTTATGTGCAATGAGGTAATTTATGGTAACTGTTATTTCTTTGGGCGGCTCGATTGTCGCGCCGGACGGAGTTGATGTTCAATTCTTGAAAGACTTTGTTTCGCTTATCCGCTCTTTTTTGGAAGCGGATTCAAACAGGCGTTTTATTTTTGTTGTCGGCGGCGGCGGACCTGCGCGCAGGTGGATAAACGCTTACCGCGAGATAAATCCGCACAGCAAAGACGAAGATGCGGACTGGATTGGAATAATGGCGACGCGGCTTAACGCGCAGTTGGTAAAAGCGGCTCTGGGAGAACTTTGCGTTCAGGAAGTTGTTACTAACCCCTGCCAAGTTGACCCGTTAACGGGGCGTGCGCTTGTCGCCGCCGGATGGAAGCCGGGCTTTTCAACGGACTACGACGCCGTTCTTCTTGCGGAGCGTTTTCAGGCGGATGCCGTAATTAACCTTTCCAACATTGAAAAAGTATACACTGCGGATCCGAAGGCGGATCCTAACGCCCGCCCCATCGATAAAATTTCGTGGACGGATTTCCGCGCTATGGTAGGCGACGACTGGGTTCCCGGCAAAAACGTCCCGTTCGATCCTGTCGCAAGCAAACATTCGGAAAAGATAGGGTTAAAAGTTATCTGCGCGTCAGGGAAAAATCTTGAAAATTTGAAAAACATCCTTTCCGGCGGGGAATTTGTAGGTACAGTGATTTTTTAATCTATCGTGCCGCCGCCTACCACCGTGTCGCCGTCGTAGAAGACCGCGGCTTGGCCGGGGGTGATTGCCCTTTGCGGATCTTTAAATTCAACTCGGATTGTATCGGGGCCTGTCTGCTCTACTTTGGCGGGCTGTTCTTTTTGCAGATAACGGACTTTTACGAACAGGTTCTGCGGCGAAAAAATATCTTCGCAGGCTATTAGGTTTATCTGCCTTACGGTGAAGGTTGACGAGTATAGAGAAGTATCATCGCCTATTATAAGGGTGTTGGCTTTCGTGTTCTTAGCGGCGACATAGACAGGATAGTTAACGGCGACGCCCGTGCCGCGCCGCTGTCCTAGCGTGTAGCGGATAAGCCCCTTGTGGCGTCCAAGAACATTTCCTTTTGTGTCGGTTATGTCTCCTTCCGGATAGGTTTTTCCCGTATAGTTTTCGATAAATTCCGCGTATTTTCCGTTTTCTACAAAGCAGATGTCCTGACTTTCATCTTTGTCCGCGTTGGAAAGACCTTTTTCTGCGGCAATCTCGCGCGCCTGCGCTTTTGTCAGTTCTCCAAGCGGAAAATGCGTATGCGACAGCGTATTTTGGTTCATCATGTACAGCACATAACTTTGATCTTTTTGTGAATCTATGCCTTTTTTCAATATCAGGCGGCTTCCTGATTTTTCTATACGGGCATAGTGGCCTGTAACAAGTTTTTCGGCTTCCAGTTCCAGAGCGCGGCGCAGTAAGAGCGAGAATTTCAAATAACGGTTGCACTCGATACAGGGGTTGGGGGTGTCCCCTTTTTCATAACTATTGATAAAAGGCTCGATAACGCGGCAGGTAAAATCTTCCGTGTAGTTCATCACATAATGCGGAATTCCAAGTTTCCACGCGGCTTCTCTTGCGTCGTTGATGTCTTCCAGCGAACAGCACTTACTTCCGCCGTTTGCGATTAGTTTCATGGTGGCGCCGATGCACTCAAAGCCGTCTTTTTGCATGAGTATTGCCGCCGCGGAACTGTCTACTCCGCCCGACATGGCAACCAAAGCCCGTTTGTTTGCGATTTTATCCATAGGAAAATATTATACAACAAGGCTTGACACTTTTCATCTTGCAAGTTATTATAAATACAACATATATTTATATATGACATATCTTACCGGGGTGGTTGACTGTTTTGAAACGGATAAAATCCGAAAACAAAAAGCCTGAGATTAAACCCGTTGAACCTGATCCGGATAATGCCGGCGTAGGGAACAATCGAACCAGAGGTTCGGAACCAAAGGTTCAGAATCTTTGGTTCGGAAACAAAAGTCGTTAACAAAAGCTTGCAGACAAATTGCGGGTTTTTGATCCGAAATTATCGGGACGGCGTGTTCCAAAGTTCACGGGAAAATAAAACCGGTTTGTGTGAAAAACTTTAGGAGTATGCCATGAAAAAAGAAAAAAGAAAAGTTATCTATGCCGCGTTTTTTACCGTAATGTGCGTGACAATTGCCGCCATTCTGCTTACAGACCTTGTATCCTGTAAAAAAGAAAAAAACTCTGAACTTGTAATCTGGACTTACGATTCTTTTAACTCGGAGTGGGGGCCGGGCCCCGATGTCTCAAAGGTTTTTGAAGATAAAACCGGAATTAAAGTTACATGGGTAAACGGCGGCGATGCTGGACAAATTGTCTCAAGGCTGATACAAGAAGGCGGTAATTCAAATGCAGACATTATTTTGGGCTTTGACCAAAACCTTGCAGGGCGTGTTATCAATTCGGGGCTTCTTGAAGCTTACAAACCCAAAGGAGCCGAGAAAATTTTCAACGAACTTGTTTTAGATTCTAGTTTTCGCATAACTCCGTTTGATTACAGTTACTTTGCAATTGTCTACGATTCTCAGACTGTTTCGCCGCCGAAGTCTCTTGAAGATCTTACATCTAATCAATACAAACAAAAATTAATATTGATTGACCCGCGCACTTCGTCGCCCGGGTTAGGCTTTTTTACGTGGGTAAAAGAAATTTACGGCGCAAACTGGCAGGATTACTGGCGCAGGCTTCAACCTTCCATACTTACCGTCGCCGACGGATGGAGCGCCGCTTACGGGCTTTTCACTCATGGAGAAGCGCCGTTGGTTCTTTCATACACAACTAGCCCCGGTTATCATCTTGAGTACGAACAAACAGAACGCTACAAAGCCGCTATTTTCCCGGAAGGCCACGCAATGCAGATAGAAGCGGCAGGGCTTTTGAAAGCCGCAAAAAACAAAGGCAACGCAAAAACATTTCTGGACTTTATGATAAGCCCCGACTTTCAAAATATTATTCCTCTGACAAACTGGATGTACACTGTAATCGATATTCCCCTCCCGGATTCTTTCAGGGTAAACCCGAAAAGTGAAAAGCCTCTTCTGCCTAAACCTGCAACAGAGGCGGAGCTTAACGAATGGGCGGCGCTGATGATTAAAAGCGCAGGAGGAAACAAGTGACAAAGAAAAAAGCCGCCTGCCTTTTAGCGCTTGCGCCTGTTTTGGCGGCGGTTTTTTCTTTCATTCTTCCATACGCCGCAAGTTTCGGCCCTGCCGCCGCAGGAATTGTGAACGGGAAAATATCCGTCCTGCAGAATAACGCCCTTCTTAACATAACTCTTTTTACTTTCAAGCAGGCTTTTTTAAGCGTGCTTGTTTCGCTTGCTTTGGGACTTCCGGGCGCGTGGTTCATAGGTAACAGCCGTTCACGCTTTACTCCGCTTTTAAGAACTTTAACGGCGGTTCCTTTCGCAATGCCGTCAATCTTGGTAGTATTGGGTTTTGTGCTTTTTTTCGGAAACTCGGGGTGGATAAGCAGCATCTTTACGGTAAGAATTCTCTATAAACCGGCAGCTGTTATTCTTGCCCACGGATTTTTTAATTTTCCGCTTGTTATACGCCTTGCGGGAGACGGGATCGCGAGAGCGCGCCGCGTCTACGCTCCGGCGGCGGCAAGCCTTGGAGCATCTCCGTTAAAAACCATTCTTACCGTGATTTTACCGCTTGCGTTTCCCGGTATTCTTGCGGCGAGTTTTTTAGTGTTTTTATACTGCTTTACAAGTTTCGCGGTTGTGCTCGTGCTTGGAGGAGGACCTGCTACAACTACTCTTGCCGTAGAAATATACCGCCACGCGCGTGTTTTTTTGAATTACGGCAACGCGGGGTTTCTGGCATTAATCGAAACTTTAATCGCCGTCTGTATTTTCCTTGCTTATGTTTTTATCGGGAAGAAATCTATGTTAATACAGACAAACATCATCGAACGCCCCGAAACGGGAAAAAAATCTTTTGCTTCGCGGATTGTAATGGCGGCGTACTTGCTCGTTATTGCTTTTTTTGTTCTTGGTCCGCTTCTTTCCATTCCGTTGGAATCTTTTTTGTACAGGCCATCACGCGCTACTTCTCAGGTTCTCAGCTTCAAGTGGTGGAGTAATCTGGGAAGCACTTGCCTTCCCGCGCTTGGCCGTTCGCTTACGCTGGCTTTTCTTTCCGCGACAGTTTCCTGTATTCTGGCGTTCCTCGCGGCGGGAGCGGTAAAACTGCTTGAAACACAAAACAAAGAATCTTCCGTTATTTCAAACATTATCCGTTTTTTTGCGGCTTCTCCCGTAATTTCGTCGGGCATTATTTTAGGACTGGGCTGGATTATTTTGTATGGAAGACATTTCTCGCGTTCGCCCGCCGCTCTTGTGATACTTCACGGAGTAACCGCGATGCCGTTTGCTTTTAATTTTATTTCCGAAGGGTTCCGCTCTCTTCCCGTTAACACATTGAACGCGGCGGCCGTTTTCGGCGCGGATCCGCTGCGCGGACTTTTAACTGTTGCACTGCCGCTGTCGCTTTCCCGCGTACGCTCCGCATGGGGCTTTGCGGCGGCGCTGAGCCTCGGCGAACTAAACGCCGTGATGATGCTGGGAATGGAAGGATGGGAAACTCTGCCTCTGTATATCTACCGCGCAGTTGCGGCTTACCGTTACGGGACTGCCTGCGCAGCGGGAACCCTGCTGATACTCTGCTGTGCCGCCTGCTTTTTGCTCTCGGAGACAGGAAGGAAACAATATGCTTACAGTTAAAGCGTTAAAAAAAACTTACGGTGAATTTTCGGCGGAGCTTGATTTATCCGTCGGCGAGGGAGAAACCCTTGCGCTGACAGGCCCCTCGGGCTGCGGCAAGACTACGGCGCTTAACCTTATCGCGGGTCTTATCGAGCCGGAATCGGGAAACGTACTGATTGACGGCGAAGACATTACGCTTCTTCCCGCATGGAAACGGAATATTTCCGTAGTTTTTCAAGATCTTGCGCTGTTCCCTCATCTTGATGTAGGCGGAAATATAGCTTACGGCCTTTTTATAAAAGGCGTCCCTAAAAAAGAACGCCGCGTAATTGTTGAACAAACTCTGGAGATTGTCCGTCTTCAAGGTTACGCGCAAAGGCGTATTGACACGCTATCAGGCGGAGAGCGCCAGCGCGTAGCTCTTGCCCGTTCTCTTGCGTCCAGCCCGCGCGTACTTTTGCTGGACGAACCCTTTTCAAGCTTAGACGCGCCTTTAAGAAAAGACCTTCGCCGTGATTTTCTGGAAATCCGCTCCCATTCAAAAGCGCCGTGCATTTTTATAACCCACGACCGCGAAGAAGCCTTGATGCTAGGCGGCAAGGTAGCGCTTATGAAAGATGGGCGCATAGCGGAAACCGCAGCAGGCAGGGAGATAATTTCTGCGCCCAAAACCGAATTCGCAAAGGAGTTTTTCGGTTCCCTAGCGTGATATCAGGATACGTGGGTTTTTACAATTATGCAAGTAAATCAATGTCCGGCAAGCCGTATAATATGGAAGAATTCGAATAAAATAGAAAATTTACAACCTCCTACCCTATATATGGGGTAAAAGACAGAGATATACCGCTATATATGTGGGCAAAAGGATGTAAACAACAATTTTATCATTAATATACTTGAAAATTTGATAAATTCACTATAACATTATTAACATAATGCCAAAGTATTTGGTACGATTTTTCTATTCAAGGAGTCCTTATATGAAAAAAAGTTTTTTAATAACGGCCGTATGCGCCGTTATTTCAATGGGACTGGCTTTACCATTAGGTGCTCAGACAAATCCTTCTACTGCAGGTTCTCTAGCGTCTAATACCAACGTGGCTACTGCCGGTATTTTTAGAAATGACGTGGATAATTTTGTCGATTATCACAAATATTCAAGCGTTCTAAAAGATGCCAAATGGTTTGGCTTTTTAACAGGCAGAACCACTCTCGGGGGTTCACTTGACGCAGGTTATGCACGATACTTCGGCGGTATTTATTTAGGAGTATGGTACCGAGGCAATATTTTCAGAAGCCCCGCAGGTGTTTATGAAACAAAGACCATCACCCCTGTTTATGACCTTAACGATCCCGCGTTACTTACCCAGAAAACGGATACAACTTCTTATACAGCGCAATGGTACGAATCCGCTAATAATATCGAATTCCTTATCGGCGTCGCCGGTATGGGTATTAAGGTCGGTTTCTTTGAATCCACCGCTACTAATAAGAACGACGGCGCTCCAGGAAGAGATGTTACCATAGCAGACACACTGGACGGAAGAAAAACTTATACAAGCGCAATTGACGAGTATTCGAATAGTTACAGCCACCTGAGACCTTACATCGGATGGGGCGGAACCTTTCCCGTCGCGGGAATGACCCTTAGACCTTATGCCAATATAAATTTCTACTTTTTTAACAGCTCATTGATTGACAAATACAGCAATTATACAACGGCAAACGGCGTAAAGCAGAATATACAGACTTACGTGGGACAAGGACGTAATTCCGGATTTTTTAATCCGTACGGCAATATCGGCGCATGGCTTGACCTCGCAAAAAAAGAAACTGTTCAGCAAAGCGTAGGGCTTTCTTACGGTTTTGACGTGTATTTGTACAACAACGATGCAGACGCTTTAGGAAGCGTTGACGGCACAATAACATGGGCTGCCGGTTATATTAACCGCGAAACAAAATATACGGACAGAACCGAAACATCAACCAATATTACTTATACTATTAATGAAATAAAAAATGTTACTCACACAATTACTCCGTCTTATAAAATAACGGGAGAACCTGCCGAGAATTTCAAATTGGGATTTTCCGCGTCGGCTCCTATAAGAATACATTCTGAATCGTCCGACAACTATACAAGACAAAAACAAAAAGATGCGGTAAAATATATCAACGGCAATCCGGGTTATGTAAGAGATAGAGATACTATTACTTATATCAACAACGGCAATACCGAGACCTCAATTTTCGGAATAACATTAAACCTTGCCGCAGGTGCAAGCTACCAATTAATTCCCGGCCGCTTTGGGATTAACGCCGGTATAGCCGCCCAACCTATAGCTTATTCGCAGACTGTTGTAAAAAGGTTACCTAGAACCACAGCTTCTATTGAAACCGATAAAACAACTCAGGACGACGGTTCGGTAACAAATAACTCTAAAACTGTAAGCCTTAAGACCGAACCTGACAATGTTACAAATAACAGCTCTTGGGCACAGTATACAGCTACACTTAGCGGCGGCTTTACATTCAATTTCAACAACAATGCCGCTTTGGATTTGGCGGCAAACTCAGGCGCTTACACAGCGAATGGTTTTAACCTTAACCTTACCACAGTAAACGTAATTTTTACGTTTAAGTATTAATAAAAGGAGGAACAAAATATGAAAACAAGGATATATTTAACCGCGATAGCGGTAATTACAGTTTTTTTCACGTTTTCCTGCTCGTCAGATATTTCACTTACCGAACGCAATCTCAATGAATGGAAAGAGCAATATAAAGGCGAATATACAAGTACTACACCAGTGTCGTTTACTGTCGATGTTCGTGCCGCGAATTTAACTTACAGCGCTACACCGATTGGCGAGCAATATAAAGAAATAACCATTGCTTTCCCGTCTAACGCGGATATTTTAAAAGAGACCAACGCCAACATGACTGCAAAGTTACAGGAATTTTTTACTGTTTTTAAGTACTCTAATCCTGCAGTTATACCTGAGCCTTATGTTCATACACCAAGCACTATCGGCGATTTGTTATCTTATACCTTTGTCCGCCGCAACGAAAATATTATTAATATCAAACTGGATAGCGTCCCTAATGCAAACAAAATCGAATGGAGAATAGACGCTTCCAAATATAAGGTCTATGGTCAGTTGACAGACATAAACGGCGACTACATAGCGGGTGAATCCTACGATGATCAGTATGGCACATTAGATATTACAGACGGTACTCCTATTGCAGGCTGGAGTGATGAATTTTTCAAACCGGAATATGATTCTACTATTTCCTTTACAATCACCCCTCCTGCAGGCGGAACATTTACTACTTCCAACCCTTCATCGTATATATCGCTAATAGCATCCGCCGGCGCCGGTTCTGATCCTTTATACGCCATACAAAGAAAGCTCCTTTCGGATCTTTTACCCAACATTGAATTGCAAAAATACAATCAATCAACAAATTCTTGGGCGAAAGAGGGAACTGTCACATTTTACGAATACACAGCGCCTACTCCCGCAGATTTCCCGGCAACTTGGACTCAAGACCGTCTGTATGTTAAACTCGATACCCTGGACGACCTTGGAATATACCGCGTAAAAGCGACAGGCTTAAAAAACATCAGCACAACGAATACCGCCGGCGCCGTTTCAAAAGTCAGGATATACGCTTCTAATCCTACTTTTAGAAGTATTCTTAACAACACATACATATCGGATCCTGTAGTTTATTATAATTCTTCTGCCAGGCTGCTGGAATTAACCTCTCCGATTGATGAAGTAACAATTAAAACAGATTCCAACAAAAGAAACGTTGTCCTTGAGGTGTATTTCAATTCTATAACTGATACTATAAATTCCGGTGATGCAGTATATCCTGAAGTGATGAATACGGGAGATTTTATCAAAACCTTTAAACTGGTTTACAATGGAACAACTCCCACAACCGCAATTGCCAACGGCGCAAGTTTAACAACTTTAAGCAATATAGTGGAAATTAAAATTACAGATGTTAAATATACCTCTGACAAGAGAACCAACGCGGAAAACGATAAAAATGACTGCGCTATAATCACATTGGATCCCGCTTATCAGATTAACGGACGCAGTATCTATCTGCTCCTGTCCCCCGACTTTAAGTACGGCGGCGGTCATATTACATTCGGCAACCTCAGCACAACCGGTTCTTTCTATAACGGTTCTTACTTCTGGAGAAGCTACGGGTTTATCACAAACCTTTAGTTCTAACAAAGCATAAAAGGCCTCCCGCAAGGGAGGCTTTTTTTGCACTTAGCGGTTAAAATCCTTTTTATTTCTTACCACAACTCGTCTTCCGCCTTCGCGCTTGCCGCCTTCATGTCGTCCTCCCTCCGGTTTATGATCATGACCTCGGTCAGTTTTAAAATTTTTCGAAAATTTTCCGCCAGACGAGTGCGATCTGTTCCCGCCTCGATCAGGACGGTTTCTTTTCTCTCCTGAAAAATTATCATGTTCTTTGCTATCGCGTGGCGCTCGGTCGCCTTGTGTCCGGCCGCCGGAAGCTCCATGTCGTTTTTCTCTCACCGCTTTTTCCATAACTTTCAGCGATTCATCAAAACCTTTTAAAAATTGCTGTAAATCATCGGCGAAAAGAATCACGGATTGGCGATCAAAACCGCCCGTTTCTTTGTTCTTGCTTTCCACAATATTCAAATAAAGATCGCCCATGCGGTTTTCTTTCACATTAAAAAAATATGTCCTGTTAGGTAATATTATCCTTGTAGAAAAAAGTTCTCCTCTTACACCCATTCTTTTACTCCTTTATCAATCAAACCCATCAGCCTCTATTATCATATTTCTTTGCCAATCAAGCAAGAACCGTTCGACGCTTGCGTCGTTTCCTTGTACATCCGCCATTATGCGGAAAACAGGCTCCGTGGCGGAACCCCTCATCCATATATAGGCGCTTTCTCTTATTTTACCGTTATCATCCTTTAAAAAGAGGATTTTAAGCCCTCCCCTGCCAGCTTCTCCGAAACGGCTTATTCCGCGCCTCTCTTCCAATCCATTATAAGCTCTTGCCTCCCAGCCGCAAAGACCAAAACGCGATTTTAACTCGTCTTTCATGTTTTCCCACTCGCGCAGAAATACTTTCTGATAACAGTCTTTTAACAGAGTATGATCATTTGTCTTTATACGCAATACTGCGGCGGAAGAATATGCGGGAGTGCTGATAAAAAGCGGAAGACTTGCGATTATATCCGCAAGATTGTAATTTTCGTCGTATTTTTTCGCTTGCCCCGAACATTTACTCCAAATTTCAAAAAGACCGCCTTTGTCCGCACTTGAACGGACGGCAAATAATTTAACAATTGCAAGGACAGTATTAATCGGATCGCGAACCGCAGACGGGTGCGTGATATTCCCGCCTGCCGAACCTTCGCCTAAAATACGCACAGTGTACCCCTGTTCGCGCAATTTGCGGGCAAGCCCTACAACATTTGCTTCGCCTACCTCGGCGCGGAAGACCGAAACGCCGAACGCCTCGGCTATCCTGTCTATACGCATGGAAGTAGGGTCATTTATCGCCACAGCCGCTTTGGATAGATCCTGTCCCATTCTGGCAAGATGGGCAAGCTCGGCAACGCAGGCAAGCGCAAAAACTTCCTGCGCCTCAAGCGCTCGCGCTTTTTTTTCAATATCGTCCCAAATAACAAGGTTCCCCCTGTCGCCGTCGCAATCAGGCACATAACCTAAAATAAACGATGAATCGCGTTCATGGGCCTTTTCGAGTAACGCCTTGCAAGGCTCAAGAGAATCGCCCTCAGGCACAATACGGTGAGCTATCTGCCCGGGCCCGCCGTTGATATATTCAAACTTAATACCGAGCGATTTAAAGAAATCCGCGTCTATGGATACTGTCCGCGCGCTTCCGTTAAAATCGCAAACCACGCCAAGCGGACGCTTATCAAGGCTTTTCTTTAACACAGAGATAATTTCATTATCGCCGTCCCACGCTACAACACCGCAAAAGTCATAGTACGCCTTGAGCGCCTCGGTTTTTGCTGCGGATTCGCCGTCGTATACGTTTTTAAGAGCTACAGGATCGGCAGTTGAAATAAAGTTATATATTTTTTGAATATTGCCGTCTTTTTGCAAAAACAATCTAAAATCGGCGATAAGTTTTTCTGATTCTTGCGCCGCAAGCACTCCGCCGTCTGTAAGACCAAACTTTATTCCGTTATGCCCAATCGGGTTATGGCTTGCGGATATATAAATAAATCCCGACGCGTTTTCCGTGTTTCGCGCCCATGCCATTATTTCAGGCGCGGCGGTATAACCCGAGTAACGCACGTCACACCCTGAGGCAAGCAAGACAGGAATCATTGATTCCGCAATCGCTCTGCCTGTAGGCCGAGTATCCATGCCTATCAGAACCAACGGTTTTTTTTTCGATTTATTCAGATATTCGCAGAAAACAAAAGCCGCCGCTCCTGTAATTATTTTATGAATCACAGTAATTTCATTCGATGTACTTTCTTCATCGGGAGTTCCCGAGCGATCTTCCGCAAATATCCCGCGCCACCCGCTGGCTGAGAGAATCATATTTTCGACACCACGGTTCACTTCATCTCTTGTCATTGTTTTATTTTATCAAAATAAACCTTTTTATAAAAAGGGTGTATTTTGTTCTTTTTATTTTGATATTTTTAATTGCATAGGAGCGTGTATTATGGCAAAGCTATCAAATATTATACAACGCCGCGAATTAGAGCCGCTGTTAAATAAAGCGCTCAAAGTTGTAAGGTATTATGAAAAAGCGGCAAATTGCGCTGCCTCTGTAATGGAGCCGGACGGCGATACGGGAATATATCAATTATGTTCATTCTGTAAACAATGCAATGCAAAAACCTGCGATTCAACCGGAAAAAGGGAGTGTTACAACGTACATAAAGAAGCTGTAAACAAGGCAAGGCTTCTTGGAGGATCATACGTTTATTTGTGCCCCGAAGGTTATGTTTTTTGGACAAGCCCGTTTTATTCAGGCGAACGTTTTGCCGGTGCGCTGTTTTCGGGAGGCATACAGGGGCTTCAAAAAAACAGCGATAAAGTAAAAGCTCTGGCGCAAATGATGCTGATCTGCGCGGATCAGATATCGGGATTGAGTTTTAATCAAAAGAATATACCAATTCTTGTAAAATGGCAGGAACCCAAATCCGCCCCGCCTGCGGAAGAATCCAAAATAAATCCAATTTTGCTGGATATGGAACGAATGCTGATTGCAAGTCTTCGCAGGGGGGATAATGTCCATGCGAATAAAATCCTCGGCGAATTATTGGACGCACAATTCAAGGAATTAAACGAAAAATTCAGCGTTTTTAAGTTAAAAGCGCTTGAATGGGCGGTTTTATTGTCAAGAGCTACGGTAAATTCCAAAAACATCGACGATGATTCATTATTGGACACAAATAATTATTATTTGAAAAAAATAGAAGAAAGTACAAATTTTCATGAAATAAAAGATATTCTATTTTCTTTTACAGACCAGATGGCGGAAAGAATATTCTCCTTCCATGGAGTACGCCATTTCTCGGCTATCAAGAAAGCGGAACGCTATATATGGGAAAATTATACAAAAAAGATCGGCTTACGGGAAATAGCCGGCGCCGCGGGCCTTTCCGCATCATATTTCAGTTCAATTTTCAAAGAAGAAATGGGAGAAAACCTTTCCAATTATCTTAATCGTTTACGCGTTGAAAAAGCGGCGGCCATGCTTATTTCAACTAATATATCTATAAATAAAATTGCAGAGGCCTGCGGTTTTGAAGATCAAAGCTGGTTTTCAAAAATTTTTAAAAACAATACCGGCTTTACTCCGGGAAAATACCGCGAGCAAGGTAATGTTTTAAGCTAACAGGGAAAGTTTTAATCAGGAGAAGGAAAGAAGGGGTGTATATGAAAGAAAATTACGAAAAATCAGACAATCTAATTGAAAAAGCAAAAAAAATGATGTCAGATTACAATCAAGCGACAGGGAGCAGTATATGCATTTACGACAGCGGCTATAAACCGGTATTTCCCGATAATAATAGGGACAATAATCCCGAAAAAACAATTTGTTCTTATTGTACGCGAACAGATTGTATTAATTTACATAAAAATTCGATAAAAGAAGCAATAAAAAAAGGCGGCTCACACATTTATAAATGCGATTTAGGGCTTGTTTTTTGGATCAGCCCTATATATACAGACGGTTCTTTTTCGGGTGCAATAAGAGGATCAGGTTTTTTACCGGAAGGTAAAAAAGAGGTTGACTTTTTATTAAATGCACATAATACTCATATTGTGAGCAATGAAAAAATAACGGAAGAAGCCAAAGATCGCATAAACTCGTTTCCAAAAGCAGATGATGAAAAAATACAATCACTGGCGGAAATGATGCAAATATGCGCGGAATCCCTTAGCTCGGGAAGCGAAGACTACCACGAGATACTAAGGCGTAGAGCGGAACAACAGGAAGCAATAAGAAAAATTATTGCAGAGTTGGAAAAAGCGTATCCCGAGAATACAGAGAAACCGGGTTACTCGCTTGAAAAAGAAAAAATTCTTTTAAACACTCTGCGTAAAGGCGATCCTGCGGAAACCAGAAAACAGTTGAATGAATTGATAGCGTCAATGATTTTTTCATACCGCGATCAATTCAAATATATGCAGTTACGCACAACTGAACTGGTTGTCATGTTTTCCAGAATAGAGGTAGGTCCCGTTAAAAACGGAAGTTTGTCTTTGGAGATCAACAATCAATGTCTTAAATTAATTCAAGACGCTAAAAATACGGAAGAATTAACCGATATTCTTCATACTGTCGCGGACAGGATATTAAATAATATTACTTCTTTCCGCGGCATTCCGCATGCCGCCGCTTTACGAAAAGCGGAAAACTTTATCATGGAAAACTACACCAGAAAAATCAGCTTAAAGGAAATTGCGGACATGGCCGGCCTTTCGCCTCCTTATTTCAGCACTATTTTCAAGGAAGAAATGGGTGAAAATCTTTCTAAATACCTGAACAGGTTAAGGGTAGAGAAAGCAAGCCGCTTATTACTTGAAACCGATATGTCCTTAAGCGAAATAGCCGCCTGCTGTTGTTTTGAAGATCAAAGCTGGTTCTCCAAGATATTCAAGGCTTTTACAGGCATAAGCCCCGGAAAATACCGAAACCAGGGCGGCGGGATAATAAGGACAATTACCGATAATAACCTTTCGCAGGCCTTCAGGAAGACATTGAAAAAATAAAAAAGGGCTATCCCGAAAGATAGCCCTTCTTAATTACTAACCTTTCTCTCAAGCGTTCGGCGGCGGAATGATCGCAAGCTCTGTTTCTTTGTCGAAAAAGCGCGCTTTTTCCATTCTGGGAATGAAATTGGCGGTATCGCCGACTTTGAATACGTGCTGAGGTTCCGTGCGGGCTACAAGCGGCTGTGTATCGGTTGTCAGCCACAGGTGAATATCGGCGCCCAACGGCTCTACAACGGTTACCTTTACGGTCATGCTGTTGTTGCCGGGGGCTTCGGTATAGAGTAAATCTTCAGGGCGGATACCGAAGTAAACTTCCTTGCCTACATATTTTCTTAAGAATTCAACGTGTGAGCCGTCGGCTTTAATCTTGAAGGAGCTTTCGTTTAATACAATGGAGTTTGCCTCTTCCTGCACTTTTACGGAGAGGAAGTTCATCGGCGGCGAACCGATAAACCCTGCCACGAATTTGTTGATTGGGTGGTTATAGAGGAACAAGGGGGAACCAATCTGCTGGATCTTTCCGTCCTTCATAACGACGATTTTATTCGCCATGGTCATGGCTTCTACTTGGTCGTGGGTAACGTAGATCATTGTAGCGTTCAGGCGAAGGTGCAAATCGGAAAGTTCCGCTCTCATCTGTACGCGCAATTTAGCGTCCAAGTTGGAAAGAGGCTCGTCAAAGAGGAAGACCTTGGGGTTACGGACAATAGCGCGGCCTACCGCGACGCGCTGTCTCTGACCGCCTGAGAGGGCCTTCGGCTTGCGATCAAGAAATTTCTCAATATCAAGGATACGCGCGGCTTCGTTAACGCGCTTGTCAATTTCGGCTTTTGGTACTTTTTTAATCCTTAAACCGAACGCCATGTTCTCATATACCGACATATGGGGATAAAGGGCGTAATTCTGGAATACCATCGCGATATTCCTGTCCTTGGGCGGAACGTCGTTCATTTGCTCGCCGTCGATGAGGAGTTCGCCTTCGGTGATATCCTCAAGACCGGCGACCATACGGAGGGTTGTCGATTTACCGCAACCGGATGGTCCTACTAGAACGACAAATTCCTTGTCTTCGACTACGATGTTGGCGTTGTCTACCGCTGTGACGCCGCCGTCATACACCTTTTTAATACCTTTCAATTCAACTTTTGCCATACGCTGGCCTCCCTTTAGGGTTATTTTATTGTAGATTTTCGAAAAAAGTAACTTTTTTGAAAATCTTTAATCAGTATAGCAGGTTTTTTATTGCAAGTAAACCCCTAAAGTCGAGCCTGAATAATGCCGATATTTTTATTACCGGGAGGGAAATCCTCTCAATATCTGACGGTGCGCATAGGGTTTCGGCCCTGACGTCCAGGCGCATCGTCTTTTTTTTATCCTAAAATATAGGATTGAGGTCTATTGGCGGGAATGCGAAAGCCCCGCCCGCGATTGGTGCCGTGGCTTTATTGTGGCACGCTTTGGCGTGGCATTTTACGATCCACGGCAATATCACGGGCGGGGCTTTCGCATTCCCGCCTTTAGAAATAAGCTTCATATTTTTGGATAATCAGATTGGATTAATTGGCTTGTTTGTATTTTTCCATAAATGTTCCTAGGCGGCGCATGGCGTCGGCGAGGGTGTCTTTGTCGGGGAGGAAGACTATGCGGAAGTGGTCGGGGTCTTTCCAGTTGAAGCCGGTGCCGTGGACTAGTAGAAGGTGTTGGTCGCGGAGCAGATCCAACATGAATTTTTCGTCATTTTTTATATTAAAGCGTTTTGTGTCTACTTTGGGGAAGCAGTAAAGGGCGCCTTTGGGCTTTACTACGGAAAGGCCGGGGATTTCGTTTACCATATTAAACGCGGTGTCCCTCTGTTCGCGCAGGCGGCCGCCGGGGAGAATCAGGTCTTTTATGCTTTGATAGCCGCCGAGGGCAGTTTGAATACCGTATTGGGCGGGCATATTGGGGCAAAGGCGCATATTTGCGAGCATATCAAGACCTTCGACATAGCCTGAAGCGCTTTTTTTGTTCCCGGAAAGCACCATCCAACCTGCCCGAAAGCCTGTGGCGCGCCATGATTTGCTTAATCCGTCAAAACTTACAGTAAAAATGTCGGGCGCTATCGTGGAAAAAGGAATATGCACAGTGTCGTCATAGGTTATGCGGCTGTAAATCTCATCGGCGTATACTATTAAATCTTTTTCTCCGGCAATTTGGGCGATTCCCTCCAAAATTGAACGGTCATAAACCGCTCCGGTAGGGTTATTGGGGTTAATTACCACAATCGCCTTGGTTTTTGGGGTGATTTTTGCACGAATATCGTCCAAAACGGGGTTCCAACCCGAAGCTTCATCGCAAAGATAGTGAACGGCTTTGCCGCCGGCAAGGGTTACTACGGCTGTCCACAGGGGATAATCGGGCATTGGAATTAATACCTCGTCTCCTGAGTCGAGGAGAGCCTGCATTGACATCGATATTAACTCGCTTACCCCGTTGCCGATGAAAATATCGTCGATTCCCACGTCCATTACCCCTTTGGATTGAAAATCCTGCATTACGGCTTTGCGGGCGGAAAATAACCCTCGGGATTCGCCGTAGGGCTGAGCGTTGGGTAAATTCACAATAATATCGTGGACAATTTCGTCAGGCGTATTTAAACCGAAAGCGGCGGGACTGCCAATATTAAGTTTTATTATCTTAAAACCTTCTTCTTCCAGCCGTTTTGCTTCTTTTAATACCGGTCCTCGTATGTCGTAGCATACATTTTCCAGTTTTGACGATTTTTCTATGTTTTTCATGAATTCTCCGGGTCTTGAATCTTTGAATCTTGATTCATAGACTCTTGCTCTTTAAACTCATCAAGATTGGAATTCTTAAGGTCATTTGTTGTCGAGGCTGCCGGTACAGGTTCATTTTTTTGGAAAAGCCACGTGCCTGTTTCATTAATATATTTCCTTACAATAGCAACGTGAATCGCCGTTTCCGCTTTATTTACCTCTTTTTTCCAGTTTTCAAGGGTTTTCAGCGTATCAACAATCCGTTTTCGGCCGTTCTCGGCGGCAGCGAGGCAATCTTGCTGTCTTAATGATTTGCCTGACAAATTGTTGGCAAGGAAATAAGCCGAAAGTCCCGCTATAATGGCATCGCTTGAGGATACAGCCAAAGTCATAAATTCAGTCTCAGCCTTGTCAAAAGCGCTGATAAGCAAACAAGAAAAACCTGAAAACCAGCGTACCCACTCCCGATCCTGCTTATTCAACTTACCTTTTTCAAGATGGGTCTTAAAAAAAGCAGCCGCTCCCTTATAATCGCCGCTAATAACTCTGGCAGGGCCGAAAATGAGGACATTTTTCTCTACAACAGACTTTTTGGCGAGAAAAGCCTTACTTTCAAGCTTTATTACAGAAGGATAATCGGAAATTACCATATAAGAACTCGCCAAAAGCTTAACATAGCGGTTACTGTACCTGTTTTTTACGTAAATTTTTTGCTCTAAATAATAAGCTAAAGCGGGCCAATCCTCTCTTTCTAAGAGCAAAAACAGCCGATAATTAATAAGGAAAAATATGCCTAAGCAGACAAGGATAGCGGACATGAAGAACAAAAGAGGAGAAGTCATATACCGTAAATTCGCGGTTTGCGCCGGATCCGGGATAATTAACGGCAACAGGGCCGTAATTAACAGAAAAAGGACTATAAGTATGCTAAAAGCTATTATAAGGTATTTGAATTTCAAAGGAAACACTCCTATTATTATACATCGTTATGAAATGAATCATAGAAGAAAGCTGCCGTTACGTCAACAATGGAATATGTTGCGGGGGATGGAATGAAAGACTATTTAGTAAAGGATATTAAACCGGACAGTTTTTTCACAAAAACTCTTTACCTTGATAAAGTTTTTGTTATCGCCACTCCCGAAATGCCGTTCTCAAAAGAGATGGCGACCGCCTTGGATAAATGGAGCTTTAAGACGGTTTATTCGGAAGGCGAACCGCATAAAGAATATACCGCAAGCGCTACGGGAACAGAGACTTCCGAAAGCGGCGGAATGAAGTCCCTTGCCGCGCAGCCGGATTCGGACAAACTTGAAAAAGCCCAGACTTTTTATACAAATTTGTTATACTTTATCGAGGATCTTTTTATAAGGGCTTCCGTATCGAACGAACTGGACTTTAAGGTTGTATCGGAAAAGATAAAAGACATAGTGGACTATGTCAAAGAAGACAGGCGTTATCTTATGAGGGTAATAAAAAACATCGAACCCGCCCCGGAAAAAAATTATCTGGCTACTCACTCCGTGCGTTCCACCATACTTGCCATAATTATAGGGACATACCTTAAACTTCCCAACCACAGGCTTCTTGAGTTGGGGATAGCCGCTCTTGTGCACGAGGCGGGAATGTTAAAACTGCCGTCTCAGTTATACCTCAGTAACCGCCCGCTCAGCCCTCAGGAGAAAAAAGCGATTTTAACCCACCCTATACTCGGCTATACCATGCTTAAATCTTTTGATTTTCCGCTTGCGGTATGCCTCGCTGCGCTTGAACACCATGAGCGCGAAAACGGGTCAGGTTATCCTCGACAGCTCGCGGGAGAAAAGATCAGTTTGTACTCAAAAATAATCGCCGTAGCCTGCTCTTATGAAGCGCTTAGCTCAAAACGTCCGCACAAGGAAGCGAAAGACGGTTATACGGGAATGCTGGAATTATTGAAGAACGACGGCAAACAATATGATGACACGATAGTAAGGGCGCTTGTCCTTTCGCTTTCAATATACCCGATAGGCCTTTATGTTCTCTTGTCAAACGGAAAGAAAGGGCAAGTTATCGACGTAAACCCCGAAAACCCGAAATTCCCGATTGTTGAGATTTTCGGCGATGTTACACCGGACGGAAGAAACAAAACCGTGCAAACCGCTCCTAACGAGTTGAGTATTGTGCGTCCTCTTAACCGTTCCGAGATTGAAAGTTAGCGGGGACAAGACTTAAATGGAACCTTTTCCCGCGATAATAATTGTAGTCGCGTTAATACTTTTCAGCGGTTTCTTCTCGCTTTTTGATTACGCCATTGTTTTTTGTAAAAAAACGCGGCTGGAAAAAGAACGCGGAAAAGTTTACAAATCTGTATTAAAAACTATTGAAAACCCCAGAAAGTTATCGCTTGTATGCCGTTCATGGATCAATTTAACAAGAACTCTGGCGGCATTCGTCATGGGTTTTGCCGTTATACATTATCTTGAAACCGCGCGGGAAAATTTTTTTGAAAAAGTTCTTGTAATAGCGGCGGCCGCGCTTATTTTGGGCGCAGTTACGACTCTTCTGGCTGACGCGCTTCCGAAATTAATCGCCCACGGAAAACCCGAAAAAACGGCCGCCTTTCTTATCTATTTTATTAAATTCTTAGGTTTCCCGATGTTTCCCTTTATTTATCCTGCGTTAAAGTTCGCTGGGCTTTTTCATCATGAGGATAATATAACGGAAGACGAGCTTCGCGATGTTCTTTTGGAAGGCGAGAAACAAGGTATTGTGGAAAGCAAAGAACGCACAATGGTGGAAGGCGTTTTCTACCTTGGAGATCGCCCCGTAGAGGCGTTTATGACTCACCGTTCGGAAATACAATGGCTGGACGTAAACGCGCCATCTAACGAAATAAAAGAAAAAGTAATTGAACACCGCCAGCGCTGTTATCCTGTTGTAGACGGAAGCCCCGACGAGATTATAGGCGCGGTTGATCTTGACGATATAGTTTTTGATATGACAAGCGCCAATCCGCAGGGGTTACGCGCTATTATGAAAAAAGCGCAATTTATCCCGCAAACCATGTCGGCTCTAAAGGCGTTTGAGTCATTCAAGCACAGTCAGGCGAACTTTATTTTTGTAATGGACGAATACGGCGGATTATCCGGGGTAATCTCGCTTAGAATGTTATTTGAAGAAATTGTCGGCGAGCTTTCCGCGCCCGTAAAAAAAGAAGAACCCATAACAAGACAGGAAGACGGCAGTTGGCTTGCCGACGGCACTTTGAACATAGACGATGCCGAGGAAGCGCTTTCTCTTTCCAACCTACGCGAAAAAGGCGACTTCCAGACTCTCGCCGGTTTTATTCTTTCTCTCGCCGAAGAGTTACCGAAAGCAGGAGACAGCGTGGAGTATCAAGGCTACAGATTCACGGTAAAAGAAATGGACGGCAACCGCATAGACAAGATTCTTATTACAAGTAAATAAATCTATTCCATCTCAGGAACACAAATTCTTCCTTCGTACAATTCTTTGGGCATTATCCTTATTTTTAATTTTTTTTCCAATGAAGCTAAAAGGCGCATTTGGGTTTCGTCGCCGATGGTTACCATTACGCCTTTTTTTCCGGCGCGTCCGGTTCTGCCGCAGCGGTGAATGTATACTTCGCCGTCGGAAGGGACATCAAGGGCGATAACGTGGGTAATGTCAGGTATATCGAGGCCGCGGGCGGCAAGATCTGTTGAGACAAGCACCGCCACTCTGCCATCGCGGAAAGAGTCCAGCGCTTCTTTGCGTTCAGCGCCTGTTTGCGGCTTTTTGTTTACCTTGCCGAAAAGACCGGCCGCGCTGACATGATGGTGTAAAAGGCGCGAAAAGACAAGATCCGCCTCATCGCCTCGGCTTGTAAAAACAAGAGCTTTAATCCGCGCCTTTTTGGATTTGCCCTGAAGCGCGGCCAGCAGAGAACGCAGGGTTTGAGCCTTACGGCGCTTTTCGCTGAAAATCGCCCAGTGCTCGATACGCTCGCGCAAAATTTCATGATCGGCGCACTCAACAGCCTCGGCGGACTCAAAAAGACACCCCAACTGCGCGGTTGCTTTTTTCCCGACCGTAGCGGAACAGGCGGCTACGCACATTTTTTTTTGCGCCTGCTCCATCGGGGCCGCCGAATCCGCAGGAGCGTGTGCGGCCGACCGCCTTGTTACGCTCTCGATAATGGCGAGTAGTTCCTTTGTCTCCTCAAGGCACTCGGGCGCGGTAAGACGATCCGCTTCATCCAGAATTAAATAGCGCAGGTTGTTTAACCTTAACTTTTTCATTTTAGCAAGAACAAGCAATCTGCCCGGATTCCCCACAACGACAACGGGTTTTGTTTTTCTTAAATTTTCAATTTGTTTTTCGATTTTAACGGAACCGATAAGAAGCGCCGTATTCCTGCAAGAAGCGGGCAGGCTCTGAGTTAGAAAATCAACTTCCGCTTTTATCTGAGAGCAGAGTTCCAGGGTAGGCGCGCAGATTAACAATATGCCGCCTTCGGAAGCGATGCGCTGTAACGCGGGAAGCAGATAGGCGAATGTTTTGCCTGTCCCTGTCGCCGAGCGAAATACAGTGTCTTTTCCGGCAAGAAGGCGCGGGATAACAAGGCTTTGAACCGCTGTGGGTTTTTCAACAGCGCGTTCTTTAAGTTTTTCAGTCAATAAATCGTTTATACCGAGAGATGTAAATGAATCCGCGCTGTCACTCATAGTTTGTTCAGTGTAGACTAAAAGACTGTAAACGGCAATATAAAATATCCGTCAGGTAATATCCATGTTAAGGCTTATCTTCTGCGTCCCTCGGCATGCGCCTTTGAATACTCCTCGTTCTATCGAACTGTCGGCGAAATCGCGTCCCCTTGATAAAACAATGTAGCCTTCGTCTATGAGTTTGTCGCGAGTGGGATCCACGGCGCAGTATTGAGTTCCCGTCCACGCCTCTACCCATGCGTGAGTTTCGCCGTAGTCGGACGCGAGACCCGCAGCATAGCGGCATGGGATTTTATCAAGGCGCAGAACAGAGAGCAATATTTGCGCGTAATCTTGACAGACGCCCGCGCCTGTGTCAAACGCCTGCGCCGCCGAAGTTGTATTCTCGGTTATACCGCGCTCGTATCGAAGGCGGCCGTGGACGGCGTGCGAAAAATGCTTGATACGATCCAACGCATCCGAAGGAGCGGAACTTTTTATATCTTCATAGAAATCGATAAGCCCGCGATGAGGGCGCGTTAACTCAGTAGGAAAAAGCAATATGCGCGGCGGCTCGCCCGATGCCGTCGTGTACGGTTCGCCCGAAGTTTCAGCGGCTCCCTCTATCCCGAAGCGGAAATAGTTGTGAGATGCGCTGATGTACCCCGCAAGCGCGTTGTTGCCGAAACCGTCAACGGTCTGCCAAAGCGAGTCGACGGGAGACGGGTCAATGCGCCACAAAAGACTTTTTACCCGCTGTCTGTCGTCGTTTTTCGGCAGTACCCGCAACAGGAACCAGTGTTCGGACGCGGGCGAGGAAAACGAGAGTTCTGTCTGATATTGAAAACGAACTGTGTTCAAGCTGCCTGCTCCTCAAACAACCGGTTCAGGCTTTCAAGCACATCGTCCAGACGCGCCTTGTAGCTTTCTTCGGTAGCGAGCGCTTCAACCAGCACCGCAAGATGCTGAGCGTTGCAAAAACCTTTGCGCACACGCGCGAGAACATGGCACAGTTTCTCGTACTCGCTGTTGATAAGTTTGTAACCGTACGAGAACCTAAAGTACAAATCAAGCCGCTCGACTAGTTTGCCGCACTTGACAATAGTGCGCGCTTCGCCGCTTGTAACCTTATCGTCTACACTGCCCCAGAACGCGAGCAGGTAATCAATGACGGGCATAAGCGACAGGCGAAGGTTTCTGGCGGTACGGCTTGCGCGGAAAGCGTCAACCGCAAGTTGAATGTAGGCGAGCGCTTCACTTCCGATCACGTTACGGCAGACAAGCGCGTTGTCGTGCGCAAAACGAAGCGTCGAATTAACTGTGAAACAATCCGTTTCATCATACAGATATCCATGAATAAAGCGGCTGTGATCGCCGTACTTGTCCTTGATTTCCAAATTGTCAAGAAACTCCTTGTAGGCGTTTTTATCCTTGTCCAGCGATATGTCGTGATAATTGAAAAATGTTTTAAGCGTGGTATAGGTGCGCTCAGCGTACCTTCCTAACCAGTACAGATTTGAGCTGTACTCTACCGAGATAGTACCCATGTGTCCTTAAACCCTCCTCCTTGGGAAGAATTGACGATAAAAGACCCTTCGACGCGCGAAAAGCGGGTCAGCCCGCTTGCCCACACGCGCGTGGTTTTACCCGTAAGCACGAACGCCCTCAAATCGGCTTTTCGCGGAATAGAGCCTTTGTCTTCGTCCATGATATCAAGGTCGATAAAGTCGATAACCTCCTGCGATATGAACCTTCTCGGTTCTTTTATGATAAGAGCCTTGATTTCAGCTAACTTTTCTTCCGACAACTCGCTGCCGAACACGACGCCGTATCCGCCGGCTTCCGACACGTCTTTTATGACAAGGCGTTTGATATTCTCAAGCGTGAACTTAAGATCGTCTTCGTAGTAAGGCAGGTATGTCGGCGCGTTTTGCAGAATCGGATCTTCGTTAAGATAGTATTTTTTCATTTTAGGCACAAAGTAATAAATACCTTTGTCGTCCGCTACGCCGTTGCCCGGCGCGTTTATTATCGCCACATTACCCGAGCGGTAAGCGTCCATAATATGCGGAACGCCGATGAGTGATTCAGCCAGAAACGTCATCGGGTCAAGGTACTCGTCGGAGATACGGCGGTATATAGCGCCGACTCTCGCCTTTACACCGAGGTAATCCTTCATGTATAAAACAGAGCCGTCAACGACAAGTTCCGACGCTTTAACAAGCAACGCTCCCGTTCGCTCCGCGAAGTACGAGTGCTCAAAGTACGCGGCGTTGTACCTTCCCGGCGTGAGAATCACGTTTAGTCCGCCGCGGTTAACATAGTCCATAGTCTCATGCAGCATATCCGAATAATTACGGTTGTCCGTAACATCATAGTTGGAATAAGCGTCCGGATCCGCAATTCGGCTTAACTCTCTTGCAATAAGCGGATATGAAGCGCCCGAGGGGATACGCAGATTGTCCTCGAGTATGTACCACGCGCCGTCCTTCGCCTGAACAAGATCAATCCCGGAAATATGGCTGTATACGCCGGCAGGCGGAACTATCCCTGAACATTCAGGCATGAATCCTTTGGAGATATAGACAAATTCTTCCGGCACGATTTTGTCCGCGATTATTTTAGCGTCTGAATAAATATCCTTTAAAAAACAATTAAGCGCATCTACTCGCTGGACAAGCCCCTTTTCTAAAAGCGTAAATTCGCTATGCGAGATGATTCGCGGTATCGCGTCGTAGGGAAAGAGCTGTTCGATAAACTATCCGTTCTTGTAGATACCGAACTTTACGCCGTACCGCGCCATGAGCTTGTTAATTTCATATGCTGTCGTTACCGACATCTCCATTCCGACTACTCCTTATCCGGCGAAAAAAAAAGCAACGGCGCCCATTAAAAACTCGAGCGCCATTGCTCAGGTGTTATAATACCATGTTTCTCTTAAAAAATCAACATTCAAGAGGCTTTAATTTTTTGGCGTAATAAAGTAAATTTGATTAATAAGCGTTCAAAACACCGAAAAACGGAGGCTTTGATGATAAAACATGTATCTGTGGCGGCGCTGCCTGTCGCCGAGAACTTCATTATACAGAAGAACCGCATCGAAAACGGCGCAGGGCCGTCATGCAAGCGCGTCTGCGTCGTTACCGGGACTCACGGCGACGAGTTGGAAGGACAGTATGTATGCGCAAGGTTGGCAAAAGTTTTAAATGACGGAAGACAGAAACTTTCAGGCATTGTGGACATATATCCCGCAGTAAACCCCTTGGGAATCGATTCCGTTACCCGCGGGTTTCCGATGTTCGATCTGGACATGAACCGCATATTCCCCGGTTCTCCGTCCGGGTCGCTCGCCGAGGTCGCGGCATACGATGTCATACGCGACATTGAGGGCGCGGATATATGCATAGATATCCACTCAAGCAACATTTTTCTCCGCGAAATACCGCAGGCGCGCATAAGCGAGCAAACACAAGAAGCCCTGCTACCTTATGCTATGATGCTAAACGTCGATCTTGTATGGATACACGCGTCGGCTACCGTTCTTGAATCGACGTTGGCGCACACGCTGAATATGCGCGGCGTAAAGACAATTGTAGTCGAGATGGGCGTCGGGATGCGCATCACGGAAAAATTCTGCATGCAGATGGTGGACGGCATATTGAATCTGCTGCATGAGGTCGGAATGTGGGACGGAGCTTCCGGCCGGACGCGGATACCTCTTGTCTCAAAAGACCACAGCGTAGGTTTTTTGAATTCCGATGCGGGCGGAATATTTATTCCGCGCTCAGTACACGGCAACCACATAAAGGCGGGCGACTGTATCGGCAATGTCATAGATCCGCTCACAGGCACACTCGTTGAGGAAACGCTCGCGCCTTGCGACGGCCTGCTGTTTACATTGAGGGAGTACCCGGTAGTATTCGGCGGTTCTCTTCTTGCGCGGATCATGGAGGACACTAAAAATGGTTAAAGACATCATATATTCGATTAAGTCGCCCTACCGCCAGAGCATGGACGTTATAGGTTACACCTTCGGCGAAGGCGAACGCTCGTGCTGTGTGGTAGGAGCGCTTCGCGGCAACGAGATTCAACAGATGGCAATCTGCGCCCAGCTTGTAGACACGCTAAAGCGTCTAGAAGAAAACGGGTGCATTATCTCAGGCAAGAGTATAATGATCATACCGTGCGCGAATCATTACTCGATGAATATCGGCAAGCGCTTTTGGACAATGGACAACACGGACATTAACCGCATGTTCCCCGGATACGATCAGGGAGAGACTACTCAGCGCATAGCGGACGGACTTTTTAAGACGGTTAAGGAATATGTCTACGGTATACAGATGGCGAGTTTCTACCGCGATGGCGAATTCCTTCCGCACATCAAGGTAATGGACACCGATTGCAGAAAGGATGAAACTTACGAATCGCTTGCTGACTTCGGCCTGCCCTACGGCTTAATCAGAATACCTCAGCCTTACGACACAGCGACGCTGAACTACAACTGGCAGGTATGGGGCTGCCATGCCTACTCTTTATTCTCGACTTACACCGAACATATCGGAAAACAATCAACGCAAACCGCTGTGAACGCTGTCCTTCGTTTTTTAATCGCCAAGGGAATACTCAAATGGGCTTTGCACGGCGGCATGCACACACGCATACTAAACGAAGGATTGATAAAAAATATCCAGACAAGCAACGCCGGTATTCTTAAAAAATATGTCGCCGTCGGCGACGAGGTTAACGAAGGCGACTTGCTCTGCGAAATAATCCATCCTTTGGAAGGGAACACGATAGGCAGGATAGAGTCTCCATCGAACGGAACCGTATTCTTCGCCTTTAACAAACAGCTTGTGATGGAACATACCGACGTGTTTAACATTATTCCTTTTTCAGGCGATTAGGACGAAGGCGTATATTTCTTTTCCAGCTTACGGAAAATAAAAGTAAAGACCGCCGTGATTATCAAATAAAGAGCAAGGGCGGGAATATAAACCAACGCCGAAGAAGTTGAGTTGAAAATATTGCTCATCGCCCTTGTTATGTCAACAAGCGCAATCATGGACACAAGGGAAGCGTCTTTTAACATCATGATAAACTCGTTTCCCACGGGAGGGATAAGCCGCCTTACGGACTGGGGGATAATCACGAACCGCATGGTTTGCGCGCGTGAAAGACCCAGAACTCTTGCCGCCTCAAACTGCCCCTTGTCTATGCTTAAAATCGCCGCCCTGATTATTTCCGCGCAGTAAGCGGCGGAGTTAAGCGAGAAGGCGGCAAAGGCCGCAAGGAAACGGCTGTTGATTGTAAACGGCGGAAATATTTGCGGAAGCGCGTAATAGATAAAAAATAACTGCATTAAAAGAGGAGTGCCCCGAAAGAAAAAAATATACGCGCCGCATAATTTATTCAAAATAATCTTATGCGACATTTTTCCAAGCGCGAGAAAAAATCCCAACACAAGCCCTGCGCCCGCCGCCGTAACAGTTAACCCGACGGTAACCCTTGCGCCCTTTAACAACTGAGGAATCCAAAAATAAATAACGGTTCTTATATCCATTTTTGCATTTTTTTCCGTTTATTAGTCATAAATATTAATAAATAATTGTACAATAAAAATTATTTTTTTACAAATATAGAATTAAGCGAAATTTTAATTATAGTAATATATATGGAAATTATGCGGCAATATATAAATGATGTTTTCCATTTTAAGCGTTCCCGGCTGAATCAATTATTCTTAGAAGCCATTAATCATCCATTGGTTGTAGTTTACGCCGGAGCGGGATACGGAAAGACCAGCGCGATTCATGATTTTACCGACGAGTATCAGACGACGGCGATTTGGGCGCAAATTTCGGAACGCGATAATATAAGGGCGCGTTATTGGGAAAACTTTATCAATACAATCGGCAAAATCAACGCGCCTTTCGCCGAAGCCGCCGCAAAGCTCGGCTTTCCGGATACAAAAGAAAAAAGAAACCAATATATGTCCTTTATGCGGGAATATGTATCAATGAAACAGCGTCTTATCATTCTTGACGATTTTCACTGTTTGGAAAATGAATCGGTATTATATTTTCTGGAAGAATGTTTCTTCTTTAAAATGCCGCCGGGAACTACCATAGTTCTTCTTTCAAGATCCGCCCCCAATATAAAAACAGCGGGGCTTGTATCCAAAGGGTTAATTTTCAATATAAACGAAAATAACCTTCGCTTTACGGAAAACGAGCTTGCGCTTTATTTCCGCAGTTTGAATATTACCCCCTACCCCGAACACCTGCACGAGATCATGTGCGACACGGGAGGCTGGGCTTTCGCCATTAACCTTATTGCCAGGTCGTATCAAAAAACACCGTATTACAAGGGCTATGTATGCAATGCGATGAAAACAAATATATTCCGGCTTATGGAAAGGGAAATTTGGGAAAGCATATCCAAGCGCTTACAGCGATTTCTTGTATGTCTCTCATTAATCGATCATCTTTCTTTTGACTTTATCGCGCTGTTGGCCGGAAAAGACAAAGAGTTAATCGCCGAGCTTGAAAAACAAAACGCATACGTGCGGCGCGACAATTACATCAACGCATATCATATTCATCCTTTGTTTCTGGAATTCCTTGCGGAAAAGCGCGGGATCATTTCCGAGGAACAAATGCAAAAAACCTATAAAATTGCAGGTGTTTGGTGCGGCAAGCACGGGTTTATGATCGACGCGCTTTCTTATTATGAAAAGATAGGCGACTATGACTCGATTGTATCGGCGTTAATTTCCCTGCCTCAGCAAATTCCGCGCGATATCGCCAATTACGCTTCGATAATTCTTGACAGGGCTCCCGAACAGGCTTTCTATACGGTAAAAAACCTTGCGACAATGCATTTGTCTGCTTATATGTATCAGGGGCTTATGGAAAAATCTTTCCGCCTTGCGGAGCTTTACGAGGCAAAATTCCAGAAAATGCCCGCCGCCAATCCTTTTAGAAACAACGCGTTGGGAGCCATTTACCATTACAGCAGTTACCTTCGCGTGTTAATGTGCATAACAGACAGCCGCTATGACTTTGACGTTTATTTTGAAAAATATTGTAAACATTTTTCACCGCCTGTAAACTTCAATAAAATATGCAACCATTCACCCGGCCCCTGGATTATCGCGGTAGGTTCACAAGCAAAAGGAGAACCTGAAAAATACATAGAAACGCTTTCCCGAACAACTTTTCTTGTATCTAAATATTTTAACGGCATTAAAACCGGAGAAGACGAACTTGCGCGCGGGGAGCTGAAATTTTATCAGGGCGATCTTTATTCGGCGGAAACCTTTGTGATACGCTCGCTTGAACAGGCGCGCTACTATAATCAATTTGAGGTAATTCACCGCGCGCTTCTTTACATAATGCGAATAAGTTTTACTCAGGGAAATTACCGGAAAGCCGAACAAACCTTGCAGGAAACAAAATCCTATTTATCGGAAGATCTATACCTTAACCGCTATACCAATTACGATATAACTCTCGCGTGGTATTACTGCGTCCTTGGCCTGCATGAAAATATCCCCGACTGGCTGAAAGAAAATTTTTCTTCCTACGGCCATGCTTCTTTTATAGAAAATTTCGGAAACCGGATAAAAGCGTGGTATTATCTTTTAACAAGAAATTATCCACCGCTTTTGTCGTATATTCACGAAATGAAAACAAGGGAATCATTTTTATTCGGAAGGATAGAAATGCTGGCGATGGAAGCCTGCGTTCACTATAAAATGAAAGATAAAAAACTTGCCTTTTCCGCGCTTGTGGAAGCGTACAGAAACGCCGCGCCCAACGGTATTGTTAATCCGTTTATCGAACTTGGAAAAGATATGCGCACTTTAACCTCGGCGGCGCTGAAGGAATCTGTCAGAAACATTCCGAAGAAATGGCTGGAAAACATAAATAGAAAATCCGCTTCTTACGCGAAACGTCAGGTTCATCTTGCCGCGAAATACAAACAGGCGAATCATCTTCCCGACAATATCGTGCTTTCAACAAGAGAGAACGAAATACTTGCTGATCTTTCACACGGTCTTTCGCGCTCCGAAATCGCCGCAAGCAGGGGCTTTTCGATTAATACGGTAAAGGCGGTAATAAACAACATTTACATAAAACTGGGCGCTGAAAATCTCGCGGACGCTATTCGTATCGCCTCAGAGCGGAAAATAGTGTAATATAACACAAAAAAATGTATTAATCTTATATATAAGGGGTTACAAAATTCATATTATTGTTTATCATATATTCAGGAGGCTTATATGAATAGACTTGGACTTTTTCTCTTAAACATCGCGGTAGCTCTTTATCTCTTTGCAAACGGGATTTTGGGACTTAACAACAAATGGACTAACAGAGGCAATTTCTACGAGATGCTTACAACAATTTTTGGCAGAGGTAATTTTACAAATGTGCTAACTATTGTTCTGTCGGTATGCGCTATTGTAGCGGGAGTATTCCTGCTGTTGACGCTCTTCAGAAACAACCTTGCGTTAACAGAATTAATACTGCTCGTCTTTATTATCCTGTGGGTTATCTACATTATTTTAGTGGATATTATCAGTCCATTAAGCGGTAACTCTAAGGGATTCTTGGTGTATTTGACGCAACTATCCTCTCATCTTTTGGTCTTGGGCGCATTATTATCGTCTACAAAACGCTTCGGGTTCTTGGCCTAAAACACAAAAAGTTCACGGCGGTTTTTATTCTCGCCGTGAACTGTGTTTTACCATTCAATCTTCACGCCCTCGTCTTTTAACCGTTTAATAATACTCCAGTTTTAAAATACAACTAACGAGTAAACCGGGAAACTAGGTATTTTCCTAGTCATTGCATAAGGTGGAAATTTACTGAGATTTTAATTAAATTTCGTATAAAGATAATCACTAACCAATTGCTTAATATTACAAGTTTCCAATACCTTTTTCATATCATTTAAATATACTGTTTTTTCAGCAAGTTTTTCATCCAAAGCCAAAATACCAATGCCCCATTTTCTTAAGTAATCTATCTGCTTCTCGTCAAAATACTTAAATCCAACAATATAATAATCTTGACTTTTATCATATCTGATTCTCATCCATCTTTTATTTATTAAGCCTTCAATTATTTCATCTCTTGCTTTACCTTCAAGTCCTACAGTTTCTCTGTATTTTTTATACACATCTTTGATGTATGCGCGGGTAATTCCAAAAACCTCAGGGTTTTTTATTACCACCTCTATATGCGTAGATTTTACAGACAGCATTTCACCGACAGGAGACACCCAGTAAGTATCACACATAATAATTCCTCTTACTAAATCATCGTTAACTTCGCGAAAAACATTATTTATGTCCACTCATATTTCCTTTAATTATACTAGAATTATTTCTAAATTGTCAAAGAAATAACTGAAAAAACAACCTATTGTCGCGCCTAAGTTGAACTTGCCGAAATTTAGATAGTCATATAAGGTGGTATACCAGAGACCCAAGGAGAAAACAATGGGGAGAAGAAAACGGTATACCAGCGAAGAGAAAATAAAGATTCTTCGTGAAGTATTGGAAGATGGAAAATCTATAAGCGCAGTAGCGGATGCATACGGTGTTCATCCGAACCAGATAATGAACTGGCGGAAA
>Ga0268262_10000789_pt1 | contig 41186 bp, 35 predicted proteins | sample TergutNc150P3_FD_190354 | JGI IMG/M metagenome (GOLD analysis project Ga0268262, IMG submission 190354) | Nasutitermes corniger P3 segment gut microbial community from laboratory colony in Florida, USA - Nc150 P3 (SPAdes) (version 2) | ecosystem: Host-associated > Arthropoda: Insects >...
TGCGCCCTTTGTGGGTTTTGCTCCGCCACATTTTTTTGCGCCCGTAAAAACGCTGCGCGTTTTTCCTCATCGGGCGCAAAAAAACGTCACTTACCGCCGGAACGTTAGGCGAAATAATATTTTGGATTTATTCCAAATATTGACAATATTTTATAAATATTGTATTATAATATATTATTTTTGGAGGAGAATATGAATATTAAAATATATGTATTTTTATGTTTTATTTTATTATTTTCATGTAAAACAAAGGAAAGTCCTCTTATAACTTATGATAAAAATGCAGATGGTTGGTTAAATTTACCCCCATTTGATGAATTTCATGTTAATGAAGAACAAATAAATATTCAAATTATTTTTATAAAAGATGAAAAACTTTATGAGGCTGCAGATAGATTGAAAGAAACTTTTATTGAAAAATTATCAAATAAAGATTATGAATATTTTACTGGAAAAATGAAGAATGATACAAATATAGCATATTTGATAAGGTCTGTAAATTATGCATTTAATGAAAATGGTTATAGTATTTATAAAAATGACAATAATAATTTATTAATATGGCATAGTACATTAGGTAGTGGTAAATGGAAAGGAATCCAGAAATGGCCAATAATAATATTATATGATGATACAATAAATCAAATATATACAAATTATAGTGTATATAAATGATTATTTAAAATGTGAAGCAAAATATTACTTCGCCTAACAGGTCGGAAAACGCTAAATCCCTATCTTTTTACATTATAGCATATATTTAGGCAGTCTTGTCAAGTAATTTAGCTAAAAAAATCTATTTTTTTAGCTATTTTTTTGAGATTTTCTTTTGTTGACTCACTGATGTCTCAATGTCCTTTAAGCTATAAAAAATAAAGTTTATCAAACCTCCTGCCGAATAGAATAATATAATGATTAATAACATAATTTTATCACAAAGTCAAGCAGCAGACATCTTATCCATTAGTGAAAATGCGTTAAGTGCCTTGGCATATAGCGGCCAAATTCCGTATTTAAACATCTCCAACCCTATGGGCGGAGTGCCGAATTTATGTTTTAATTCCACGGAACTTGTCAATTGGTTTAATGTTGAACCTAAAATAAAAAACAATAACGAAACTCAAATTACGAGTCTCAAAAAACAGCTGCACAAACGGCACCCTTCAACCTATTTAATGCTAAAAGATTTTGACAGCCAATTTGTACCAACAAGAAAAGCGAAAGGATACACTCTGTCCAAAGTGCCGAATAAAAAATTTGGATTTATATACTATGTAAGGTACATCGTAAAAGGAAAACTGGTACCGACGCGATGGTCGACGCATACGAATAATATCGATGAGGCGAATTATTTTGCCAAAGAAAAAAGAAATATATTATTGGCCGAATATTATCAAAATATGGAAGGAAAAAAACCGCCTAACAGACTCTATTCAATATTTAAGAACTATTACGCCAAAGACTCACAATATCAAAAATACGACAACCGCCGCGGCCGCACACTAAGCGATGATGCGCGAAAAATGTATCACAATGTTATCCTGCAGCATTTTATCCCATTCCTTAAAAAAAGAAGAATCCAAACAATTGAAGAAATAGATACGCCGTTACTGGTAAACTTCCAGGACTGCTGCATGGATAAAGGGTTAAAACCGCAATCGGTAAACCATTATGTCAGCTTTGTCAGCCACATACTCGATTACCTGGTACAAAGAAATTACATTAAAACAAATCCATGCCGAGGAGTCACGCCATTGCGCGTAAAACAAGAATCATATCAAATCCGGAACTGTTACAACATAAAGGAAATGCGCGGTATATTTAACAAGCGCTGGGATAAGAATGACGAACTGTCATACATGCTTTGCCTGATAATATACGCCACGGGAATGAGAAACAGCGAAATCGACCGGATAAAAATAAGTGACATCACGCGGATAAACCGGTGCTGGTTCATCAACATCCCAAAAAGTAAAAGCAGGTTCGGGATAAGAATGGTTCCGTTACATAATTTTGTTTACGGAAAGATAATGCGTTACGTAAAAAAATTCAATAAAGGTCCGGAAGATTTACTGTTTTGCCAGCCCAACGGTAAAAAACTTCCTCGCCAGCGGTACACCTACGCCAATATCGCGCTTGGCAAATTAACCAAACGTGACAAAGCCCAGCTTAAAAAAGAAAATATTACTTATTATTCCGGAAGGCATTTTTGGAAAACAATGATGAACTCAGGCGATCTTGGTGAAGTAGAGGAATACTTCATGGGGCACAAAGTCAGCAACAACGTGGCAAAACGGTACAACCACAGGGACAAACAGGGGCAGGGCAAGATAGCCCAAAAAGCGCAGGCAGTATTCAAGATACTTGATAATAAGTTATTTATACGGCGTTCTACATTAATACATTGACATTATTATGAAAATATATTCATATATAAAAAAGCAGGAGGATTTATGGCATATTCAATAATATGGTCAAAATGTCCTCATTGTTATAAAACTATAGATTTAAAATTTCAACATGGTTCTCCTTCTACATCAAAATTAGGAGAAAGAGAAATATATACATGTAAACACTGTGGAAACTTGATCTCCAATGGTAAGAAAGAATGGCCAGAAATGTCAAATGGACAAAAATTTTATGAAATTATTTTATTTACTTTTCAGACTATTTTTGGTGGTATGATATTTGGCGGTGTTAATTCTTTTATGTTATTTGGATTTTTATTTAAAATGCTTGAAAAAAATATTTCAACACTTGCAATTATTTCTATTTCTATATGGTTTATAATTTCATTTTTAATAGGAAATGGATGTAAGAGAGAAGTAAAAGAATCTATAGATAGATACAATAAAGGACAAACAAAAGTAACATTTACAAATGACGAGGAAGTTATCTTACCTTATACAAGATATGCTAAAACCCATGATGATATTAAATTAATTATGAATAATTTAAAAATAATAAATAAAAGATTATCAGATATTGTAATGAAAATTTCAAAATTAAATGATAATAACGATCTATTAAAGAATGAAATTCAAAATAATAATACTTTAGATATTATTAAAAACAATGAACGTGTTTTAATTTATTTACATGAATTATATGATAAGTATGTAGGTATGAATATTGAATTATTCTTTAGTGGATTATTGTATTATTTAAGTAACGAAGATATAAAAACAATAAATTTAAAGGAGAAATTGAATGAGTTGGAAAAAAGTATTAAGGACTATATTTATAGATATTTTCCTGAAGATAAAACAATTGATCAAATAATAGATAAATTTAAATTTGCTGGTTCAATTATTAAAAACGTAATTTCAGATATTAGTGATGTAAAAATAAAAATGATAGGTTTACAGTCTAAATCATTAATTTCAAATATCTCTCCAATAGAAATAGAAAAAGAATATAAATCAATAATTGATAATAGAGAATATTGTAAATTATCTATAAATTTAGATGAACTTAATAAAGAATATGATAGGTTTTTTTCTGAATATGAAGTAACCGATGACAGATTAAATAAATAGTTATTTCTTTACCGTCCCCCCAAACTACTCCCCGCCCACACCCCCAGCGCCGCCGCCGTCGGGACCGCTATCAGCGTAAAAGTCCGCCAAAACTTTGAGTTTCTTTCGAATCTCGCCGATAAGGCCGATTGCGTCCTGTAAGTTTCGTACATTGCGTTCAGCTGCTCCCGCAAGTCCGACAGCGATATCTCTCGCTCTTGAATTATGCTCTCGTAACTGCTTATTAATTCCCCGCTCTCGCTCAAGCTCTGTTTCAAGTCTTCCAATTGTTTCTGCTGCTCTTCCGTATTCTTCAGCGTATCGAGTATCAAGGTTTCCAACTGATCCATATCCCTGTCTATACCAGATAAGTCCTGCGAAGACATGGCAGACAAGCAGGCAAACAATAAAACCCAAAATAAAAAATTTGATTTTCTCATTCATACCGCTCCCTCAATTCGCTAACCTACAAACCCTTACGGAAATAAGTTTTCCGTTGATTCTCAAAGGCGACGCGTAAAGCGTATCGTCGGTACCGAACGTAAAATGCCGCATCGCGCCTTCCCTGTCGCTCAAGCCCCAGGAGTTTATTACATACTCCATATCGCTATATTTTTTGTATGTGGCGTCTTCGCGTCGGACAGCCCATTTTTGCCCTGTAAGCATTTGTAAAAATTCCGCAGGATTGTTGACGAACATCGCAACATTATCCGTCGGGGTTCCCCAGTTAAACTTTATAATATTTTTTTCAATGGCTTCATTAATAATTTTTAGCACGTCCAATTCACACCCTAAAAATTTCTCAGCCACTTTTATCAGTGAAAGCGCGTAACACGCTCCGTCCCCTACGCCCATGCAAAGCGTTTGTATATGCCGTATCATTTTTCCCCTCCTTTATTCTCCACCTCGTATAAATCAGAGTTAAAAAATTTTCCCCTGACCCCGTTGTTCACTACCTGCAAACCTATATAGGCGCTCACAAGCGTCACGACCGCCGTCAGGACGGTACCAAGATGCCCGGAATTATCCGGAAACGCAAAAGCGAGTCCGCCGAAAATTACAATTAATGAAAGACCGATTATCAAGGCTATAGCTTTACTCATAATCTCCCCCCTTAAAGAATTTGCTTCTCTATCCAATTAATAGTTTCCCAGAATTCAGGTGTTATTTTTTCTTTGTTGTCTTTTACAAACTCGTTCAACAAACTCCTGTAAACGGATATACCTTTCTCGCCAAATCCGATTATTACCTCAACCATCCTTGGCCTTAAATTTCCGTTTGCGCCTAAATTGGCGTTCATCAATCCCGACCTTATCACTTCTACAAACGGCGCTCCTACGTCTGACCATACCACGCTAATTCCCGCCTTTATCGCCGCTTCCTTGATGAACCCGTACTGAATATCCAGGCGTTTTTTTATTTCTTTTAATTCTTCTTCAAGTACAAACAACGCGCTGTCATGCTGGATATCCTTCTCACTGTCGCTGTCCTTCAGCTCCAGTTCTACCGTGCCTGCCTTTATCCTTTTAATTTTATTTATAAATTTTTGCACGCCCTTCAGTTTTAATACTGAATTAATAACAAACCCAATTACAAAGGCTAACACTGCGGTATTATATATATGGTGTTTTAACAACCAGTCCCAAAGTAAATCCCAGTCCTGCATTTTAAATCCCTCCCCTAACCGCGCCGATCTTCACCTGAAGGGCCGGCGTTAATTTTTTTCTTAAAGGAGTAATTATTTGATATTCATTGATTTTTATAAACCCTATACCCTTCATTCGGTGCCTCCCTGAAGGTATAGGCGGGGGAATTTTTATATCCGCGCCCATACGCTTCTATCTAAATAGAATTGTCAGGCGCCGTTAGCAGCTTCTAAAATATATCATAAAATCGATAACTTGTAAAGCCCAAAAAAAATAATTCTATAATCTTACTATTTTCCTTTATGCGGCTAAACCAAATACCAATACTAATACAGTTCGCCCTTGCGTGCCTGTATTATCGTGTACCAATATAAAGTTTGATTGAGATCTTGTTGATATATTCATATCTTTTATTAGATTCTGTGCAGGTGTAACGAACACTACATACGAAGAATTACCCATTTGATGAGGGAGATTAATTTGCGTACTAGAGCTGTTGATTGTAATGTTATGTACAAAACCTTGAATAATAAATTTATTTGGGAATTTTATATAAAAAGATGTTCCGCCGTTGGAGAAGGTTGGAATATCTAATTTATTATTAAATAAATATTTTAAATTATCCCTCACTCTTTGTAATAATGTAGAAATTGATGTATTGGAAGTTAATGTAGGTAATGTGGCAGTTTCAGAGTAATCACCAAGAGTGGTTCTCACGTTGAATGCGTCTGTAGTGTCTATATCTGAAACATTTCCCAGCCCTACTTGTGACTTGGTTACATTATGCGGATTGTTTGTATTCCCTGTGTGCGCGATTATCGCGTTAACTACAGATCGGATTTTATTCCATATTGTTTGTAATACGCTTTTTATAAGGCCTGATACTGCCCCCGTAGATGTATCCGTATCGGTATTTGTTGTCATCGCTAGCATTATGTCAAGAGCGTTATATACTGCATTCGAATTTATTAAATTAGCACTATTATTTGTCGGCGTATTATCTATCCCTAAAGACGCTCCAAATGTCCCTGGCGTCGCGCCACCAACTAACATTTTTCCTGCGTCCTGCGCGGTCGTCTGCGCCTGATAATCGCTGGCGTTTATTATCACGTGGTTTCCCCACGTTATGTTTCCAGCGTCTATCAATGTCACGTACCATTCAACTTTTTGATTATATAGTGTTTCGTCGTTATTTACATTCGCCCAATCATTTAATTTGGGCGTAGGCCAGCCTCTTGCCGTTGCTTCTTCTACGGTTAACGGCAGGCTTGCGTGGTTGGAAACGTTTCCTATCAACGTCGCTTCGGTGGTTGATATTGGGGAAATCGATAACGTTCTAACAATTATTGTCGCGCTGTCCTGTTCCCAGCATGCACCTATAGTTCCGTTTGCGTCGTTAATTAATGTTTTATTTACGATAAACACGGTTGACAGATCAAACAGGTTTTTCGCCACGGGCGTGGTGCCGTTAATCACCCTCGTCAGCAACGCGCCGGATAAGGTTAGGGCCTGTACGCCGTAAAGTATGCTGCTTAAGTCCGCGGCTTTTTGATCGGCGTAATTCTTAGCGGCATTTAAAGAGTCAATATCACCTTGCGCCCTTGCCTGTATCTCGTTGTCAATCTGCTCTTGTAAGTTTTGATCATCCTGTGTACGATATAGTTCTTCCCCGGCAATTGAATTCAACAAAGACTCATCCGCCTGCTCCCGGGCTTGAGCTTCAGTATTAATTGCATTTTGCAATTTCTGATCCGTTTCCGCGCGGGTTTCAGCTTCTATGGTAAATAAGTCATCAAGGTCTTGTACTTTATCATCAATCGTTTGTTGCAAAGTCTGATCTGTCTGCTCCCGGACTCGGGCTTCCTCGGTAATCAAATCATGTAAAGATTGATATTCCTGTTTTTTAGCATTTAGCTCGTTACGCAATCCGTCAATATCCTCGGCATTAAGCGCCTTCAGATTCGGATCTTTCCACGAGCTTTTTCCGTCTCCGATTTTAATGCGCCTTTTCCCTTCCTTAAGAATTTCGACGCCAATCATCCCTTTCAACAAAACCGGGTTTGTACTTTCCCATTCCGCGGTTTCTCCAATTAAAGACAATGCAATTGTTTTCATTTTTCCTCTCCCATTCATTTATTTTTACGGCCCATAAGAGCCTGTAAATACAGATTAAATTCCCCGTCGCCGTCCCCAACGCCGACGGCGCGGCCAAGTTCCTTCGCGCCTGACACCGGCAAGCCGAAACCAAGCCCCGCGGCCTCCGCCATATTTTCAACCGCTTTTATTAAATGCTTGCGGCGTTTCTCTGGATTGTCATCCCATAAGGCGCCCGCGGCGTTGCCAAGTCCGCCCAACGCTTTTTCCACCGCCGGTAGCACGCTCTGCTGCCCCGTGTAAGACCTCTTCCCCGTGAGGAAGCGTTCCGCCAATAACGTAACCCCGTCACCGATAATCGGCACCGCGTCCGAAAATTGCGTAAACGAATAAAACAGAATCTTCCTGGCTTTTTTTCCTTCATCGTCGTCATCGTCGCCCAGTCCGTCAGTAAGCAGCCCCATGCAGATGCCGGCAAGCGCGTACCCCGTCACCATGCCGACAATGGTTCCTACCTGTTTTTCTTTTACCGCCAGCGGCAAATCGTAACGGACGTTCTGCCAAATAACGTTAAGCGCCGTCTGAAACTGCAACAAAATATTCAAAACTTCATCCTGGTTTTTATATAACGGCGCGATGTCCGTAGAACGCGACGACGGCTGCATCCGGCGCACCGCGTCATCGGCGCGGGCGACGGCCTCCGCGTCCTGCCGCTCGTCGCTCATAATGTCAGATAACGCCCGGTTCACCTTGCTTTCCCGCGTGGGCAGCACGTCGGCGTATTCCTTTCCTTCATACTTTTGCAACGCCTCCTGGTATTTCGCTTCCTGCTCTTTCGCTATATTCGCCAGTTCGCTGCGGTACTTCGCGAGCCATCCCGGCGCGACGCAAATCCAGTCAACCCATTCAAGCCCTTTCATTCCGACGGAATTAAACTTGTCTATCTTAGACTGGATGGCGTTATCGTTGCTTTCCCTCGCTTCGCGGATAATCTTCGCCATAAGGTCGAAGTCGCGGTTTTTCATATAAACCGATTTCTCGCGGATAAAATCGTTAATCTTTCCGGCGCCGCCGGCCACTTCGACGCAGGCCGCCAAGTACTGCGCCGGCGGAATTTCCTGCAAATACGGCCAGGGTGAAGTCGCCAGCTGCTTGAGAACGCCCGACGTTTTCCACGCGAGATAGGCCGTCGCAGTTTTGCCGCGTAACGCCCTGACCAGCCTGTTTAAATTCTGCCGGTTCGCGGTTTCCCGCGCCGCTTTAGGATTGGCGAATTCGGCTATGGTGTCATCGACGCGGCTTACCGCCGCCTGCCCCCATCTGTCGTGTAACGCCTGTTTCACTTCCCCGGCGTGATAGCCTTTGAACACAGCGTTAAGCGTTTGCACGAGCGGGCCGTAAGCAAGCAGATGTTCCGTCGCGTTTACGCTTTTTGCCCATGTCTTATATAACCCCAATTCAATTGGTCTCTGCCCTCCGGGACTGATTTTCTCGCGCTTTACCGTAAAACCCTTCTCAACCCATTTGCTTCCGGCGCCCGTCATTCCCAGCAAATCTTCAATGACGCGGTTTTCGTTTTCGGCGCCGGTCTGTTCGCGTCTGTTCATCGGCACGTAATTTTCAACGCGCCACATGGGCTTGTTGAACATGTCGATGCAGGCGCGGTTAAGCCTCTCCCCGTTATTGTCATAGTCCGTTCCGATGGCCTCGTACAGTTTCATGAATTTTCTGTTTTCTTCCCTGTTAAAAAAGATTCTTGCGAAATTCATAATGGACGCCATGCGGACGCGGGTCACGTTCGCGAATTCCTCCTGCGCCTCGATGTTTATATTCGCCCGATCGCGTTCCCTGGCATTGCTAAGGTTGCCGTACATAATCGCTTTACGCGTTTCTTCATTGTCATTGCCGCGCATAATATAAAGCAGATCGTCAACCGTTACCTTTCCGTCCGACACGCGGAACAAATCTACATCCGCCACGTCCGAAGCATTAAGTGCGTTTTTAAGGCTGGGTATTTCCACTTCCCTGTAAAGCTCGTCAAGGCTGATGCCGTTGTCCTTCATCACCTTATCGATTACAAGCTGACGCGCCGCAATTTGCCTCTGTTCCATGTTGTAGGCATCGTTCTCCCCCCAGTACAGCAGGTTGGTAAATATTCCCTTGCGCCCGCCGTCTAAAGCGGTGGTAAAACGGCGCAGGTTCGCGTCAAAAAAATTATTCCATAAATTATTCTTTTTTCCTTTCGCGAATTTCTTCAGTATTTTGTTTTGCTTATTTCTCTTGCGTTCTTTTTCTTCGGGCGTGTCATCGGGATTTATAACGTATTTCTTATCCAATTTTTCAAGCGCGTCAAGCACTTCGCCCCTGTATCTTTCCTCAAGAACGCGCTTCGCCTCCTTCCTCGCGGCCTCCTTCCTCTTGCCTTCCACCACGAGCTTGTCTATTACCCGGCCAAGTTCCTCGGCCTCGGACAGGGACCATTCGGCAAACGGCTTGTTCTGCATGCGGTTGTAAAGTTCTTCGCCGGTAACGTCGATAACGCGGCGTTTCAAATCTTCCCCGATAATTAAAAAAGCTTCGCCGTTTTCCTCAACGTGCTCATCGATGTCGAGCTGCGCGCTTTCCCAGTTTTCCTTCGCCAGTTTTCTAAGCCCCAGTTCCTGTATTATGTTGGTTTTCGGAAGTATCCTGTGAAGCGTCTTTTTTTCGTTAACGGTAATGTTTTCCCATTCCTTATTAAGGATATTCTCAATCTGCGCTGCCTGCTTAAAGCCGCTTTTGGTATTTCTTTTTTTGATGGGGTCTAAAAGTTTATTGCGGAATTCCTCGTCGGTTGACCACTGCGACCAGACTTCGCGTAACACCTTCCTGTCTTCGGGACCGACCCACTTGTTTATTCCGTCCGATATGTTAAAGAAAATTCTCTGTATTGTTTTAGCCAATTCCGCATGATCATAAGATACGTTGTCAAAAGACACTTTCCGCGTAATGCGCTTAACCAGTTTTTTCTTGGTTTCGCGTAACGCCTTCGCCGCCCTTTGCCGCAGCATAATGTCCCTGAACCTGCCGCGCTCGTTAGCGATGACTTTCTGCCGATCGATAATCGTCCGCACTTCCTCATTCAGGCCGTACAAATTTACCAGATCGTTATACGCTTTTAAGGCCTGCTCGTAACCCGCCTTCTCAAGCCTCTGCCGGTTAAGGTAGGGCTTGGCGATTTCGCCTTCCTTTTCCTTCCTGCGTAAAACCGCATCGTTGGCGACTTCCATCTGCTCCTGGGCTTTTATCATTTTCTCGTGCGCGTTCACGATGCGCCTCTGCGCGTCATTCGCAAGGCGGGCGTAATCCTCCGCGGTCTCTTTCTCAAGAGCCTCAATGGCCGCTTTCGCCTCTTTGTATTCGGTATCAACGCCGGCCTCGAAAGCCTTAACGCGCGGATCGTCATAAGAGACGGTTCCGTCTTCAATTCCCCGCGCCAGCTCCGGATCAGTTTTTTTAATAATGGACGCTATTTCTTTCAACCTGGCTTTTGTATTCTGCCTCTCCGGATGCGGATTGGCCAACCGTCCTGCCGGTTCGCCGTCCTTCATCTCCGCAAGGTCTTCTAGGTACTCTTCCTGTTCCATAATGTCCGCGAACACAGAGCGGAAGTCCCTCATATTCTTGCGCATAAAAGATTTTAAGCGGTTGTATTGGGCAGGCGAAAGCTGCTTTTTATCGCCTCGCACTTGCGCGGCCATGCCGATAACGCTTCCCGCGTTTGGCAGCTCCGTATTAATACGCCGTTGTAAGCGCTTAATGTGTTTGAATTCTTTCTGCGCTTCGTTTTCTTCATTCATAGGTTTCAATGATTGATCATCGTGTATGCGGTAAAGTTCCTTCAGTACCGCAGTCAGGTATTTTTTATTGGCCATATTGTAGAAACTGTTGTCAAGTTCCTGGGCGCGGCTTGTTTCCTCTTCATCCTGGAACAGGGTAGTGTCGTGGATTTTTCTTGAGTCTTCCCATAAGGATTTATACCATGCGTTATCGGCATCAGACGCTTCAGTTTTTTGAACGCTGTTCCGAAACTCTTCCCAAGAATCGTACTGCGCCGCATCTTCGACCAGTTCGTCGTCAAGCTGGTATAAAACTTCATCTTCAGCCGCCTGCAAAAAAGTCCACCCTTCGGTACCGGAAGGGTTGACAATTTCGGCAAGTCGCATTATTTTATTTAATAACGGGCTTCGGAGGCGGATACGCTCATTATCGAGTGTACCCATTATGCTCCGAAGCTTGTTAATTTCCTGCAATTCTACCGTGTATATCCTGTGCCTGCGTTCACCAGACCTTTCCTCCGACTCTTTCACCAAAAGATTGGCGTACGCGGTTTCATCGCCGTAACGGAGCGGCGCGACAAACCTTTTAATTGACTTGATGTTTTTATCATTTTTTAAATCCGCGCGGTCTTCAATTTTTATGGCGTGCTTCCATATTTTGTCTATTTTCACCGCGGCCGCGATATGTTGCTCCCTGGTATATCCGTTTTCAACGCTTTTCTTAACGGCTTCATTGCTTACAAGTTTACCCCGTTGTTCGCTGTTGACTTGCGCGGAAATACCGGTTTCATTGTTAATTAAGTCCTTATGCTCAAGAGATTTTAATATTTCAACGGCCTGTTCCTGCGTAAGGCTTTCATCGGTTACGGTTAAATCTTCCTTAATCTGAAAAAACGTCTGCGTAATATTTATTTCGTTGTCATCAAAAATGACGTAGTTATGCGATCCTTCACCGTCGGCGCGGCTGTTGCCGTCCAGGTATCGGATGCCTTTAATACCCAAAGAATTAAGGTATTTTGATGTCGCTCGTGCGCTTTCACGTTCATTTATTCCTTCGCTTTCAAATTTTCCTTCAAGTAAACTATAAAATAAAGCTCCACTGTAATTATTCAATATTTGTTCGTTTATCGCATCTTGCGCTTCTGATAAAGATTTCCACCTTTCTTTACCAATATCCTGGTTTCTTGTACCTCTGCCTTCGTTTTTCAGACCATATCCGTCATCAAAATATTGTATGGTGTAACAGTCATGAATCCAAAGTTTTGATGTTTTTCTATCAGGGCTAGTTTCCCATGTCAGAAATTCTTTCGCTGTCTTTTGAATATATTCAGGCTGCTCTGTAAGTTTTTTGTCCCAGTCCAGCATTTCCTCATCGCCGGGAATGTCCACCTCGTAAAGCTGCCCGCTTTTTGTTTCGACTTTTTTTCCTATCAATTCTTTCGCTTTTTTAAGTGATTGTTCTGTCATTACAATATTAAAATCGCTGTTTATACGTTTATAAGTTATTAAATCTTCTTCTAAACTTTTTATGTATTTTTCTAATGTGCCGTCCATCGCCATTTCGTACAGTAATTTATGTCTTTTGTCCACGTAAACTTTTTCGCCGTCCACATAATAAATATCATTTCTTTCTGTTAGCTTTTTCCTGTAATACTCTGCGACCTCTTTTTTCCCCGCAAAATAATGTCCCCAGCCGTAACTCTGCGCCCCTTCGCCTTCGCCCATGTGCGAGCTGTCGAATCTGTCAAACCGGTACGGGCTGCCGTGATACGCGGTCTGGAAAAAAGTCTGCGTTATGTTTATGTCGCCGTCGCCGTATATGACGTAGTTATGCGCCATCGGCACGCCTATTTTTTCCGTGTTCCTGTCAAAATACTTCGTGCCCCTCACCCCGAGATGGTCCAATAAAAGCGAAGTTTCCCTCGCGCCGATTTTTTTTGAAAGCGCGTTATAAAATTCCTTTCCGGTTAAAGTTTTTTTAATCGCCTCTTTGGCGGCGGCCTGCGCCTCCTCCCTGGTAGCCCATTTCGCCTTGCCATCAATGGACCTTATAAAACCGTAACTGCCGTCATTAAACTTTTTTATGTTGTAAGCCTTGTTAAACTCGGATTCCCCTTTTTTATTCCACGTTATAAGCCTGTCCGCGGCCTGCCGCACGATTTCAGACTGTTCGGATATCGGTTTTTCCCAATGCAATAATTTGTCGTCGCCGGGAATGTCAACTTCGTAGAGCTGGCCTTCAACGCCTTTAACCTTGGATATCGATTCGCGGAACCATTCCGCCGCCTCTTTCTTTCCGTATAAGTAATGCCCCCATCCGTGATGAAGGTTTCCGAAACCGCCGCCGACGTATGAATTGTCGTGCTTGTCGAACCAGTATGGGCTTCCCTGAAAAGCGAGTTGGAACAACGTCGAACCAACGGTTTCGGTTTTGGCAAGCCCCGCGTTGTCCATTGCCGCGGCGTTCCTTTCCACCATCGGCGCCCTTTCGTCTTCAATAATTTTATTGTTGGCCTGCCGTATTGATTCTATCCCCGCTTTTATTCCCAAATAGCGGCGCACGATATTCTCTTTGCTTTCTATGTTGGAAGAGAGTAAGTCCATCTGGCCGGAAGCGGCATCCGAAAGTACCGCGTTCAGGCCTCCCATCATGTCGGCAAATCCTGCCTGGTTCTTTCCTTCAAGCTGCTTGGCAAGCTCTACGGCGATCTGGTTTTTCTGCTCCATGAAATCAAAATTGCTTTGCTCCGCCCATTCCTCGACGTTCTTATATATCTTGGAATTCTTTTCAACCTCGGCAGCTATGCGTACTGCCTCGTTCACTTCCGGGATAACCGAATATTCCCCCATAGCCTTGTTTTCAATCAGATACGGAAGCGCCATGGCCAGCTTGCGGCGCAGGTTTTTAACGTCGCTTAACACCCTGATATTGTCCTCTTTCAGAGTGGCGCCTAACAGAACGTTCTCCAACAGGTCTTCACCGGCGCCCGTTATCCCGCCCTGCTCCGTATAGTACTGCGGCATGTCATACTCGCCGATAAGCTTGTCGGTCTTCAGGGTGTTAAAATTTTCTTGTAACGCTTTTTTATCTTTATAGAGTTCATCAATGCTTTCATGCGCCGCGATGGCGGCGGCTATCGACTTGACAGTTGGGTCTTTAATCAGCTTGGTCATTTTGACCGCGGTTTCCACCGGATCCGTGGCTTTTTTGTTCGACTGGTTAAATTGGTCAAATAAAGCGGCGTCGTACTGTACGTCCTCTTCAACTTCAAAATATATTCTTGGATGGTTGAACTGTAATCTGTCCTCACTTTTAAATCCGTACTTTTTGGATTTTTGCGGTAAAGAATTTAGATACTTGCCGTCTGTACCCTTTTTGGCCGCAATTTTGCTTGACATTGTACGTTGGCTGCCGTCAATTACAACTCTTTTTTTAGTAACCATCGGGATATCATCCAACGCCCTGCTGTCAAAATTACTGCCTGCCTCGTTTACCGCTTCCTGTGATGCCCTGTCATGGAAATAATCCCTGGTATTCAAATTTTTTCCATCTATTGTCGGAAATCCCGGTGTCGGATTAAAAGTAACTTCGTCATGAGATGCCATCGGTATTTCCGCTTCCAGCATCACGTATTGTCCTTTAATTTCTTTGCCTTTGATATTGACAGTATCAGTATCCCCGTAAATCTTTTTTGCGGCGGCGTACTGTTCCCCCCAATCGGATAATCCCGAGGTATCAACGGCGTTATTTGCCGTGTTATTTTTTTGCGGATTTTTTTCAAAATTAGTATTGACAGAATTTGTTTTATGTTCGATATTATCAGTGGAGGGTACAGACATGTCAAAAGATGATACCGTTGTTTCAGATTTTCCCGAAGTTGAAGTTCCCGATTTCGATGATCCTTCGCTTGAATTCTGCGAAGTCGAAGACGTTCCCATGGCGTATTCCCGCCAGTCCTGTATTGCCTTTAAAGTCTTAGGTGACAGGACGTTAGAACCTTCCTGGACTTGGCCAACCATAGCTGATATTTTCAATGAAGCGTCTACTATATCAAAAGAAGACGCGTTAAAATTAGCCGAATTAAGGGAAGCTTCATAAGCCGCGTCGTGAATTCTAATCTCTAAATCAATGCACTGCCTTTCAATTTTTTTATAATCTTCAAAAGATAGAATTTTATTTGCATAACCTTTAACTATTTGATCTTTAATTTCGTATAATAAATGACTGCCCATTTCCTCTTTTGCATAAAGCATCTGCGGAGTGTTAAGCTGCAATTCCACGATTGCGCCATTTGACATTTTTATATTTATAAGCACGTCTTTATAATGGTTAGGCTGTATTGGTTTATAGCGGTCTTTAATGCGTACAACTTCATCCCTGCCGTGCAAGTCTTCCATCACCGCCACAATGTCCTGGATATTGTCAAGAACCAGCGTTTTTCTGTTAATGTCCAAAATATTTTCAGCGCCTGACAACGGAGTAATTTTCCGTTCCGCCCTGTCCTTTCCTTTCAATTCTCCGCCGATAATTTCCCCGCCGTATTTCTTCTGCAATTCATCAACGTATTTGTCGAATTCTTCCCGCGATTCTTCAATCAACTTGTAAATTTCATCAATGTTTTTTGACGGCTGTTTCGGTTTTCCTTCTCTAATACTGTTATTTTTATCCAGCGAAGGACGTTCCTCATTGAACCTTTTATTCGCCTCATAGCGCTCTTTGGCGGCCTTCTGCGCGTCCCGCGCGCCCACCTCCGCGTTATTTGCCGTCTTGCCCGATTCCCGCGCGTTACGCGCCGTCCCCGCGGTCTTCTGTGAAGCCGCTTCCGAAACCTTGTCGGCTTTTGAAAGCAATTCATCAAAAACTTTTATCTGCTCCGGAGCAAGACGGCGCATTTCTTTAAAGTGATCTATAATGCCTTTTAGCCATTCCTTCATCTGTTGGAACAAACTCCGAAGTTCTGGATTCGGCGCTTCGCCGGTCGCAAAGTAATTCTCGAAGGCGTAAGCCGAACGCTCCTTGCGCCATGTATATTCATCCATGCCGCTGTTAGGATCGTATTCCCCGGCCGCGTCCATCATCCGCTTAAAAAGTTCCGGATCGCATTTTTCAAGGAAATTGTCAACCGCGTGTTTCAATTCATGAACGACGGTGGAAAAATCAGCCTTTTCAGGATCAAGATAAACGATGCTGTATTCAACCGCCTTCATGTCCGCGTCCAGTTTTATCCACGGCTGCAACGCTCCCTTTACCCGGCTGGCTTTTTTCTCATCTTTGGCAAACTGTGCGGCCATTTTATTTTCCGCTTCTACGGCTTCTCCCGCCTTATGTGTAAAAATGTTATCGGGGTCAAGGTTTAGTTTTTCAAGAAATTTGTCGAAGGTTAACCCGTAGGCCCTGCCGATGCGGTCAATAAAACGCACGATTCCGGACCTGCTCGCCTCCGTGCTGCCAGGCAAATGCCGCGCCATCTGTTCGCCGAACCGCATTTTCGCCCGCGCCGCTTCAGCGGTATCGCCCTTCGCGGCGGTATCAACAATTTCATCCGCGATATTTATTTTCTCTGGATAATAGTTAAGTCCAGTGTCGTAGGGATTTTTCTTTTTCAGTTCTTCACGAATTTTCACTTCGCGGTTGGACATCCCTTCCTTGTCCCATAAAATATTTGGTACTCCGGAAAATGATTCAGCGAAACGGTCATACGCTTCATGCCTGAAATCCGGAGTGTCCAGATCATTTCGGACGCGGAATTCTTTAATATGAACCGTCCCGTCCTCATCCTGCGCATATTCAATATGTGAATAAAGGTTTTTGGAGCCGGCCACCCTGGGATCGCCGATTTTAAACAGCCCGCGTTTCTCATCCAGTTCCGTATATAACAGCCTGTTCTTCCTGCGGTAAATTTCGCCTAACGGTATTTTTTCCCCGGTATTGGGATCCGTCTTAGCCTCTTCGTACCCTTCGCCCAGCCCGGCGGTTTCTCCCAGATCTGCGGTCATGTGGGTTTCCTCGTGCGCGCCGGCGCGGCTCGCAGCTTCCCAAGTATTTTCCCTCACGGCTTTCGGTATTTCACTTTCTTCAGTCGCGGCCATATAAATTTCTTTAACCGGAATCGCCTCCGCAATTGCGCGAAGTTTCTTCGCTTCTTGGAACGGAGATTCTCCGATTAAAAATTTATAGCTTCCCTTTAACGCCGCGTCCCCAACCTGCAATACTAAGGCGGACAAAAAACCGCCTTCAAATTCTTTCCAAAGTTCTTTTGAGAAAGAATCCCAGTCATCTATTTGAACGCCCAAATCCAGTAATTGCGCCTTCGCTTCCAACGTCCCGGTTTCCGCCATCTGCCGGATTGAATCCTCAAGAAGAACGTCCTGTGCCATAGCAAGCAGCGCTTTGCTTTCCGGGCTTTCCGGATTTGCAAGAGCTTTCTCTAAATCCTTCATCTGGATGCCCCGCGCCGAAAATAATCCTGCCCGACTTGTCAACGATTGCAATACTTCTTCATTACCTTCACCTATGGCTTCCATAAGATTGCCAAGGGCGTATTTACCGATTATGTAAGGCAATCCTGTTATGTGTATTTTGTGCAATATACCATCGACGATTTTATCTGTTATAAACCTTGCGGCGTTTTTTTTGCCTACTACATCCATGATTTTTCCGACTCCGCGCCCGACTAATGATTCAATCGCACTCTGTACGGCGCCAACCCACGTACTTGTTAAATCCGCAATTTCAGGTTTTACTCCGACTTTTCTTAACGTCCCGTATTCGCTATCGCGGTTATAATGCCATCCGGACAAAAAGCCTGCGATGGTTCCCAATCCGGGGGCTATCATAGTTCCAAGTACCGTCATTCCGCTTATGTACGCCATGTAATCCGACGATTCTGCAGCGGCTACTAAACCTTTCGTAATAAAAAATCTTTCATCTGCGGAGTAGTCGATATATTGTTCCTGTTCTTTCTCAAACGCTTCAATCTCCTTCATGTAAGAATCGACGGCCGCTTTATCCCCCCTCCTTTCGGCTTCCCGGATTTTCGCCCAGTTCTGGGTAATCATCGTGCTTATTCTTCCCCGATTTTTCGCTTTCCATACGGCCGTGTACCATTTCTCTTCAGGCACAGTGTTCGCGTCAATATTAAACTGTTTCAAAAAATAAGCGGGATTGGAGGCTATTTCTTCAAGCGGCAAATCCAGTTGTTTTGAAATTGCCATACAGGACATAAGCCTGGACATCTGCCGCGAGGTCATATCACCGTTTTCAACGTGGTAATGCAAAGACATGAATTCTTCATTTGTAATTTCAGGAGGACGTTGGATTTTAATATGAAGGTCTTCTGCGGCGTTTTCTTTTGCAACGCCATAAGCGGAGGCCCTGGCGGCTTCACGGACCTGTTTTAAGTCAAACTGTTGTAAATAAACATCACTCATTAGTTTCTCCCGTAAATTTTAAAGAGTATTTTCAGTCTTTCTTCCGGCGTCATTGAACGCCATTGTGTTTTCCATTTGTCAGCCGGGATCGACATTCCGGCAGGTTGTTCAGAAGGCCTGTTCTGATCCTTCGACCAGTCTTGTAAATACTGAACCCGTAAGCCATTGTCCATTGTTTGCCAGTCTGCAAGAGGTTTGCCGCTTCTGTCGGTTGGAATTTTTTCGTTGGGAACAAAAGTTGATCTTGCTTGTGCTTCGTCAAGAGCTCTTTCTCTCGCGGCTTCCGTCGCAGTCGGCTGCCTCGTCTGTGCCGATTGTGCCGAGGCAGTCGTGCCGCTTCTATCCCTTGCGCCATAAGTCCGCCACGGGCCAAACGATCCGTCAGGGAGTATGGGCCTCCATTCGTCTCTGATCGTTACATGCCTGCCATTGTCATTTGAAACCGCCACACTCCGATACTGATTATGGTTCATATCCTCGTATATGCCTTTCACGCGGATGTCGCTTTGCGTTCCCGGTTCCTGATCGTATCTTACGAACTTTAATGCTTCACCTATTTTTCCTGACAACCGTTCCAGTTCTTTTACTACCCATTCCTCCGCGTCTCTTCTAAATGCTTCGTTTCTGTAACGTGGGGTTTCATCTCCAAACGTGTATACCGCGTTAGTATCCTGCTGCCATTGCCACATCGCTTTGGCCATTGAAGCTTCATTTCCCGCTTTCGCTCTTCTGGAATCAGCAACTCCGTTAGCGACGATAAGGGTAAGTTCGCGGTCTATAAGTTTTATATATTCGGTATCGGTAAGCCCGTTCCTGTCTTCTCGTGCGCAATCACGTATAAGATTCCACATATGAAACAACTGTTCTTGATTTAATTCACCGTTATTCAAGCCACTGTCAAAATTTCTACCTAGTTTTTTTGCTTCCGCCCTTATCACGCTCAAGCAGTCGTTAGACAAATATCGCGCGGCGCCGGCGTTGTTTGCCACAAGCCTTGAAAAATACTTTTCGGGATTTTCCAGGACTGAAAAACCGATATGTGAAAGTAACGCCGAATCGCCATTTTGTTCAATCCATCTTCTATTTTCCTGGTGAATCGGGTCTCCGGCCTCCGCCAATGCCCAAATCTCCGCTTTCAATGGCGCGATTAGATTTTCGCCTTTGCCGTCGCTTAGTTGATATAACGATATTCCCGCCGTGCCCAGGACAATCCCTTCGTAAAGTTTATAGATGGAATAGTCAAATGAGGACAGGTCAAGTTTTGGAGATCCTTTGCCCGCGCCCGCCCTGGAACCGCCTTCGGATCCGCCAACGTATCTGGCGCCAAACAATCCGGGTATCCTGTCCTTAAAACTATCCGAATATTCAATAACTTCTCTGCCATGCAGTAGATCAGATTGCACTCCATTCCGATACGGTTCCGCCAACCGGTTGGCTTCCCAAGCCGCTGTCGTTTCCCCTCGCGCGGCCTTGTCCATCAGGGCACGGTACACCGCGTCGTCTGCTAAAATTCTATCTTCATTCCGCTTTTGTATCCGGTTTGTCTCCTGTTGGATTAACGCTCTTTCCCACTCGTCTTTACCTTCAAAACTCCACGGAAGTTCTAACGTTCTCGCAACATTTCCGCCGCTTTGGCTTACCGCAGTCATTCCACTAGCCGATCCGCTTTCTACGTTTCCGCCTTGGCCTCCGGGTCTGCTTGTGGTAACAGTATCTTCGTCACGCGTTTTTCCTTCTAACCCTTCGTAATACTCACGGTTACGCTCCGCCTGATCTTCAATTTCACGGCGTCGCAATTTCTTTCTTTCATCATCAATATCATCACGGTTTAAAGCATTTTCTTCATCTTCATCCCGCGTTTGTCCTTCTAAACCTTCATAAAATTCACGACGGCGCTCCGCCTGATCTTCAACTTCACGACGGCGCAACGCCCGCCCTTCGTCAAATTCATCCCGCGTATGTCCTTCATATCTTTCGTAAATTTCACGTAATTCATGGTCTTCTTGTATTTCGGAATTTTGGCCTATTTCAACAGGTTCGCCGTCATTGCCGTATACATTCAACGTCGTCTTTGGCATAAAAGCAAACGCGTCACGGACTCTTTGCATGGCTGCCGGCAGCTCATTAACGTTTTGTACCTGCCCTAAAATAATTGCGGCGTATGACTGATAAGCTGCCGTCTCATACGCCCTGCGCATTTCATTCATTTTCTGCGGATTAATACCAATCCGTTTTCCTGACAGGTCTAATCTGTTCCAAATTGCCGTTAAAGCCTGCTCCGGAGTAAATGTCCCATTCTTCAGGGCGTCAAGGTACCGTTGATTATCTTCATCGCGGCTTACGTGTTCTCTTTGAATCCGCCATTCATCCTGTTTTCCAAGAGCATAGTCGCGTAACGATTCCAACGCGTTAGTTTGCATTTGTTCAATTTGCCGTCGAATGTAAGGAACCGCGGCCTTTCCGCCCGTTTCTTTCGCGTACCATTCCCTCGCGTAGTTAATAAACTTGCCCATGTACTGTCTTGTGTAATTTTCCAATTCCTCGGGATCGTCCGGATTGCCCGTATAATTGAACGGATTGTCCCTTATGCGGTTTTGAATGTCAGTTGAAAACTTCGCGGGCACGTTACGCAGCCAAGCGTCCGCCTCCTTCCGATTCTCCTCATCCATATACGATAGAGACTGCCGAGAAAAATGCGCCGCCGCGTTAAAAGCGTCCATAATTGACGTAGGCATTTTCAACCTCCTTCCTTAAATTGAGTACTATTCCGCCGCCAAGATTTATTTTGTTGGCCGGCTTCAATGGATTTCTTTTCACGCCGCCGCCGAACCCGCTGTCCCAATTTTTATAGTCAAATCCGCTGTTCCAATTCCAGTCATAGTTATAAAGATCATGTGCAAAGCCCATACCCGACGAAGCGCCGCCGAAAATACCCGCGGTATAATCAAGAACAAAATTCAACGGATCATTCATATCGTCTAAATGAAATTGATAATTTTTCTGCCCCAATTTAAACATCTGCTCGTTGTAAATGTCGTTAGCCGTTTTAGCTTCATGACGGTATCCGCCGGGTTCCCAGGAATTCTTTTCATGTTCCATAGCGGTAATCGAACGGTTGGCGTTCTGGATAGTGCCGGCAAGAACATCGGCGTCCTGTTTTCTTTGAACATCTATCTGCCGCTCAAGGCTGTTAGAAGCGTAATCGCGCACAAGCTGATTAGCCGCGTTTCCGCGCGTCCCGCTCGCGCCTTCCTGCGCCAGGTGGGCGCCTATTCCTGAAGCTGTCTGAATGCGCGCGTCCTGTTCACCGTAGGCCATGGCCAACAGGCGCGTATTATATTCGTCAGTAAATTGGTTCATGCCCTCGCCCAGGGCGCGGTGCTGCATTCCGAGCTGCCATAACGATTCGCCTTTCTGCAGATCGTATTGGTTGTCGCTTAAAGCTTTCCCGTAACCGTAAGCGTTCTCCGCGCTTTCCTTTTGCATCTTTATCGCTTTTTCCTGCCGGTCCCTTTCGCGCCATGTGTTCAACCCGCCTAACAAAGCGCCAACTCCGGCGCCAAACAATAAAAACGGCCACATAATTTACACCTCCGTATAAACAGATAAAACGCAGGCTTTATTCGGAGCGTTGTGAGTTATGTAAAACTGCGTGCTCCTGTCCTGACCGCTAAGAAGATTCGACAACTTAATAACGCCGTTGTACACCGTTTTGTTCAAATCTTTCTCTAAAAAATCATTCATCCCGATAATTGGTTCGTAACTGTCAAACAAGATGACGCACATCGCGGTCAAATGAACGGGATTCATCTTCCCGTCTTTTACGACCGGCATGGACTTCATTACGCTCCTGTACGGGTATCCGACAAACCGCCTGTTTCCTTCCTCCGAAGCCAGCGGTAATTGCGCGTCAGCGTCTTTCAGGGCATAAACTTTGACGTCCGACTCATCATAAATGACCGCCGATTCCGCATCGTATGAATTAAGCAAATTTTGCCTATCCTCCTCGGTCGTAAATTTCCATTCTCGCCAGCTGTCAAGATAGACTGTCCCGTCTTCACGCAGCATCTCAAGGAAAAATTCTCCGCCTCTTTTCACGATAAGGTAAACATCGTCAAAGCCGTTTTCCCCCGGCAGTACCGCGCAGGAAATAATTTCCCCCTCAATGAATCTTTTCCATTTAGGTTTGGCAACGAATGGATTATTACCGTAATCGTTTCTTTCATATTTTTTATAATGTTCCTTTTGCGCCTCCATCTCCTCCGGGGAAAGCAAGTCCCTTATAACTTCGCCCGTTGTGATGCGGCTCCAGGCGAAAGTCCCTGTCATACGCTCGTAAAGAAGCGTCACAAGCTGCCCGTCTTCGCGCGTTACATAAAGTTTCGCGTAAGGGTTTGTCGCGTAATCAAATTCTTTAGCGGGGCTTTCATGTAACATCTGCTGCGCTAAAAGCGCCATATTATTAGCCCGGAAATTGTCATTCTCATTAGGGTAGTATTCAACCAGCCCCTTGCGCCCTGATTTGAAAAACAAAATCGCGTCCCCAAGCGCGAGGCCCGGTATATTGTCGCTGCCGTGGCTTGACAACGCTATCGCCTGCGTATTTGTCGCGTGCACGTCAGGAGGAATTAAATATTCGCCCATCTCGGTACCTACGATAAGACCCCTGTTTACCGCAAGCCATTTGATGGCGTCGTTTTTACCGGAAGCGATATCGAAAGTAAATCCGCAGTCAGGAGTGGGGTATATGTTTTCAATTATTTCGCGGGTGTAGAAAGGAATATAAATATTATCAGATATTTTTAATCTTCCTTCGACAATATTATATATTTCAGAAGGGAAATTGTAGTATATTTTATTCATATCACCTATGTTTAACTCGTATTTCATAGTCGCTAACGAATTGTTTTTCAGGGTATTTATTACATTATTTATTTTATTATGATCATAATTTGAATTGTTTATTGCATCAGTTTCCAATTTTGAATAAACAAAATTAAAAAAATATGAATTATTTTCTTCATATTTTTTCACATCATTATTATTCAAGTTATATATATTGCTATATCTATGAAATAAAGAATCGCTATGATCGTGATATACCCTAACTTTTAATTTTGTTGCGCCCGGGGTCAAATAAACGTGTTTTGTATCATATTGTGGAATACCAGTAATTGGATGATCTGATACTCGCACTGTATAACTTGCAATTTCAACTTCATTAACGCTTGGAAATGAATCTATGGCAACAGCATTTCTTTCCATGTTATTTATGTCATCTAATACACTTTGTGGAATAGTTTCAATTATTGTGTCTTCCGTCAATATAAGTTCATCGCCTTGTAACCTGAATATTTTTGTCCCATCTTTATAAAATGGAGAATCAATATAATAATTTTCAAGAGCAGATGTAAATTTAAATCCTTCTTCATTTTTGATATAAATTATTTTTTTATTTTCCTTGTCAACCGAACCTTGTATAACAACATATTCTTTTTTTAACTGTTTAAATATTTTCTTTGTAGAAAAATTGTAAGGTTTGTTTTCTTCTTTTATTGCACTAAAAAATATTTTCTGTGGGTTATTTTTGGACCCAGCAAATACCAGTCTGCCGTTAAAGAAACAAACTGTGGCAGGGTAGTTTCCTTCAGTTGTAAGCCAGCCGTTATCATTGTATTGTTCATCAATATTAGTATGCCCATATTTTTCTTTCTCTGTTATATTCTTGTCAGCATCAACTGGAGTATAAAAATCAAAAACTAATGTACTTATTTCCAGTTTTTCATTCTTATACATAATTTCTAACGGCGGGTAATTCTCATGGCATAGTATCATCAAGTCATAATTCTGTACATATTGAACGTCGTGTATATGTTCCAAACTATATAACTGAAGTTCTGTAGTATTTTCAAAAGGTTTCTGGTTCTCAATTAAAATACCATTTTTTATTTTTAAAACCTTTATTTTTTTATGCATTATGTATAGCAAGAATTTTAAATTTTTGTTTATGACAAACGATATAAGTCTCCCATCAGAAATATTTTTAGAAAGCAGCCGTTCCATGCCGCTCCGCCGCTTTATCCCCCCGGTTGGGATAACGTCCCAGTTCTCCAACCTGGCGGCCCCGCCGTGATACTGCGGCAAATCAATGCGTCCGAATAAGTTGGCGGATAATTCTCCGCTTGAAAAATTTGTAAGCAATCCCATTTAAAATTCCAAACCCAAACCAAGCCTGTCGCTCCACCACGGGCTAGGCTCCTGTTTATTTGCCGTAATACTTTTGGTGGAATTAACGGCTTCCATTTTAATTAACACCGCTTTTTGCAGCAGCGTATCGTGCAACCGCGCCTGTGCGGTATTATTTACAGCTAACTTGGCGGCAATCATAATCTCTAAATATTCGTAAAACTTAGGCTCGTACTTGGGAGGCCTGTATTCCGGATAATCTTCATAAGTCTGCGGAGCATCTGACAACGCGGCGAATTCTTCCAAACTGACAGAAGCGGTATAATCCGCAGGAACGTCCCATTCATCGACATATCCCGGAGACAACGCGAAATCGTAATTACCTTCTGCGAAATCGGTTACGCTTACGGATTCAAAAAAAGTATTCTGCGGGATAAACTTGCCGTTTGAAACGTAAAGCAGCTCCGCTTTTTCCGAATCCGTACACAGAAAATCGCCGTCGATAACATAAGTCCCTTTATCAGATAACTCTATCGGCCTCGCGCAGTCGTATGGCAGATCATAAGTGAAGCCGTAACCCGAATTACCATGCGGCAGCCTTGTTTTAAGGAGCCGCCTGCGCCTGCGCCCCATAGTCCAGGGGATTTCAGAAAGCGCTTCAAGGAAAGTTTTAAGATACAAGGACTTACAAATTTCATAAAAACCTTTGTCCTTGTCCTCATTTGTGAGAAGCGCCAGCCCTCCTTCGCCGTCTTTCAAAACGCCCGCGGAGTAACGCGCCCCATTAATAATGTCAAGATTCATGTTCATAGGGTTTTCAACTCCGCGATAACCGCGTCTTTAGCGGCGCCTAAAGTTTTTATAACTTCCGGTACGGCCAACAATAATTCTTCGTTATATTTAATACGGTCTATAGACCTGTCAATTTTTTCCATTCTTTCAACTAAAGTTATTATCTTCTCAACTTTATTTTGCGGTTCCGAACCCATTCCAAATATTTGTTCCAAATCCGGCATAAATTCCTCCAGGTAAGATATTGCCGCGCCGTCCCGCCAACGGCGGGATTTGCCGGCGCGGCATAGCTGCCAACGGCGCTCTAAAGTTTTTATTTCTTCAGAGCGCTGACGTTAAGCCCCCCGAAGGGTAGACGCCTCCTTAGTAAACCGGTCTGACGCGCCGGCAGGCTTAACAGGCAACACATACGCTGAATAGCGATGCCGCTTTTGGCCGGCATTTGCCAAATATTCATTAATAACCGCAGAACGTTCCGCGACAAGCGAAACGCCATCCGAATCCGTGTTAACGGCGCGGATCCCCACGCCGTTTCCGGACAATGCGGGCCAAAGAACAAACTCTTGAGCCGCGCCGCCATATCCGCCCGTTTCCAGGGCAGGCATAAAGCCAATAAAAATGGCGGTCATAAGCGATATTAAAAGTAACTTTTTCATATCACTCCTCCCAATTATTTAATTCCGATTTAATCGGAATTAGCATTTTAAAAGACGATAACATCGCCTTGTTTCTAATTTTTCTCGTCTTCTCTAACCCCAAACTCTACATAAGAGAAGTGTGGAACTTCTTTTTTCTCCGTAAGCGTGATAATGTCACCTACCCTGCGGTACTTGCCCAGATAAACGCAGTCAGCAATGCATAAGTACTTGAAGGATTTTGTATTTTCTCCGCCTTGTTCGGTTTTTTTTGCCTCGACGAATTTTTTAATCGCTTCGACAATTACGGGTTTCTCCGCTTTGTCGTCGATATCGATTTTGTTCTCCTTGGCAAGTTTGAAAAGTTCTTCTCTTCCCATGGACTGAAGAACGGCAAAATCGATGGAGGTTTCTTTTTGAAACCATTTTCTGATATCAAACAAAGCAAACCCTCCTTAGATTCCGACGTAGGAATTGATAAGCGCCTGTACGGTGCCCGTGAAAGTGCCGGAAAGCGATGCTTTCAAGTACTTAAACTTGGTTTTAGGCATAGGCAGGGAGTAGCCGTCTTGTGAAAGATCGGCCGCAGATACCGCGCTCCCCGTCACGATGTTTGAATAAGCACCGCCCTCACTATCGCTTCCTTTGACTGAAAGAGTCACTGATCCGCCAGTTATAGGCCCGTTAGGCATCTTAAGGTCAACCGCAAGTCTTTCAGGTGAGGCCTCTCCCATGTTGATAACATTGGGAAAATCGCCTGTGTCATCAAGGGTTCCAAAATCATTTAGCTTGTCGTATAAAAAATTTACAAACATAATTTACGTGCCCTCCTTACGCCGACACTTTTTCTTCGTTATGGCTGATCACGTCCATACGGCGGCACCTTAAATCGCGGATGTTGGTAATAGGCCTTCCCCAGGGGTCGGTTGTCGTGTACGCCACGTTGTTCTTGTCCCTCGCCGCCTTGTCAACTTTCTTCTGTATTGTCTTGTTGCTGTACATGGCGTAAGTAGACGCTCCCTGCGGCAGTTCGTAACTCGCGTCAATAATGAGGTCGACAAGCTTGTCCGGAGCAATATCTTTTTGGATATTACAGAGGCGGATAACCGCCTGCGGCTCTTTGATGGTAAGCCCGTACTGCGCCTCGAAGTACTCAACGAACATTGGAAGCGTCTTTTTCGGATTGTCTTCTTGCGGAACATGCTGAAGATCTAAATCACTGCGTGTAATGCCCACGCTTTTTGATCCCTTCGGGTAAAGCAGATGGAACAGGTCAGGGCCGACTGCAACCAAATAAACGCTTGTCATGTCCAGGTCGTTGCTGTTTCCTCCAGCGTCTAAAACGTTTTTGTTATTTAACTTGTTGCGCCTGACGAACAGCCCGTCAAATTCAGCGGGATCATTGCCGTTGCCGTAAATAAGCGTTTCAGCCTGCGTCAATCCCATTCCTTTGATGATAGCGACGGCTTCGGACTGCCTCGCCGCGGCTTTATTTCCGGAATGTTCAACCATTTTTGCGTCAACTCTTGAATATTCCGCCATCATAGCGATGCGGTCTTGGATTATTTTAGTCTGCGTCGCAACGCTTCCAACGCCCTGGTTGTAAATGCGGTGCTCGCCCATCTTCTTGATAGTGCGCTGTAACCCGACATTGATGGTCGCGTTGTTTGCCTCATAGGCCGGAACGTCGAGTAACATTTCGTTCGTCAGGCCCATAAGCTCGATGATCTTGTACGGTTCCGGCATATTCGCCCGCCTGACTATTTCAAGCGCCGTCATTTGATCGGTCATATTCAATAACATTGATAAATCTCCTTACTGTTTGTAGTCAAAGGTTCCCCCTTCCAAAATGGATTTTATGGGTTCCCCCGCTTCTGTGCCTCTTGCGGCGCCGCTCTCCGCAGTCATCTCGCCAAAGGCTATGAAGGCTTTAATTATTTCCGGGTTGCCGGCCAGACCCGCCTGTCGTATGAGACTGCCCACGTTCGGACCGGCTGCTGCCAATCCTCTCGTAAGAAATTCCATCTTCTCCTTATACTTGGAACCGTACTCTGCGTTAAGAACCGCGGCTGCTTCTTTCATCTGTTTGGCTTGCGCCTGCTGTGCTGCTTGCATCCGCTCCGCGCCAAGCTCGTTCAGATTCTTGAACATCGCGTCCGCCTGTGCCGCGGTCAAGTTGGACTTGAATGCAGCCTGTGCGAATGCGGAGCCCCCGTGCTCCTCGTCTTTGGCAAAAGCGTATCCGTCCGCCGTCTTTGGCCGTCCGGCTTTTTCCCAGTAAGCCGCGACCTCTTCAGGCGTCGCGTCCCTTCCGGGAATACCGCCGGAAACGGCCTTACCTTCCAGCTCCAGGAAAGCTTTTGCCATGTCTCCTACCTTCTGAAACTTCGCAAGCTTCGCCGCTGTATCAGGATTACTCCTCATATCAGGCGGCAGCTGCTCCGCCCATGCGGCAAGCTTTACCTCTCCGCTTGCGGGTTTAGTTCCCCCCGAAGACGCGTCCCCTGTATTGGGTTTATCCGCGGGCTTCCTTCCGTCAGCGCCGGCTGTGCCCGTAAAGGCGTTATTCAATTGATCTTCAACGTTAGCGGCTGCCGGTGTACCGCCCTCCGTCGAACCGCTTCCCGCGCCGTCAGGCGCCAGGAACATGTGCATTCCCCTGATCAGGTTCCGCAGCATTTATTTACCCTCCCCGGAAGCGGCGGTCTCTGCGATAAAGTCCGTAAGGGCTTTAGTGTCGCTTACCCCCAGCCGTTCCCGAACAAAAAATTTTGCATAATCGTTAAGCGCCTGTTCACGTTTTATATGTGTTTTCTCAAACATGAACAGGTCGGTTAAAAGCATATTCAACACGATTTTTCCTTCATCCGTGCCGAATACCTTGCGGCAGGTATTTACCAACTCCGCTCTTTTTTCCTCTTCAGTAAGATTCTTATTCTTCCAGAACGAGAACATTATTTTGTTCATCTTTCACCTCCTCGCTCATTGATTCCATTATTTTCATGAGTTTTTTACTCAACTTGATGTTTTCGCATTGAAGCCTGTCAATTAAATCTTCAACTTTGTCTGTATACTCAAGAAGAAGGTCGTAAACCTTCATAACGTCTTCAGGATATTTTTTCATTGCACTTCTCCGTATTTAACTCAAGAATGATTAGTCCGCCTTTTGTAACGCCGCATTTTTTCCATCCGGCTTTTTGAAAGCAGCATCCCGGGTTGGATGATTTTATTTTTCGCGGATTAACGTAGGTATAAAATCTTTCTTTCGGCCATTTTACAAGAGCAAGCCTGACGGCTTCCTTTATTAAGTCTGATGATTTTATTTTTCCCTCATTACGGAATACGGCGCAATTCACTCCCCGTTGTCCGCTTTTGTCAATGAATTTTCTCCAAACAAAAAGCGCGTCTTTGTTCATTGTCATTAAAACTAACTTATGCCCGGGACCGCAGAATAATTTTCTTATTCTTCCGTCTTTGTAGCGGTATGCGGAATAATGGCGTTCGTACATTTCAAGAGCGGTTGGGTTTCCGTCTTTTACAGCCTCAAAATGTCCTTCCATTTCAAATAACATTATTGGTAAAACCCTCCTTGAATTTGTTTGTTCATCTCTTCAATGGCAGACCCCTGCTTTACCGGCTCATTCAATTTGTTGAAATTCCCCATAAGCTGCTTTTGCTGTTCTATTGCCATAGCCTGCTGCTGCTGTTCCGCCTGCGCCTGCGCGCGCTGCTGCCGTAGTAATTCAATGTCCTTATCTTCCCGAATGGCGCTCTGTGGGAAACCCATTCCCTCAAGTCCCGATTTAAGCGTTTGGTCAAAATCGATAACGTCAAGCGCTTCTGGGGACATTTTTGCCACTGCCCCGATAAGACCGATTCCCTGTCCGATCCCTGAAGACTCGTGGAATTTCTTTTGCGCCTGCGCGAGCGGACCTATAAAGTCAACCTTCAGTTGCGCCCCGGTTCCGGCAAGCGCTTCAGGAGGAGAGGGTAGTTTCCTCTGCCTCCAGAGAATGTTAAAACTTCTCTGAATAATTTTTGTTAGCGCGTTGTTTAGGTTGACAACCAAATCGGATAATACAGCGGCTTTTTCACCTTGCAGTTCCATAACGTAAGTAGCCGTCATGTTCGCGGGCCTCTCGTTCATCAACGCCAGAAAAAAATCAACGTGGAACCAGTCTTTAACTCTGTTTTCCATTTCCCTTTGAATTTCCAAATTGATGGGGTAGTTCTGACCTGTGTTTATTGGCGAAATTATCTCGTCTTTCTTGCTGTAATAATTATATCCCCGCGGAATGACGTTAACGCTTTCCCTCATCGTATCCGGAACGTTCAACGCCGGTTCAGCGGCGTATTGTGCGATTTTTATTCTTGTTTCCTCCGCTATATTAAGCAGCTTTATGTCGTCAAGCGCATGTACCGCGGGCGATTCCCCATACGCCGTACCATTAATCTTGTCCCATATAAAAACCGCAAATGGAAATTCTTTATATCCTGATTCTTCAAGCAACCAGTCCTGGCCTTCATCGATGTAAACGGATGCGTAAGGCATATTCTTCGCGGACTTATTGTCCTTATCAAACTCTTTCCGCTTATAAACGGCGTGTATGATTGTTAACTCGTTATTCCATTTGTTCTTGTCTTTTAAATCTTCTTTCCTCAAATTGTGCAGGTTTTCCTCTCCAAAAAAAGACGCCGCGTTTTTAAGCGTCATCACGTAACGACGGTAAACGGTGTCGACTTCTTCATACTCGTCAACGTCCAGGTAAACCTCATTAACGCCAAGGTTTAAAAACCTTATCTTGTTGTCTGACATCAGCTCGTCAACAAGCATCACCCCGAACCCGTATGTCGCGGCGTTCTCAACCATCTTGGAAGCCTGCGGATACAGGTTGCTGCGGTTAAACTCCGCGTAAAGAGTTTTTTCTACGGCCTCAAGATAGTCCTTCACGCCGTAACCGTTGGATACGTCGTAATTCTCCAGCCCAATCTTTTGCCATGCTATGTTCGGGGATATAGAATAGCCGATAATTCCGGACCGTAAAGTCTTCAAATAATTTGTAGGCCTGCTGGTAAACCTTTTAGGCCTCTTCGGTTTTTTATCGCCGGGATCGTCCCAGTTGAACACCGACGGCGCCACGTATTTCTGTACTTCTTTCCAATCTGCCTCGCGTTTCGCTCGTTCAGTCTTCAAATATTCAAATTGTTTTTTAATTTCCTGCACAAACTCTCTCTTGTCTTTTTTCATTCCTCCCCCCTCATCCGGCAGCCTTCTCAAACGGATCCCAGCTGCTCCCCTGACTTCTCTTTCCTAGATTCCATTGCCCGTTCTGTTTCCGCAGCCAATTCGTCGGATTATGCGCGAAGTCGCTCATCATCGCGTAACGGCTCTCGTCGTATATGTGGTCCTCAAGTTTGGTGTTTATGTCTTCAGGCTTGGAAGGATCAGGCGTAAGTACCGGTATTGTCCTTATAAAATCTACGCAGTTGTCAAAAACCAACACCATTGGCTTGCCGTCTTCGCACGGCGTTTTAAGCCGCTGATGGAAAATCGAAAGCCCGTTTATCCTATCCTTGTTCGCCTGTATCATCTTGAAGCCCGCTTTTTCCCATTTCTCCGCCGATGAGGGCCCGTCGTCATCCTTGCTCCACATTGCCGTGTCCGCGACTACTTCCGTAACTCCTTCCTGTATTGCCATCTCCCAGGCTTTCGCCGCGGCGTCTTCGCATCCCATTTTTATTCCCGTGTCCATCGCGTCTGGTGAACACCCGTACCATTCTCCGTAACGAACCATGCGCCCTTCTCCGTTTACGGCCCACTTGCCAAGGCTGAACGGCTTCGCGTATCCCCAGTCCAGGCCGTAGAATTTTTTCCATACGCCGTTCTCAAGCGCAAACGGCTTGACAACGTGCAGGCCGCGGCGGAATTCATCGAATACCTGCCCGGCAAATACGTCCCAGTCCCCGTTCCGCATCGCGCGGTAAAGATTTTTCGGAAGCAGTTTCAAGCGAATTGCGTAACCGGGATCGTTTTTATAAAGCGCTGGATTATCCTCAAGCTTTGATGGTATAAAGCATCTGGTTATCGGCACTCCGGAAGATTCTACCGTCCTGTGCGTCTTGTACGGCTCAAACCCGTCTATAAATCGCGCCTTAAGCCAAGCGTGTCCGACGCCTCCGGGGTTGGCGGTCGCTCTCATATAACATGGAACGCCCGCGGCGGACCGGCAGCGGATTATCATATAACGCCATGCGAAGTCTGTCGCGTAATTCCCCAACTCGTCAAAGCCTATCCATGTGTATGAATGTCCTTGGTAAACTTTTACGTCATCATCATGCTCAAGATAACGGAATTTAATAAAAGCGCCGTTCGGAAAAGTGAACGTCTTTTCGCCTTTTTTGTATTTTCCGCCAAGCGGTACATATAATTCATCAGCTCGTTTTATCAGCTCTTCCAATTCCGTATATGTTTGACGAAATAAAATTCCTTTCCAGTACTTACCGTACTTGTTTACCCCGGCGTAAAAATCCATTAAAAGAAAATCGCTCTTTCCCCCGCCCGCGGCGCCGCCGAACAGTAGCTCAAAAGCGTTGCACTTTAACGCGAGATATTGTTTGTATTGTGGTCTCCATATCACGTTGTTCGCGACTTGGTTTTTGTTATATTCATTTTTAAAATACTGATCAAAACCTGTCATTTTTTTACGTTTTTACGCCTCCATCACTTCGTACTCGGCGTCTTGTGCCGCAGGTTGTGTGGGCGCCTCTTCTTCTCTTAATGTTTCCACTTCCTTCTCCGTCAGAAGGACTACCGGATTGATGACCGTCGCTCTTTCTTCAGGACGCGTTAATTCTAGATAATTACAAAGCATCGCAAGGCTCTTTGTCCTGTCGAAGAGTTTTATCTCCTTACCCTGTTTATTTTTTTTAATGCCTACAACGCACATCGAAAGCTCGCCCAGGTCTTCAAGGCTTTTTATGAGGTTTCCTTCTCTGTCCACTATGTCTTTTGGATTATAAAATGCTAGCGTCTTAAGAAGATCCAGTACTTGATACTCCGTTATCTGATCTTCTTCGTTCTGCCGCGCTCTCATTAGCAGCGCTATTGCCGTCTTTATTTTTGGGTCTCTTTTTAACCTTGAGGCGTTTGATTGTATCGATGAGTCTGACAGCTCTTTGTCTTCGCCGAACGCTTTTATATACGCCGCGGTCGCGTTGCAAAAACAATTCTTGTCGGTGCAGTAGTATTCTACAAACAGCTTCCGGCGGCCCGTCAGCCCTTCCCACCATATCGGCTGCTTGTTGAATAAGTCCTGCTGCCCTATTTCTTTTGGCACAGAGAAACCCCTCCCCGTTTTCTTTTCGAGGCATTATTTTCTCTGCGGATATTTATTTATAACTCTTTTAATTATCTTTTGTCAATATTTTTCTTAAATAATTATTTTTTTTCTGCCTGACCGCCGCACTACCTTCTTTAAAAAGTTTTTATAAATTTTACTCTTATTTTTTTTATTATAAATAATTCTTCTTATTTTCTTTGGCGGTTTGGCGGTAACCGCTTTAAATGCTTATGGAATAAGGACTTATAAACCGCCATACCCTTTAAATCGGTTCGGCGGCGGTTTGGCGGTCCGGCGTGCGCTGTTATCTTTTTTTGTCCTTTCTTCATATGGAAGGGGGGGAACGGCGCGGCATTTCGCGCCAAAAATGATAAAACGCCAAACTCTCTTCATGGGTTTGGCGTTTTTGGTGGTGAGTTGATTTTATTTATACCGTTGTTTTGTCCGCGCTTCGCTTTTATCCGCCACCGGGGTCGAGGGGCGGGTTCGCGGGGTACTTCAGTTTTATGTCCAAATAGAAATACTTGTTTCCGAAGCGCTTCCTTTTTGTGCTCCCGCCCAGGTGTTCCCCGAAGGTGTTCTTCTGCATCACCTTCCGCGTCCCCTCCTTTTCCGCCCACTTCCGGAAGTCCTCGTACAAATCTTCCGATCTCTCCGCGTTCCCCGGCGCCGCCTCCGTCCGCTCCTCTTTCCAGCGCCCGACGAAGTCTTCGCTGTTGACGTATTCCTCGCTCGCCTCGTCCACGACCTTGCACGGCGGGAACGCCCCCGGTCCTTCCCCTTTCCTGTAATACTCCCGCGCGAACCATATCAGCATGGCCAGAATCTCCGGAGCCTCATCCTTCAAAATCTTTTTGTGTATGTACACAACCTTCTCCCCGTCCGGAACGATGTAGTCGAACGGCACCATCCTCACGCGCCGCCTCACGCCCATGCCCGTGTCCTTCAGCTTCAGCTTGTGGTTGCTGCCCACGGCTATCTTGCAAATCGGGCTGAACGTTATGTCCTTCAAATATTTTCTCTTCGCGTTCAATTCCTCGCCGGACACTATGGACTTTAAATTCCTCATGTTCAGCCGCCCTTCCGGCGCGTCCAGCAACGCCGCCAACCTTAACCCGGGAAGCGTCGCGTAGTCGAACTGGCCCTGGAACTGGTTCTCTATCACTATGTCCTGCGGTATGGGCGCCGCGTAGTCCCCGAACAGTTTCAGCATCATGCTCAGCAGCTCGGACTTGCCGTTCGCCCCCCCGCCGTGGAAGTTGACGAAGAACGACGCGCCGTTGTCCCCGGTAAGGCAGTACCCGAACCAGGACAATATATAATATGCCAAATCCACACGGCGCCCGCCGTCCTTGCTCGTCACCTTGTCAAGAAAATCTTCAAACTTTTTCGGCATCCCCGGGAATATCCATCCACCGTCCTTGTCTTTCTTCAGCGGCGCCGCTTTGCACATCACGCTCTTGCTAAACAAATCCTCCGGCGCCGCTTTCCTCGACTCTCCAGTACGAAGGTTGAACGCCTCGCCCATACAGTTCAATAAATCCGGATCCGCGTCGAACCTGTCTTGCTCTACGGCTATAACTGTGTCGTGTTTTAATATGTTCTTCACCGCGTTTATCCCCGCGGATGACAGTATCCTCCGCGCGAACGACACTTCACCCGCGTTTGCCTGCGACGCGTTTTCCCATAACAAATTTCCAAAATGTATTATCACCCGCTGTACGGCCGCTTCCGCACAGACTTCAGTCCAACGCCCTTCGTCTTCCCTATATACCAACCAGCCTGTCTGCGGACAGTGCCGTATCCAGCGCCCGCAAGTCTCCACTATCGCGCGCGAAAAATGCGCCTCATTTATATCGTAATTATCATATATGTCAAAATATTCCGGTATCTTTTCTATGATGCGCGCGGCCATGCGCCCGGACTCCGTTTCCTCGCGCTTCGCGGACATCTTCGTCTTTAACCCGGTATTGAGATAATTATCTTTTGCTGCAGCAGCTCTGGCCGTTTTTTCCCCTCCCTTTCAACAGTTATCCGCTTTTTATATGCCTTTGTCTGTTAATGTATTCAATTCTTTTCAAACAATAACCCCGCCATTTCTTTAGGTGTCATAAACCTGTTTTCAATCTTCGCAAGCTCGCGTAAATACACCTTCCCCCCCACAAGAGAAAACATGCCGGCGGCTTCAATTTCGCGCTCAAGCCACGCCAACCCGTCGCCGGCGCCTTCTATCAGCGCTTTTTTGAAATCTTTCGCCTTAGCCGATCCGGGAAAGCCCCTCAATATATCCTCCCATTCGCCTAACTGGGGATCGTATCTTTCATTCCCGTCTTTAAATTGGGGGTCTTTGCTTAAGGCGTCTTTCCTCCTCTCTTCGAGCAGCATTTCTTCCTCGATTATTTTCATCCGCTCTTCAATAGAGCGGGTGTTCAATGTCTCAAGGGCGCGCCATATCGCCTGATGTCGCTTGTCAGCAAACCAGCGCCATCTGATCTTCAAACCGGTGACTAGTTCCCTTACGTCTCCATAATTTATATTTTGAAGCACATTCCCAATTAATCGACACTCGCAATCAAACCTTTCTTTTCTTTTAAGTTTTCCGGACCATTTCGGCGCGGGCGCGGGATTCATGGCGGCTAATTCTGCCTGTAATTCCGGAATAAGTTTCTCAAGCTTTTCTCTTCGCTGTTTGCGTTCCGCCGCGTAGTCTTCTAAAGTTTTTTCAGTCGTCATCGCACAGATAATCCTCATCGGCGGCGGGCCCGAACGGGTAGTTGTCATCGTCGTCTTCAGGCTCGTCGGGATCGAATTTGTCCTTCAGTTCCTTCGAAACTTCCGGCGCGGTTTTCTTTTTCAGTTCGGCTTTTTTCTTCCTGCCTAGGGCACTTTTCGGATTATGTCCGGGAAGATATTTTTCCTTCTTCGGTTTCAGCGCGGCGGCCGCGACTTCCTTCGCCGTCTGAAGGTATAACTCCGTGTATTTCTTCGCGTCCATGCCCGTGTAACGTATAAATAAATCGTCCGACGGATTTTCAAGCTTTTTCAGTTTGTCAAGGGTCGTCACGCACCTGAAGCCTATCGTCAGCAACATGAAATGTAACAGTTTGTTTGCGTCGTCTCCAAGCCCGGCGGATACCTGTTTTATCGTTTTATTTCCGAACAGCCCGCCCCACCATTTTTTCTGCTCTTCGTTAAATTCTTTCTCACTACATGGGAAGCCGGAAAAACATTCCTCATCCATCATTTGCATTAACATTTCAAAGTATTCCCGCGGCGGCTCCTCTCCCGATTCCTTTTCTATCCTTTCGGCCGTGACGCGCTCAATAATCAAATCCATAATTAAATCCTCAAAGCCGCCGCCATAAATTTTTTTATTTTCCAATTCTTTTACTAATTCCCCGGGCGTTAATTGCAGTTCCTTAGCCGCAACTTCCGCCGCCTCGCGGCCGTATTGTTCGATTTTATTTTTTATATTTTTATCGGTTTCTTTTCCGCCGCCGTTCCCTTTCTCTTCCTGTTTTTCCTTCGGCGGTTTCTCCCTGTACCCGACGCGACGCACGTCGATTTTCCCGGTAATGCCCGCATATATCCTCCAGCAGGCGTCTTTCTTCCTGTTGGTTTCGCCGGTAAAGTCGTACTTGTTCGCGCGCAGCGCTTCAAACTCCATTTCCTTTTTATTGATTTTAAAAAGCATCTTGCTCGCGTTCTTGAACAGCCTCTCCGGAGCGCCGCCTTCCATAAATATTTTTTCATCGGTGTTCAGACCCGCGTCCTTCGCCTGGACGATCTGCGCCTCCAGCGCCGCGCTTATCATCGCGTTCCATTTCGCGCGGTAGCATTCGCCGTCAAGGCACACGTCCATCGTGCCGTATTCCTCCTCCTCGTCGGCGTCCTCAAACAGCGCCGCGTCCTCGTTGTGCGTCCTCTTTTTGCAGCCTTTGCAAATTTTTTTCATGCTTTCTTCTATAATGTTTTTTTGTTTTTTGTATATGAATTGGCTTATGGTGTGAATTTCTATTTTTCTATCTACGATGACTTTGCCTTTCTCTACGGTGAATTCCTCTTTATTGTAAAATTCCTTCTGATCTTCCTCCGGAAGCTCCGCGAGCATCGCGGCGCCCGTGATGTCCAATCTCCCGTCCCGGAACATCCCCTTCAGCTCATCGATGAGTGTCGCTAACCGTAGCCGCTTGTATATCGCGGACGGGCTCCTAGCGTAATACTTCGCAATTTCCCCGACCGGCGCCCCCCTGGCGGCCATCGATGAGAACAGGGCCGCCTCATCAAGCGGATGCATGTCAAGCCTGTTGACGTTCTCTGCCAGCGCGATCTCCTCTTCGCTTACAGGAACATTTGCGGCGTAAACCGAGCATTCCACGTCTATAGCCTTCAGTTCACGGAGCGCCGCGACGCGCCGGCGGCCGGCTATTATCCTATAATTACCGTCACCGAGATCCCTCAATACGGGATGCTCGATAACCCCGTGCACCTTAATGCTTGACACCAGCTGCCTGAAGCCGTCATCCCTCGTGTACTTCCTGTTGTCATCGCCGGAAATGTCAGCTAATTTGACCGTCATAATTTCCATTTCTTTCCTCCTGGTTTATTTTTTTTCCGCAATGGGGGCAAGTACCGCCAAAATCGCGGTCCCATTTTTCTTCCATGGCTTTTTTCATCCAATTCATAATCACTCCTTCCTTCATGCGTGAAAATACGTCAAAAAAAGTATATTTAATAATGCAATATCCCTCATCGGGATTAAAAAGATCATCAGTGACGTATGGTGGTTTTAAAATTTCCTTAATAGTTTTTCTGTTTATTCTTTTGTTTTCTTGATCAACCATCACCAACCCCCTTTTTTCCAGTCGTCGGGCGGCTGCACCGGCGGATCTGCGATAACGATTTCATCAATCCCTTCGTCCACACAATATTCTATCGCGTATAAATAAGTATCTATTTCCCATTTACTAACTCCTTCCTCAAAAACGTACCTATAAAATACAAGTCCGTTATCTGAATATGGTTTGCCTGTGCGCTCCTTGTACTGTGCCGGCGTTTCGTAATCGGGAATTTCTGTCATTTCCCCGTGATTTGTATAAAACGGACAGAACATACCGTCTTCAAACAAGTCTTGAAGATTGACACGCTCACCGATAATTACTATTGTTTCGCATGTTGAACAGTAGTATTTCATCTCTTTCCCTCCTTCGCCGTCTCCGCGCCGCTCCATATTACGTAAGTCCCCGTGAACGGGAAACCGCTTTCAATCTCCTGGATTTTTTGTTTCACAAACTTAAAGTTATCCGTCATCGATTTTGGCAGCCAGAATTCCACCGGCGTTTTTTTTCCGTCAGGCTGCTGTACGATGCAGCGCATCAGAACGGCCTTCTCGGTATCGCGCACAAACGTAAACTCCCTCAACGCGTCAAAGCCGAAATGTTTCGCACTTTCCCGCGCGGCGATATGGTACGACTTCCATCCCGCCGGCGTTAAATTATAATTTCCGCTTGCCCCTTTCAGCCATTTTTTCTGAACCCAAAAACTTACGCCGTCCTTGTTAACTAACAAGCCTTTCAATGTTTCTTTTTCAATGTACATGCTTTCCTCCTTTTTATTTTCCGTTTCTTGTTCTTGCTCTAGCGTTTTAAACGTCTCCTTTCTTTTGGTGAGCGCCAATTTAGCCAGGCATTCCGTTTTGTAATAGTCTTTATAAATCGTCACTCCGGTATATGATTCTACGGTATCGTATGGTATTTTCCCGCCCTCTCCGTAAATAATGGACAACTTAACAGAGTCGTCGTCATAAATTTCCGTCATCACGCCGTAATACTTTCCCATAATTCCCATTTCCGTTGTTTGCTAATTGCAATCTTTCCGGAACGTTTCAATAGCCATATGAGACCCCGTTCTACTTGCGAACGGTTATATCCACATTCCGGAAAGATTAAAGGACCGGGACGGAGTCGAACCGCCTCATAGCAGCGTGAGGGAGGACAAACCCGCGCGCCATGTTCATACCGTTTGAACTGCCGATCCAAATGCCCGTCTCTCCGGGCCGTCACGCAAAGCGTATTCCTGATTGCGTATAGGACACACCTTATATTCCAAGAGGACGTGCCCCGGTTGTTTCAGCGTTCCCGCTGGCCCGGCGCCCGGCTCCCACTTGGATTCTAAATTTGGTTTCTCTTATAACTCCTCCTATTACGCGAATATGGAAACCCGCCATGCCATTTTGGGCTGTCAACATATTTCTTTATTAATGCTATACCGGCGTATAAAAACGAAATAATTACTACAACCAAAATAACCGCGTCCATTTTTCCCCCTCAAAAAAAATCAATTAAAAAATATATAAAGTCCCCCGATGTGGTATAATTGAATCACCACAAAACAAATTACCCCAAGGAGGGACTTTATGACCGAACTACTAACTGGCTTCGCCGCAACCTTGGCCATGGCTAAAAGCGTGCTTGAAATTGGCAAGACACTCAATAATGTAGAACTTATCAAGCAAAATTCCGATTTGATCTTTCAAATAGCTCAAAATCAAATCGAGGCGGCTAATTTGATAAATGAAAATCAAGAACTTAAAACAGAAATCGAAGAAATGAAAAATAACCCGCTCCGCTTTGATGGTAGTATGTACCGGGACAATGATAATTTTCCTTTCTGCCCGGCGTGTTATGATTCTCGTAAAATAAAAGTACATCTTAAAATGCCTTATAAGACAGTAACTGGAAATATGTGCTTTAAATGTCCGGTTTGTGATGTTGGCTTTTATGAAAAGTGATATTTCGTTTTTCATTTTTGTGGTTCCTGTTTTTTACTAAATATTATCTTTATCCCATCTCTTAAATATTTTTTTTCTTTTTTAAAAGGTTTTATTGGTGTATAAATACCTACTGGTTTAAGTTCTTCAATGCAAAATTCCAAGCTGTCAAGACATTCAATAATTTTTGTTAAGTCTTCTGTTTTCATTCTTCCTCCTTTAATTTTTATCTCTACGGCTTAACATCCCGCTTAGACGGTTTATTTGTCCTTCCAAAACGCTCCCTTATGCTTCTTCTTTTTTTTCAGGATTCATTTTTTTATTCCAAAGGCTTCTTGCTTCATCGTCATCTTTTCTATATTCCAACCTTTCGTCTTTTCTATGGATAAAACCTGAACAGGTCATCTCATGCTTTTTTGCCTGTTTTAATAAAAAATTGAAAAATTCCCATTTGGAAATATACGATAGACCTTTCAGATGTTTCTCAAGGTAGTCGTACAGCCGCTGTTGTGCTATATCTCCTGCGTTCATAATTACGTAATGGCGTTCTAAAAATGTGTTATCCATATTAAATACCTCCTAAATAACGGGGCGAACCGCGCCCCATAACCATAAAGGAGGAACTGACCGGTTCCCATCAGTCCCCTGTTTGCCGATAAAAATGCCTCCTCTGAATACAGTCAACATATTCAGGGAGGCTTATACAAAAATTTTCTCTCCGCAGAGAAAATTATTGCCGCAATTTACTAGCCGGTTGACTCGGCTGTTGTATCAAAATTAGTTGTCTCAAAAAGACAACATTTTGATAACTCTTTATTTGATAAGGATTTAGCGAAGGATTTTCGTTGTTTAGCGTTTCAGGTCGGTATATGCTTCGCCGCCTTCGGCGGCTCGGGCTACACAAAAACGTAGTCGGGCTTACGCCCTTTGTACGTTTTTGTTCCGCCACATTTTTGC
>Ga0268262_10000790_pt1 | contig 41161 bp, 55 predicted proteins | sample TergutNc150P3_FD_190354 | JGI IMG/M metagenome (GOLD analysis project Ga0268262, IMG submission 190354) | Nasutitermes corniger P3 segment gut microbial community from laboratory colony in Florida, USA - Nc150 P3 (SPAdes) (version 2) | ecosystem: Host-associated > Arthropoda: Insects >...
TAGTATGTTTGTGGGGTGATTTTGAAGGTTGCTTTAAGCTGGGAAAATGTATGTCCCCTTTGTTTGTACGCTATTGCGGCCTCTCTGAAATCTCTGCTATACGTCATAACACACAATAAAACGTCTTCTAAAACTTAAGTTAATCGGCTATATGTTGTTTTTTATTGGCTATTTGTGCTAGTTTTTAGACAGTCTGGTGGGGGTGTGTGTATTAGATATGGTGGTTATTTTAAGATGACAGGCGGCATAATTACTAATAATACTGCTAATGAGGGCGGCGGTGTACATGTTGGTGAGGCGTGGAATAGTGAAGGGTGTGTTTTTGAAATGTTGGGCGGTGAGATTTCAGATAACTTTGCCAAGACGGATTATGGAGGTGTATATAACGAGGGTACTTTTAACCAATCAGGCGGAACAATCTCTGGAAATAAAACAAACGGCAAACACTCCAACCAATAACAACAAAAACAAACATAAAAAACCCTACAATAGAACAAGCCTTCTTTAACAGAAAATTATCAGCACCATTATATAGCATATCACCAAAAACAACAAACTCAACAAATAACATAAACACCAAGCCACACGAACGGTAAAAAGAAAAAGGTGATACGTTCATAAATGGATATGATCGATGTGAACAGGTGCTTCTGATTTTTATCCACAAAAGGAGCCTTTTGTTTATTTTACACTTCTGTCCTTGTTGGTGGTTCTTGATTGATAATGTTTTGTATGTGTATGTATTTTTATCGTTAGTTTGCATTTACTCTTAGGTGTGTTCTTGGTATTTGCTGTATAGTTAAACTCTTGCATTAATAGGAAAGGTTTTTAGTATAGTTATTATATGAAACTCTGCAAAGTGTAGAAATGTAAAGTGAGGTTAACGTGTTATGTCTGTATTTGCAGCACCAGGTGCTTATGACCGTGCAATTACTGTTTTCTCCCCCGATGGCAGACTCTTCCAAGTCGAATACGCAATGGAAGTAGTAAATAGAGGCGCTACCATATTAGGTATACAAACCGCCGAAGGCGTAGTACTCGGATCTGAAGAGAGTATCGAACCCCTAGATGAGGCAGGAGATTCTTACAAAATATTCCGCGTGGATGACCATGTGGGCGCAGCAATTGTTGGATTAAGCTCCGACGCTAGAATTCTTATCGAACAAGCAAGAATACATTCCCAAAGTAATAAACTAACTTATGATGAACCCATAGATGTTGAAATTGTAACCAAAAAAATATGCGATATACAACAAATGTACACACAACACGCCGGAGTAAGACCATTCGGAGTATCCTTAATATTTGCAGGCGTAGACAAAACTGGCTCACGTGTTTTCGGAACACACCCCAGTGGAACATATAGAGGATACAAAGCAACAGCCCTAGGCGCAGGAAGAGAAACAGTCTTAAACATTCTAAAAGAAGAATACAAAGATAACATGAGCCTCGAGGATATAATAAAACTTGCAGCAAACTGCTTAGTAAAAGCTTTAGAGACAAGACAACTTCCACCAAGAATCAAAATAGCCGTAATCCCTGCTACAACTAAAAAACTCGAAATGCTCTCTGACGAGCAAATAGACACTTACATTAAAGGATCAAGTTCAAGTAAGTGACGTTGTGATGAGTGAAAAATTCACCGTTGCACGCTTAACCAAAGATAACGAGCACTTCGAAATCTTGGTAAAACCCCATAAAGCATTAGACTACCATAACGGCAAAACATCAGCTATAACTGAAGTTTTAGCCGCTGAAACAATTTTTTCTGACGCAAACAAGGGCACAAGAATTTCAGAAGAAATAATGAAAAAAGTCTTCAAAACAATCGACCCCCTTACAATTGCCGATGAAATTCTAAAAAAAGGAACATTACAATTAACAACCGACCAAAGACGCAAAATGGTCGAAGACAAACGCAGACAAATAATAGACTTTATTGCACGCCAAGCAGTTGACCCAAAAACAAATCTACCCCATCCACCGGCACGTATCGAAAACGCTATGGAACAAATCCGCTACCCCATTGACCCATACAAGTCAGTGGAAGAACAAGCAAAAGACATAGTCAAACTGCTTAGACCCATTTTAGCTCTAAAAATTGAACAAGTAACAGTTGCAATAAAAATTCCCTCTCAATATGCTTCAAGAGCTTATGGAACAATCAAAGCGTTTGGAGTTCTTAAACGTGAAGAATGGCGCGGTGACGGTTCATGGTATGGCGAACTTGAAATGCCTGCCGGAGCATATGCTTCAGTATTAAACAAACTTGGTGACGTAACTAAGGGAAGTGGCGAAGCAAAATTAATATCTTAAAAATAATGAAAAACAAAAAAATTTGGATGATGAATTTTATGCCAACATATTTCGAAAAAAAACAGCTTGTAACACCTGGAGAATTACTCGCAGAAGGCGACTATTTACCAGGCGAGAACACGTATGTTGAAGAAAACAAAATATATGCACAAAGAATTGGACTTGTAGATGTCGACAACAAAAAAGTCAACATGGTTGCACTTAGAGCTTTTTATGTGCCTAAAGTAGGTGACATCGTTATTGGAACTGTCACAGAAGTAGGTTTCAACGGTTGGACCGTTAGTATTCAGTCACCTTACAATGCACTATTACGAGCATCCGCTGCTTTAAACAGGTCTTTTAAACCCCAAAATGACGAGTTATCTGCAGTTCTAACTTCAGGCGATTTAATTGTTGCAAAAGTCGCATCATATGACAGACTACATGACCCACAGCTTACTGGTGGGGAACCCGGACTTGGAAAAATTACCCGTGGACAAATACTTCATGTAGTACCAACAAAAATCCCCCGTATCATCGGCCGAAAAGGCTCAATGATTTCTATGATTAAACAGGAAACAAACTGTCAAATCGTGCTCGGACTTAATGGAATAATTTTAGTCACTGGCAAGACACCTGAAGATGAAGAACTTGCCATAACGGCAATTAGAAAAATCGAACAGGAATCACATACAAGTGGTCTAACTGATCGTATTACTCAACTACTTAAAGACAACAAAGAAAGCATGGAGGAACCTGTGAATGAATGATAAACATGATAAATTAATTGACAAAAAAGGTATAAGACTAGACGGTCGCAAAGCAGATGAGCTTCGACCATTAAAACTTCAAGTTGGTGTACTTCCCAACGCTGACGGCTCAGCCTATATTGAACATGGCAAAAACAAAATTTTAGCCGCAGCTTTTGGTCCAAGAGAAATGCATCCAAAACATTTAGCTCTAGCAGACAGAATGGTTCTAAGATGCCGCTACCACATGGCTCCATTCTCCGTTCAAGAACGAAAATCACCCGCACCCTCTAGACGTGAAGTAGAACTCTCAAAAGTTATACGCGAATCACTTGAACCAGCATTATTTTTAGAACTCTACCCAAGAACAGGCGTAGACGTATTTATCGAAGTACTACAAGCCGACGGCGGAACAAGATGCGCAAGCATAACAGCAGCTGCCTTAGCAATTGCAGATGCTGGTGTCCCAATGCGCGACCTCGTAGTTGCCTGTGCAGCCGGCAAAGTCGATGACACAGTTGTCCTCGACTTACACGATGCAGAAGACAAACTTGGTGCCGCAGATGTCCCCGTAGCTTATATGCCAGCGTTAGATGCTATCACACTCCTTCAAATGGACGGCATCCTCACCCCAGACGAGTTCCAACGAGCTGTAGATATGGCTATGGGTGGATGCAAAAAAATCTATGAAATGCAAAAAGAAGCTTTGAAAACCAAATACATGGTTGTAAAAGATGTAGAAGAAAGCGAGGTAGAAGAATAATGTCATCACTTATAACAAAAGTCAGACTAAAACAAATTAGTCAACACATAGAAAAAGGAAAACGATTAGACGAACGCGGTCTACAAGATTATAGACCAATTACACTTGAAGAAGGCGTAATCGAGAAAGCAGAAGGCTCCGCACGCATTTACCTAGGGAAAACGCAGGTTCTAGTAGGCGTCAAAGTTGAAACCGGTGAACCATTCCCTGATACACCTAATGAAGGCGTACAAACAGTAAATGCCGAACTTGTACCTTTAGCGTCACCAAACTTTGAACCAGGACCACCAGACGAGAACAGCATTGAATTAGCAAGAATCGTCGACCGTGGACTCCGCGAATCACACGCTATTGACACAGAAAAACTTTGTATTGAAGCAGGCAAAAAAGTCTTCGTAGTCTTCGTAGACGTCTACGTCCTCAACCATGACGGAAACCTGATCGATGCATCCGCGCTAGCCGCGCTAGCCGCATTAATGAATACTAAAATATCTAACTATGAAGTCAAAGATGGCGAACTAAAAATCAAACAAGGATACACACAACTACCAATGAAAAGCCGCCCAATCACCGTTACAGTAGGCAAAATCAACAACCAGCTAATTATAGATCCACAATACGAAGAAGAACAAGTAATGGACTCAAGAATTTCCATAGCAGTCAACGAGAAAGGCAACATATGTGCCGTCCAGAAAGGTTGTTCTGGCTATTTCACACCACAACAGATTTTAGAAGCCTCAAAGCTTGCACAAGCAAAGGCAGCAGAACTGCGCAAGAAACTTAACTGGTGAAAAAATTGCCAAAAATGAAGAAAGTCGGTTCAACACGTGGATTCGGCTCACGATACGGTTCCACAGTTAGAAAACGCTATGTAAAAATAATAACTGAACTAAAAAGACCTCACAAATGCCCACAATGCGGCTTTGTAAGAGTCTACCGCGTTAGCGTCGGCGTATGGAAATGTAACAAATGCAACTATACCTATGCAGGCGGAGCGTATACTCCACTTACAAAATTAGGTATAATAGCTAAACGCTCAGCAAAAGGTGCAGAAGAAACTAATACAACCACAACCGCCGCTCCCACCGCACCAACAGTTGAGACCACCGAAGCTGAGTAAACACCTTTTTCCTTCCACTAATATTTCTTTTTTACCGTTTAGCTTAACCTTATCTATTTGTATACTTCACTATTATTGAAGTGAAAACATGGCTGTTAGGACTAAGGCATCTATACATCTAAAATTCTCTAACTCTAAACAGCTTGCCATAACAGTTACAGCCTTAAAACCTGAGATCAACTCGCCTGTTACTCATCGAGCAAATGTGGATTTACAAGTGCAGGACTGTATTCTTATTTTAACTATCACTGCTAATGACACTGTTGCTTTACGTGCAATGACTAATGTTTATCTACGATGGATTGCCTCAACTGTAAATATTATTGAAACAATCGAACACATGTAGCCAATTTTTGATTTAACTGATGGCTAGCCGTTTATAGATTTCATTAAACGAATGTTATAGCAAGGGAAGGTTTAAATAAATACTGCCTTATTTCGTATAACTGCTTCAAGTTAAAAACGGATGAAAATTTAGAATGTCACAGGAATTTCGTCACATAATACGTATCATGGGCGCTGACTCATCAGGTACCCTTAAAACTTCTTACGCAGTGAAGAAAGTTAAAGGTGTTAACATGAGTTTATCTAACGCAGTCCTTAAAAAAGCAGGCGTTAACCCAGACTTGCGCGTAGGGTTCATAACAGATTCAGACATCGCAAAAATCGAAGATGTCCTTCGAGACCCAGCAAAATATGGAATACCTATCTGGCTCTATAATAGACAAAAAGACTCAGAAACAGGTAAAGACATCCATCTTTTGACTGCTGACCTAATTTTCAAAGTTAAAACTGATATTGATAAAGATAAAGAAATCCGTTCTTGGCGTGGATACCGTCATGCTTACAGCCTAAAAGTCCGTGGTCAAAGAACAAAATGCACTGGTCGCGCAGGTAAAGCTTTAGGCGTTAAGAAAAAGACTTTACAACAAAAAGGCGGATCTGAAGGAGGCAAATAATCGTGGGAGATCCGAAGAAACAACGTAAGAAATTTGATACGCCACGTTTCCGCTGGCGCAAAGACGTTCTCCAAGAGGAGCTTAAGCTTTTAGGTCAATACGGGTTAAGAAACAAACACGAACTTTGGCGTCATAAAACATATCTATCCAAAGTAAGAGGCATCGCACGATCTTTAATCAGCAAAACCCCTGAAGAACGTGCAAAAATGGAAGGCGAACTGTTAGCACGCTTAAAAAAATTAGGTCTCCTACAGGAAACATCTGTTCTGGATGACGTCTTAGACTTAACCATCGAGGACATTTTAGAACGAAGACTGCAAACAATCGTCTTCAGAAAAAGCTTAGCACGAACAATATTCCAATCACGCCAACTAATCACACACGCTCACATATCTATTAACAACCGTAGAGTAACAATTCCTGGATACATAGTACCCAAAGGAGAAGAAGACAAAATAGGCTACTCTACAACAAGCGCATTATCAAGCCAAGAACATGCATTACGCACAAGCTTGACATATGTCGCTAAAGAACATGTAGTTCGCCAATCCTCACGAGGCAGAAGAGGCGGACGAGGCGGCGGAGGCGGTAGATTTTGAGTAACAGTAAACGCAATGAAAAATGGGGCATAGTCCACATTTTCAGCTCATACAATAACACATTAATCCACATCACAGACATTAGTGGCGCAGAGACAATTGCACGCACAACAGGTGGTATGTTCGTCAAAGCAGACCGCATGGAATCATCACCATACGCAGCTATGCGTGCAGCAACAGGCGCTGCAGAAGTTGCCAGAGACAAAGGCATAACATCTATACACATCAAAGTTCGTGCACCAGGAGGCAGCGGACCAAGAACCCCCGGACCAGGCGCACAAGCAGCCATTCGAGCTCTCGCAAGATTCGGGTTCAGAATTGAACGCATAGAAGAAGTAACTCCCATTCCACACGATGGCACTCGAAGACCCGGTGGTCGAAGAGGAAGAAGAGTTTAAACTTCCTTCCAATATTTACTTTAATGGAAAACTTGAAATATGCCTAACTAATACCGCGACTATTATTGGAGTGACTTAGCAAGTGAAAATTGAAATCCTTGAGAAAAATAATAACAACCTTAGCGCAATTGTAAGAGGTGCAGAGGTTCCCTTAATGAATGCTCTCCGCCGAATATCACTTGCTCAAGTTCCATGCATGGCAATTGACGATGTCGTAATGGTCGATAACTCATCAATTTTACAAGATGAAATTATTGCTCACAGACTTGGTCTTACACCATTAAAAACAGACCTTGATAATTATAACACTCCGGAAACCTGCTCGTGTCAAAGCGAATTTGGTTGTCCACAATGTCGCGTTACGTTAACTCTAGACGCAGAAGCAAAAGGCGGTACACGAACAGTCTACAGTGGAGAACTTGTTTCTGAAAACCCCGCAATCGTTCCTGTATCTGATAAAATTCCAATAGTCAAACTCGCAAAGGGTCAAAAAATAAAACTAGAAGCATACGCAAGACTTGGTACAGGTAAGATCCACACAAAATGGCAACCCGTCTGCGTTTCTGCATATAAATATTATCCAAAAATCACGCCTCCCGCAACATCCTGTGATGATTGCAAAAAATGTGCAGATGTTTGTCCTAAAAAAGCGCTAGAAGTTAAAAATGCAAAAATTGCTGTCCGCGATTTACACTCATGTACTCTATGCATGGACTGCGTGGAAATATGTCCCAAAAAACCTTCTCTGATCCAAGTTGAATGGGAAAAAGACACTTTCATTCTCAATTTAGAGTCAACTGGTGCACTTCCACCTGAATGCGTACTTAGAGAAGCAACAAAAATCCTAAAGCAACAACTTAAGGAATTTGAAGAACAAGCAAAGGTAGAAATATAATGATACAAACGGAATCAACCAACCCAGAATTAATTCAACTCATTAAACAATTAAAGAAAGAGAGCAGAGAAAAAAGCGCGCCAATTTGGCTAGCCGTAGCTAAACAATTAGCTCAACCTCGCTCTAATCGTGTTGCAGTGAACCTGAGTAACATCAACAGAAATACAAAACGCGATGATATAGTTGTCGTTCCGGGAAAAATTCTTGGAACAGGTTCATTAAATCACCCAATTACAATAGCTGCTTTTAGCATTTCAGGACTTGCAAAAGCAAAACTTGATGCAATAAAAGCAAAATATGTAACAATCCCTGAGCTTATTGCAGATAATCCCAAGGGGTCAAACATTAAAATTATCCGGTGAAATACATGTCAGCCAAATCACAAATAACTTACGTAAACGCTGATGGGTTAATCGTTGGTAGAATGTCAAGCAAGATTGCCAAACTTTTGCTTAACGGTGAATACGTAACTATTCTTAATGCTGAAAAAGCGATTTTTTCAGGAAAAAAGAAAAGTAAAGTTGCAGAGGCACACTTATTCCTCGAAGTAGGCGCACCAGAACGTGGTCCATTCCACTACCGCAGACCCGATAGAATGCTCAAAAAAACCGTCCGCGGAATGCTACCTTGCAGCCAACCAAAAGGTAAAGTAGCTCTTAAACGCTTAAAAGTTTACATGGGCATCCCATTAGAATTTAAAGATAAGCAAATAATCCAATTCGAAGAAGCTCAAGCATCAAAACTTAAAGGGCCATCCCTCACGTTAGCTGAGTTATCTAAAGAAATCGGATGGAATCAAGGTGAATAATTATGCCATCAAAAAAAGTAATAGTTGTTAGCGGAAAACGAAAAACTGCTACTGCACGAGCAGTAGTCAGATCAGGTATAGGCAGAGTACGTATAAACTTGACACCTGTTGAAATTTACGAACCTAACATTGCACGCGAAAAAATCATGGAACCCCTCCTACAAGCCGGCGGAGACATTTGGAAACAAGTAGACCTTGATGTTCACACCAGCGGTGGCGGTTTCATGGGTCAAGCTGAAGCAGCTCGCATGGCAGTTGCCAATGCTTTATTTAAATGGACTAAGAGTACACATTTGCGCGCAGTATTTAGTGAATACGATAGAACAATGATTGTTGGTGACTCAAGAATTAAAGAAACCAAAAAAGTTGGTGGTTCTGGAGCACGTGCAAAAGTACAGAAGAGCTATAGGTAAGGTGAAAGAAGACAGTGATAATTCCCGTAAGATGCTTCACCTGCGGCAAATTGGTTGGAGACAAATGGGAAGAATTTGCAAGCCGTATTAAAACCGGCGAAAACGCAAGCGATGTACTTGATAGTCTTGAAGTTAAACGATACTGTTGCAGACGAATGTTGCTCTCAAACGTGGAAATAATAGACGAAGTACTCCGATTCCATGAAGAAGCCGAAAAACGCAAAGAAACCCTCAACTTTTACTAATTTACTCCATCTTATATTTTATTTGTTCAATTGCTCAAGTTTACGTTTTAGAAATAATACGCCATTAGTTTAGCTTACTTATCACGTAATGATGGTATGTGTAATAATATACATAAAATGGGTTATATTGGACTGAGATTATTTATGACACATAAAATTTGCTAGTTAGAAAACTGGGGATTTTTTGTGTTTTTATTCTTGTGGTTTAATAAGCAGTAGAATTATACCGACAATTAATACAGCTACTCCTAGTACTATAAATATTACATCAAATTTTCCTAAAGCACTAGTTGTTGCGGTGTAATAAAGCATTAATCCGCTAATGATTATCAGGACTATTCCAACGATCTTTTCAGCTAAAGTTATCCAGATGTTGCTTTCACTCATTTTCAGTTCCAACCGTGTTATTAGAGTTGAATGTTACATTAAGCATACGGTGTTATTTTAAATTATTGCCTTATCTTATGTTAACATTGGTCTTTAGGTTAGTGTTTCTATTTTTCTTTAAGCAGTTTGCTGTTAAAAAGTACAAAGTTTATGTGAAGGATATAATTGCAAGATACAATTTGGAAACTTTCATTGTATTCGTTCTATCTCATTAGTATTGTAGCCTGTTTTATGCTTGTTTATTGCCTATTTTTTATACATGTTTACGGCAAAAATATACATATTTTCGGTTTTTTTGCTTTTTAAAAATGAAGCGTTTATTTTATAGTTTCAGTTAACTTAAAGAACAAGCAGTAAGTATACTTACGAAAAATAGGTATCTTAAAACTGGAGTGGGTAAATAACCGTGTCTCAAACAACATTTGAAGAAATGAGTGTATCGGACTTTTTCTATCGCAACCGAGACATAGCAGGTTTAACTAACCCGTCAAGAAGTATCTTCGTAGCAATACGAGAAGTGGTAGAAAATTCCCTTGACGCGGCAGAAAGTCAAAAAATTCCTCCAGATGTCTATGTTCGATTATCCTTTGAATCTGAAGCTACAAAAGACACTCAAATCTATAAACTCCGTGTTCAAGACAACGGCAGTGGTATTCAACCCCGATTCATCCCATCCGCTTTTGGACAAGTTCTCTATGGTTCAAAATATAAACTAAAACAGGCAAGAGGCACCTTTGGTTTAGGTGGAAAAATGGCTGTTCTCTATGGACAAATAACAACTCATAAGCCTGTTTTAGTAACCTCAAGTACTGGTCAGGAAAAAATTTACAGTTTTAAGTTAATGATTGATATTCAGCGTAATAAGCCAATAATTTTAGACCGTAAAGTTATAACTAATAAGGACGGTTGGCGCGGGACAATAATAGAGTTTACCCTTGAAGGTGACTATTTGCGGGCTATGCCTAAAATTATTGAATATTTTAAACAAACTGCCATGGTTAATCCTTATGCGAATATTACTTTTGTTGATCCTAAAGGGCGGTTGTACAAGTTTACTCGTGTTACAACTGTTATGCCTGATCCGCCGACGGAGACTCATCCGCATCCTTATGGTGTGGATGTAGAGTTGCTTCAGCGTCTTATTCAGGTAACTACTTGTATTAACCTGTCTACTTTTCTTAGGCAGCATTTTCATCGTGTGGGTGAAATTACTGCTCAAAAGTTTTTGGAATTTGCTGGTCTTCCGGTTAATAAAAGTCCCAAGAAGCTCTCGCATGAGGAAATTGTTCAATTAATGCAGAACTTAAAGCGTTATAAGGATTTCTTGCCGCCTGATGCTAATTGTTTGTCGCCTTTAGGTGAAGAGTTGCTTAAGGCCGGTGTTATGAAAGAGTTAAATCCTGAGTATTTAGTGGTTCATCAACGTAAACCCTCAACATATGCTGGTCATCCGTTTATTGTGGAAATGGCTATTGCCTATGGTGGTGGTGTTCCTAAAACTGGTAGTTTTGTGATTTATCGTTTTGCTAATAAAATTCCTCTTCTCTACGATGAGGCAAGTGATGTAGCTTACAAGGTTATTTCTGCTATGAATTGGCGGCGTTATAAAGTAACTCCTGATATGCCTATAGCTGTTGTTATTCATGTTTGTAGTACAAAGGTTCCATACAAGACTGTTGGTAAAGAGTTTATTTCTGATCGTATTGAGGTTCGTAAGGAAGAGGCAAATGCTATCCGTGAAGTTTCCCGGCAGCTTTCCCACTTTTTAACACGTCAAGAACATGTGCATATGGAAAAGAAGCGTCTTAGTATTTTTAGTAAATATCTGCCTAGAATCGCAGAGTTCTCAACTACATTATCTGGGCAAACTAGACGGCCTGATATAGATAAATTATTGAAGAGTGTGCAAAAGTATGGCACAGAAGAAAGCTAAAATTATTGAAAGAAAGCAGGAGGTCCTTAATGGTCTTAAATCCTTTGGGACTTCGGTATACAATCAGCTTGACCAAGGAATTTTTCCAATGGTCAACATGCCCAGTCGTAGCACTGAAAATATAACTTATGATGAAAAGCTGCGTCAGTACGTTTTAGGTGAGAAAAGTGTTGGGCGTAGTACCCGAAACATTAGGCATATTAAGCCCTTTACTCAGCTTGCCTGGGTTGCATTATTTAGTAATGAACTTACAAGTCAACGTAAAACGTCTACTTTAAGAGATGTCTACTACTCCGCTCAAGCTTATGAGATGACCTTTTCTGACCAGCAAGAATCAAATAACATTATAACTGATCTTGAAACTCTTACAGGCTTTGCCCGAGAAGATTTCAATATTTTCCCCGAAGAGCGCAGTGCCATATTTGGCGATATAGATGTGGCATATACAGTTCCTGGCTATGAAGGTAAAACAGTTAATCTAACTAGCCACCCCGATGGAGTACTAATAGGGCCGGCAATAACTTCTTCTGAATTTTTAAAAACTAGCGCTGATAAAATTATAGCTATTGAGAAAGGTGCACTATTTACTAGATTTATAGAAGAAAGTGTCCATAGCAAACACAAGTCTCTTCTAATTTCTTGTGGCGGACAAGCCCCAAGACAAACACGCAGTTTCATACGCCGACTACACGATGAGCTTAACTTGCCCGTCTTTATCTTAACCGATGGTGACCCCTGGGGAATGCATATTGCGCAAGTTATAATTTCAGGTTCAGCTAACGCTGCACACTTACGAGACCTAAACACTCCTGACGCCGTATGGAGTGGCGTTTGGGCAAGCGACATAATTGAATACAAACTGCCAACTGACCCATTAGATGAAGTAGACATTAAACGGCTACATGAACTACAAAAGGATCCACGTTACCAAAATGACCCTATATGGCAGCGTGAAATCAAAACTTTCCTTAAAATCAGACGAAAAACAGAACTTGAAGCTTTCAGCCGCTACGGTTTAACATATATTGTAGACAAGTATTTGCCTACTAAACTTGAAGCTGGTCCAGATGTAGCAGCGGGGTCTCGTAAAAAGAAGTGAAGTAATTGAACATTACAATCCGCAAGGAGTAACCAGATGATTACAATACGCTTTTACGGTTAACGTATGAAGCGTTTTTACCCGTTAATTATCCCGGATGGCGGCGGATGGATGAGCATTTTTTGCTATATCTACTGAGAAACTCTGATAGTGTTATATCAGAGCTTTGTTTTGTGGCAGAATATGAGGGTGAAATTATTGGTCATATTCTTTATACGAAAAGTAAATTTAAGCGTCCAGATGGTCGGGATGTTGATACTATTAATTTTGGGTCGCTTTCGGTTTTGCCAAAGTATCAACGGCAGGGTATAGGTAAGGCTCTTGTACGGTATAGCCTGCTGAGAGCCAAGGAAATGGGATATAAAGCGGTTTTAATTACGGGGGTGCCAGATTATTATTCCAAACTTGGTTTTAAACGGGCGAGTACATATAATCTTGTTATGGTTAGATAGGCCAGTAACTGACGCGTTTATGGTATATGAGCTTGTGTTGGGTTATCTTGCTGGTGGTGGAGTGTTTCATTGTTGGGCTCCCGAGTTTGATAGGGCTGAAACTGATGATGCAGGTTATGAAGCGTTTCATGAGCAGTTTATGAACACTTTTTTCAATGGTGCATAGTTTGATTGATAATTATTTTTATTATTTGATGAGTATTTTTATTAGTCAAGATTGCGTTAATTTATAGGTTTATAGGTGTTGTTTAGGGAGGAAATGTGCTATGTCTATTCGTCAGCCAATTGTTTGTGTTCTAGGTCATGTTGATTCAGGTAAAACTTCGTTGCTTGATATGCTTCGTAAAACTAATGTTCAAGTTCGAGAGGCAGGTGGTATGACTCAGCATATAGGTGCTAGTTTTTTCCCAATTGAAACTCTGACGCAGCTCATTGGTCCTTACATGACTAATTTTAAGGCTGGTATTGAAATTCCTGGTTTACTTATTGTAGATACTCCTGGGCATGAGGCGTTTACTAATCTTAGGCGGCGAGGTGGGAGTGTTGCTGATATTGCAATTCTTGTCGTTAACTCTCTGCGTGGTTTTGAGGCTCAAACTTTTGAGTGTCTTGAGATTTTGAAGGCTCGTAAGACTCCTTTTATTGTAGCTGTAAATCAGATTGATCGTGTTCCAGGTTGGAAATCTACAGAGGGTTCACCGTTTTTGCAATCATATGCTAAACAGTCTAGTTTTGTCCAACAAGAGGTTGATAATCGTCTATATCATGTTATGGGTGATTTTAGCCGGTTAGGCTTTAAAACTGATCGTTTTGATCATATTCGCGATTTTACACAGAATGTGGCTTTAGTGCCTACAAGTGCTAAAACAGTTGAAGGCTTATCTGAACTAGTTATGATACTTGTTGGCTTAACACAACAATTTTTAAAGAAGCGACTTCAAACAACTGATGGACCTGCAAAGGGATCTATTTTAGAAGTTAAAGAAGAACCCGGCTTAGGTATGACTCTAAACGCTATAGTTTATGATGGAACTCTAAATAAAGACGACCTCGTTGTACTAGGCGGCAAACAAGGACCCATTATAGCACGCGTCCGCACACTATTAGTACCCAAACCTTTAGATGAAATGCGCGACCCACGAGACAAATTTGTAAGCGTAGACAGCGTTTACGCCAGCGCTGGCGTAAAAATCGTCGCACCCAACCTCGAAGACGCCCTAGCAGGCGCTCCCATACTCGCAGTACCACCCGGCGCAGATGTTGCCACATACTGCGACCACATAACTGAAGAAGTCGGCAGAGTTAGAATTACCAAAGAAATCGATGGTGTCATCGTCAAAGCCGACACTTTAGGCTCCCTTGAAGCTATAGCTGAAATCCTCAAAAACAATAACGTACAAGTTAGAAGCGCAGACGTAGGCGATATAAGTAAACGCGACGTTATAGAAGCCTCCGTAGTTAGACAACGAGACTCTCTCGTAGGCACAATATTAGCCTTCGGCGTAAAAACTCTACCTGATGCCGAAGAAGAAGCTGAAACTAGCAACGTCAAAATTTTCCGCGACCCTGTAGTCTATAACCTTATAGACAATTATCTCAAATGGGTTAAAGAAAAACGTGAGCGAAAAAGCGAAGAAGAATTTGACGCCCTAATTAAACCCGGAAAACTACAAGTGCTACCCAACTGCATATTCCGCAGAGCCAAACCCCTAGTTGTAGGCGTTGAAATAAAAGGCGGCAGAGTAAAACCAAAAGTATCACTTATACGCGTAGAAGACAGCTCTGAACTAGGCGAAATTCAACAAGTCCAAGACGAGGGCAGAACAGTCGGCGAAGCTAAAACAGGCGAACAAGTAGCAATTTCCATGGACAAACCCATAGCCGGCAGACACATATTTGAACGAGACATACTCTATGTAAAAATCCCCGAAGACGACGTCAAAAAACTATTCACCAACCACTTAGACAATCTAACAGAAGCAGAAATCACCGTCCTTAAAGAATACGTTAAATTAATGCGCAAAAAAACAATGTTCTGGGGCGGAATGCTACCAATATAACCATCTATTATAGCCCTACATACTTCTATACACTTTAGCCGCCGCCGACTGGGGGTAAAATTATTAAGGTGTCACCATTTTGGAGTGTTGCTGCCAGTTTGTCCGCGGTTGTTATGCTATTTCCGTTTATGAGTAGTTGTAAAAAATTTTTAACTTGACCTTTTGTGTCAAAAAGGTAGTCTGTGAATGGTTTGCCATATTTGTCAGATAGCGTTTTTAATGTTTCGGCTATTGTGATTTTTTGGTTTTCTGGGAAGGCGAGTGTTTCTTCCTTTTTACCGCTTATTTCTCGCAATATAGTGAAGTATCGTATTGAGATTTGCACGTGATTACCCTAAAATGTAGGGTGTATTTATGGTTTTAACTGTTATTGTCTCTTCATACTTGTTTACCATTTACTTCCAATTTTGAGGGTGCTAACTAAATAACGTTTTGATAGTGTTTAACGATAGATTGGTGGTGGGTGGTGAACTGGTATAAGTAAGGTTATCATTTATGTTGATGTGTAAGAGCTGTTTATCTGAAAAAGTAGTAAAAATGATGTGTGTACACGGAAAACAACACTACAAACGCCAAGTTTTATGCTTAATTTTGGGTCAACAGTACATATTCATTACAATAACATTATTTAGTTAATACCCTCCCAATTTTTTGTACATGAGGACTTTGACTAAAGCGTTGACTACAAATGAAAAGAATACCAAAGCTAAGTATCGTTAATGTTTCAGTTATAGGTCTGTAGATCTGTTTGGTATTCCAATAGTGACAAGTATCGTGCATATGATTAAGCTTGCAATTATTAGGAATTGTATCAGTTAAGTATTTATTTTTAAATTACCTATCACATTGTTGGTGTTTTATTATGGATAACAAAAAAGAAGTTTTACAAAAAAATGTAGAAACTGTTTCTCATGGATTAGAACAAGCTGCTATAACAATGGGTGATACATTAATCACTATTATGGATAAGCTTGCTGGAAAAAAATCTGACATAAAACTTAGCTTTGAGGATTTAACAATAGAGGCAGGTCCAATTAAAGCAAAACTTAATGGCGCTATAATTCTAGATGTAATCTACTCGTCAGATGTAGAATCAGCCCCCTAACTTTTCCTGCTTTGAGGAAAACGCATTGCTATTAACTACTTTTTTAGCTGAAAGCATCAAGTCAGGTAAGATAACGGTAAATCAGAATAATATCGAAGCTTTAGAAATTACTGCGCAAGATAAAAAAATTGATGTCAACGCTAAAGATAAAGAGTTCATAAAAGAGATAATAATTAATAGTGTTCGTAAAGACGATGACACAGCGCAGAAGGGTGTAATTGGTACAATTGAACGCGGCGTTGCTGGTTTACGAACAGTACGAAATGTGCAACCTATGATTAAAGAGATCGCAGATGACCTACAGCGAGAAGGTCTAACTGTAACTATATCCTTTAAAGGCGATACAGTAATAACAATGGGCTCTGAGGCTAGCTCAAAATTTACCCGCTTACTATTAGGCACAAAAAGCGTAGAAATTAACAGTATAAGAAAAATAGTCGAACTAGGTCTCTAAGCTAAAACTTAACATTTTTCAGTTGACGTAATCTATTATTAGTTGAAAAGATTTTCTGATACTGTTGTTCAAGTACTGTAGTTGCCTTTGCCATTATGATAATTAAAAATAGGTAAGAGGTGTGTGTGATCCTCTATTTTTGCTTAGCTTTGATAGCCGCTAGTTTGCCGCCTGCTTTAATTTGTTCCTTTTCTTGGTTGCTTAAGTTCAAGTTTACTTTGATTTCTACGTTCTTAGTTTTATTTTTCAGTATCAGTGTCTCTGCTAGCTCATTTGTATCTAACTCTAACAGATCTCCCTGATCTATATTGTTATAATCTTGCTTAACGGCAAAGGTTAAAGGTAGTATCCCAAAGTTGATCAAGTTAGCTATGTGTATACGTGCAAAAGTTTTTGCGATAACTGCCTTTACTCCAATATACTTTGGTGCTAACGCTGCATGCTCACGTGAGGAACCCTGCCCATAGTTTTCTGCACCTACAATAAAGCCGCCATGTTTTTGTATTGCACGTTGGTAAAAGTTCGCATCTACACGGCAAAAGATGTATTTGCTGATTTCTGGAATGTTACTGCGAAGTGACATTATCTCTGTTCCACCTGGCAAAATATCATCAGTTGTTATATTATCACCAACTTTAAGCAGAACCTCCCCACTTAACTGCGGCGGAGTAGGTTGAAACTGAGGTAAAGGCGCAATATTAGGTCCCATGAGTACCTTAGCGTTTGAATTTATAACTGCAGGAATAAACATGGCATCACTTAACACAAATTTTTCAGGTATCCCTATTTCCGGGTACATCCCAAGCTTACGTGGATCTGTAATCTTACCTGTTATCGCTGCTGCCACAGCGGTTTCTGGACTTACAAGGTAAACGTTGGCATCCTGTGTTCCGCTTCTTCCTTTAAAGTTACGGTTAAATGTGCGAAGAGATACTGCACCAGTATTTGGAGCTTGACCAATGCCTATGCATGGACCACAAGAGTTTTCTAAAATTCTTGCGCCAGATTGAATTAACGATTCAAGTTCCCCTGTAACTGCTAGGTTTTCCATTACTTGTCGTGAGCCTGCTGAAATTGTTAAGCTAAGATTTTCATGAACTTTTTTGCCTTTTAGCAAAGCTGATACAATTTTTAAATCTCTAAGAGATGAGTTAGTGCAACTACCTATGCAGACTTGGTCAACAGGTGTTCCTTCTAACTCGTTAACGGGTTTTACGTTGTCTGGACTGTGGGGCATAGCTAGAAGGGGCTCAACTTTTGCTAAGTCAATATCTAAAACTTCGCTATACTGTTGAGTACCCTCGTCTGTTTCTATTCTCGTCCATTGATTTTCTCGTCCTTGACTGGCTAGGAATTGTTTTGTGTTTTCGTCTGAGGGAAAAATGGATGTAGTTGCACCTGTTTCCGTTCCCATATTTGTTATTGTACCGCGTTCAGGAACACTTAATGTTTTAACACCGGGTCCAAAGTACTCAAGAACATTATTCACTCCGCCTTTAACGGTTAATTTTCTTAAAACTTCCAATATTACATCTTTTGCTGAGACAAACGGTGAAAGTTTACCTGTTAATTTTATGCCATAAACATTTGGCATTTCAAGATAGAACGGTTCACCTGCCATTGCCGCTGCAACATCAAGTCCCCCTGCTCCAATAGCTATCATTCCCATACCGCCTGCTGTTGGGGTGTGGCTATCACTGCCAAGTAATGTTACACCTGGTTGAGCAAAGCGTTCAAGATAAAGTTGATGACAAATGCCATTGCCGGGTCTGCTAAAGACTATGCCATATTTAGCAGCAACACTCTGCAAGTACCTATGGTCATCAGCATTGCGGAAATCATTTTGAAGCATGTTATGGTCAACAAAGCTTAGACTAAGTAACGTTTTTACCTGAGAAATGCCTATCGCTTCAAATTCAAGATAAGCCATTGTGCCTGTTGAATCTTGAGTTAATGTGTGATCAATTTTTAACCCAATCTCTTCGCCCGGAGTCATTTTTCCCTCGGATAGATGTTTTTCAAATATTTTCTCTGTTGCACTTTTCATAGTTTTTCCTTCTAACTGTAACTGTAAATGTTATTTCATGATTTTTCAGAAATTTAAGCCTCACGTAAAATAAAAAGTGTTTAATGGGTGAAAGTCTATTAAGAATAGTTGAGTGTTCACTTTGCAGTTTAAATTTAAAATTCAGGAAGTTGCGAAGGCTAATAATTCACGGTTAATTTTAGCTTTAGATTTTCCTTTTCAAAATCCAGTTAGTGGTCAAGAATTAATTTCTAAAGCTGATGCTATTTTAGAGCAGGTTTATCCGTATATTTGTGCGGTTAAAATTAATAATCATCTTGTTTTGCCTCTTGGCTTGTTTGATGGTGTAAAAGCTTTTGTGGAGAAAATTCATGCTAAAGAGCTTTTGGCGATAATGGATGCGAAGGTTAATGATATTGGTAATACTAATCAGGTTATAGCTGATTATTTCTATGCTGCAGGGTTTGATGCTATTATTGCTAATCCTTTCATTGGTTGGGAGGATGGTTTAAAACCGCTTTTTGAGACTTCTCGTAGACAAGGTAAAGGTGTCATTTTACTTACCTATATGAGTCATAAAGGTGCCGCTGAAGGTTATGGTCAAATGGTTATTGATCCCACTACTGGCTTGTCTGTACCTCAGTATATGATGTTTGCGCGGAAAAATGTTGTCTATGAAGCGGATGGTGCTGTAGTTGGAGCTACTGTTCCTGAAAAAATAAGTGAAATACATAAAATCTTAGGTGAGAAAGTGCCTATTTATTCTCCCGGTGTTGGTGCTCAAGGGGGAAGCGCAGAGGCGGCAATTAAGGCTGGTACAGCCTATTTAATTGTTGGGCGTGAAATTGTTTCAGCTGAAAACCCTGCGGAAGTTGCACGTAAACTTTGGAATTTAATTAAAAATGTTTAAAGCGGTCATGTATGTCCGCGTTTATTTTCCTCTAGCTTTTTACTTCCCCATAACTCTTGCTTTACCATATCCCGTACAGCATTGCGTATGGCAGCGCTTCTATTTTGATACATTTTCATTCTAACCAGTTCATCTAAAGCTTCGAGATGAGCTTCTGGTAATAGAACCGTTACGAGCTTCATACCTTTTTTCGCTTTCTCTTCCTTCTTAATTTTCATACGTACCTTCCCCTGCAAACTATTATATTATGCTTATAACATGCGCTACATATAAAATTTGGTCTAACCTCCAACACTAAAACAATAAAACACTGCATGCAACAACCAGTTGCTACTTAATTTAGCCTAAACCTAAACATGTATTGGCAGCGCAAAAATATGATCTACCCTTTTATCCTAAAAGTTACCAATCTAAAAACCTCTACTCACCTGATATACATGGAAATAATAATGCGTTTTTGTAAGCGCCTATTTTTTTTGTTTAACTTTTGGGTACTGTGCGTAGTAGTCTTGAGGCTTTAAGACGATGCTTCGCACACGTTGTACTCGTTTATTGGTGTTTACTTTTTTCTGAAGTAAAAGTACATCCATGGGTCTACTGAATTTTTCAATTTTCCCGTTATCTCTTTTTCGCTCTAATTTTATACAATCATCAACTTGACAAATTAGAACGCAGGCTCCACAGTACACGCATAAATCTTCTATAATTTCAATTTTGCCGCTTCCCCAATACAGAGCATTTGTCGGACAAGCTTTGATACATGCCTTACATTGCACACCAATACACGTGTAACTGTTAATGCTAATTGTGCCTTCTTGGAAAATGTCTTTTACACCAGTTGACGCTAAAAGAGCCTCACGGTTCTTTTTCTTCTCAGAATCTGCATCAACATCTGGTAATAACTCGCTATCACTATTGTATTCTTTATTCTGAGGCATTATCAAACATCATCGTTATTGTGATAATTAAAAATGTATAACGCTATCTGTTAATTATATTTATTCTCAATGAAATCTAAAAACACACCAAGTATGTAGTTGTTAATGTTTAACCTTTCAGGCTTTGAAATTGTTGTTTCAAAATAACGTTTTTTATGAGCCTTAGATAACTTTTGATAAAACGCTTCTTTGTTTTGCGTGTTTCGCATATAGGAAAATTTGGGTTTTATATTGTCTGTTTGTTGTACCATTGGGCGAATTTGTTAGCGGCTTTGGCTCTGTGTGAGAGGCTGTTTTTTTCTTGTAATGTCATTTCTGCAAATGTTTTCTCGCTTTGAGTCGGCTGGAAGATTGGGTCGAATCCAAAACCTGTGTTGTTGTTTTTGCGTTCTGTAAGTGTTATTTCTCCCTCTATTTTGTCTTCAAAGAGTTGTGGTCCTGTTTTTTGGTTATAGTATGCTATGGTTGCGTGGAATGTTGCTTTGCGGTTTTGTGTGTTTTCCATTAGTTTTAATATGCCTTTATTTTTGATTGTTTTGTAAGCATAGGCTGAGTATGGTCCTGGGAAGCCTTCAAGTGCGTCTATAAATAGACCTGCGTCTTCTACAATTAGCGGCAGGTGGCATCTGTTGTATGCTTCTTTTGCACTGTTTTCTGCTATTTCACTTGTGTGGTCGCTTTGAATTTCTTTTTCCTTCATGCGTAACATGCCCACGGCTATGCCCATGGGGTTTAATATGCTGCGTACTTCTTCGAATTTGTGAAAATTACCTGTCACAAATAGAATAATCTTGTTTCTAACTTGAAAATCCACGTCATCATTATCGTAATGTTCATAGGTGTTTTTTGCGTTCTTCAATATAGCGTCCTCTTTTTTCTATTTCTCTGGTTTTCTCGTAAACTTTTTCTGTAAATTTATCCCCTAATACTAAACGGTAGCCTTTGAGTATGTCATTAAAGCTTGTTTCCCAGAAAGTAAAATGTGTGCTCTGTAGGGCTCTTTTTAGCAGGTGTAAATCAACTCCTTTAGCTTCTAGCTCTGTATTTTTTTCTCCTAAGCCAAAGTCTACAAGAAAAATTGTTCCCTGCTCATTTAATATCATATTTGATGTTGTCAAGTCTCCGTGTATTAAATTTTCTTTATGAAGTTTGCCTATTAACTCGCCGATTTGTAAACAAATTTTTTCGCGTTCAATTTTTTGGGCTTTATTTATATACTGTTTTACCTGAACACCCTGTATATACTCCATTATAATTGATGACTCTGGCATATTTACCATGTAAATTAGCGGTGTTGTAACCCCGGAAATTTTAGTTTGATGTAACAGCTGCGCCTCATGTGATGTGCGATGACTGCGAATTTGCATATCAAGGGCTTCGGGTCGATATTTTTTTTGTTTTCTTATTTTGATTACAGCTGGTCTTCCATGCCAGTTGGTAAGATAAAGATTTGCCTCTGCACCTTTTTTTAGTAAAACAGTTTGTTGATCTAATTTATCCATGGTACATCTGCTCTATCTACGCGCCAGCGTAATTTCACATAACTCTCATCTATAGGTGTAACTATGCCCTGGCTATAAGCTAAAAAGCCTGTCCAAGCTATCATGGCCCCGTTATCTGTAGCAAATTTTTTAGGAACAACATTAAACTTTGCGCCATGCTCCTCTGATACTATTCTGAGCATTTCTTGCAAACGATTATTAGCTGCTACACCGCCAGTTAACAAGACTTCCTTTTTTTCAGTATGCGCCAATGCCCGCTCAGTAACTTCCGTAACCATAGCAAAAGCGTGTTCCTGCAGACTATAACATACATCCTCAAGACTATGGTTGCCTTTTTGGAGTTGTGTAACTGCCGATGTTACAAGTCCACTTAATGATAAATCCATACCTTTTACCACATATGGTAATCTAATAAGAGTCTTACCTCTAAGCGCTTGCTGCTCTATTGCCGCACCAAGAGGTAAACCTCTCTGACTTTTCAAGCCTGCTTGTCTTCCAAAAACGTCAAGACAATTACCTAACGCAATATCTAATGTTTCACCAAAAACCCTATAACGCCCAGATTCAAACGCTGTAACCATAGTATTACCGCCTGAGGCATAAAGCGTAACAGGATCCGTTACGCCTGTTTCTAGTTTTCCAATTTCAATATGTGCAATGGAATGATTCACACCAACCAGTGGAATCTGCAAATATGCCGCTAACGTGCGAGCCACAGTTGCTCCTGTACGCAGACAAGGACCCAAACCAGGTCCCATAGAAAAAGCAATAGCTGTTAAATCTTTAGGCTTTATCTTTGCAGTAGTTAATGCTTGTAAAAGAGTTTTGTTTGCCACTTCAGCATGATGCCGCGCAGCTTCCCTTGGATGAATCCCGCCTTCCACTGGTATGTAACTCTCTACAGCATTTGCCAGAATTTCACCATTAGACCTAGCTATACCTACACCAAAATCGTCTGCTGTAGACTCTATACCTAAACAGTACATATCATCTGATAGCACTATTTTCTGCGCATTAATCATGTTAATCAAGGTTCAAAGAGAGATACATATTTTTATCTGATACAAGCACTTTATTACATTATCTGGAACTGATATTTCATGCCTAAACGCAATGACCTTGAACAAAAAGCGCTTCATTATGTAATAAACACAGGTTATCAGGGTGTACTTCAATCAGACTTATGGCGCGAACTAAGCGCAAGCAGCCGTGAAGGCTCACGTGTTTCAATAAAGCTAGAAGAAAAAGGCCTAATACGCAGAGAAAAAGAACTACAAGACGGCAGATGGACATATAGACTCTACCCAAAAAGACTTCCAAAATCTATTGCAACTATAGCAGACTGTCCCTGCCTACTATGCCCAGATAATGCAAAATGTGACCCAACAACAACAGTTTCTCCTAAAAACTGCCAAAAACTAACCGACTGGATATTAGGTTTAGACAACCAACAAGTTCAAAATGAACCAGATTTTTCAAACGAGATAAGTACATCCGAGGATGATTCCATTGCCAAAGGCTTGGATACGTGAAAGAAAAAACGAACATTACTACAAAAAAGCTAAAGCTGAAAACTATCGAAGTCGCGCCACATACAAACTGGTACAAGTTAACGAAAAATACGGCTTTATTAAATTACACAGTGTTGTTGTAGATTTAGGTGCTGCACCAGGAGGATGGGTTCAAGCTGCTCGAAAAATGGTTGGAAGACACGGCTTTATTTTAGGTGTAGATCTTAAACCCATTGAGCCTTTCCCTCAGGCTTATGTACGAACAATTATCGGTGATTTAACGGATCCTGATATTGCACAGCAGATTCTGTCATTTTTACCTCGTAGACCTGACACAGTAATGTCTGATGCTGCCCCAAACGTTACCGGTGTTTGGGAAGTTGACCATGCATTACAAATTGACTTAGCCTCTAAAGCATTAGATGTTACACTGCAAATTCTACGTCCTAATGGTAACTTTTTTGTAAAACTTTTCCAAGGCGACTTAATGGATGAATTTGTACAAACTGTTAAAGGCCATTTCGACGAAGTTAAATTCGTTAAGCCAGATGCTAGTCGAGCAAAAAGCTCTGAAATGTACCTTCTAGCTTTAGGTCTAAAAACTATATCTGAATAATTTCTCTCCTTTTCACTGCTCTCTTATGTTAGTATATTCTCGTTTTGTTTGTTGTTGTAGGTCGTATGGTGATTAAATTGGCAAAACATTTAATTTATGGGATTTATCTCTATAAATTTGTGATATTAACTCTTGAGCGCTATACTGTCGTTTTGGAAGAATGCCTCGTCTAAACAGAAAAGGCTTTACTCATATGTTTTTGTTCTTGTCTTGGCTATTGTGATAACTTTTGCTGGAACTTTATGGCCTCTAGACTCTGAAACGGCAAATTATCTCGCTGATGAAGTTGAAAAAACGATGATTGAAAATGACAGTTTCTCTTCTCTAACCGTTGCAATTTTTACTAACAACTTTAAAATTTGTTTACTCATGTTTATACCCGTAGGTGGTATCCTGTACGGCGCGTTTGCTCTATTTTCTACAGGTGTAGCCATAAATGCGCTTTCTATAGTACAAGGAGTACCATCAAGCCTTATGCTGCTCACACTTATGATTGGACCTATATTTTGGATTGAATTTATAGCATACGCTATGGGCATGACTGAGAGTGCTTGGCTATTTCGACGATTAATTCAAGGTCGCTGGAGAGAACTAAAACGTGCAGCACTACTTATCGGTATAACTGCAGGTTTACTTGCAATAGGTGCCATTGTAGAAGCTTGGCTAATACTGATATAACGATATAGCCAAATTTTTGTCCAATAACTGTGATAGACGCAGGTAACTATATTGCTAATATCAGAAAATACTACGTCAGTGTTATCCTTGTTGCGATAGACAGCTGTTTTGTTGGGACATTGTGTAAATGTTACCTGTATGAGGTAGTGTGTATTTTATCCCTAACTTCCTGATTTAAGTAATGGGTTTTAGTTTTGGGCTTGTTTTTTGCGGTAGTGACCTGTTACTTATGATAAGTAATATGTGTGTAAGTTCTAAACGTCCAAATATTGCCTCAATTATAAAAATAACAAATAAACAAGGTTTATAGACGAAATATATTACTTAATTTTGGGAAGTTAGGGTTTTATTTTGGTGTTTGTTTTTTGGTTATTTCTAGGCTTATGTCTAATGCTTTTGTGCTATGTGTTAGTGCTCCTATGCTTATGATGTCTACTTTTGCTTTAGCGTAATCTATAAGTGTTTCATCGTTAATTCCGCCGCTAACTTCTAGTAAGACCTCATGTGGTAATTTTGCGTTTTTGAGTGCTTCTGCGGCTTTGTATGCTTCTTCTGGCGTGAAGTTGTCTAGCATTATAATGTCTGCTCCTGCTTTAGCTACTTGAAGTATATCCTTTGCATCTGTTATTTCAACTTCAAGTTTTTTACTAAATGACATATTCTTTTTTGCCAATTTTACTGCATCTACTGGGTTATCTAATAGTGCAATGTGATTGTCTTTAATTAGAATCATATCATCTAAATGTAACCTATGTGAGTCTCCACCGCCTATAATGATAGCTTTTTTATCAAAATAAGATAGACCTGGCGCGGTTTTTCGTGTTGCAGCAATTCTTGCCTGAGACTCTATACTCTCTAATTTTTTGATGAGTTTATGTGTAGCTGTTGCGATGCCGCACATGCGTGATAGCAAGTTGAGCAGAGTGCGTTCAACTGTTAGAATAGTTTGTGCGTCACCTGTAATTTGCATTAGAACTTGCCTATTTTTTATTTCATCGCCATCTGTAATGTTGGTTTTAATTTTTAAATCCATAAGCTGCGCAAGTATAACTGCTTCTTTTATTCCTGCAGCTATTCCTGTCTCTTTTGCAATTACTTTAGCAGTTACTGTAAGATCTGCGGGTATGATTGCAGATGTTGTAGCATCACCTTGTCCAATATCATCATTTAAGAAGTGTACCAGTTGTTCTTCTACAAGTTTTCTAGGCATGAACATGATTATAATTTCATTTTATCAAAGGTTTAAATGTTTTTATTGTGCCTTATGCTTAAAACCAAACGTTTCACCCTGTGATCGTATGCGTCTACTGTTCGCTTGCACCGAGTTAGGTTTAGGTCATGTTTCACGTATTATACCGTTAGGTAAGAGATTGGAGCAAGCAGGTCATGAAGCATTCTTTTTTTCAGGCGGCAAAGCATATTATTTACTTAAAAAAGAATTTAAACACGTATACCCCTGTACACCAGTTGCATGGTATGAGAATACTTCAGGCATTAATGTACCCGTATCACTTTTTAATATATTATTCCCATTACCTGTATCTAATACAGCTACCAGTCAGATTGAAATGAAAAGTTCTAATGCGTTAGAAGTAATCCATAGATATTATGATTTAAGAAAAAACATTCTCTCTATTGCACCTGACCTTATAATAGTTGATGGTGACATAGTCGCCCTACGGCTAGCATATAAATGGAAAATCCCGTCCCTTTATATTACCAATTTAATACATCCAAATTATAACTCCATGTATCCCTTTAACATCGGCAGCTTAGTCTCTAAATACGTTAGACAATGCAGAAAAATAGTCATTCCCGACAATCCCCCACCTTACACAATTTCAGACTATAACATAGGTAACATAACTGGAACAGCAATTGAAAACAAGACAGAATACGTTGGCTCCTTTACAGATATAACCCTCACATCTGGTGCAGACGAACACATTTTTGCACCTATAAGCGGACCTATAGGAACACGCTCAAAAATACTAAACACTCTGCTACCTATATTGCAAAAAACCTCTAAAAAAGCAATAATTAGCCTTGGCGAACCTGGAAGAAAAGAATTAATAAAAATTGGAAACTGTGAAATACACTCTTGGCTTTCCACAGATGAACGACAAGAAGCCATGAAAAACGCTAAATACATAATTTTCAGCGGCGGACATATAACATGCTTTGAAACCATAAAATACGCCAAACCCAGCATATGCCTCCCAACACAACCCGAACAAGACGCCAACGCAGCAAAACTACAAGACTTAGGCTGCTCAATTAGTGTAAAAAACCAAAAAGAACTTGAAAAGGCAATGCTACAAATAGAAAACGAACAAGCAAACTATAAAAAAAACATACTTACCCTTAACAGGTTTTCTAATAAATACCATGGCCTAAACAGAGCAGTTGAAATCGTAGAAACTATCCTAAACTAACATGTGCCGTGCAAGTTTGAACGCTTGATTTCACCCTTTGGCTCTAGTTCTTCAAAAATTATAGCCGCAAACCTGTAAATTTTAATGCCACTTACTAACCAGCTATCAGGTAACAGACCTGCCTTCATACAGCATTGACAGAGAAACTCTTCCTCACTCCACTGCCACTCAACTGGCACTTGCGGCAAAAGCAACCCCTTATTACCCCCTTTTTCCACAATTAACCCATCTCTTCCAACTTTGATATGCTGAATATACTCTTTTGGATTATCAACTTGTATTAATTCTGGCGGCGTTAAAACACTAACATCAAAAACACACCTATCCAACTCTTCAAAAACCATAGACGGAAAACGCGGATCCCCCGTCGCAGCATTTATAGCAGAATTAACAACTGCATCTACAAGAGAACTCGTTGGATATGGATAACCTATACAGCCACGCAACACCTTCTCACCCCTATCAAACATGCTAATAGTTACAAAAACGCCACATTTCATGTAAAACCTTTGCAGCACATCACTAGACAATTCTGACGTGCAACCAGTTTTAAGAAACGCCTCAACGGTATCTCTTGCAAGTTTAACTAAAAATTTTCCAGAATCATCAGTTAACTCAAACAACATCCAAACATCCACTAACAGCTAACAGCATCTTATAAGAAAACAAAAATTAAAAGGTACCTAAAAAAAGGTTGATTTTAAAATTTTATAGATTCTTCAACTATGCCTTCCTTAGTTATAATAAGAAAGTCAATGCCATCGCCGCTCATTGCGTCTCTATTTATTGCAGCTTTTATTGCCCTCTTTACAAGATCCTTTGCTTCAGCAATAGTTATTGACTCTTTATACGCTTCCTCAATAATACTTATGGCCGTCTCTGTACCTGAACCAACCGCTGCATATTTATCCAGAATAAGCGAACCTAAAACATCTAAAACAAACAAAGTTGCGCCCTCATCATCTATACCTCCAATGATAGTTTGAGTAAACAATGGCGCATACCTACGATTAAAGAGAATATTTGCCATAAGCTTAGACGCGGCCCTCACACTAATCTTTCTACCAACATCCATACTAAAAAGTTTAGCCTGAGCATCCATTTCTCTGGCAAGAACCTGCATATCCCCCACAAGCCCAGCACATGCAACACCAATCTGATCTGTCACCTCAAAAACCTTCTTACCACCACGGCTCATGATAAAACCACCATATGTTACACGCTTTTCTGACGCTAAAATTACTCCGTCAGCACATACAACACCCACAGTTGTTGCACCCGGCATCCAAACCATGCTCTGCGGTGCTTGATTACCCTGAGGTTGTTGTTGATTCTGCTCTCCCTGAGGCATTACATGCATCTGTGGAATTTCCCGTAAAGATTGAAACTGTGCCTGAAACCCATATCTTTCCATAACTTTTCACCTTTTGCTTGTAATATACAAACACTGTATTAAGGTTATTACTTATAAATGCTCTTCTAACATTAAAATCACGCTAATAGTTATTGCCAAATTATTTGCTTAATAGCCTCGGGATTTACCTGTTGTGTATTCTATTATTCTTCCAGTTCCGAATCACATTTTAAGAATTTATGCAGCCATTAAGATGCAGGGTAAAAGCACTTACTTTTAGAATAGAATTTTTTCAAGTATAGTAACATCAAGAGCAGCCATGAACATTTTACGCTTAACACTAGTCTTCTCTCCAACATTTGCATTGCGTAAAAGGGGCAAAGCAGCTTCCGCATAACATTCCAATTCAAGGGCGAATTATCCTTATACATCCTCACACTGTCCTCACCAAAGGTAACATCAAGTCGCCAATGCAACTGATTCTCAATAGACCAATGCCTACGCACAACATCCGCAAACCTGTCTACATCAACCAAAGAAATACAAAATACCGAGTTTCACAACACAAAACATTCTTCTCCAAAACACTAGACTTAATCATACCAACACCCCTCAACCCCACCCAATCAACCTTCCGTGACAACCAATCAATATCTGTCTCCAAAAATACTCCCAACACTCAACACGTCCATGACCACTCTCTTTTACGACAACACATTGCTGTTCCACTACCAAATTTTCAAAATACACCGCTACCTCTTCATACAAACTTTTTTGGTTCCCCTTCAACACCAAACAATAATCCACATCTTTTTCCACAATCTTTCTTGCAACATCTACCTGACAACCCATCGCATCAAGTAACAGTTGCACCCGACACATCAACCAAATCAAGCAACTTTGGAACCGCAGTAACTTCATTACTCTTCTCATCAACAGCATTTTCGCCAAGAGTAATCTGATTCTCACTCACCCAAGCAGACACAATATAATATGCTTTATACACCATATTTTTGCTCCCACAGATGGTTTTTCCATCAATATTGACAGTTTTTCCTTTATTGAAACCATATTTTGAGTAACGGTATCATACCCGAATAGCTGGTGCGATCGCCGGGATTTGAACCCGAGTATTCAGCTTGGGAAGCTGATGTCCTACCAGGCTAGACTACGACCGCAAGTGTTTGGCTTTAAACTGTAAATTAAGCCAAATATAACAGTTTGTATTTTGTGTGTAATCATTGATTGGCAGGTTTTCTACTTTTTCTTATAGATAGCCTCTGTTTTGTCTAAGTAGTGTTTAGACGAAACTGTTAAATTTTAGTTTCTCCTTTTAACGGTATCTCTAAGAGAGGCTGGGTAATGATTCGAATCTATACGCAAGCTGTTAATGGTATATGGCTAGCGGTAGCATGTAATAATCGAATTGTTGCTTCTTCTTTTGCTGATACTGAGCAAAAAGTTCTAAGCGATCTGCTTGATAAATTACCCTTTAATATGCCCTTCCAAATTTTATCTCAATCATCTGCTGACGTTTATGCAGAAAAAGTTTTCAGTCTAATGGCAGATATTCTTGAGGGAAAAGAGGTTATATGTACTTTCAGTTTTGATATGGATAAACTGCCAAAATATACAGTTATTGTTCTTAATGCGGTTATGCAGATTCCTATAGGTTATGTTTCTACTTATGGTGCGGTTGCTAAAGCTGTTGGTGGTGGTTCACGAGCTGTTGGAAATATTATGGCAGGTAACCTCTTTGTGCCTATTGTTCCCTGTCATCGTGTGGTTAGGGCGGATCTTTCTTTAGGTGGTTATGGCGGCGGTTTGAGAACTAAGTATCAAATGCTTATGAAAGAGAGGCGGGGTTATCTTGAGCCTAAAAGTTTTTTGCTTAAAAATGATAGTGGTGCTTTGCAGATTTATCCTATTGAGATAACCTTAGATAAGGCTTCAAAAATTTTTGACCAATTATAAAGTGTATGTTTATTTGTGGGAAATTGGTTTACGTTATGGTTAAATTTTTGGTAGTTTGTTGTTTTCCCATGAAAACATTTTTGGGTTTTCGTGGTTCTTCCAGCATCGGTCCAGCGGCCGATGGTGCAGTCTTCTATGTTTATATTTTAGTAAAGACTTCTTGACTAACTGTGGTCAATGTTTCTTTACGAAAATGCTTTTTACACTTGTGCTGGCTGATATTTTTGGTGAGTTTGATGAGAAAAGTGTGTGTCTTACTTTCCGTCTCAGTTTCTCTCTCAACAGGTTTTAGCATAGCAAAGAGTACGGTTTTTTGTGATGCTAAAAATTCGGTAAACCCTTGGAGGTGCGCTTATGGTTATTAGTGTATTATCAGCAAAGCCGCAGGATAGTCAGGAGGGGTTTGTGAATTTTAAAAGCCTTGAAAACATGTGTAAGACTTGTATGCCAATTACACCTATTCAATGCATTAGCCTCTGCCGTCTATATCGGCTGAAAAACGAGTTAAGAAGCCTTCAGAGTATTCTAAATAATCCTAATTATATGACAGACTTTTTTAATGTTCTAAAAAATCCGACAAGACTTCATGTTTTTCAGATGATTATTAGCAGTCGATGTACACTTGCTAAAATTCAACAGGAACTTAGGAGCATTAATGTAAAGCAAAGTGTGAATTCAATAACTGAGGAATATATTCAGCCATTAATAACTATTGGTTTGATAACTGAGTTAACCGGCAAATATACTGCTACACTATTTGGCAGCTGCATACATGATAATCTTTATAGTTTTGGTGATTTTATCCAAAATTTGCCTCAGCAATCTGAATGTCATGAGGAGACCCTTATACAGTTGCTTCTCTTAGAGCCAAAAACTTGTGAAGAAATCAGACAAGTCCTCTCTCCAACAATAGCTTCTCGAACAATTAACCGCTTAGCCGCAGCAGGCTTAATTAATACTCCTGAAAACCGAAACTATGTCTTTTTCCATAGATCAAAGCGTGATCCTGCACTTGAAAAATTAACCGAGTCAGAAATGAAAGTTTACCTATCAATACCCTATGAAGGAATAGCTGCTGATAAACTCTCAAAACTTGCCGGGCTCTCACAACGCAGAATATACGCGCACCTAAGGCACTTAAGAGGCAAAAAACTGGTTTTCACAAAAAAAATCCCCCTAACATACAGCCTAACAAGTAGCGGACAAAAATTAGCTATCGTACTGCAAAATTTGACACAAAAAGTAGAAGAAACCTGGGCTTTCACGGATTGCATAGAACAGCCACAAGCAACTATGACATATCTAACAACTCCTCCTATTATAACTACATAAGGGAGTATACTGTTGGAAGACGTTAACAATTTAGTCTTCGATTTACTTACTCATGTTGAAAAAAATAGACAGAAAGAACTCGCTGAAGCTCTAAAAAAGATAGGTACAATAAGTGAGGGACAGAAAAAAAATTGTGAGCGACTTAACTAGCAAACTTGTAGGCAAACTCTTTCAGCCAGTTATCGAAAATATCCAATATGCCGCCTCAAATAGGGAAGAGAAAACTCTTGAAGCCGCAGCAAAACTATTCATGCTAAACAATACTTAACCCTCTTCTTTTTCGATTCCTTTTTAATAAACCCCCAACATCAATGTAATGATGAAGCAAGAAAATCAACAGAACATAGTTATAATAGGTGCAGGACCTGCAGGCTCTTATACAGCACGACGCTTAGCTATGCTAGGCATTAAAACAGACGTCTACGAAGAACACAAAGAAATAGGCATGCCCTCACACTGCGCAGGACACATAAGCATTCATAGCTTAAAAAAACTAGGCTACTACCCACTCCCTAACGGCATAATAGAAAACACATTTAACGCCGCCAACTTTTACTCACCCTCAGGCGTAAAATTTTCAATACACCTAAAAAAACCCATAACCTGCGCTCTAAATAGAACAAAATTTGACCAATACATAACAGACCAAGCAAAACAAGCCGGAGCCACATTCCACGTAGACTCTACTGTTAAGTCACTACAAATTGAAAATAACTATGTTAAAGGCGTAAATCTTCAAGACAACACAGCTGTGCCTTCAAAAATAACCATAGACGCTGAAGGTATAAGTTCAAGACTTCTCCGACAAGCCAAACTTGGCGGACTTGACAAAAACGGTCTAGTTTATGCTGTTGAAACCGAAATCGACCAAGTACATGATGTTGAACCACACGCTGTTGAAGTATACATGGGCAGTAGCGCACCCGGATTCTACGCTTGGCTTATCCCCCGTCCAGATGGAACAGCAAAACTTGGTCTAGCAACAAATAAGGGCAATCCACAAAACTATTTAAAAAATCTTATGACCAAACATCCCATAGCTAAAAAACAAGTCAAAAGCGCAAAAATAATTACAACCAATTATCACGCTATACCACTATCTGGTCCAATAAACAAAGCATATACCAATGGTTTCTTAGCTGTAGGCGATGTAGCCTCACAAGTCAAACCCACAACAGGAGGAGGCGTCATCTTCGGTTTAACCTGCGGCGACATAGCAGCAGACGTAGCTAAAACCGCTCTTACCCTAGATGACGTATCAGCTAAAACCCTTAGTACCTACCAAAAACGCTGCGATACAGCCCTAAATTTTGACGTCACCTTCATGCTACGCCTTAGACACTTTCTAAACTCACTTTCTGATGAACGCTGGAATTCAGTTTTACATTTCTGCAACCGCTTCGGCGTGGGCAAAGCCTTAAGTGAAGTAGAAGAGATTGACTATCAGGGCAGAATGATAATGCATGTTGCAACTAAACCTGCAATGATTACCGCACTTGGATACTTTGGTTTACTCTATCTATTTGCAAACCCTTAAACACTGGAGCACACATCATTAGCAAAGGCGAAACGTCAATGGGCGAATTTGAATATAAACAAGTCATAGTTTTCCGTAGCGATTTACAGATGAGCAAAGGCAAAATCGCCGCGCAGGCAGGACACGCAGCAGTCTCAGCCGCCCAAGAAGCATATAGCCGTCATAAAAAATGGTGGGAATCATGGCTATATGAAGGACAAAAAAAAGTTGCACTAAAAGTCCTAAGCGAAAAAGAATTAGGCGAACTAGAAAAAGCCGCAGATGACCTTGGACTCCCCCATGCTCTAATTATAGACAGAGGCTTAACAGAAATTCCCGAAGGTTCAGTAACATGTCTTGGCATAGGCCCCGCACCTGCCGCTATGATTGATCGCTTAACGGGCAAACTCAAACTCTTATAGGTGAACTATATTGCAGGTTGCATCAGAAATTGACCAATTACTTGGTATAGAAACTTTTGCAACCAAAACCAGCGGGATAGGCGGTAGAATCCGTGAAACAGCAGAGGATTTTCAGGTTGAAGAGATTTTAGCAGACGGCTCAAAAGCACATTTTACTCCGCCAGAAAAGGAGTTTCAAGCGTTAGGAGCATCATTAGAGCAATCTCAGCGGTATTTGCTTTGTGTTTTAGCTAAGCAGAACTGGGATGCTTTCGTGGCAATAAAAAATGTTGCTATTCAGCTTGGTATAGACCAGAATAGCATTCAAATTGCCGGTATAAAAGATGCTAAAGCAGTTACTGCTCAATATGCTACAATTGAAAACTTGAGAATAGATGATGTACATAGGGTAAATGTAGCTGGTGTTCAGCTTCGTCCTGTAGGGTATCTGCGTTATCCTCTGTCAGTTTTTTACCTTTTAGGAAACAGTTTTAAAATAAAAATTACCAACATAGCACATGACCAAGATGTAGTTATCACACAAATTAGTCAGAGTATCCAAGAAATAACCGAACTAGGGGGTATCCCTAATTATTACGGTCACCAACGCTTCGGTACAGCTCGCCCCATAACACATTATGTTGGTAAGGCTATAATTGAAGGCAATTTTGAAAAAGCCGCCCTGCTCTTTCTTGCAAAACCCAGTCCAAATGAGCATCCTGAGTCAAGAAAAGCACGCACAGAACTCCAACAGACCCATGATTTCAAAGCTGCATTAGACTATTACCCAAAGCAGCTCCGTTATGAACGTTTAATGCTAAAACACTTAAATGAACACCCAAACGAATACCATAACGCGTTTAATGTTTTACCCTTAAAACTGCAAGCCCTATTTGTACAAGCATATCAGTCATACCTGTTTAACCGCTTCTTAAGTGAACGCATCAAAGCTGGTTTACCTCTAAATAAAGTTGAGATAGGCGATTTTGCCGTAGGAGTTGAACGCACCGGATTACCTATGGTAAATATGCCTCAAATAGTAACCACCCAAAACCAAACAAAAATCAACGAAGCCCTAACAATAGGCAAAATGAGACTCGCTCTCCCTATAGTCGGATTTAAACAAAAACTTTCAGGCGGACTCATGGGCGAACTAGAACAACGAGTCTTGCAGCAAGAGGAAGTAAACCTGCAGAGTTTTCATGTTACCCTTAACCCCCGACTGGGAAATAGAGGCAGTCTACGAACCGCATTAACACCTGTCAAAAACTTTGAATACCTTGAAAACGCAAACAACGCTAATGGACTAACAGTTTCTATAACATTTACCCTACTGCGAGGATGCTACGCAACTGTATTACTACGCGAAATAATCAAACCCCATGACCTCATTACCGCCGGATTCTAATAATACTGCTCCGTTACACAGGAATTGAAACAGCTTCTCCCCTCTATCCGCAACCCTTTTGGAATACTATTTCTATCCATTTCCTCTTACAGATTACCATTTAAAATTTTAAAAAACTCAGATTTTGTCTGTGCGTGCTAAGTCTCTAAGTCTATTTACGCCATCAATCTTGTTTATAAAGTCAGCCACACTTTTTGGAACAAGAGCCGCCCAGTTTTCTTCTTTAAGCATTTTTTCACGAACAAATGTTGACGCATAAGTTTGCCGATCAAAAAGACTAATGTTTTCAACAGTGTAACCTGATTCTTTAAACAAGCGACGCGTTAGCGGCTCATTTGAGTATAGTTTATCAAACTTTGGTGTGTAGCCCTCTACAGCTGAGACCCATAGCATGTGGAGGTGCATGTCAGGAACAGGGACAATCCATACTCTTCCTAAATCTACATTTGCTTCATGCAAAGAGCGCTGAATCATAACTAACCGCTCTCCAGCAGTAAACGGGTTTTCCAGATTATGACTATGCTGCGCACTGCCAATAACAATTACAATCTCATCAACTTTTGCTAAAACTTCTTTTATAGCCCCCAGATGACCCAGATGAAACGGCTGAAATCTGCCAACGTAAAGCCCACGATTAACCAAACGATATTACCACACTTACCCGTATCAACGATATAATTAACCATAAAAACTTTACCCATTTAACTTGTATAACCTCTATAATTGCTACTTCTAAATAACAGCTACAATATGCCGATTTGATAAGGGAATGTCTAAATATTTTCTTCTCATATTCAAAAGTGATCTCATAAGGCAAGGAGAACTAGACATGGTAAATTTAAATTTGCCACAAGAAACTCTTGACAAATTAAAATGGATGATAAACAATCCTGAAAACACTTTTTGTTTTTTAGGCTTTACTCTGAATTTGATCACTGGCGATTTACAAGACGTTCTTCAGCAAAACGTCGCTTCCCCACAGGTTAAAGATGGAACTATGTATCAACTGATTACTGAATTACTAATAAAATATGCTTCTACAAGTAAACCTGTTAAAGTCGGTAAATTGGTTAATTTCAAAGACTTCTCTGGCGGTTATGCATATGAAAACGCGTTTCATCGCCGTGTAGTTGAACCAATTGTAAAAATTTTTGGAAAAAACCCTCAAAACCTGATTAAAACTGCCAAATTAATAGGTGGAAAACAAATTGAATATGGTGACTGTTCCATTGAAATTGAAACTTTTCCAGAGATATCCATGACAATTATCCTCTGGACTGATGAAGAGCTACCGCCTACAGCAAATGTACTCTTTGATGAATCATCTGGGAAAACTTTTAACGCTGAAGACATAGCATGGCTTTCAGATCTAACCCTCTGGCGCTTATCCCTAGCTCAAACCCTGATGTCATAACACGTTTCGATGTGTAAATGCTGTGTTTGATATTTAGTTGATCGTTAAAGCGAAACATTATGTCTCTTGTAGATAGACCACAACTTGGATGTTTTTAATTGGATTTAGGGTGCTACTTAGCCTTATTTTAAATTTGAACGAATAATTATTTAATAGCGTTTGGACAATATTTTTGGTTATTGTGTATGGAAATTTGGGATGTAATTATTATTGGTGCTGGTTCTGCGGGTTTAGCTGCTAGTATATATACTGTAAGAAGTGGGTTGAGGACGCTTGTGTTTGATGAGAAGCTAGCTGGTGGGAACATTGGTGATGCTCCTAAAGTGGAAAATTATCCGGGTTTTGCTGAGATAAGTGGTCGTGAATTATCTGAAAAAATGATTTCTCAGTGTCAAAAATTTGGTGTAATTATGCGTGAGCTTGAAATGGTTGAAAAGCTGCGGCTTGATGGTAAAATAAAGACTGTAATTACGCCTGATGCTGTGTATCAGGCTAATGCTGTGCTTTTTACTACGGGGGCGCATCATAAGGTTCTTGGTGTTAGAGGTGAGAAAGAGTTTCAGGGTAGAGGTGTTAGTTACTGTGGTATATGTGATGGTCCTTTTTTTAAGGGCAAAAATATTGCGGTCGTTGGTGGTGGTAATTCTGCGTGTATAACTTCTCTTTATCTCTCTGGTATAGCAAAGCAGGTTACTATAATTCATAGGCGAGATGCTTTTCGTGCAGAGCATAAATTAGCTTTAGATGTTGCCTTAAAAAATAATGTTGATGTACTCTGGAATACTGAGGTTGAAGAAATTAAGGGTGATAGGCAGGTAAGGTCTGTGGCTTTACGAAATGGTGTTACTGGTGAGAAGACAGAGGTGGCTGTTGATGCTGTGTTTGTGCAGGTTGGGGAAGTGCCTAATAGTGCAGTGGCAAAGGCTGCTGATGTGGAAGTTGATGCGGCAGGGTATATTAAAGTTAATATGAGGCAGGAAACAAATTTTTTGGGTGTTTATGCTGCTGGAGATGTGACTACTCATCCTGTTAAGCAGGTTGGTACAGCTGTGGGTCAGGGAATAACTGCTGCTCTCCAGATATATAGCTACATTCAGGGTATCTGTAAAGTAACCTGATAAGTGCCGTGCTCTTTACATGAGGTGCTTTGCACTTCAAATATTTTTTAACGGTAATTTGTGTGCTAACTTGGCGGTGCTTGTTACTTTTTTGGTGGTCTGTTTTTGGTTTTTGTTTCTGTCTGTTTAGCTGTATGGGTTTTTGCGTGGAAATATTTGCGATGCTTTTAAATATCTCTGTACTGTGGTTGTAAGTGCGTAATTAAGGTGTAACGATGCCAAAGCAAGAAAAAGGTAAATCTCATTCGACACGGCCTGTAAGTCGGAGACCTCCAAGCTGGTGTAAATATCAGCCTGAAGAAGTAGAAGCTTTTGTTATCAAATTTGCAAAAGAAGGCTACTCATTAAGTGCAATAGGTACACTTCTCAGAGACCAGTATGCAATTCCATTGGTAAAACCCATAACTGGTAAAAGCATAAGTGAAATTCTCAAAGAAGCTAATTTAACTCCAACTATGCCTGAAGACTTAAGTAACCTTATGAAGAAAGCTCAGGCTCTAGCTGTTCACATGGAGAAAAACAAAAAAGACCTGCACAACAAACGTAACATGCAGGTAATTGAAGCTCAAATCCATAAACTTTCACGATATTACAAACGTGAAGGCAGAATAGCTAAAAGCTGGAAATACGAAGCAAAAATCGCTTCAATATTCTAAAACACCCCAATTTTCACTTTTTAGTGCTAACTGATAATGGACTATATTTTAAGAATCGAATGAATCCCCTATGCACTTAATATAAAAAGACCTGTCTGCCGTAAAGTGTAATTCGTCTATTGAATAGAGCAGATTTATGTTTGTAAGGGTTAATTTTTATTGTTGATGTTTTAAAAATTTGAAAGTTGGGTTTTTAATTTTTTGTTTTGGTGCGCCAGCTTTAAATTCAATAGTATGTTTTTTATTGATAACTGAGGTAACTCTATGGCTGATCAAACTCAAATATCTCTATTCTTGTCTGCAGCTGATAAAGCCGCAAAAGTAATTCTTGAAACTGTGCAGCAGGATGGTTTTATTGACTGTTTTTCTCATTTGGACGCGGATGGGGTTGCGGCGGCGGGTATTATTTCTAAGGCGCTTTATAGGCTTGATGCTCGTTATCGTGTTCGGGTTATGCAGTGGGTGGATGATAAAATTGTTAGTGATATTCTTGCTGATAAGCCTCAGCTTGTGGTGTTGACTGATTTTGGTAGTGGTTATTTGCAGTTATTAAATGATCGGGTTCCTGATGTGAAGATAGTTGTGTTGGATCATCATCAGATTAATGCTAAGGTGGATAATGATAATTTTGTTCAGGTTAATCCTCATGAGTACGGTGTTGATGGTGCAACGGAGGTTAGTGGTTCAGGTGTGACTTATTTTGTAGCTAAAGCTTTGAATTCTAAAAATGTTGATTTATCTCCTGTCGCGTTAGTTGGTGCTTTAGGTGATATGCAGGATAAGTATGATCAACGTAGTTTTGGCGGTTTAAACGAGTTAATTCTAAAAGACGCGGTTGAGGCCGATTTAATGAAAGTAGTAAAAGATCTTATTTTCTTTGGTCGGGAGACTCGTCCTGTGCATCGTACTTTGGCAACTACTACTAACCCTTTTATACCAGGTTTAAGTGGTGAGGAAGATAAGGCTTTAGCTTTTCTAGTTTCTCTCAATATTGATATTAAGCAGGGTGAGCGTTTTAGGGCTTTAAGTGATTTAAATGAGGATGAAAAAAAACGTTTATGCTCCGCTCTCGCAGAATACCTGCTCTCAAAAGGTCTGCATGTTGAAGTCTCCAATTTAATAGGTAATAATTACGTGTTAGTTAATGAGGAACCAAATACTGCCCTCCGAGACGCCCGCGAATACTCCGTGTTGCTAAACTCTACAGGACGTATGGAACGTCCCAGCCTTGGCATAGCCATATGCATGGGTGACCGCGGATCAGCTCTTGAAGAGTCAAATAATATCCTTGAGGACTATCGTAAAAGCATAAATAAGTACTTAGGCTGGGTTGCAGAAAAACCTGAACGACTACGCGAGCTAGAAAACATTTACGTTATAAACGGTGAAGACTATATTAACGAAAAGATTATAGGCACAGTCTCCTCTATTATGGTCTCAGGATTATCTAATAATCAAAAACCTCTAATTGCATATGCAAAAGTAGACGGCGAAGACTCTGTTAAAATCTCTTCACGCACAACAGAAGCAGCACTACAGAGGGGCGTTAACCTCGGAGATATTATGAGATTAGCCTCTGAGAAACATTTAGGAAAAGGCGGTGGACATAACATCGCAGCCGGTGCCCAAGTCCCTACAAGTCAAATTGAAAATTTTATAACCACAGCAAATGAGCTAGTTGCGCGACAATTAAACGGTGAGACCCTTGCAAGCAACGATAACCCTTGAATACTCTAACACTAAAACCGCTAAGGCAATAACAAAAGCTATATCCCCCGATAATTCAAAAACACCAACAGGCCTAAAAATAAACACTACACACGGCAACTGCAAAGTTATAACAGACATAAACTATAAAGGCAAAATAGCCACATTCACAGCAACAATAGATGACCTCCTAGCCAGTGCCATAATTGCAGAAAAAACTCTACAAGCAATTAAATAATTAAACTTCCCCCTTAACTTTTTTGTTTCCTGCTTATAGCTATAGGCTTCTGCAAGGTTGAATAGTACTAAAGCGTTTATGTCTGTTGCTATAACGATCCAACGTACTCCTAAGTAGTTCACTAACAAATAACGTTCCTTTAAAACTAGACTTCTTGCATAACTGTGGAAAATGAAATTAATGTCTTGTTAGCACTATTTGTATGGTGGTGTATGAAGTTTGAAAATATTAAGGCTTGTCGTGATGAAGAGTTTCGTCGGATAACTGGAGTGAAGCGTACAACATTTGAAAAAATGTTAGAAATTCTTTCGTGTGCGTTGGTTAAGCGTCTTGCGTTGGGTGATCCAAAGCCCAAGCTAAGTCTGGCAGATATGTTACTTGCATGCCTCGGATATATTCGTGAGTATCGTACGTATGCGCATGTAGCGGCAAGTTATCCGAAATTCCCGTGTTTTTACCTCCCATGATATTGTAGTAATCAAAGATTTGCGGTCAATTTATAATTTTAACGTCAATACACAGATTTTTAAAAATACACCAACAAACATATATAATAGGTAACATACCAATGTCATCAGGCTAAAAATTTTTGGTATAGTGAGTGGTACATTCGATAAGTAGGCGCACATATTTATTGGGTATCCCACATATTGAGTGGTAATTCAATGAACCGTTTAATGGCATTTATCCACA